>Ga0247837_1007785_pt1 | contig 13937 bp, 13 predicted proteins | sample LaCtaG_2_FD_187115 | JGI IMG/M metagenome (GOLD analysis project Ga0247837, IMG submission 187115) | Freshwater microbial communities from meromictic Lake La Cruz, Castile-La Mancha, Spain - LaCruzMarch2015_14.5m | ecosystem: Environmental > Aquatic > Freshwater > Lake | place: Spain: Castile-La...
TCCTCAATGTTTATTACGAATCTCGTTTATCGTCATAGTTGGAAAACCAACATTAATAATATAAGACTTTGAATCGCTAAATTAAAGATATATTTAAAACCTAAGTATTTCGTAGACAATGGAACTAACTTCAGAGCAAAAAAAAGAAATCCAAGAACAACAATCGCAAAGCAACTCTACAAAAAGAGTAACTTCTCCTGAACTTGAAAAGGTTCTTTATGAAGCAATTCCAGTTCTAGATCATGGATTTATAAGAGTTATAGATTACATGGGCGATGATACTTCAATTGTTCAATCTGCCAGAGTTTCTTATGGAAAAGGGACTAAGAAAGTTTCAACAGATGAAGGTTTGATAAGATATTTAATGAGGCATTGGCATAGCACTCCCTTTGAAATGTGCGAGATCAAGTATCACGTGAAACTTCCAATTTTTATAGCAAGACAGTGGATTAGACACAGAACAGCTAATGTAAATGAGTACTCAGCAAGATACTCTATATTAGATAAAGAGTTTTACATTCCAGCAAAAGAGCAATTATCGGCACAGGCAACTAATAACCGTCAAGGTAGAGGTGATTTGATTACGGGCCCACAAGCCGATGAAGTTCTTAAAATTTTAAAAGATGATGCAGTCAGAACTTATGATAATTACGAAAAAATGTTGAATGAAAGATTTGATGGAACAGTTATTGATGAAAAAAAATCCGGTCTAGCAAGAGAACTTGCAAGAATGAATTTAACATTAAATTCATATACGCAGTGGTATTGGAAAACGGATCTTTTAAATCTTATGAATTTTTTGTTTTTAAGGGGAGATAGTCATGCACAGTATGAAATTAGAGTTTATGCAGAGAAAATGTTAGAAACAGTTAAAAAATGGGTTCCAATCACTCATGCCGCATTTTTAGATTATAGAGTTGGAGCTGCTCATTTATCATCAAAGGGATTAAAAATTGTAAAATCAATGATTAATGGAAATAAAATCAGTTATGAAGATTCTGGACTTAGCAAAAGAGAGTGGAATGAATTAATGGAAATAATAGATAAAAGAAATTTTATAGTTAGTTAAAACTGAATAGTATTCATGGCTGGCTTGATAAAAATTATTAAAAGTACCAGTCAAAAAGAATTAAAGAAACTCGAGGGTTATTCTATATGGAATAACATCAATATAGAAAAAAAAATTTTGGTTTTTAAAAAAAGGACATAAAGAGCTAAAGGAAGGTCTTGCACAAAAAGAACTTATAGAAGAATTTAATTTTGCAATTAATTTTTTTCTAAAAAAAATTATAGTTGCTGATCTTGCGGCAGGGACAGGATGGATCTCAGCTTTATTAAGCAAGATTAAAAATGTTAAACAAATTTATTGCTTAGAAATGTCTAAACATAGACTTATGTTATTTCCAAAAACATTTAAAGCCTTAAAAAGAAATTTTGGGAAAACTAAATTATATTTAGGATCTTTTTATAAGACTAAATTTAAGAATTCATTTTTTGACATAATTTTTTAAGTCAAGCTTTTCATCACGCTAATAGGCCAATAGATTTACTGAATGAATGTAATCGAATATTAAAAATTGAAGGAAAAATTATTATTGGAGAAGATTACATAAATTATTTCAGAGTGATAAAAAGATTTTTTTCTAAAATTATATATGAAAGAGTTTTAACTTTTAATTTTAAAAAATTATTTCCGTCAAGTCAGACTTAGGGGGATAATCATTATTTCTATAAAGATTATGAGAAATTAGCAAAATTATCTTATTTAAATTTAAAAAGTTATAAAATAAATAACCAAAAAGTTATTTATATTTTAAAAAAATAGCGCATTAAAACTTAGGTAATAAAAAAATTTTAGTCAAAGTTTTTATATATAAAAATATTTTTGTTAGGAGATTTGAAGTGTTTATTAAAAATAATTTTTAATTTTTTATTTATAATTTTATTAATATTTACGGTAATTATTAACACATTATTATTTTTAAATAACTCTATTATCTTTTTTGTTAGACTTAAGTCAAATGGCTCATAAAAATAAAGAATATATTTTTCTTTTTTTATAATTTTTTTTATTTTTTCAATTTTTCTTAAATCTAAGTTTATAAATAACTGTTTCTTGGAAATGAGTTTATTTTTAAATTTAGCATTAATGTCGATCCCAATTAATTTTTTAAAATAATCATTAAAATAATTTATTACCCTGCAAGCACCACACCCAAAATCTATAAAGATATATCCTTTAAAATTCAATTTTTTTAATTTCCGATTAATGATGCTTAAAATATAATATGGAGTTGGTAAATATGGCCCGTTAAATTTTTTAGAATTTTTTCTTACTTCTTTATAGCTGTTTGTTTTTGATTCATCGTAAAAAAGATCAAATTTCTTTAATTTCAAAATATTAATAACTTCATAAATTATTATCAGCAAAAAATTAAAAATTCCGTAATTCTTAATATTTATAAAAGCAATTTTGAACATTTTATCGAAAAGTTCTCACGTAATTTTTTTAATTATTTTTTCACTAATATTTTTAAATGCAACGGTGATTTTATTTTTTTTATCACTTTCAACAAGAGGCAATCCTTTGTCAGATCCTATTCTTAGATCAATATTAATTGGAATTTGTCCTAATAATTCTATATTAAATTTATCAGAAATATTTTTTGCCCCATCTTTTCCAAAAATAAAATGTTCAACACCATCATTTGAAGTGAAGCTTGTCATGTTTTCAATAATACCTAATATTTTAACATTAGTTCTTTTAAACATTTCTATTCCTCTTTTTACGTCAATAATTGCAATATCTTGAGGAGTTGTAACGATTACTGTTCCATCAATATCTATTTCTTGAGAAAAAGTTAAAAGGGCATCTCCAGTTCCGGGGGGCATATCAATAATTAAAAAATCAACATTATCCCATAAAACTTTATTAGTGAAAGTTTTTATGGTACTAGCAACCATTGGACCTCTCCATATCATTGGAGTTTCTTCTGAAACCATAAATCCTATCGACATACATTGAATATCAAATTTTTTTATTGGGATTAAATTTATACCATCTTCACTTTTTGGCTTTTCTGAAATGCCTATCATTTTAGGTATAGAAGGACCGTAAATATCAGCATCTAAAATACCAACGTTATATTTTAAATTCTTAAGAGCGATTGCAAGGTTAACAGCAATTGTCGATTTTCCAACACCACCTTTACCACTTGAAACAGCAATAATTTTTTTCACTCCATTTATTTTGTTTTTTTTAAATTGAGTTTTAGGAGTAATTTGATTCATAAAATTCTTACTAAGATTTGCTTCTTTTTCAGTCATTTTGGCGCATTGTAATTTTCTTTTAAATAACCATTTATACCTATATTAATAAGCCAATTTTTTAAAATAATATGTCATTAATTGAGACTAAAAATACTAAAGATATCTTAAATAAAGAATCTCCTTGGGGAGTTCCTAATAAGAATGGTAAGCAGCCTAGCTCTAATAGTCCTGATGACATGGAGGATTTAGCAAAAAAATTTCAAGATGGTTTAAAAAGTATGTTTGGAGGTTCTTCAAAAACTCCAGATGTAAAAAAACCAATTACACTTTTTATAATCGGAGCAATTGCTGTTTGGGCGTTAAGTGGATTTTATAGAGTTGATGCAGACGAACAAGGTGTTGTTTTAAGATTTGGAAAATATACCAACATGACTCAACCAGGATTAAATTATCACCTGCCGTTCCCAATTGAGTCTGTCATGACACCAAAAGTTTCTAGGGTAAATAGAATTGATGTTGGTTTTAGATCATCAAATGAGGGAAGCAGAGGGACAATTGGGGATATTAAAGAAGAAAGCGCAATGTTAACAGGAGATGAAAATATAGTTGATATTAATTATTCTGTTTTTTGGGTGATAAAAGATGCAAGTAAGTATTTGTTTAATATTCAAGATCCAATTGGAACAATTAAAGTTGTTGCCGAAACTGCAATGCGAGAAGTTATAGCCAGAAAAAAAATTCAAACAATTTTAACGCAAGGTAGAGCAGAAATAGAAATTGAAGTTCAAAAAATAATGCAACAAATTTTAGACTCCTATAATAGCGGAGTTGATATTACCCAAGTGCAGGCACAAAAATCAGACCCTCCAGCACAAGTAATTGATTCTTTTAGAGATGTTCAGGCAGCAAAAGCAGATAAAGAGCGAGCGCAAAATGAAGCCGAAGCTTACGCAAACGATGTAATTCCAAGAGCTAGAGGAGAGGCCGCTAAAATTGTTCAAGAAGCAGAGGGTTATAAAAAAGAAGTAGTCGCTCAAGCAGAAGGAGAGGCTAGTCGATTTATTGCTATATATAATGAGTATGCCAAAGCAAAAACTGTCACACAAGAAAGAATGTATCTTGAAACTATGGAAAAAGTTTTGTCAGGTGTTAACAAAATTATAATTGATAAGCAGTCAGGCTCAGGTGTTGTACCTTACTTGTCTTTACCAGAATTAAAAAAGAATACTGATGCTCAGTCAAAAAAAAGTGAGGTTAAAAACTAATGTCTGAAAAAATATTAAAAATTTCAATTTTTGTAGCTGTATTAACTGGCTTACTAATTTATTCAACATTCTTTATTGTAAAAGAAACTCATCAGGCAATTGTTTTGCAATTAGGAGAACCAAAAAAAGTTTATAAAGATGCGGGCTTATATTTTAAAATTCCTTTAATTCAAAATGTTCATTTCCTAGATAAAAGAGTAATAGATATAGATGCTCCAGCGGAAGAGGTTATAGCCTTAGATCAAAAAAGAATAATTGTTGATGCTTATGCAAAATTTATAATTAATGACCCATTAAAATTTTATATCTCAGTAGGAAATGAGAGAATTGCTCAATCAAGATTAGCATCAATTATTAACGCTAAAATAAGAGGTGTTTTAGGTAAAGAAAATCTAGTCAATTTGATTTCAACCAATAGAAACAAACTTATGAATCAAATTACCAAAGATGTCGCTGAAGAGGCTAAAGACTTTGGTATTGATGTTATTGATGTGCGCATTAAAAGAGCAGATCTACCATCTGCCAATAGTGAGGCAATTTTTAAAAGAATGCAAACTGAGCGAACACGAGAAGCAAAAGAGTTTAGAGCACAGGGCTTTGAGGTTGGGCAAACGATTAAATCTATAGCTGATAAAGAAGTTGCTATCATATTAGCTGACGCAAGAAAAACCGCTCAAATTAAAAGAGGAGAAGGAGATGGTCTTAGAAACAAAATATTTGCAGAAGCATTCGGGCGAGACCCAGAATTTTTCAGTTTTTATAGAGCAATGCAGTCTTATGAAAAATCTTTGATTAGTGGTAGCGAAACATCTTTAGTCCTGTCACCTGATAGCGAGTTTTTTAGATATTTTGGCGAGTCTGGCCTTAAAAAAGTTTTAAAAAAATAACTTAATGCTTGAGATTTTAACAGCAGTTGGTTTATTGCTGTTTATTGAAGGTCTTCTCTATGCATTATTTCCAGGCGGCATGAAGAGTATGTTAAATTCCATGAAAGATTTATCAGAACAAAAATTAAGAGTTGGTGGGCTTATTTTTGCTATAATAGGTTTTTTAATAATAGCTTATATAAAAAAATTTCAATGAAAAATTTTAAAAAATTTTTATTAATTATATTTTGTAATGTTTTATTAATTACAAATTTAAATTCAAAAGAAGTACCAGATTCATTTGCAGATTTAGTTGAAAAATTAATACCATCTGTTGTAAATATTTCTGCAACACGAGTTATAGAAACAAGATCTCAAAATCCATTTCCATTTCAATTCCCTCCAGGACATCCGTTTGAAGATTTATTTAAAGATTTTGATAGAGGAGGAAGTCCACAAAAAAGAAAATCACAGGCTCTGGGCTCAGGTTTTATAATTGATAAAGCGGGAATTATAATTACTAATAATCATGTCATACAAAGCGCTGAGGGAATCTTCGTAAAGTTAACGAATGGGAAAGAATATGAAGCAAAAGTTTTAGGAACAGATCCTACCAGTGATATAGCTGTCATTAAAATAACAACTAAAGATAATTTAAAAGCAGTATCGTTTGGAGATTCTGATAGGGCAAGAGTTGGAGATTGGGTAGTTGCAATCGGAAACCCTTTTGGCTTAGGCGGAACAGTGACTGCTGGAATTATTTCGGCGCGAAATAGAGATATAAGCCTTGGCAGATATGATGATTTTATTCAAACAGATGCTGCTATAAATGTTGGAAATTCAGGGGGGCCTCTATTTAATTTAAAAGGCGAAGTTGTTGGAATAAATAGTGCAATCTTGTCTAACTCTGGCGGATCAGTTGGGATAGGCTTTGCCATCCCATCCAATCTTGCAAAAAATGTAATTGATCAAATAATTAATACTGGAGAAATTAAGAGGGGATATATTGGAGTCAGAATACAGGAGGTTACAAAAGAGATAGCAGACAGTCTTGGACTAAAAAATCCTGAAGGGGCTTTAATTTCTAGCGCTGCTACTGATGGGCCTGCAAATAAAGCAGGCATTCAAGCAGGAGACGTAATACTTGAGTTTAATAATATTAAAGTTGAAAATTACAGAAGATTTCAAAAAATTGTAGCCGAGACACCAATTGGAAAAAATGTTGATGTGAAAATATGGAGAAATAAACAAATAATTATAAGAAATATAAAAGTTGCAAGACTTGAAGAAACAGTTGAAGGCAGAAGAGAAAATAATAAGCAGATAACACCAACTTCGGCATTTATTAAAGAACTTGGCATTAAAATTAGAAATATTGCTGACGAAGACATTGAAAAAAGACCGATTCTAAAAGATAAAAAAGGTGTTTTCATTTTAGAAATAAAAGGGGATGGACCACTTGCATTACTACCTATTCAAGAGGGTGAAGTGATTACTGCAGTTGGTAATGCTCCTGTTGTGGATATAAAAAATTTTGAAGATCAGTTTAAAAAGGAAATTAGGAAAAATACAAATTCTATTTTATTGACGATTTTTGATAGCAATAATCAAAGTAAATTTATTGGTGTAAAAATTAAATAATTTTTGCCAATGCAAAAAATTATTCTTATCGCAGGGCCTACTGGTTCTGGTAAATCTGAAATTGCCATAAGACTTGCTAAAAAAATAAATGGGGAAATTATTAATGCTGATAGTATGCAAGTTTACAAGGAAATAAAAATTCTATCAGCTAGACCAGAAAAAATTTATAATATTACACATTATCTTTATGGTAATATTTCTATAAAACAAAATTTTTCAGCTGGTGAATGGCTAAAAAAAGTTAAATTAAATTTAAATAAAATCTTAAATAAAAAAAAAATACCGGTTTTTGTTGGCGGAACAGGTTTATATTTTAAATTATTAACTGAGGGTATTTCTGATATTCCAAAAATTCCAGATTCTATAAGAGCAAAAGCAAGAAGATTAAACAAGAAATTAGGAAATGATAAATTTTACAATTTGCTTATAAAATTAGATCCTTTAGTTGAGAATAATATAAAACAAAATGATACACACAGGCTAATCAGAGCCTATGAAGTTATAGTTTTTACAAAAAAATCTTTAATTGAGTGGCAAAAAACTAATAAAAATGACTTTAGCAATTATCGATTTATAAAAATATATATTAACCCTGAAAATAATTTTTTATATAAGTTGCTTAGATTACGTCTTAAAAAAATGTTCGAACTTAATGCAGTCGATGAAGTTAAAAAGTTTTATAAACTAAAAGTAGATAAAACTTTACCTGCGAATAAAATTTTAGGATTAGAGGAGATTAAAAAATATCTGGATAAAAAAATTTCTATCGAGAAAGCTTTTGAAGAAACTTTTATAAGAACAAGAAGATATGTAAAAAGACAAAGAACCTGGTTTAGAGGGCATATGAAAGATTGGATTAGTATTTTTCACCCTAATTTTGATATTTTAACAAAAAAAATTGTAAAATTAGTTACTTCATCTTGACCGTTAAATTAACTAGTTTAGATTGATTTTATCGAGAGAATTTATGTCACAAATAACTGGAGCAGAAATCGTATTCAAAGCTTTTGCCGATCATGGCGTTGAATATATTTTTGGATATCCAGGAGGTGCCATCCTTCCTTTATATGACGAATTAAGAAATCATAAAAAAATTAAACATATTCTTGTTAGACATGAACAAGGAGCAGGACATGCAGCAGAAGGTTATGCAAGATCATCAGGAAAACCAGGAGTTGTTTTGGTTACTTCAGGTCCAGGAGCAACAAATATGGTTACAGCGTTGACAGATGCTTATATGGACTCAATCCCCTTAGTTTGTGTTACCGGTCAAGTGCCAACTCATTTAATAGGAACAGATGCTTTTCAAGAATGTGACACGACAGGTATTACAAGACCGTGCACAAAACATAATTGGTTAGTAAAAAATATTAAAGATCTTCCAATTATTATGCACAAAGCATTTCATATTGCGACTAGCGGACGACCAGGACCAGTTCTTGTTGATATTCCAAAAGATATTCAATTTCAGAAAACAGAATATGTAAAAAAAGAAGATGTAATACAAAAAATTAATAAAGTTGTAACTGAAGTTGAAACTTCGGAATTAGATAAGATTGTTGATTTAATTTATAAATCAAAAAAACCAATTATTTATTCTGGAGGAGGAGTTGTAAATTCTGGAGATAAAGCTTCAGCACTTCTCCAAGATTTAGTTCGTATGACTGGTTTTCCTATTACTTCAACATTACAAGGACTAGGAGCTTTTCCAGGAGACGACCATCAATTTCTTGGAATGTTAGGGATGCACGGAACATATGAAGCAAACAATGCCATGCATGATTGTGATCTGATGATAAATATTGGAGCTCGTTTTGATGATCGTATCACAGGAAAAATAGATAAATTTTCACCGGAATCTAAAAAAATTCATATTGATATTGATCCATCATCTATAAATAAAATTATAAAAGTTGATCATGCAGTTGTTGGTGATGTTGAAAATGTTTTAAATAAATTAATTGCAGTTTTTAAGAAAAAATATCCCAATTTTAAAAATTCTAATAAAGAAAATATTAGTGAATGGTGGAAGCAAATTAATAAATGGAGAGAAAAAAAATGTTTGTCATTTGTTCAAGGAAAAAAAACTATTAAACCGCAATATGCAATTGAAAGATTATATGAGCTAACAAAAGATCAAGATACTTTTATAACAACTGAAGTTGGTCAACATCAAATGTGGGCAGCTCAATATTATAAATTTAATAAACCAAAAAGATGGATGACCTCAGGTGGTCTTGGAACAATGGGCTTTGGTCTTCCAGCTGCAATTGGAGTTCAATTAGCAAATCCTGGAAAGTTAGTTGTTGATGTTGCTGGTGAAGCTTCGATACTGATGAATATTCAAGAATTGTCTACTGCAGTTCAATATAGACTTCCTGTTAAAATATTTATTATAAACAATCAGTACATGGGAATGGTTAGACAGTGGCAAGAATTGCTTCATGAAAAAAATTATGCAGAAAGCTATACAGAGGCATTACCAGATTTTGTTAAACTAGCAGAAGCTTATGGTGCCGTAGGAATTAGAGCATCAACTCCTGACGAGTTAGACTCAAAGATTAAACTAATGATTAAATCAGACAAACCAGTACTATTTGATTGCGTTGTAGATAGAGTTGAAAATTGTTTTCCGATGATACCCTCAGGAAAAGCACATAATGAAATGATTTTAAGTCCAAAAGATGAAAAAGAAACTAAAATTTCTAAAGAAGGAAAAACCTTGGTATGAAAAAATCATTATCAGCATATTCAGAAGCTACTTCAAAAGAAGAATTAGAAAGACATATTATGGTCGTTTGGGTTGATAACGAAGCTGGAGTATTAGCAAGAGTTTCAGGTCTTTTTTCAGGACGAGGTTATAATATTGAATCATTAACCGTTGCCCAAGTGGATGAAGAAAAAAATATATCAAGAATTACCATTGTAACTAATGGAACAAATTCAGTTATAGAGCAAATCAAAGCTCAGTTATTAAAACTTATTCCAGTTTATAAAGTTGCCTCATTTCCTGTTGACGATAAGTCCATTTTTAGAGAGCTGGCTTTAATTAAAGTGATAGCTGAGAAAAAAAATCTTGAAAAAGCTAAAGAAATTTGTAATTCTTATAAGGCGCAATATCTTGATACAACAAGCACTTCTTTTATTGTAGAATTTCATTCAACAAGACGAGAAATAGATAGTTTTATTAAAGAATTAAAACCTTACGGAATAGCAAGTGTTGCACGAACAGGCCCTTTAGCAATGGCAAAAGGAGCTGAGATAACAGAGTCAAACAAAGGAAAAGTTATATGAAAATTTTATACGAAAAAGATGCTAATCAAGATTTAATTAAAAATAAAAAAGTTGCAATTTTCGGCTTTGGTAGTCAAGGGCATGCTCATGCTTTAAATTTAAAAGACAGCGGCGTTAAAGAACTTGTTGTTGCTTTAAGAGAAGATTCTCCTAGTCGTAAAAAAGTTGAAGCTAGCGGATTAAAAGTTATGTCTTTATCAGATGCCGCAGAGTGGGCAGATGTTGCGATGATTTTAACGCCAGATGAATTACAATCTCAAATTTACAAAAATCATATTGAACAAAGAATGAGACAGGGAACAACCTTAGCTTTTGCTCATGGATTAAATATTCATTTTGATCTTATAAGCGCAAGAAAAGATCTAGATGTTTTTATGATTGCTCCAAAGGGACCTGGGCATTTAGTTAGAAGCGAATTTCAAAGAGGCGGTGGAGTTCCATGCTTAATGGCGGTTCATCAAGATGGATCAGGAAAAGCAAGAGATCTTGCCTTGTCATATGCGAGTGCTATCGGCGGAGGAAAATCTGGAATAATTGAAACAACATTTAGAGAAGAATGCGAAACAGATTTATTTGGAGAACAAGCTGTTTTATGTGGAGGTTTAGTTGAATTAATTAAAAAAGGTTATGAAACATTAGTTGAGGCCGGATACACACCTGAGATGGCTTATTTTGAATGTTTACATGAAGTAAAATTGATTGTTGATTTAATTTATGAAGGTGGAATTGCTAATATGAATTATTCAATTTCAAATACAGCTGAATATGGAGAGTACATTTCAGGACCAAAAATCATTGATGACAAAACCAAAGATAGAATGAAAGAAGTTTTAAAAGATATTCAGTCTGGAAAATTTACTAAACTTTGGATGGATGAAAATAAAATTGGTCAAAAAAACTTTTTAAGAATGAGAAAAGAATTGTCTGAGCACCCAATAGAAAAAGTTGGCGAAAAACTCAGAGCCATGATGCCTTGGATTGGCAAAAATAAGCTCGTAGATAAGAGCAAAAATTAAGATTGTTTAATAAAATTAAGCTTACTTAATAGTTTAAAAATCGACTAAATATTGGAAAATATTTATCAGTAGATTTTTAATTTTAGCTAAATTAAGTTTAGAAAATATGGCAAAAAGTAATAACCAAATTATCATTTTTGACACTACATTAAGAGATGGAGAGCAGTCTCCGGGAGCTTCAATGAGTCTTGAAGAAAAGATTCAAATTGCACGAGCATTTGAGGATTTAGGAGTTGATGTTATGGAAGCTGGATTTCCAGCTGCTTCTAACGGTGATTTTGAAGCCGTATCAGAAATCGCAAAAATTTTAAAAAAAACCATTCCTTGCGGATTAGCAAGAGCAGTTAAAGCAGATATTGAAAGATGCAAAGACGCATTAAAACACGCAAAACGTTTTAGAATTCATACATTTCTTTCAACATCTGCTTTACATATGAAGCACAAATTAAAAAAAACTCCAAAAGAAGTTTTAGAATTAATCAAAGATAGTGTTTCTTTAGCTAGAAGATTTACAGATGATGTTGAATGGTCACCAGAAGATGGTACCAGAACTACGCCAGATTTTTTATGCAAAACGGTGGAACTTGCAATCAAATGCGGAGCTAGAACAATTAATATTCCAGACACTGTTGGTTATACGATTCCAGATGAATATTATAAAACAATTAAATTATTATTCGATAAAGTTCCAAATATAGACAAGGCTATTGTTTCAACTCATTGTCATAATGATCTTGGACTTGCAGTTGCAAATTCTTTAGCCGGAGTAAAAGCCGGAGCAAGACAAATTGAATGCACTATTAATGGTATTGGTGAAAGAGCAGGAAATGCTGCTTTAGAGGAGATTGTAATGGCAATAAAAACACGAAGTGATTTGATGCCTTATAAAACAAATATTAATACTAAAAGAATTAGTAGCTGCTCAAAATTAGTTGCAAACGTAACTGGCTTTCCAGTTCAATTCAATAAAGCAATTGTTGGAAAAAATGCTTTTGCGCATGAGTCAGGAATTCATCAAGATGGGATGTTAAAAAATAAAAAAACTTATGAAATTATGACTCCAGAAAGCGTTGGAGTTACAAAATCTTCTTTAGTTATGGGAAAACATTCTGGAAGAAATGCATTCAAAGATAAAGCCTCCGAATTAGGTTACCCAGATTTAACTGATGAATTAATAAATAATACTTTTGCAAAATTTAAAGATTTAGCTGATAAGAAAAAACATGTTTTTGATGAAGATATTATTGCATTAATTGATGACGATTTAATGAAACATAATAATGCCATCAGTTTATCCTCATTAGAAGTTATTGCTGGAACTAAAGGACCGCAAAAAGCAAAAATTGAACTTATGATTTATGATGAGATTAAAAAAGCAGAGTCAGAAGGAGATGGACCTGTGGATGCGATATTTAAAGCAATAAAAAAAATCTACCCTCATAATGTTAATCTTCAGCTTTACCAAGTGCAAGCGGTAACAGAAGGAACTGATGCGCAGGCGACAGTTAGTGTAAGAATTGAAGAAAAAGGTAAGATTTCAGTAGGTCAGGCTGCAGACACGGATACTCTTGTTGCTTCGGCAAAAGCGTATATAAATGCACTAAATAAATTAATTATTAAGAGAAAAAGAACTGCGCCAAGCCCAGACTTGAGTGCCTCTGCTTAATTAAGAAAGAAAAAAATGTTTGATAAATTATTTGGATTTTGGTCGACAGATATGGCGATCGATTTAGGAACAGCAAACACTTTAGTTTATGTTCGTGGAAAGGGGATTGTTTTGAATGAACCCTCTGTTGTTGCGGTGATATCTCGAAATGGAAGAAATGAAGTTTTGGCTGTCGGTGAAGAAGCAAAACAAATGTTAGGGCGTACACCTGGAAATATTACAGCTATTAGACCTATGAAAGATGGAGTAATTGCAGACTTCATAGTCACAGAAGAAATGATTAAACACTTTATTAGAAAAATTCATAAACGAAATGCTTTTGCAAATCCTAGAATTATTATTTGTGTTCCAACTGGATCGACACCAGTTGAAAGAAGAGCTATTCAAGAAGCTGGTTATGCTGCTGGAGCAAGAAAAGTACAACTTATAGAAGAACCAGTGGCAGCAGCTATTGGAGCAGGACTTCCTATATCAGAACCCCAAGCATCCATGATCGTCGATATTGGCGGAGGAACTACCGAAATTGCAATTATGTCATTAGGCGGAATTGTTTACTCTCATTCTTTAAGAGTGGCTGGTGATGCAATGGATAATGCAATTGTTACTTTTATGAAGAAAAAATTTAATTTATTAATTGGAGATTCGACAGCTGAGAGAATTAAAAAAGAAATAGGATCTGCAATTCCAACAGGCTCTGAAAAAACTTTTTTAATGAAAGGAAGAGATATTAGAACTGGAACTCCGAAAGAAGTTATTTTAACAGAAAAAGATACTGCTGAGGCTTTAGAAGGAGTAGTTAATCAAATTGTTAATGCTGTTAAACATGCTTTAGAAAATACTCCACCAGAATTATCATCAGATTTAGTTGATTCTGGAATGGTATTAGCAGGTGGCGGCGCATATTTGAAAAATCTAGATA
>Ga0247837_1007786_pt1 | contig 13936 bp, 15 predicted proteins | sample LaCtaG_2_FD_187115 | JGI IMG/M metagenome (GOLD analysis project Ga0247837, IMG submission 187115) | Freshwater microbial communities from meromictic Lake La Cruz, Castile-La Mancha, Spain - LaCruzMarch2015_14.5m | ecosystem: Environmental > Aquatic > Freshwater > Lake | place: Spain: Castile-La...
TCGGAGTGCGTGTTTCTATGAATTTCAGATTTTAAAGCCATGAAATTACATGCACAACATCTCGTTAAGAGATACAAAAAAAGAACTGTTGTAAACGATGTTTCCGTTGAGGTAAGTCAGGGAGAAATTGTAGGACTTCTAGGTCCAAACGGTGCCGGAAAAACTACTACTTTTTACATGACAGTTGGTTTGGTGAAGCCAAACGAAGGAAAAGTCTTTTTAGACGAGCTCGACATTACAGATTTGCCTATGTACAAAAGAGCAAAATTGGGTATTGGTTATTTAGCGCAAGAAGCATCAGTTTTCAGAAAATTAACTGTTGAAGACAACATCCGGGCAGTGCTCGAGATGCGTCCAATTAGCAAAGCCGAACAAGAAGAAAAGTTAGAATCTTTATTGAACGAGTTCACCCTGCAAAAAGTAAGAACCAATCGTGGAGATGTACTTTCTGGTGGAGAGCGCAGAAGAACAGAAATAGCACGTGCGCTTGCATCAGACCCTAAATTTATTCTTTTAGATGAGCCATTTGCCGGTGTTGACCCAATTGCAGTAGAAGATATTCAGAGCATTGTATCCAAATTGAGAGAAAAAAATATTGGAATCTTGATAACAGACCACAATGTTCACGAAACACTTAATATTACCGATCGTGCCTACCTTTTATTCGAAGGAAGCATCCTAAAAGCTGGCACAGCAGAAGAGCTTGCAGCCGACGAAAACGTAAGAAGATTATATCTTGGTAAAAATTTCGAACTGCGGAGATAGTTTATATTCATTTTCCTACTTTTAAGCCATGAAATTCACAGCCCACATCAATGTAATGCCACACAAAGCCTTGCTAGATCCACAAGGAAAAGCAGTAACTGCTAGCATGAAAAATTTAGGAATTCCTGAAATTCAAAACGTGCGAATAGGCAAGCATTTCGAACTCGAAATTGAGGCCGCTTCAGAAACAGAAGCTTTGCAAAAAGTAGAAAAAGCTTGCAAAGAATTACTTTCTAATCCAATTATGGAAGGTTTCCAAATAGAGATTTCTGCCAATTAATTTTTGGGGCGATGTATTGGTTGATATGCCATGCATGGAGTTTCTATCTAATGCTTTATCTTTGCAAACCGAAAAATTTAAAATGATTACAACTCAAAAAGTATTAGATGCGCTTAGCAATGTAATGGATCCTGATTTAGGAAAAGACCTCGTTACATTAAATATGATAAAAGATATTGCAATTGACGATAAAAATGTAGCATTTACAGTGGTGCTTACAACACCAGCTTGTCCTATGAAAGACATGATACACAATGCATGTGTGAATGCAATTGTGCATTATGTAGATAAAGAGGCACAGGTAAATATCAATATGACTGCGAATGTTACCACTAAGCGTGGCGATGAACGTCCTCTTTTACCCAAGGTGAAAAATATAATTGCTGTTGCTTCTGGAAAAGGTGGTGTTGGAAAATCCACAGTATCCGCTAATTTGGCAATTGCTTTGGCAGATTTAGGCGCAAAAGTAGGTTTGGTAGATGCTGATATTTATGGGCCTTCTATTCCAATAATGTTTGATGTAGTTGATGAAAAACCATTGGTAAGAAATACAGAATCGGGCCAATTAATGGTTCCTGTAGAGAGTTATGGAATTAAACTTTTATCTATTGGTTTTTTTGCAGACCCTGCACAAGCAGTGGTTTGGCGCGGGCCAATGGCTTCTAAAGCGCTCACACAATTGTTTAGAGACGCAGACTGGGGCGAATTAGATTACCTAATCATAGATTTACCACCCGGCACAGGCGATATTCACCTCACTTTGGTAAGTGGAATTCCTTTAACAGGAGCCATCATTGTTACTACACCACAACTGGTTGCTTTAGCAGATGCAGAAAAAGCAGTGAGCATGTTTCAAATTCCTTCTATAAATGTTCCTGTTTTGGGCATTGTAGAAAACATGTCGTATTTTACTCCTGCAGAGTTGCCAGATAATAAGTATTATCTTTTTGGTAAAGACGGTGGTAAGCAAATGGCAGAAAAACTAAACGTTCCATTACTAGCACAATTGCCTTTAGTTCAAAGCATCAGAGAAGCGGGCGATAGCGGTCGTCCCGCAGGTTTACAAGACAATACTCTAGTAAGTAAGGCTTTTCTTCAGTTGGCAATGAATGTTGCACAGCAAGTTGCATTAAAGAACGCAGGTATTAAATCAAAAGAAGTTACTGCCTAAGTAATTTATAATACCTTCGCAAAACAATGCAAGTAGAAGAAAAATCAAACTTAATAAGAAGAATAGAGGAAGCGATAGATACTATTCGTCCTTATTTAGAGGCTGATGGAGGAGATATAACTGTAACTGATATCACAGAAGATTTTCAAGCGATGGTTCAATTACACGGGGCTTGTAGTTCTTGTTCTATGAGTAGTATGACATTGAGAGCTGGTGTAGCTGAAGCAATTAAGCATGCTGTGCCAGAAATAACCAATGTAGTGGCTATAAATATGCCCGAATTTTAAGGTTGCTAACCAGGATTTAGATTAGCAGAAACCTAATTATTTCGTCTTAGCAGAAGTTACTTGATCAGTATAAAACTCCAGAATTGTTTTAGATTTAATCAACTTTTCTGGTTCTGCTGTTTTTATTATTAAAGTTTCGGTTTTGTTACCAAAATCGTCGTACTTATATTTTGTAGATTGCACAATAGCAGCAGCAGCATTTAGTTCTGATTCTCTTATTTTTTCACCAAAAGCATTAAAAACCAGCTGCGTTCCATTTACTTTTTCCAATGTTTTTGCAGGGCAAGTAGCACACACTTTAGAAACCATGCTTGTAATTGAACTATCAGTGTAACTCAATTCATTGCGATAAATCTCTTTTTGCTCTTCATCGTAACCAGATTGCTTAATGATTCTGTAATCATTGTCGAGTTGGTATTTGTAATACACCCAACTTAACATTTTGCGCTTTTCCTTATTATTATAAACGGTTTCCTGCAAAATCATTCCTTGATTATCGTATTCATAAACAATTAACTGAGCTTGTGGGCCCACTCTATTTCCGGCGCTGTCTAGTTCATAATGACAAGTCTGAAGTAGTTTTCCTTTGTCATTCCAAACATCATCGTACATTTTCTTATTTACAATTTTACCTGCTACAAAGTTTTGCTCTTCTTTTAAATAGCCTTTGTCGTCGTATACAAACAATTTCTGTTTTAGTAAAGTATCGCCTTTGGTTAGTGTTTCAATTTTAGCAACTTTTTGGTCAGATAAAAAAGTGGTTACTTCCTTTTCGTTTTTCCCAATAAATTTTAACTCTTGTTTTTGCAATTTACCAGTTGCGTCGTAGGTGTATTTTATATCGCCAGCTTTGTTTCCATTGTCTGCAAATACGCCAGAAGATTTGAATTTACCTTTAGTATCGTGAAGATCTTGTTGTTTCAAATATTCTCTTCCTGTGGAGGGTGAAATATCAAAAGAATAACGAGTTTTTAAAATTGGAGCGACTTTTCGGTCTTGTTTTTTGAACATTTTACCTGGATTTTCCAGAATAAATTGCTGTGCTTGAATGCTATAAAAGCCCACTGTGAGCAATAACATCAACAAAAATCTTAGTATATGTGTGTGATTCATATTTTTCCTTTTGTTATTGTGGATAAAAGTATGTTCTATTTTGGTGAAAAACAAGTAATTAACAAAGTTTTCAACAATCTGTACGGATAAAATCACCAAAAGGTTACGAATTTTAGCGATTCAATCTGCTATTTTTGAGTCAATTAAAGAAAATGAAAAAAGATATAGTGTATCCTGAAGTTACTGACATAGCTGTATGTATTGTAAAAGAATGGAATGAAACAGAAGAAGAAATCTGGAATGTTTATTTGGTGAATTTTAAAGGAGAAGACATTGAAAATGTTTTTGTTAGTTCTAAAGGATATGGAATTTTAAATGGGGAAGAGGTAAAAACCTCACTTCTAAGACATTTTATTGGGAACATGCCAGCCTTAACATTCAATAAGGTGGAGCCAATAATGGAAGATGTTTTCGCACTGACGAATGAATTTTGGGTAAGCTTTTTCTTAAACGATGAGTTGTTTGATAAGAAGTTTATCTTTTTACCAGAAACAATTAAAGAGGAATATTTTATTCAAATTCCAGTTCTATTTAAAAAGGGCGTTATGATAAAGTAAATATCTGTAAAATTTAAGTTGTTGATTATATTATTATTACAAATAAGAAAAAGTAGCATTATACATGAAAAATAACCTTATCCTTTTATTAAATTATAAAAATTATTATGCATTCATTACTAGAAAAGGTGTTGTTTTTGGATATAGAAACAGCCCCACAAAAACCCAATTACGAAGCGCTTGATGAAATTGAACAACGGTTTTGGACAAAGAAAGCCAATCAACTTTCAAAAAAAGAAGAAAGTCCTGCTGAACTATACCAGAGAGCCGGCATATATGCAGAGTTTGGAAAGATTGTCTGTATTTCAATCGGGAAGATTTCAGGAAAAAACAGCTCAATTTTTCAATTACTGAGTTTTATGGAAGATGATGAAAAACTCTTGCTACAGAAGTTTAAAAAATTCCTGGAAACCCAGCAAAACAAGTTGCTATGCGCCCACAATGGCAAGGAATTCGACTTTCCATATATTGCAAGACGCATGCTAATTAATAACATTGCTTTACCAAAAATACTTCAATATGCAGGTAAAAAGCCTTGGGAAATTCCACACTTAGACACCTTGGAGCTTTGGAAATTCGGAGATTATAAGCATTACACCTCATTGGATTTGCTGGCGCACATCTTTAAAATTCCTTCACCTAAACAAGAAACAAATGGTGAAATGGTGTTTGATTTATGGTGGAATAAAAAAGACAAAAAACGCATAAGAGATTACTGTGAGCAAGACACCTTAACTGTTGCGCAGCTGTACTGTGCTTTTAATGGGTTAAATAGGTTTGGTCAGGAACAAATTGAACGCTTAAGATAATTGAAGAATGAAATTTACATTTTAAAAAAGTAGCTTATCGATTTTTTAAAAATCCTTTTTTTACAATATAGATTCCCCATTCAAATCGGTAATGAGAACCTCGCTCATGTAATCGAAAAATGGACGCATGGCAAGGAAAGTAGCCATTACTTCTTTGCCAAAATCAGGAGATAGGATTTCTGTGTCGGTAAACTTCCGCATCACCACAAATTGCTTTTTCTTAATTAAATTAATAGCTTGATGATTTTTATCGAAACCCTTGGGTGCAGTTTTCACACTTTCATCACCTTGAAGTTCCCCGAAGTATTTTTTGAAAGTCTTGTTAGCAGTAATCTTTTCTATTGCGCTGGTGTCCATTTCGAATTCTTTGCGAATGCGCAGTAAATCATCACTATTCGGCGACCAGAAACCGCCGCCCACAAAGCTTTCGTTTGGCTCTAAATGTATGTAATATCCTCCGCGCAACATGGGTTTGGTGCGCGAAAATCCACAACCAAAATTATTTTTATAAGGCGATTTATCTTTAGAAAAACGCACATCCTTGTAAATTCTAAAAATGTGGATACCTTGAAAACTATCATGTTTTTGAAGCTGAGTATAAATCTGATTGAAAAAACTTTTGTTTTCTTTCACAATCTCGTCATGCACAGGTTTGTGTTGTAGAAACCAATCTCGGTTGTTATTTTCCTTCAGTTTTTTTAGAAATTCAAAAGCATTTTTCATGCTGCTAAGCAAGTAAAAATTTGGAAAATGTTGCTCAATTGATTTTATTTTGGATTTATTCATTTACTGAGGAATAATCAGATGTTGTCAGCATACTATTTTGATTATTATATGTGTAAATCTTAATAATTATTCCAAAGCATATTTTGATTCCAATGTTTTCCTCTTTTTGACGTAAATTGCGAACGATTTTAGAAATATGTCTCTACACATTAAGTTACTTTTACTATTTATTGCAATTTCACTTTCAGCTTGTAAAGGTCGTTTAGAAAAGCATGGTGAAGCATTTGCAGAATTAATTAAGAACGATGAAGGAGTCTTTCGGGGATTAAATATTGGCGATTCTCAAGATGCTGTTCAAGATGCTGAAGGGATTGCGCCTTCTGAGTCTGATGCAAATCTGCTTACTTATGAAGGGAAAACGGGTGAAACAGGAAATTTCAATATTAAGTATGGCTTTGAATCCAATAAGTTGTATGAAATTTTAGTAGAAGCGGAATTTGATAAATTAGAAGAGGGGCAGAAAATGCTTGTTGAGTTTCGTGAATATTTCAATGAAAAGTATGGACCTTACGAAAAAGAAGGTGGTTATTTGGTTTGGAATATCGCCAATGGTTCTAATAACCAGCCTGTAACAATTGAAATGGTTGATGAAAGTGAATTTGCAGATTTCAAACAATGGTCCCTTTCTATCTATTTGCATAAACCTGTTAGTGAAAATCCTGTTAGTCAACCGGCATTGTGAATGAAAAACTACTCGATGTAAAAAACCTCTGTGTTACTTTCGAGAAAAACTCGAAGCAATTTAAGGCGGTTAACAATATAAATTTTCATATTGAAAAAGGCGAATGCCTAGGAATTGTTGGTGAATCAGGTTCTGGCAAATCTCTTACAGCTCTTTCTATAATGAGGCTTGTTTCAGAAGCAAAAAGCACAGTTATATCAGGTGAGATTATTTTCAATCAAAAAGATGTATCAACCGATTTGATGAAAGTTCCATTTAATAAAATGCATCAATGGAGAGGAAAGAGCATTGGAATGGTGTTTCAAGAACCAATGTCATCTTTAAATCCGGTACTCAATTGTGGCTACCAGATTCAGGAAGCAGTGAAGTTGCATCTTACGTTAAACGATAAGCAAGCCAAAGACCGCACTTTAGAACTGTTAAATGAAGTTCAAATTAAAAACGCATCTTCTGTTTATTCGGCTTTTCCCCATGAGCTTTCTGGTGGGCAAAAACAAAGAATAATGATTGCAATGGCACTTGCAGGAAATCCAGCATTGCTTATCGCCGATGAGCCTACAACATCGTTAGATGTAACAGTTCAAAGAGATGTTTTAGAGCTCTTGCTCCAATTACAAATGAAGCAAAAAATGAGCATGCTATTTATTACCCATGATTTTGGTGTGCTTACAAAAATCGCAGATAGGGCATTGGTAATGAAAAGCGGAAATATTGTAGAGGAAAATACCATTGTTAATTTACTAAATGCTCCAACAAATGCCTATACCAAAGCTTTAATTAACTGCAGAATTCCATTAAGTAATCGATTCTATAAACTTCCTACTTTGCAACAGAATGTTCATGGAGTTTTGGTTAACAATGCAGAAAGAAAAGAGAGGCAGAGTCAACTTTATACTCAAAATCCCATTTTAAATATTGAAAACTTATCAGCCCAATACGAAAGGAGGAATTCATTATTTAGCATTGAAAAAGAGTCCATTTCTGCTCTTAAAAACGTAAATCTTGACATTTACCCGCAAGAAACATTTGGTATAGTTGGAGAATCGGGAAGTGGAAAATCTACATTGGGCAAATGTATTGTTGGATTAATTCATGCTATTTCAGGCGACATCAAGTACAAGGGGAAAACAATAAATAGCCTATCGCCCGAAGAACTTAGAAACTGGAGAAAAGACATTCAGTATGTTTTTCAAGATCCATTTGCTGCATTAAACCCCAAAATGTGTATTGGCGCAGCAATCATGGAACCGATGCTAGCACATCAGATTTTCAGAAATTATCAGGATGCGAAAGCAAAAGTGTTGCAATTATTGTTAAAAGTAGGGCTTCAAGCTGTTCATTTTGAAAGATTGCCAAATGAGTTTTCCGGTGGAGAACGTCAACGAATTTGTATTGCACGCGCACTTGCCCTTAATCCGAAAATTTTGATTTGTGACGAGTCGGTTTCTGCGCTCGATGTATCCATTCAAGCCCAAATCATCAACTTATTAAATGATTTAAAAACAGAAGGTGGCTTTAGTTTGATTTTCATCTCTCATGACATTAATATTGTTCGGTATGTTTCTGACAGAATACTTGTATTACACAAAGGAGAAGCCGTAGAATTGAATGAGGCTGATAATTTGTGCTTTCAACCTCAAAAAGAATATACAAAACAATTATTAGCTGCGGTGCCTAAAGGAACAGTGGAAGAATATTTTGAAACTCAGCTTAAGAAAAAATCAATACTAATTGCCCATGATAATTAGAACTGCAACATTTGTAATCAGCAATTCTGATGTAACTAAGTGCCCTGCACCACATTTGCCTGAATATGCTTTTATTGGTCGCTCAAATGTGGGTAAAAGTTCTTTGATAAATATGCTTACAAACAGAGCAAAACTTGCTAAAACGTCGGGAAAGCCAGGAAAAACACAACTTATAAATCACTTCTTAATTAATGATAATTGGTATTTGGTTGATTTGCCTGGTTATGGATATGCGAGAACTAGTAAAGAACTAATTGCAGGATTTAGTAAGATAAATCACGACTATATTGCAAACAGGCCTAATTTATTGAATTTATTTGTGCTGATCGATATCCGTTTAGAACCTCAGGAAATAGATTTAAAGTTTCTGAGGTGGCTTGGTACTAATGGAGTTCCGTTTACCATATTGTTTACAAAAGCAGACAAACTCACAAGAAATAAAATTCATTCGAACCTGGCTGCTTATAAGAAAATAGTGCTCTTAGAATGGGAAGAAATGCCAGCTTATATAGTTACTTCAGCAGAATCTGGAGCCGGAAAAGATGAGGTGTTGAAATTAATTGATGATACAAATGGAACTTTTGGATTTCAGGCTTTAACTAAAACAGATAAAGGCGATTAGTGAAATCTATCTGGCTTTTTGTTGAAAATAATAGAAGGTTAAATACAAAGGACTCAGAAATAACTCAGTGCTCTCCGTGCAAAAAATATAGCGTTACAAACAAAAAAATCAAGTGCTTAGTGGAACTACATCACTAGGACAAACTCATTGACCGTAGTGACCACAGCTATGTTCTTTCTCACCATGCTAAAAATTCTAAGAATCTCAATCAATAAATTAAGCTAATAGCACCTCTTTTTTCGTACTTATTTTCACTCGAAGTGGCATTTAATAAATAGAAATAAGTTCCTGCAGGAAGTAAATTCCCGGCAACATCACGGCCGTTCCAACTAAGTTTAGAAAAAGTGGTTTCGAAAACAATTGTTCCCCAGCGGTCAAAAATTACAACAGAAAAATTCTGTAAACCACTATTGGTAAAAGACAATTCATCATTTATTCCATCATCATTTGGAGAAAACGAATTTGGAAATAGTAGACCTTCCTCAATCTTTATTATTTTCTGAGAAGTATCTGTGCACCCGAAGTTATTGATAGCGAATAGAGTTACAATGTAAGTTCCAGGCTCATTAAATGTCCATTGGAAAACTGAATCATTAAACGGCCCTTCATTATTGATTGTCCAGCTGAAAAAAGGAGCGTCAATTGTTATATTTACAAAAGAAAACAACTGATCTTCAAATGGCAATTCTGGCAAATTTGATATAAATTCTGCAGTTGGGTTTGGTAAAATACTTACAATGAAATTGGTTGGTAAAGAAGAGCACCCTGACAAGTCTGTGGCAGTAAGACTCAAAGTACCAACTTGAGGGTTTGTCCAATTTACATCTAAAGATGGAGCAATACCGCTACTCAGAATGCTTCCACCAGCAACCGACCAAATTAAAGAATTACCTCCGAAATTTGCAGCCTGATAATTTGTGCTAATTGTATTTCCACAAACAGCAGAATCTCCAGAAATGCTAGGCTGTTGAGGTCTTTTTTTACAAAATAAAAATGCCTCATCAATGGTTCCTGTTTTGTTGCCAGCGAAAGTAACTACATTGTTTATAGAGGTTATGTTTATTATATTATCTGTTTGCCAGGTTGCGGATCCGTTTATAGGTCTTGTGCAAATATGAGTATATGGAATTGTTAGAGAAGAGTCAATCTGGACGGAGAAAGTATATCCATTATTTCCAATTCCTTTTATAAGATGATAGAAAGTAGCATTCGTTGAGCAAATAGTACTATCAACAAATGAGCGAGGTAAACCTTCTAAGCTCGCATCTGTAAATGCAAATCTTGTTTCAATTTCTGCTGTGTCTAAAGGAATTGAAATTGTAATTGGACTGTAAATAGAATTCCAACCTAAAGGGAAGACGTAAGAATTATTAGCAATCAATTTTCTTTTTAAAGCACCTTGAAAAGAGGCACTTACAAAACCGGTAGTTCTGGTTATTGCGTTAGAATTGTTTGAACTAACAAAGAGCACATTATTGTTTAAACTTATTTCCTTATCGTAAATAGCAAGGGTTTCTGTTTGCACATTTCGGAGCAAAATCTTTTTTCCATTTCCAAGCGCATCAATATGACTTAAATGAATTGCCGAATCTCCTTGTAAAGATTGAATGTTTCCATTTAATTGCAAAGCACCTGATATATCTGCATTTAATATTCCATTGTTGATGAAGTTCCCTTCTAAACCAATAACTCCAGAATTATTGAATTGGGCATTATTTAAAAAATTGCCTGTAATATTTAATGTGTCATCTTGTTGAAAATTCCCATTATTAGCGTTTTCAAAATTCCCGTTAATTTTTAATAAGGTTGAATTTACTATTGTGGCGCCATTTGAATAGAGTAAAGTTTGTGCAAAAGCATCAAACCTAACTATCAACAACATAAATAGTAATATTCTGGTTGTCATGCTTTTTCGGGTGCAATCAAATTTAATTTCTCGGCATAATAAGCTCCAAAGTCGCGCATCGTTTCTGCCATTTTATCTTCTCCCGTTGCTCTTTCTAAAGTATCAGCCATTAACAATAAACTTTGATGTATAAACTTTTTCATTTCATCAACGCTTAAATCTTTTGTCCAAAGGTCTACTCTCAATGTGTTCTCTTCCGAAGGGTCCCAAACACTAAGCATTACAGCAGTTGCATTTTGATCTTTTACACTTCCGTCAGTTGCGTCCCAGGTTATTTTTTCGGGAACTTTATTGATGTCTAATTCAACGTGAAACGTGATGTCTGATTTGGTAGTACTCATTTTTTATTTGGTTTATAGCCTGATTGATTAAAGATTTGATGTAAATTTTGATTATTCATTAATTGTGGCAAAGTTACGTTAGGATGTTTAAACATGTAACTATTTACGATTTCAAATCCTAACCAAACACCAATTCTTGCAGGAGATTCTTTTGGGAACCCATTGGTAAAAGGTCCGTCGTTGATGTAGGCTGTTCTTAACTTGAAGTCTGAATTGAAAAATATTTTCTGGTCTATGAAATGTGCCCAAATTTCAGATTCATGTGTTTCGCACCATTTTAAGTGGGCTGAACTATAGGAAAGTATGTTTTCTTTTGTTTCTTCTGGAATGAGTTGTTGGGTGAGATATAGAATTTTACCATGGTAAATCATCCATGAGATAAGGTCTTGTTGCATGGCTTTCATTTCGAAAGTTGCTAAACAAAAGCCGCGCAGCATATCACTCATTATTAAGTTTTTGCGCATTTTTTCTATTTTGTATTTTTCAAACTGCCTCCATTTATAGAATTTGAAGCTTTCTCCAAGATACATATCTAAGCCAATGGCCAAACTTGAATCTGCAATAGCAATATTGTAATTAAGTGCAGACATCATTGTATAGATTTGGGGAATACTGCTGTCTGGAAAGGCAGCTTGGTAGCGGCCAAATGCAATTCCAGCTTCTTCTTGGAGCTCATTTACATTGGGAAACTGTTTTTTTACTTCTTTATACAATTCGTTTACATCAGGATTTTCCAGAAAATGCAACAGATTTTGCTTAAAAATAGGATCCTTTCGGTTGCCTAAACGAATAATTTGAGTACAGAATAAATCGAAGAAGTTGCCATACTTTTTAAGAAGCTTTGACGTGTCATTTGTAAACGTTTCAGATTTTATAGCAAACAAGTCGTTTTCAAATCGTTCAATATCTACTTTCAGGGGTTTTATTTGGTTTACAAGAACAGTTTCTTTAATTCGATCTTCTACTTTGTTTTCTGTGTCCCAGCATCCACAAAAGAGTGTTGAAAAAATCAGCCAAATAAACATTTTAACTCGTCCCATAAAATAGAATCACATTATCTTTGCGAAGAAGGCAAAAATAATAAAACATGCGCCTTTTCGTTGAGTTTCCATTCAACAAACATTGAAATACTTAGAAATATGAGAAAAATAGGCCTGGTAACTTGTTGCATTGCTTTATTAGCAATTCAAACAAGCGCTCAAGAAACTTTAAGGAAATTCAGATTTGGCTTAAGGGCGTCTCCTCAAATGACTTGGATTAAAGCGGATTATAAAAGTATTCCTGCCAATGAATCTTACGAAAATGGCGGCGTAAGTATAGGTTTTTCTTGGGGCCCTCAGGTTGAAATTCAAATGAATGATCAATTTGCTATTCAAACAGGTGTTGATGTAAACTATAGCACAGGAAAAGTGAAGGGTACAATTACAACCTTAAATACAGTTCAAACTTTAGATCAGGTCTATAAAATGAGGTTTATAGAAATACCTTTTGGAATAAAAGCCAGAACTAAAGAAATTGGATATATGCGTTATTTTTTCAATATAGGACTTAGCGCTGGTTTCAGATATCGTGCTAATACTGAGTTTTCTACTTCTGTTAATAATCTTTCAAAAACTACTGTTTTAAGTTCAAACAGTAACGATTTTGTTAACGCATTTAGAGGAGCATATTATTTAGGTGGAGGAGTTGAATATTCTTTGAGCGGAAATACTGCTTTAATTGGAGGAATCGTATTTAATAATGGGATTACCAACTTACTGAAATCGCAGAATTCCACAAATGTTGCTAATACCAATTTAGCAGATGAAAGAGCAATTTTGAATTACCTACAGCTAAACATTGGAATTTTGTTTTAAAAATTAGTATTTCGAAGCAAGCCCGCAAGTCAACAGGCGGGCTTTTTTTATTTTTACACTTATGAAAATTGCACTTGCTCAAATTAATACCCATATTGGAAACTTTGAAGCGAACAAATCAAAGATTATTTCTGCCATAAAAAGAGCAGAAAAAGATGGAGCTGACCTTATTGTGTTTCCCGAATTGAGCATTTGTGGTTATCCTCCGCTCGATTTTTTGGAGTTTAATGATTTTATACAAAAGTGCTTAATTGCTATTGATGAGATAGCTGTTGAATGCAAGAATATTGCAGCTATAGTTGGAGGACCATGCATAAACCCAAAAATTGAAGGGAAAAACTTATATAATTCTGCTTTTTTTCTTTGTGATGGAAGAATTCATAATGTGGTGCACAAAACTCTATTGCCTAATTATGATGTTTTTGATGAATACCGCTATTTCGAGTCAAATGAAGATTTCCATTGCATCGAATACAAAGGAGAAACCATCGCATTAACCATTTGTGAGGACCTTTGGGACATTGATGACGATAAAATGTATATAAAATGGCCCATGGACGAGTTGATAAAACAGAAGCCAACGGTTATGATAAATATTGCAGCTTCACCATTCTCATTTGCGCATGCAGAAAATCGCAAGCGGGTCTTACATCAAACAGCCAATAAATTTAATTTACCCATTTTTTACGTGAATCACGTTGGGGCACAAACTGAATTGGTTTTCGATGGAGGTTCACTGGTAATGAATACCAAAGGAAATGTGGTGTGCGAATTAGCATTTTTCGAAGAAGATTTTCGCGTTTTTGAATTAGATTGGGTAAAAACGGCCAAGAGCATTCCTTTTGAAATGAGTAATAACTTTGTAAGTGAAGACCTTTATATTTCAAGGATTCATGCTGCTTTAGTTTTAGGTATTAGAGATTATTTTGGGAAAATGGGTTTCACCAAAGCAATTTTGGGCTTAAGCGGAGGAATTGACTCTGCTGTTGTATTTGCGCTGGCGGCTGAGGCGC
>Ga0247837_1007792_pt1 | contig 13923 bp, 9 predicted proteins | sample LaCtaG_2_FD_187115 | JGI IMG/M metagenome (GOLD analysis project Ga0247837, IMG submission 187115) | Freshwater microbial communities from meromictic Lake La Cruz, Castile-La Mancha, Spain - LaCruzMarch2015_14.5m | ecosystem: Environmental > Aquatic > Freshwater > Lake | place: Spain: Castile-La...
CCCAGGGTGCGCCAAGGGCAGGTCCTCCTCCAACTCCCTCCAGTGCCCGTTTTCCCGTAACTGCTGTTACACCATCTTCTTCACATGCTTCGCCAACTTCACCGGGTCTCCGAACCTGAATAGCGTGACGACTCTCCCCAGCGCAGTCAGAGACAGTTGACCGCAAAAATGAACTGGAAAGTCTGGTCTATACTTGGAGAGACCGACTTGCTAGTGCATATGACTATGTGACTGCGGAAGTGAGAGACGAACTACTGGCGATCTTCAACAGTATCGAGGAGTGGATCTACGGGGCAGCGACACAGTCAAAAGCATCTACATCGACAAAATCGGTAACATCAAGGACAAAATGGACCTGATCCACAGACGCTTTACCTTTCAGCAGCTCCCAGAGGCAGCGGAAAGCCTCAACAAGGTGATTGCATACGCAACGGAGCTAGCGAGATCCGCGCACGACAAGTACAGCCACATCACTATCACTATGGAGCGGGAAAAGGTGCTGGAGCAGTGCAGGACTGGGCTTGGCTGGAGGAGTTCCGAGGGTGATAGTGGCGCCTAAGTACGGCAATCCGCCAGTGGACCCTGAAGAGTTCGTAAAGAAGGGAAGTAAGAGAACTGTGGAATTCTATCATGAGCAAGCCCAAGCCTCCTCCCAAGGAGGAAAAGCAGGAAGAGGCAAAGAAGCCGGAAGCCTGAAGACCCGCCCAAGCCAGCCGAAGAAAGCAAAGCGACGGAGGACATGGAAGTCCTAGTAAGTTGATTAGGAGGGAATTATGAAAGAGGACGACCCTGTGGGCCAAGGCAAATGACCCCAGTGACCAGTGCAGGGTCTGCATATCACCCCAATCCTGTCTTTTCCCTGTACCTGTATGGACAACTCTACCCATCTCCGTATTCACCCATTAAACTTCTCATCAGCTGATTACCCCTGTTTCCCCGGCCAAGTAGGAGGAGTGCTGGACAGGACCAATCTCTATGGGAAAGGCAAAGATAAGCCTGTTTTTCTGCACGAAATTAGATCAGAAGAAATCTAATGATTGGATGGAGTTCAATAGATGATTCTAAGTCTAGAAATACAGGTTAGTCAACCCTACCCTTTAATCATACGGCAGCCCTTCTCCTCAGCCACAAATGAGCCGTTTCTCTATAGACTCAGATTCAGAGTTGACCTGCATGCTGTTCAGAGTTAGATTTATGTCAGTAGTGCTGACTGTGAAACGGCTATTTCATGTAAAATAAATATTGGTTTCTAAGAGTAATAAGTCTTAAGGTTTCTACCTATAGTAAGGGCATATCATGCACAGCTTTTTCAAATTCAGTCCTATGCCACAGCCAGACTCCAAGGACAGTGCCCTACTTGTCCATTTTCTGCAGAGACTTGGACTCGCCAAGTGAAATCCATCTAACTGTGCACCAGTGTAGTTATCTACCTGAGATCTATTAGACGAAAGAATAGGACTGGAGACTGAACTTCTCAAGTCTCCCGGAAGACGCAATCAGCACGACTTGCCCCACAATCCGAGGCAGCTGCGTGCTGCTGCAGTTCCTCCCGGCTGTCGACAAGCGAAACTCCCTCTCAGTCTCAATCTTCCAGCGCGCCTTCTGCATGTCATTGGTGAGAAGACACACTTCGCCACTGCTCACAAAGGCCACACTGCGAGAGTTGAGTCGAAGTTGCGGAGGGAGCGACACACTCAGAAGTGTGAATGCTTCGGAACTGGGGTCGAAAGTCTCTATTGCTCTGTGCTCTGAAGTGCTGATCAGGTAAATGAGAGCGCCGAAGACGCAGGGAGTGAAGTGGCTTCTGGGTTGGTGCATGCTGGCTAAGGCCTGCCACTGTCTGTCTTGCAGGCGGTACTTCTCGCAGGAGGCTTGGCCTTGGCCTCCAAACACATAAACCCATGCAGCTATTTTGCCCACTCCAGCACCGCACCTAGGAGTGCGAAGCGATGGCAGCGGAGTCAGTTGCAGTGAATTTAAGTCCAGAGAAACCACTCTAGCCGCAGCTGGGAACCCTCCCACGCAGAGCAGTGTGTTGCTGTCCAGTTCGATGTAGCTTCCTCCGTCTCCGAAGTCCACTGCCAGGTTGTGTCGCACAGACTGCTGAGTCGCCAAGTCGTACAACTCCACTTTGTTGAAGTAGACTGCAGCGAACTTCCCACTTCCCAGTCCGCGAGTAGGCAAGGTCTCTTGCTTCACTTCCTCCCGGACTGGTGGTGGGGAGGGTTTTACCTGCTTAAAGGGGATCTGTGCTGGACTAGGATTCTCCCTCCTTGGAGGCTGTGAGTTCTCATTTCTGTCTAGTTGGTCGAGAGTCCGCACAGTGTGAGTTTGTTTGTCTTTGGTGATGTGCGACCCAACACAGGTTCGACAGAGGAAGGTAACTGGACTAGTGCAGGGACAAAATGCTCCTGCATCGTTTACCTTGCAGTCGCCGCAGAGATGATTCATTTATTAACTCTACACTTCCGGTCTGCTCAAAACTGTTATTCAGAAAAGCAGCTTATTCCTCAAGACTCTATTTCCCTACAGAAAACAGAGGTTCTTGCACATGGGTGATACAGTTGCTTACTTCTCAGGAGTTATTTTGTATTCGAAGACTCTCTTCGTGTTTTCATCGTACCCGACCACAGCAAGCGACCCCAGCCTAACCCAATACACTTTGCGTTGAAAGGAAAGTGGCTGGAAGGAACTGGTGCCACTCAGTGTTTCGATAGTTTGAGTAGCAGACACAGTGACAGAGCCGTGCAAGTCACAAGTGATCAACTTGCGTGCACAAGTGACCACCACTAGTTGTCCATTCGTCATAAAGGCCACGGAAGGACTCAGGATACAGGGTAATTGCCAGTTCACCACATCAAAGCTCCTTTGCCCAGGGGAAAACACTTCCATAAGCGAGTTGCAGCTGACATCAGGTAGATAGATGGAGACTTCGTGCACACAGGGCGAGAAGTGACTGTGTGGCTGCTGCATGTTGGGCAGACTCTCCCACTTTACCTGCAGAGCTTCGCAGGAACGCAGGGCTTGCCCTCGTACAGTCCCGCCGAAGGCATACACAGTGCTTCGATAGCTCACTACACCTGCAGAGCCTCGGCCGCAGACTAAGTCAGGCAGTCGCCAGGCTGCACAGGTCTGCAGACTCACACCCCAGACATCTGACTGGCCAGTACTGCCGCCGACTCCCGCCACTGTCACAGCATCCAGCTGACAGAACCTTGTACCATGGCTGAAAGCGACCGGCAGTTCTTCTTTCTGCACTGTCTCACTCGCGAGGTCGAACAGCAGCAGATGCGAGCCAAGAATCGCAGGCAGGAAGGCGCAGAGCCCCAGGTAGCCACTAGTTTCTCGAAGGACGTAAGTGCTAATCCTGCCCAGCTGAGCACTTTGGCAGACCCACAACAACAGTACTTTGTCTCTCACTGACTCCGCGGAAGACAGACCTGCGAACACCTCGAGCCTCACCATGCTAGTTAGGACAGTAGTCAGGACTGCGGATTGAGGGCAGCTTGACTTCAATAGTTCGGCAGCTCGATAGCAAGCGCTCAGGGGGAGGGGAGACCAGGGGAACAGAGGCTGCACTGAGTCGACTTTGTGAAACTGTGGGCAGGCGAGATTTGGGGGGCGCGAGGCCCAGCCTGGCCAGATAGTCGCGAAAATCACGTGGACGAGGAGGACGGCGCCTCTTCCTTCGCAGCACAGGTGAGTAGGTGCCAAGGCGCATGAGAGTGCGGTCCTGGAGAGACAGTGCACTGGGCCACTGGCGGCGAGAGCCGAGCACAGGAAGGCTGTCTAGTTTGCGGTTCATATTTCCATCACTAGGTAGCTGAGCACCATATTGCACCTTCGAACTGGTAATAGCCATGCTGAAAAGAGTGGCTCAAAGGGCCTTCGCCTTCAAATTTACTCCCTTCGCTGCCCGCCAGCGAGAGATGCTCGCAGCCCAGCCTGCCTTCTGCCAGGACACTAAGGGCTTCATCAACAAACTCAGCGGCATGCGCAATCAAAGTGTGTTCGGCATCAACAAGGCTCGCGTGGACAAGCAACACGCACAGCACAAACTCACAGCCCGGGAAAGAGTGGAGTTACTGCTGGACCCTGGTTCTTTCCGTGAGTTTGACCAACTGATGGTTCACCGTTGCCAAGACTTCGGCATGAACAATGAGCACCTCCCAGGAGATGGAGTGGTCACAGGCCAGGGACTCATCAATGGCCGGCTAGCCTTTGTCTTCTCTATGGACTTCACTGTCTATGGAGGCTCGCTGTCTGAGACCTTCGCACAGAAGATCTGCAAGGTCATGGAGAAAGCGATGCTTGTGGGTGCACCCGTAATTGGCCTCAACGACAGCGGCGGTGCACGTATTCAAGAGGGAGTGGCGAGTCTGGCCGGCTACGCTGACATCTTCCACAGGAACGTGCAGGCTTCAGGCTGGGTGCCGCAGCTTTCTCTCATCATGGGTCCATGTGCTGGCGGAGCTGTGTACTCGCCTGCTCTGACTGACTTTATCTTCATGGTGAAGCAGAGCAGCAACATGTTTGTGACTGGTCCGGAGGTGGTGAAGGCCGTGACTCACGAAGACATTGACAAGGAAGGACTGGGCGGTGCGAAGGTGCACACTACCAAAAGTGGAGTTGCGCACTTGGCGGTGGACAACGACCTGGAGGGAATTGCAGCCATCAGAACCCTATTCGACTTCCTACCTCTCTCCTGCAAGGAAAAGCCGCCTGTAAAAAAAACCAACGACCCATCCAGTCGCCAAATCGCAGCCCTGGACAACATCGTGCCGGAAGACCCGAACAAGCCCTACGACATGCGCACTGTCCTCAAACTCGTCAGTGATGAAGAACACTTCTTCGAAATCATGCCCAACTACGCCAGGAGCATCATTGTAGGCTTCGGCCGCATGGGCGGCAAAACGGTGGGCTTCGTAGCTAACAACCCGTCGGCTCTGGCTGGCGTGCTGGACTCGAAGAGCTCTATCAAGGGGGCGCGTTTTATCCGCTTTTGCGATGCCTTCAACATCCCGCTCATCACTTTCGAGGATGTGCCAGGGTTCCTGCCCGGAGTTCACGAAGAGCACGGCGGCATCATCACTCACGGTGCCAAGATCCTCTACGCCTTCTCCGAGGCCACAGTGCCCAAGATCACCTTCATCACACGCAAGGCCTACGGAGGAGCCTACTGCGTCATGTCCTCCAAACACATTGGGGCTGACTACAACTACGCCTGGCCCACTGCGGAAATCGCTGTCATGGGAGCCAAGGGCGCCTGCGAAATCATCTTCAGAGGCAAGAACGTGGAGCAGGAGACTAAGAAGTACGAGGAAAAGTTCGCAAATCCGCTAGTGGCGGCCCAGCGTGGCTTCATTGACGACATCATCACTCCGCGCACCACCAGACAGCGCATCATCGAGGACCTCAAGTCCTTGGAAGGCAAGAAGGTGGACTGGGTTCCCAAGCGCCACGGCAACATCCCGCTCTAGGTAATTTCGCCCTCCTACTTCCCTGGTCTCTGCATAGACTGAGTGGCTGGAAGCGTTGTAAATGTGGCTTGCTCGCTTGTCACGTGGCTTTGCTTCCGTGCAACTTCCCCTGGTGCCCTTCCCAGTGCACAAGCTTGATGCAAAGGTCTTCCCCACTACTGCTGAAACCACCCGTGAAGAAGTCCTGCACTACCTCAAAGACATGCTCACCATCAGACGCATAGAAATCACGAGCGACAACTACTACAAGAACAAGGACATCCGCGGCTTCTGCCACCTTTGCGACGGACAGGAAGCTGTGGCTGTGGGGATGGAGGGGGCGCTTACCAAGCAGGATTGCCTGATTACTGCCTACAGAGTGCATGGGCAGGCGTACATGCGAGGAGAGACGCCCAGAGCCATCTTCGCGGAGATGTTCGGGAGAGTGACAGGCAGCTCGAAAGGCAAAGGCGGGTCTATGCACTTTTACAACAAGGACACTAACTTCTATGGAGGGAATGGTATTGTTGGAGCGCAGGTGTCGGTGGGAGCCGGACTGGCCTTCGCTCTAAAGTACGAAAACAAGCCGAATGTGGCAGCGATCATGTATGGAGACGGAGCTGCGAACCAGGGCCAAGTGGCCGAGGCCTCGAACATGGCCGCGCTCTGGCACTTGCCTGCCATGTTCATCTGCGAAAACAACCGCTACGGTATGGGCACTTCCACCAAGCGAGCCGCTGCCAACACTCTGTACTACACTCGCGGTGACCCTATCCCAGGCTTCCTCATCGACGGACAGAATGTCTTCCAGGTGCGCGAAGGCTTCAAATTCGCTAAGAAATGGGCACTGGAGCACGGTCCTATCTTCGTGGAAATCAACACCTACCGCTACCACGGCCACTCCATGTCCGACCCCGGCACCACCTACCGCTCCCGCGAAGAAGTGGACGGAGTCCGCAGTCACCAAGACCCTATCGAGGTGCTGAAGTCTCTCGCCTTCGCTCAGAAGCTTGTGAGTGAGGAGGAAGTGAAGGACATGGAGAAGTCGATTCGCAAGACGGTGGAGGAGGCAGCCAAGCAGGCACATGAAGACCCCTGGCCGACCTCACAGGACCTATTCACAGACGTGTACGACTCCAGTGTCAAGAGTAAGTCCTATGTAGATGAACTGCGGGATGTCGAGGTCACGCACAAGGTCGTAGTTTAGGTTAGCAGGAATCCACTCGCAGTTAGAGCTAGGTGTAGACTCGGTTTACCTGGCATTTGCCGTCCTGGACGGAACACCAGGACCTGATTTTGCCTTGGATGTAGGATTTCGTACTAGCGGGACGCAGCCTTTTCACAGCTTCGACTACGTCTTCGCGAGAGGGAGCTGGACAACAGCGCTTGACGTCTCGCAGCAGGTCCTGAGACCACCTGGACATCAGAGGACTGGTGTGTCTGTAAACATCCACAGGCAGTCCCTGTCCACTGAGACTGTACCCCTGCAGAGACTGCAAGTCAGGACTGCCAGACAGGAAGACCTTTGCTGAGGCAATTTGGAACTTGTCTATTGGATGCAGTTCTTCCAAGTCTGTTTCAGTCCAGTGGTCCTCCACTATCCAGGACTGTTCAGATCCCTCTGAACCCTCACTGGACACAGGCGAGTCCTCCAAGTCCGTGCCCTCCTATGTAGCCCTCACCTGTTCACTTTCAGCCTCGTAGTCGACCCATTCATACCTGGCAAAGGGATAACGACGCAGCCGGCCTGCAACCAGCTGTCTGGGCTTGTATGATTGGAACTGCAGCGGAGTACCATGCAGGGAAATCAGCACTTTGGAAGGAGGCTTGAAAGAGCGGATTTCGCACTTGAAATAGTGCTGCCAGTCCCCGTCTGGAGGTGGGCTGTCTGCAGGCAAAGTGAAGGGCTTCGAAGGCTGTTTGGACTGGAAGTGGTTGAAGAGGGGCAAAGGGACAGACACAGTCTGAGCATCCCTGTTTTCCGCTGAGAAATAGCGTAAAAGTGAGGTTCCTTCGAGAGAGATTCTGGGAGTGATTTTGGGCTTTTTGACCTCAGTAGAGTTCCTTTCCTCCTCTCTAATGCGTTTGCAACTGCGCTGTTTGCAGGCAGTCCACTTTTCATTGGCTGTTTGGTAGTCGTCCAAGACGGCCTGTATCCCCGCCGCTTCACTCTCCCTATCTTCAGTTCGCTTAATATGCTGAATTGCGAAGTGCAGCTTGCGGATTGCAGTGCCCAGTCGTTTCCTTTCAGCTAGGATACAGGCTGGCTGGGTCGTTTCTTCCCCTTCCCAGACCCAATAGCAGAGTTCATCCACACTTTCGCACACATCTGTGCCTCTGAGAGCCACACCATAGGCAGTTCTTTTCGCACGCTCGAGTATCAAGGCTTCCGCTTCTGCTGGGGGCAGTCCACTAGCAGTCTGAACACAGCGGCAGAGAGCAGAGAGGGAGGCGTGGCTGCCTTCAATGAGAGCGAGTGGGAAGGAAGATACAGGGTGCAGAGGCACGGCTGTATGGCAAAGTTCTTGCAGACGAGCTTCCAGGGCCGGGAGGCGGGCGACCAAGCAGGCGGGATGCAGACTCATATTATGGCGGGAGCCTCTGCACAGACCGCAGTCTAGCTAGAGCATCTACACTTCCCCTCTTAGCTTCCTCAGCCTGTACTCCCCGCATATCCTCGTCCACAGCTCCGTGGTCACTACTCCCGTCACCTCCAGTTCCCGCTCTTCTTGGAACCTCCTCACCAGGGCTTCGGTCTTCTTTCCGTACACTCCGTTGGTGTGCAGGCCGGTGGGGTACAGCGCCAGCAGTGCGGTCTGCAGCATTCTTACATCTTCATCACTGTTGTCGTGTCCGCACTTTATCAGTGTGATGGTGGTGCGAGGACTTTGAGGCACGTGCATGTCGCTTTCTTCCTGTGTGTTCACAACCAGCGGAAGCTTTTGACTCACTTTCTTGGACACAGACTCGGTCTTTGCCTCCATCGGGGAAAGACTGCGGCTGCTCATGAGAGAGCCTTTGGACTCGCTGGTAAGAGCATTAGCGAAGCTGCCCTGTGACTCCGATGCAGGACTGTGAATCTGGTCCAAGTTCGCAAGTAGCTGCTTCATTTCCCTGGCGTCGATATGTCTCGTCCTTGCGTCTTCATCAGGGTAATAGTCTCTAGAAGGACTGAGAGGCTCGTAGAAGATAGGACCGAGATGGCTGGAAATCTGTCTGGACAATGTGGGGGTGAGTTCTTGAGGCAAGTGCAGTTCCTCCACCATCTCCTCGGCCACAGCATCGGGAGTGTCAGTGTCCAGGTCGAAGGGGAACTCTATACGGCGCTGAGAGCGGCCGTTGGCAGGCGGAATCATCATTTCCATTTCAATTGTGAAAGATTCGTTGCGGTGCGGAGATACCCCCTCGCACTTGGCTTTGAGTTGCACCGGCCGACTGCCCGCTTCTCCCGTGTCATTGAAGAACGGATGTCTGAGTAGTTCCTCTGCAGCGGGTCTATGCTCTATGGGCGCCAAGCACAGTCCTATGAACTCCTTCACGTCTTCATCCACAATCCTTCCCAGAGCCAGTGGCTTGTGTCCCGCTATCACTCTGCGCTTCACAGACATTGGTGTCTTGCACTCGTCGTAGGGCGCACTCTGTGTGCAAATTTCCAATACACACATACCCAGGGAGTAGATGTCCACTCCAGGACTGGGTTCTCCCTGCATGGCCTCAGGAGAATTGTACTCGTACCTGCGGGTGTACACCTGTCCGTGACTGCTATGCAGCACTGCAGACCTGCCCAGTCCGCCTATCTTGAGTCTGCCAGATGAAGGAATATAAAACAAGTTCTCAGGCTGCAAGTGTCCATACACGTAAGGAAATGGCTTGCGACTGTGCAGGTAGTGCAGTGCACTGAGCAGTTGTTTCACCCAAAGTTTTAGCACTTTCAGTCGTGGCGCTTTGATCTTCTGCAGGTACTCTCGCAGCGACCCTTCAGGGATGAGTTCCGTGATAAAGATCATGGAGTTGCCGCGGAGAGACATCCATTGGTGCACCCAGTTTATCAGGTTGTCGTGGCGGAGGGTGCGCAGTTCGTCCAGGTCTTCCTGCAGGTGGGGCAGGTCTTCACCGCGGATGTGACTGAGTGAAACTTCGTGCCAAGACACCTGGCAGCCGGACTCGCTGTCCAGCGCCTTGTACACCACCTTCCATGGCGACTTGCCCAGCTCCTCTTGGTACTGTGTGAGGCTTACTCGCAAAAAACGCCCATTTGGAGACACTTCCACGGTTTGGGACAAGTCCGGACTTGGCTCGCGGTTGTCCCAGAGGCACGTTTCCTCCATTTTCACTAGAACCAGCGCAATGTGTGCTTTCGAAATCTGTATTGGGGCTAAAAGCTATCTACACCTCTGACACAAGACTTAGTCAAAGTAGACAGTGGGAAATGGGCGAATACAGCGAAATATTGGATTTGTGTAACTGCCAATCGGTCAGTTCAGTTCGAGGAAATCGCTTATGCAACTGTAAGGCGTTGGACAGGGAAACAAGGCTATTAGGCCGAAACTCAGTAAGGAAAGCTTCCATATCGACTTTCCTACCTTTGCATACCTAAGAAATGACGTCACCCACCAAAAGCAGCGCTTTCTTTTGCGAGTGTTCCAAGAGTGTCTTCGGGCCTAGGACCTGAAATCCCCACTAGAGCCATAATATGTGTCTGCTGACTGCGAGCAAGGAAACTTGTGAGCATACAGACTGTCGCCCGGTAACCGGAGGACTGAGCGAGGGAGTGCTGGCAGCTATGTACGTGGGGATGTGTCAGTTGAATCAACTGCTTGTCACACTGGTGGGGCAGAACGCCGCTATGCAGGAGAATCTGGGCCGGCTGGCTTTGAGGACTGGAAGTGAGAAGAGGGAAGAGGCCTTCGACCCTTTGCAGATAGACACTACTGTATATGAGTTACACCTCAGCCCAGCAGACGACCTCCCGCAGCAGGTTTTCAGGGAGCGGGGCTTCAGCCTGACCTTGCAACTCACTGCCTCAGACGCATCTGCCCGCTGCCTCCCTCGTCTGCGCTTCAAACTGGCCCTGTTCACTCAGGAAACCCCCCCTCGGCGCCTGAGTCGCAACATTGCAGGGAAAAAGGTGCTCCGCGGTTCTCGAGACGCCGAAAGTTCCTGCACTGGTCTGGTTGCCTTTCCTAACATCGTCATCAATGAGGTGAGTTCGCACTACCTGGGAGACTGCTTCGACCTAGTCGTGCTGCCTGCAAGTGGCCTGGCTGTGCAGCCTTTCGTACTGCGTAGCTTCTCTGTGAAGGCCAGAAAGCCTGCCAAGCGTTGCTATCGGCCTAGCTAAGTCTCTTCTCCTGATACACTGCTGGTGCCTTAGTGTGGTCAGATAGGAGAGGGCGAGTGGTGCAGCATATTGGCCTTGGTCTCCCTGCGCCGCAATAATATGGACTCCAGTCCTGCCTCAGGCCTCAAGGCCACGCTGTGGCACTGGGCTCCTGTCTTCCGCATCATCATCTTGGCGCTCATCTGCCTCATCGCCTTCCTGATTCGCATCTTCTCAGTGATTCGCTTCGAAAGTGTGATTCACGAGTTCGACCCCTGGTTCAACTACCGCACGACCAGGTACTTGACAGAGGCGGGGCTGTATGAGTTCTGGAACTGGTTCGACCCCAACTCCTGGTTCCCACTGGGCAGAGTCATTGGCGGCACGCTCTACCCTGGACTCATGATCACGGCTCGCTTCCTGCACTGGACTGCCAATGCGCTCAGCTTTCCTCTGGATATCCGCAATGTCTGCGTCTTTATCGCTCCCATCTTCTCAGCACTCACCTCCCTCGCCGGCTACTCCCTCGCCCACGAAGTCACAGGACGCTCGGAAGCTGGCCTTCTCAGCGCTTTGTTCGTAGCCATCGTGCCATCCTACATCTCCCGATCAGTCGCAGGGTCGTACGATTACGAAGGCATTTCGATCTTCATCCTTATCTTTACCTTCTACCTGTGGGTGAAGTCCGTGAACACAGGGTCGATCTTTTGGAGCGGCCTAACAGCACTGAGCTTCTTCTACATGGTGTCCTCCTGGGGCGGCTACGCCTTCATCATCAACGTGATTCCTATATATGTGGTGGGGATGATCTACCTGGGCAAGATGAGTAAAGAACTGTACGTGGCTTATACGGTGTTCTACCCGCTCGCTACAGTGCTGTCGATGCAGATTCCCTTCGTTGGCTTCCAGGCAGTCACTTCAAGTGAGCATATGGCCTCGCACGCAGTTTTCCTCTTCCTGCAGGTATATGTGTTCAGTGACTGGCTCAAGGGCTTGATAGGCGAGGAGCGGTTCAAACAACTCGCTCGCCTCGTCATTATCGGAACAGCAGTACTGTGCATCCTATTCGCCATCTATGTGACTGTCACCGACAAAATGCGGTGGACAGGCCGTAGCATGTCCCTGCTAGACCCAACCTACGCCAAGACCTACATCCCCATTATCGCCTCCGTGTCTGAGCACCAGCCCACCACATGGTCGTCCTTCTTCTTCGACACCCACTTCCTCATCGTCTTTGCGCCTGTGGGTCTGTATTTCAGCCTGGTGGAGCCCAATGCTGCCAAGCTGTTCGTGTCTCTGTATGCGGTTTTATCCGTGTACTTCGCAAGTGTGATGGTTCGACTGCTCCTGGTGCTTTGTCCAGCGTTGTGTGTGTTGAGCGCTGTGGGCGTTTCTGAGACTTTCAACCGCTTTACGAGACATATCACTCACTACAAGGAGTGGTCCCGCTACCTCACAGCCAAGAAAGCAGGGGAAAAGACACCCAAGCCCAAGTACGGCTTCCCTCTGGATGTTTCGGTGCTACTACTACTTGCGCTATGCGCTGCGATTATCTATTACATCGGACATTGCACTTGGGTGGGGGCAGAGGCCTACAGCTCCCCTACTATCATCATGGCGCACAAAAGTCCCGAAGGCGGGAAAAAGATCGTGGACGACTACAGAGAAGCCTACTACTGGCTGCGCATGAACACTCCCCAGCAATCCCGCATCATGTCCTGGTGGGATTATGGCTACCAAATCACAGGCATGGGCAACCGCACCGTCCTGGTGGACAACAACACTTGGAACAACACGCACATCGCCACCATGGGCATGATCTTCGGCTCGCCTGAGGAAGAGGCGGCCAAGCACTTGAGACAGCTGGATGTGGACTATGTGCTGGTCATCTTTGGAGGCATGTCGTACTACTCGGGTGACGATATTAACAAGTTCTTGTGGATGGTGAGGATTGCGAGTGGAGTGTACCCGCATATAAAGGAGGAGGACTTCTTGAACAAAGGATCCTACAGGATCGACTCTGGTGCGACACAGACAATGCGAGACTGCCTGATGTACAAACTGTGCTACTACCGCTTCGGAGAAGCCATGACACAGCAGAACAAGCCCGCAGGGTACGACCTAGTGCGCAACGCTGAAGTGGCCGACAAGAAGATCATACTGAAGAACTTCAAAGAGGTGTACACGTCCGAACACTGGCTAGTGCGGATCTACGAACTCAAAAAGGAAGACAATAGAGGCGAGGCGCTGAGACCCAGGACTGCCTACCTTAAGCGCTCTGTTGAGACTTTGCAGCAGTACGGCCTCAGCCGTCCCAAGACCAAGCCGAAGAAGGGCTCTAACTAGGCTTAGCTAGCGATCTTTCGAGAAGTTCATGCGACTGAGACTAGCGGACAGGTCGGTTGCGGGCGTGGGCCGGGGAGGAGGGGAGCGAGGCGCCACTGTCTAGCGCTTACGGCCGTACATGATCAGACTCATAGCGCCTGTGAGCAGCATTCCCATGCCGAAGAAAAACCCAAGCTGTAGTCCCATTTCACTATAGCTAGAGATCTACAGCCACGCTCTTGCCCTCGGAGCTCTACGCACCAAACTGACCATTCTCTCGATTTCCCGGTTGAGAGTCTTCACTTGCACTGGACCGGGGTTTGGCTTGACCAGGCGAATAACCCTGTCCATTTGCCCTGCTAATCGCGGAGTTGCATACTGTTTCCACTGCACTGAAGGCTGAGTGGACGTTACTCGGAGTTGCAGGTAACTGTGAGCGTTTTGCTTCAGGAAACTGCGGGCGGACTTGGTTTCCTGTAAAATAACCGCTGTAGAACGGAGTTTGCCAGTGGAGCGACTTCGGGCACTCAGTGGACTGGCTCTCATGTAACTCCTATCCACACTTCTTTCCATTCATCAGACCGTATGAAGAACTGTTTGATCGAAAGAACTAGCTACCTTGCATATCCACTAGAAGGAGAAGCAGGAATAAGCTGCTCTATAGACAATTGCCTGTAAGATCATTACATTGAGTGTAGAATGCAGAATTCTTGTTATTTATAAAATACCAGAGATTACGTCTAATATGGCTTATTTGGATATTTCCAAACATTACCCTATCTACCTCCAACGCTTGCACATTTTTCATCACTATAACAG
>Ga0247837_1007795_pt1 | contig 13918 bp, 9 predicted proteins | sample LaCtaG_2_FD_187115 | JGI IMG/M metagenome (GOLD analysis project Ga0247837, IMG submission 187115) | Freshwater microbial communities from meromictic Lake La Cruz, Castile-La Mancha, Spain - LaCruzMarch2015_14.5m | ecosystem: Environmental > Aquatic > Freshwater > Lake | place: Spain: Castile-La...
AGCGTCGGGCGAGTCGTCGATTCTGCATCAATTGTCGAAACTGTTCGAACTGGCCGAAAATTGTCTGCTGCAATTAGGCTGGATGGAATGGAAGTGGCGTCTTGAACGATCGTGTATCTAGGTCCTGGCAGCAATCGAAAACCGGTCGATGCTTTCAAATCGGATGACGATTCAAAGGAACGATAGTTTTTAGGTGGCGAATCAAATCCAGGTTTTCGCTCTGATTCGGGATCGCGAAGGGATTTTCGATCGGCCATTCGTTCTGGTTCGGCCAAACCGCTCTTGGCGGTCGAGTTCGATACTGTTGCTGAATCCGCTTCCGCTTGACGAAGAAACGCACCTAACGGATCAAGCGGTCCCCGTGAATCGCTCATTCGGCTCAATCGTTCCCGCAGTTCGATCGTATCCTTCGCCGCGTTGGCATCCGTCCGAGGCCTGAATGGAGAATCACTGGCCGACTGAGCAAACGATTGCACCGAAGTTATGAAGGTATACGGTAAGACCAATGCAATTGCTACCGCTCTACGAATTCGCATGTGCCGTTGGCGCTTCGACTGGACTGGTTGCTTTCGCGTACCGTCCGCATTAGGTTCGAGAGATAGAAATAGGCTCATGGTGAATGGATTCGCTACTTGTTTTCGGGGTTGATGCGAACTCCAGCCGTCCGCAACCGCTCCACGAAAGCGCTATGTGCTGGGTCTTTCAGCAAGCTCTCGTCCAGATAAAGTCTTAGGTAGGGTGCAAATCGACCGTCCGCTTTTGCGTCAGCTTCCACGGCTTCCACCAAGGGGCCAAAATCGCCGATCGGATTGTCGGTTAGCACCAAGAGGCTGGGCTTCAACGCCCTTGCAAACTCGAGGCTCTTGATCCCGCAGCCTCGCAGACTGATGGATTCAAGTCCCACAAGTTGGCTCAGGGAAGCCAGGTCTTCGATCGGATTTCCAGAGACATGCAGTGTCCACATTTTTCGGAGCCCACTGATCGGTTCAATCGATTTGATTTTGTTCTCCGCAGCGTAAAGCGATCGTAAATTGCCCATGCCTCGCAGCGGCCCAAGATCCACGATCCCGTTCTTCGATACTTGCAAATATTGCGACTGAACCAGACCAGCAAGTGCTTCCAAAGATTCGATTTTGTTGGAAGACAAGTCGATCGATTGCAATAGTTTCAAATCCTTGATCGGAGTCAAGTCTGCAATCTCGTTGTTTTCGAGATCCAATTTCATCAGGGCCTTGCAATGCTGGAGCCCTTCGAGGCTCTTGATCCCTTTTCCCTTGCCAATCACTTGGGAGATCTTTTTCACATCGTCCGCAGTCAACGGCTCCGAATTGTATCGCTTCTCAAAGACTTCTCGCCGCACCGCTGCCTCAAGCCCTTTGTCTGGAAACAAGTCCTGAGCAAGAACTGGCACCTTGAAAAAAGAAAAGGCGGATAGAACCATAAGGGTTCGAGCTATCGAACCCCCCAGTTGGAGAGGGAGAGACATTCTTGATACCTTTCTGACGTAGTATTGAGCTAGCTGCTCTACTCTATATGAACCGGAAGAGTTATTCCAGGCTGCCAATACTACCATTCGCTATACTTTTGCCTACTTGAGCTTTGTTGGTTTATGCAACCAGAAAAGCTCTTTCGGAAAGTCCAGAAGGACATTGCTGATCCGTACCGCTCGCTAGAAATCGAGCCAATCAAAGAAGATAATCTTAGGAAATCGCTAGTAAAGATAGGCGAAATCTAGTTCTGAATGGCTTAATCCTCTTTGAAATCGTCTTGCATTAGGATTCCGTACCTGCAAAAGATGGTCGGCTGTTGGCTTCCCAAAATCTTTCAAATCGTCAACGAATCTTGAGGTTGTATTCTTGCTGCCCAACAGACAGCAAGAGGCAATTGTCGGACAAAATTTCGCTATCGGTTTCTTTGTAGCAACAAGTCTGAATGAGGAACGTTGAAAAGCGAAGCTTTGTCGAGCGGTATTACCTCAGGATACGAACCTATTCCACGATAGTTTTCAGGACAAATGCGACTTGCTTTGAAACCTTGCTCTTCCAAAAGAAAATTCCACATGTCGTCAATGTAGGGACGGCGATAGTCGTTGGCTCGATAACTTACGGGGTCCCACTCCAAGATGATCGACAGATTGGGACTCTTTCGAATCGTCTCTTTCGCACCGCCAATTACAAAACTCTCAGACCCTTCCGCGTCAATCAACATCGCCTTGATCGGATCTGTAACCAATGAATCAACGGTCCTGCCCTCGGTCATGACTTTGGTGAATACCCCGCGGCAAGTGAACTTTCGATTGTCGTCGAGGGTTTCCCGAATGTTTGTTGAATTCCAAAGACAGTCTTTAAGCTCCGTTCTCGCTTGATCGCCGCCACCAAACAAGTTCCCACCGCCAATAAATTGCGGGTCAGAGAAAAATTCCAGAGGCTGCTTATGCTTGTCTGGCGAGACAGCAGCGCAATTGTATGCCTGAACAATATTAGGAAATCCAGACCAAAACGTCCCTTTCACCAAGTAAGGAAAAACTTCCGGATTGGCTTCAATGGCATAAACACGCCCTGACGATCCAACTCGTTGAGCGGCTAGCAAGGAATAAAATCCAAAATTGGCACCAACATTGACAACGTGGTCGCCGGGTGAAAGCAAAGAGATCAGGACTTGGTTCGTCCACGGTTCAATAACGCCATCTCGCGCTATTCCAACTCCGACATCCAGATTCCAACCCGGTATTACCATGTGGTAGCCATAAACGGTTTCCACAAGCAACTCATCACCCCCAAGTCTAACAATGCGGCGAGTTTTCGGATGCATCCAATTAGAAATCCGACTAGAAATATCTGACGCTAAACTGGAACTGGAGATCCTACCAGTGATATCTGATGCAAGGGTCGAACTCTTTAGGCTGAATTCATCGATCGAGGCAGAAGCAGAACCGCTATCGACCGCCATTCGAGGCCCAGAAGCATTGCGATGACGGGAGAAAAATAGACTCTTCATTGACTCAATTGCCTTTCTTGGAGACCGTGTAAAAATTCAGACTGCAGCGAACGAATCAGAAAATAGGGAAATGGAACTTCGAAGCGTTTTGCGATGTTTGGCGACAATAACGGCAAACCTGGATTCAAAAAGTACGACCATCGTGTCAAGGCGAAAACGAGAGAGGCGTTGCTTCCAAGATCTGGGCTAAAGATTTGCTAGCGATGTACTTTCGACTCAAAAGAAACGAACGCAAACAACTTTTCAAACCTATCGATTACTATCATGACTCCAACGAAATTCACTGTTTGATGGTTATCTAGGAAACTTAGAAGTAACGTCAATACCAGTTCCTTCCCGTGCACTAGGATAACCTTCACTAAATTGATGGTTTCCCTCGTAAAAACAAACGAAAAAGAGCTCGGCGAATTGCCGAGCTCTTCTCAATTTTGGTCCACTGCAAACAGCGGAGATTCGCTAGGAGATCGTGTAAGCGGTCTCGGCGTGGTCGGTCAAATCCAAGCCCATCTTTTCGCCGTCTTCGCTCACTCGAAGACCAATCGTAAAGTCGATCAGCTTGAGCAAGACAAATGAAACGACACCGGAGTAGACCACGGTATAGAGAACGGCTTTGGCTTGGAGAAACACTTGGTACGAATTTCCTTCAATCAAGCCGCCATTGGTTTCGTAGCCGAAGCCCTTGATTGCGAATATCCCGGTCGCAATCGCACCCCAGATTCCAGCCATTCCGTGAACGCCGAATACGTCCAGCGAGTCGTCGTACTTCAACATTGGCTTGACGATTGCAACAAAGAAGTAGCTGACGATGGTCGCTCCTGCACCGATGATCATGGCTGAACCAACATCAACGAAACCAGCAGCTGGTGTGATACCAACGAGACCAGCAACAGCTCCGGTAATCATCCCTAGAGCCGTTGGCCGACCATTTCGAATCATCTCGATCAGCGCCCAGGTCACACCCGCAGTTGCAGCTGCCATGTGTGTCGTGACAAAAGCACGAACTGCTTGGTCACCAGCGTACAAACCGCTACCGCCGTTGAAACCGAACCAACCAAACCACAGCAATCCAGCCCCAAGAACTGCGAAAGGCAAGTTGTGCGGAGCAGTCACTTGCTTTGGAAAGCCACGTCGGGGTCCTACAACGATGCAGCACACAAGAGCTGCGATACCAGCATTGATGTGAACGACGGTTCCACCAGCAAAGTCAAGTGCTCCAACGGATACAGCGCCCTCGTTGAATGCCCCTAGACCAAAGAATCCAGTTGGGCCATACCATACCCAGTGAGCAACGGGGCAATAAACTACCAAGCACCATAATGGCAAGAATACCATGAAGGCGACAAACTTCATTCTTTCCGCAAAAGCACCAATGATCAGAGCAGGTGTGATGATCGCGAACATCATCTGAAACGCCATGAAGGTCTGTTCGCTTATCTGAGTGTTGTAGGTAGGGACCGGTTGCCAAACGTCGGTGAAACTGATGTCCTTCAGCATCAAGTGCGTCATCGGATTTCCCATGAAACCACCAAAGCCGACATCATCACCGGAAAACGCCATGCTAAAGCCAACCACTACCCAGAGAATACTAACAACTCCCATACACAAGAAACATTGCATGAGAACACTCAAAATGTTCTTGCGACCCACTAACCCGCCGTAGAAAAATGCAAGACCAGGAGTCATCAACAAAACCAAAGCACAGCAGGTGAGCATCCACGCTTGGTCTCCGTTGGTTCCCGGAGCAACAGGGGCTACCGCGGGCGTGACCGGATCTGCCGGGGCCATCGAAGAACCAACGCCCGCTGGAGTCTGGGGCTCCGCCGCAGCCGGTTCTGTGGCAGTTGGTTCCGCCGCTGTGGTAGGTGCTGCTTCTTGGGCGACTAAGCCCGAACACAACATCGCCAATAAGAAAAAGGAATAAAACGCCGTTCGAATCATTAGGTAACTCCGCCTGAAGTTTCTGTCTCTCAATCAGTTTGCTCTGGGTAGCCAAACACAGGTGCGGAGAGATTGCGCACTGTTGTTCTAAGAGCGACAGCTAGCAAACGCCAGGCCAATCTAGGGCGGATGTCGGCATGGAATGCCGCGACTCAATGAAAAGCCTTACGGAAATTAACAAAAAAGATGCGAATAGAATGCGACTTGCCTTGCATTAGTTATGCGAAAGTCCGCTTGCCAAATCTTTACGCAATCTCAATAAAATCGCATGCAAGTTGAGCGGTGAATGCAATAAAGCTCACATGCTTGACGTTAAGCACACGTTAAGGGGACGCGGTCCGTCGCAATTGACGATGATCGTTCTTTTGCCACGTCTGATCCCGGCTCTTTGCGGCTCGTTGAGTTAGTGAAGTCGTTATTGGGTAAGGGCGGTACGACGGACTTCCTAGTCCGTCAATCGGACATTCGACGGACTAGGAAGTCCGTCGTACCATTAAATCAACAGCCCGTTTGTAGGCGGTAGCCTCATGAGCCGCGAACACCAGCCGCGATCGATGCTTTTTGGACGTTATCCGAATCGCTGCTAGTCCACCCCCTTAGAGATCGTTTGAACCATTCGGGCTCTTGCCGGGAGCTAAACGGGTCGCATCTTAAAAGATCCTTATGAGTTCTTGACATGGTTGGGCGCTCTGGGGGGGATAGCAAAACTCTTTACTAAAAATTGACATTTCGCCAATGTTTTGCAACCGCTAGAGTCCCCTGCGTTCGGTGTTCGTTATCGGGAGATTTTCTCATGCCATACGGTTCCTATTTGTCTGCCTCGGGCGCGCACGTCCAAAATCATCGATTGGAAGTGCTCAGCAATAACCTGGCCAACATCAACACCCCCGGATTTAAACCTTCGCTTGCAATTGTTCAGGCCAGGCACAGTCAGTCCATCGAGGACGGAGACATATCTCCTGGTTCTGGTACGCTTGCGGATATCGGCGGTGGCGCCAAAATCCAACCGACGCAAACCATGTTCGACATGGGCCCAATCGAAACAACTGGCAACAAAACTGATTTTGCCATCACGGATGATAAGAGCTTTTTCGTAGTTCAGCGGGGCGAAGAACAATTTCTGACGCGAGCTGGCGGATTTCTATTTAATGCAACTGGTCAGTTGACCAATACCAATGGAGATTTCGTTTTGGGATTGGATGGCAACCCGATCACCATCGATCCTTCGGCACGCTATGACGTCAATCAAAACGGGACTATTCAGCAGAATGGTGCCAGTCTCTCTTTGATGCTGGCTCGTCCAGAATCGCTCGGGGATCTGGCGAGAGCCGGAGACAATCTCTTTAAGCCACTGACTCCCCCGCAACCGGTCCCACTTCGAGAACGTTCGATCGCAAGTGGTCAGTTGGAAAAGTCCGCAGTGAATCCAACCTCGGCCATGATGGAACTGATTGAAGCCACGCGAGCGTACGAATCCAATCTACGGTTGATTCAACATCAAGACCAAGCTTCAGGCAACCTGATAGGGCGAATGCTTCGAGATTCGTAAGCATTGAATACACTTTTTCCGGCGAAACAATTCGTTACCGATCTTGCAATCTGTGAAGGGACAAAATAGATGAGCGTACAAACTCTCTACACCGCGGCTACCGGCATGGATGCCATGCAAACCAAGTTGGACGTGATCGCCAACAATTTGGCTAACATGAATACCACTGCGTTCAAGCGTGACCGCGCCAATTTTGAAGACCTGCTCTACAAACACGAAGTTTACCCGGGTATTCAAGATTCTCAGCAGAACCCAACTCCTGTCGGCGTCGAAGTGGGTTTGGGAACTCGTGTCCAAAGCACGCAAAAGGATTTTCAGCAAGGAACGATCGAACAGACGGGACGCAATCTGGATGTCGCTATCGAAGGGAATGGGTTCTTGCAGGTGAACGATCCTGTTTCCAATTCCTTCATGTATACCCGTAGCGGAAATCTCGATATTAATGCAAATGGTCAATTGGTGATCGGTTCGGCCCAAACAGGAAGACTGCTAGAGCCCGCTATTACCATACCACCAGACGCAATGAACGTCGTAATCAATCCTAATGGGCAGGTTATGGTTCGCCAGGTCGGTCAGACTCAGCTGAATCAGGTAGGCGAGATCCAGATGGCGTCATTCATCAATCCCGATGGTTTGCTTAAGGTGGGAGAAAATCTGTACCAAGCAACCGATGCAAGTGGCCAGGTCCAGCCGGGGCAACCTGGATTGCAAGGGCTTGGCATTATACGGCAAGGCTCGCTGGAAAAATCCAATGTCGAACCCGTTCGCGAAATGATTGACTTGATCACAACACAACGCGGCTTCGAGCTGAATTCGCAAGCTATACAAGCTGGCGATCAAATTCTGCAGCAGATTTCGAATCTGCGACGCGGCTAGGCGTAAACGAAAATGGAAGATCAACGCATGTTAGAAACATGGAAGTCAAGCAGTTGGTATTGGTTCGCAGATCGCATCTTCGTCGCGGTTATCGTTTTTTGGGGCTTGTTATCATTGGGCCAACATGTTTTGGCCGATAGCCCCCTCGCGTTGCGAGCGTCTTCGGTAACGGTAACGTTGAAATCGAAGGCGGATTGTCCATCCAATGTATTGCTGCTATCGGATATGGTCGAGCTACAAGGTTCCGACGCTATCGTGCATCAAATTGCAGACTTACCGCTGGCTCCTGCTCCGAGCATGGGAAGCAAACAGACTTGGTCGCGATCGTCGATTGAAAAGATGCTTCAGTTGCGAGGTTTAGCATCGGAAGCCATTCGCTGGAAGGGTTCAAGCGAATGCGAAGTCCATCGAGTCGATGGTGTGCGAGCTAAAAAATTTGACTTGAATGCACCGAAGGAAGCGATGAACTCTTCCACAGAAATGCCGGTCATTCATCAAGCTCAATACACTCAGGTAGGTGCGGCCGAGAATTCCGCCAAGCCCTTGCCTGTGGATCGCACAAAGTTCACCGCCCCATTCACGACGCCAGTGACTCTTTCAGTTGCTGAGCGATTTGCAAGCGAGGCGATTTCGAATTATTTGCAAACCAAGACCAACTCCAATGGCCGCTGGATCATCAAAGTAACCGTTCCAAGCGAGTTTGCTGGGCTATTGTCGCAACGGGCCAAGATACTTGGTGTCGCCGGTGGACAACCTCCATGGGAAGGTGACCAGGAGTTTCAGTTCCTGATCAAGGGGCCGAACGGGGAGCAGTCTATTCCGATTCGGTCCGTGATCCAGTTACCCGAAATGGTTGTTTCGGCAAATCGCCCATTGGCAAAAGGATATGTTCTTAAAGAAGAGGACCTGGATTGGATTCCATTCCCTCCCGGAACTAAGTTCGGTGCAGACGATTGTTTTAAAAGCGTCGAGTCCTTAGTCGGGCAACAATTGCGTCGTTCAATGAGCACTCAACAGGTCATTCGCATGAACGAAGTGGGACCACCCACTCTGATTCAAGTTGGTGACGTTATTCAGGTGGAAGTTATCAGCGGGGCCGTTGTCGTGGGAACTCAAGGTAGGGCCATCGAGTCCGGGGGCATGGATGATCTGATTCAGGTGGAGATTGAGCCCAATCGCAATCGAGTCCTGGCGCGAATAACAAATGAAAAAACCGTGGAGGTAGTCGCTTCAAGCGGACCTGCTTCCCGTTCAAAACCAAAAGCTTCTACCGCTCCACAAAACAAAACCATTCGATAAGGATGTTCTTCATGAAAATCACTTCTAAGACGATGAAAGCTCGTAAACGAATGAGAATGAAAATCGCTGGATTTTTGAGCGCCGCAATTTCTTTCGGGGGCATAGCACAGGCTCAAAACAGTAGTCTTTTTCAGCGTCCGATCAGCTACACGGCAACAAGGTCTGCCCCAAGCATGAGCCAAGAAACGCTGCCAAGTCCGATCCGAGACTATGGAAACGCAGCAACAGGTACAAACCTGTCCAATACAAACCCGTCTGCACAAATGACACTGCAAGGCATGGATGGGTCGGCCGGGGGGCCGCCCTTAAATCAAGGACAGTCTGTCCCGCAGGGAATACCCTATGGCGGTCCGTCAGCGGCGCCGTCCAGCTTGATGGGGTTGCAATCTTCGTACACCTATATCCCCCCAACGCCTACTCGTACGCTGAAGCTTCACGATATCGTGTCCATTCGAGTTGACGAGGCAAGTACGTCGCTTGCGTTGGGAAATGCGACATCAAGAAAATCCACCTCCTACGACGCCGTACTGCGTGATTGGATTAGGTTGGTTGGGATCGATACCATGAAACCAGCTCCTCAATCAGATGGTGACCCCAGAGTACAGGCGATTCAAAATGAAGTCTATCGTGGCGATTCAACCCTTCGAACCAATGAATCGATGACCACCAATATCGCGGCGGAGATCGTGGATATTCGGCCCAATGGATTGATAGTACTCAGTGGGACAAAGACAATTATTCAAAACGATAACACCTTCCAGTTCTCATTGACAGGAACGTGCCGTAGTCAAGACATACTACCGGACAACACGATTCTGAGTCGAAATCTGATCAACGCAACGATCAACAAGCAAGACCAGGGGCATGTTCGTGATGGCTACTCCCGAGGATGGTTGACCAAGTTCCTTGCCAGAATCAAACCTTTCTAAAGCGTCCCTGCGCAAACATCGCCGAACTCCGAAACCGAACGGTGCCACCCACAGACGGTGCCAGCGCACCAACTGAACGGTGCCAGCGCACCACCAACTGAACGGTGCCACCACTCACGGACGGTGCCAGCGCGACGTGCGAGCGAACGCCATAGTCACTCCGTCACGGTTTTGCGGAAGATTCGGAGCTGTTCCAGTCCCGCTTGCGATACACCTACCGGAAAGACTTGAAAAAGCGGAGTTAGCGGTCCCCAAGAGAGCCATTGACGGATCGACCAACACTTGAAATGTGAAAATTGTTCGACGTGGAATGTCGAAAGGTTTTTTTTCTTAGTCCCGATCTCACTCGTCTTTCTTCAAGGTTTGGCTCCACGTCTTCACCTTCGCTGGCGAGATTACTGAAGTATTGATCGTTTCCCTCTGGGCTTCCGAAGAAACCTAACTGGCTCACGTTGTTTAAGAAGTTGATCACCAAAAGAACATCAATGGGTGAAACTCGCGTGTCGTTGTCAACATCCAGAAACCCAACAAACGCGGTGGAAGATTCTCGGCCATCCTCTCTTAGGTTTAACGCATTGATAATCAATAGCACGTCTAGTGGTGATACGAATCCGTCAGAATTGACGTCGTATTCATTGCTCGAATTGTGCCAAGTGCCCTGGACTTCAATGGTAACAGTGGTTGGGCGCGATACGTAATTGCTTGAAGATGCGGTGTAGGTAAAAGTGTCAGTTCCTGAAAAACCCAATTTCGGCGTGTAGGTGAATGAGCCGTTGGAGTTCATTTGCAGTACGCCGTGCTGCGGCATCGATAGCACACGAGCCTGCATTCCGTTCCCCTCAAAATCAACGTCGTTTTCTAAAACGCCGGTAGCGACTGCGGATTGCCATTGCTGAAGATTACGACCTTCGCCAATCCAAATGCTTGTGCCCGCAGCGTTTGCTGCCGCGAAGGCAGCGGTACTGGGAAGCGATTGCACTAACCGAGAATCTGTCGCAACGTAAAATCCTTTCGGCCCCACTGCCAAATCGATCGTAGAAGCTAAGATCCGCTCTGGGAAGGTTCGCCGGGAGAAAGAGCGATCTGCTACTTTGATCTGAATCCCACCAAGATAGTAGTATTCGCCCTTCGAAGATAATGCACTGACACCTTCGCGTGTTTCGTGGTTACCATTCCAAAGGCTTGTAAATGGAATCTCTATAATTCTGTCTAAAGCTGTCCCGAAAATTTCAATAATGTTCCCGTTTGCCGATGGGTCCACGCAGTATGCCCGTCTTGTGCGCCAATCGTACTGGGCTAGGAGATTGCAGTCGCCGGACAAGGTATCGAGTTCAAAAAGTGGCGTGTTTCTGTCGTCTGTGAAATCAATCAGCGAAACATCGGAATCAAAATAGTAAGGTTTTCGCGATTGTAGTATTCGATTGCGAGAAATTGCCTGGAAGTAGCCTTCGCTGTCTCTGGCAGATTCTTTAGATACCCACTGGCCAGAAACAATATCAAAACGATGAATCCGAGGCTTCACTTCTTCGGAAGACAAACCATCCAGCGGTGGATCTAAAGCGATGTCACCGTATTCTGAAACAAAGAGGTATCGCTCGTCTGGAGTGAGATCGATTTGGGCGACGCGCGTTCGAGTTTTAAGTGTATTGATCAGCGAATTCGAGCTGAGATCATACAGTTGCACACCCATTTCAGTTGCTATGGCAATTATGCCGTAACGTTCCGAAACGGCAATTTGCGTAGCGTCTTTCAGAGTGATTAAATCGCGTACTTTACGAATTTGGGGGCTAGCAGCATTGTTATGGCCGACGCTCAATTGAAGCCCGACATCAATCACGTAGTTGTCGTCGAGGGTTTTTGGGGGCTGTCCGACTGGGGTGGGATCATCCACATGGATGGTTACAGTTCGAATCTCTGAATTCTGACGCCCGTCGGATACCCGATACTTGAAACTGTCAGTGCCTACAAAACCTGATTTTGGAACGTAAAGTACACTTCCTTTCCTGTCAATTTGGCTCAAAGTGCCGTTAGAAGGTCTGTCAAGTAGTTCAAGGCTGAGTGAATCACTATCGACATCGCTAGCCGTAGCCAACAATCCGACACGCATTCCGTCGAGTGAATAGTGCTTTAGAACGTCCGTGACTGGGTCGAAGGTCCACCAGTCTTGCGAATCGTCCGTTACGAAGTGAACTTCCGAATCAAAGTTCGATTTTCCGACGTGCCTACCTGAAATGTCATAAATCTCATTCAAACCAAAAGCCAGTTCGTCCGAAGCCGCGTAGACGACTTGGCGTAACCTAATTGCATCGGCATTTAAATATCTCGCGTTGAGTTGCGTTCGGCCGATGTAAAGTCGTTTTCCATCGGCGGAAAGAGTTGTTATCAGTTTTCCCCCGCTCGAGTTGGGTTCCACCGAAGCGTCATTTTGTCGTACTAATCTGTCGTTGCTGATTTGCCATGCGGATACGTCAATCGTCGATTGATAAACTCGACTGGTGTGGCTGCCGTATTCGAAATTGCTCTCTCCTATTAATGGAGTTCGGTTCAGTTCTTGCAACTTCCCTTCTGCGGTCGATAACTTGCTCAAGACCAAAGCAATCGGTGATTCGCAGGGCGCAGTGAGGACGCGATCGGAAGACACCGCCTCCAAGCGGCAAACGTGTGAGTTCGAGTGTAGAACAGTCCAAACACCGGTATGCATGTCGTAGAGATGGAGAAAGGTCTTGTGCGATCGCTCTATGCCGCCCTGGATTTGGCGCGGCTGTATCAAGTCATGATCTGCGACCATAAGGAACCTGCCGTCTGGAGTTAGGTCCATATCGGTAAAGCAGCCGTGGGCGCTTCGTTCGCTAACAACTTGTTTTGTTTTTGGATCCAATATGCGGACCTTGGTGGCTGAGTTCCGCACTGCCAAGAGACCAGCTGAAGAAGAATACTCGATTTGAATAACATTGCCTTGCGATGGAAATTCCGTGATTTGCCTCGCACCTGAATGGAACGCTCCCGTCGCTTGTTCAATACGAAGTTGCTGATTGCGATCCATGGAAAATGCTAGATCAGGTGCAACAGGAGCTTGATTGTGAGCGACGGGAGAAGCAATCGTTAAACGAACTGTTGCTGTTGAGCGGGCTCCATTCTCGTCAGTCAGTACATACCGAAAACTGTCGTTGCCAATGAAGTCTTTCGATGGGAAATAACGAAAGGAACCATTCGCGTTTACAATCGCTTGTCCTCGAAGCGGCATCGTTTCGAGTGTCGCAGAGGCTTGAAGTCCTTGTCCGGTCAAATCATTGGAGAGGAGGCCCTGCTTCTCATTCAATAGCTTAAACCGATGCACATGGCTGGTCTCTTTGTTCGAAATCCAGATGTCGCGGTTGTTTGCAGAGGCATGAATTGCTCCAACTGGAAAACGTATCTTGCCTAAGAGTTGGCCGTTTCGGCTGTCGTAATAATTTCCGTTCTCGGCGAATGCAACTGATGAGGAAGCGGCAACAATGATGTCGCTATACAAATGTAGATTGTTTGACACGTCATCGGCTTCAATCTGCAGTCTGCCGTAGAACAAGCTTGCAAAATCAGTCGACAATACCGTGGTTCCCTCCCACGTTACTCCTCTTGCTGCGGAGTCGCTGAGGGAGGTTGATTGGACATCAAACAATTGATCATTGGCCATGCGAACCACATGGACACGGCCATTAACCTTTGGATTCCCAATAAACACCATTCCCGAATTGGGGGCGTATTCTATGTCGCCGTTAGCGAATGTGCGAATTCGATCTAATTCTACCATTCTCCGTTTGTCAATATCGAACGCGTTCAAGGTTAGATTGAAATCACCCTCCTCCAACAGCAATATGCGGTTCTCTGAGACAGCTTCAATACGTCGAGTGCCAATTCGAGCGCCAATCGTAACCCAGTTCTTTGTCTCGCAATCGAACCGATGAACGATACCTTGTGGGGGGGAGCTTACGCCATGCCCTGATTCTAAGGCGAAAAGAAATCGACCATCTGCTGAAAGCGAAAAATCAATGAAGTTAGTGTACGCAGTTCTTGTGCTCACTTCTTTCCGGGTATTGATGTCGATCACCCTGCTGAACTTTCCGTCAACGCTTCGGACTATCAACAGGCCGTAACGATCCGAAACTTCAATCTGAGCCGCTTTTCCAATTTCAAGCGGTCCAACCTCGATCAGCGATTGATAGCTGTCAGTGAGCGCTTAAAAGGGGCCAGCGCGAGGCGCTTCAAAAGGGGCCAGTTCGACCAGAAAGGCATGGTTTGCTCATATAGCGGTTTTCAACTGAGAACCTTTATAGGAGTTAGACCGTGGTGC
>Ga0247837_1007798_pt1 | contig 13916 bp, 6 predicted proteins | sample LaCtaG_2_FD_187115 | JGI IMG/M metagenome (GOLD analysis project Ga0247837, IMG submission 187115) | Freshwater microbial communities from meromictic Lake La Cruz, Castile-La Mancha, Spain - LaCruzMarch2015_14.5m | ecosystem: Environmental > Aquatic > Freshwater > Lake | place: Spain: Castile-La...
ATCCTGTCTGAGATCAAGGCGGCGGGCACCACGGCCATCGTCGTGGTGACACACGACCCCGCAGTCGCGGCGATCGCCGACCGACAGCTGTGGATGGAACGCGGGCGCATCGTCGCCGGTGGCGGCATGCCGGCGATCGGTCGCCCGGCAATCCCACCCGGCACACGCGCGGCCACGGCGGCCACGGCATTTGAACCACCACCTCCCGATCTCGCGGCGCAGGTGCCGACACCGGAAAGCACGGGCTGGTGGCGGACGGCGGTACCGTTCGCCGTGGGCCTCGCCGTAGCAGTGGCCGCCCTGGGCGGCATCGATCGCATCGTGGCCCACCGGCAGCAGCAGATTGTGGAGACGTTCCGGCAGCAGCAGCGGCTGGCGGAGGAGATGGCCCTGCAGGACCTCCGAGCTGATGTCGATGACGTGACGACGACCAGTGATGACCAGTTCACGGCCACGCTCTTCCTGGAAAACTTCCGACCCGATCGGCCGCTTCATGTGCTCGGACCTGCGACTTCCGTCGCGGTGCAGCGGGACGGCCGCTGGGAGAGCCTGCCAACGGCTGCGGCCCGCGAGGCCTCGAAGGAGATTCGTGAAGTTGGGGCAGACCGCGTGGTCATCCCCGTTGCCTTTAGCCTGCCGGATGGTCGGTACGACGAACTCCTCCGTGGGTATCTCCACATCAGGATCTCAGCGACGATGGTGGTCAGCGACCGAAACGATGGCACGGGTGATCTCTTCGAGCGGGCGGATGCCTACTACGTCTACCTGCGAGATCCCCGGCTCACCGAGGATGAGATTCGGGCGGCTAACGCGTGGGCTCCGAAGGCCACCGTGCCGTCATGGATCGCCATGCCCGCCCACTGAACCGAACGCGAGGCATTCGCCGCCTTGTCTCCGCTGGGCCTTATGCGGCTGACACATGATCCTTGCGCGTTCCCCGAACGGTCGCGCGGGAGGGTGTTCCCGACCGGTGTTCTCAGGCTGAGCACCGGGGATCGGCAAGGAATCCCGTCGCTCACGCTCAGGGCTTGCATGAACCATCCGCACCGGGATTCTGCGTGTTTTTTAGAGACTTGACGTATGTCAAGTTCACTCCTATAGTTGGTCGATAGGTGTTTTGGTCCCTGGACAACGTGCCCCGCTCAGTTGGGATCCGGGTTCCTCGCTAAGCTACCCCTTCAAAGGGTGGTGGCAAGGAGATCCGGTGACAAAAGCGACCGAGGAAATCCAGCGAATCGTGTGGGCGGTGCTCCGAGCGGGCATGGATAACTGCATCCTTCTCGAACCCGAACCGCTTGGTGAAGTGAAGAAACTTCTGCGGGACGGCCAAAAAGCTTCCGCTTCGGTACGCACACTCCTTCGAGATTACGCCAAAGACGTGTTCATTGCCCCTGTCGATTCAGACTGCAGGTTCTATGCCCACGCCCTTTACTACATGCTCGCGGAGGTCAAGGAAGGCGGCGTTGTCCGCCAGATGTACGTCAAGTTTGCCGTCATTCCTGATGATGACGAGTCGCTTTCGGATCTGCGAGTGATCCGGTTCCACGCGTCCACCGGATGGGCGCCCATCACGAGGTTTCCACGACGATGACAGCCGACAAGAAGCAACGGGTTCCGAAGTGCCACGGGTGCGGAAAGCCGTTCGAGCGGCGGGTCGCACCGCCCCGTGTCGAGACGATGAAGTATGACGGAGCTCGGCACCAGGTGCTCGTCGAGGGTATGCCGCAGTGGCAGTGCGACTGCTGCAAGATCACCGCGACCGACGACGACAGTGACACCGTCGTGCAGGACTGCCTGCGCCGCTGCATCGGCCTGCTGACTGCCGATGAGATCCGGGAGGCCCGAACGGCGCTAGGGCTCACGCAATCGCAACTCGCGGAACTCATCGGCTGTGCGGCCGAGAGCCTCTCGCGATGGGAGAACGGCGCGATCCTACAGTCGCGGTCGTACGACCGTCTCTTGAGAATCTTCTTCCACCTCCCCATTGCCCGCGATCTGCTTCGTACGGTCGGTCGCGATTCGGCCATGGGCCGCATCGCGGTGCCAGGCCCACGAGATCCAAAGCCTGAATTCATTGAGTCGATGCGGATCCTTACACGTATCTGGCAGGGGAGCGCGATCCACGTGGAGAGCCGCAAAGTGTCTCCCCCGCGTGCTCCATCGGTTGCCCGCGGCAGTGCCGGAGACGTGTGGCTCGAAGCCCAGCGTCATGCCTTGGACGATCTCACGCCGTGGGCTGGTGCGGCAGCCATGGACGCCCGTCGGGCCGACGCGGCCCGGGCCGACTGGGAGCCTTCGTGATGGGGCGTGGCAAGGCAAACAGTAAAAAAGTAGTGCAGGGCATCCCCAGCGTTTCGCCGGTGGCGTCGTGCGTCAGGCATGTTGAGCGACTCGTGCAGATCCAGAGCGAGTTCAACCGGCTGCCGTTCGAGGTGACCCGTGAGCCGGAGACAGAGTTCGCCGTCTTCGGGGCCCACGGCGGCGTCGCCGGAGACGGAAGCCAACTGGTGGCATCGGTCGACCTTGGATTCCGGCTCCTGATGCTTCCCGAAGAGGGCGCAGAAATCCCTGCGGAGTTCCTCCAGGAGAATACGGGCAAGGTGGTCGTCGCATACGTTCGGGCTTCGTACATGATCACCTACGCCATCGAGGATGGGAAGCAACTCGTGGCCAGTGATATCGAGGAGTTCTGCCGCGTGAACGCAATCCACACAGCGTGGCCGTTCTGGCGGGAATTCGTTACCGGCAGCCTGTCCCGCGGTGGCCTCGAGGCCGTGCCCGTGCCGATGTTCAACGTCTACGGTTCGCGGCCGCGGCCCGTCTCGTACGTGGGAGACGACGTAAAACTGCCAGGCCAGTAACACACGGGCGGGTATGAAGACTTAAAGCAGCCAGTTGGTCGGCCCTGGCTATGATCCTTCGATCTAGTTTAAAAACCACGCATTTGGGAACGACGTCAGCGATTCCCCGATGACGAGAAGGCGAAACACACCCCACTCACGACCTCCCGCCAATGAGGCGGCCGTCGGGATGGGCTCTTCAGTCTTGGGTCAGAAGTTGACCGTCGCCTCGATGAGCGGCCCGCCGAGCTTACCCGAATTGGCTTCTACGGCTGACACATGATCCTCGCGCGTTCCCCGAACGGTCGCGCCCGCGTGTTCCCGACCGGTGGTCTCCGGCTGAACACCGGGGATCGGCAAGGAATCCCGTCGCTTACGCTCAGGGCTTGTATAAAGCTTGAAGGCAAGGAATCCCGTCGCTTAGGCTCAGGGCTTGTATAAAGCTTGAAGGCAAGGAATCCCGTCGCTTACGCCGGGGGCTTGTATGGGGAGGGTTCATAGAAGCCCGGAGCGTGAGCGATGGGACTCCGCAGCTGCGGCTGCCTCGGCGATCGCGACGCTCACCCGCTCGAGGAACAGACCGGCACCGCGTCGCGGATCATCGTGTGCTGAACAGAGGCAGCAGAGTGCGAGCCGGCCGGCATACGTCGTCGCGCCAAGCGACGCCCTGGTCCAGGGCCGCAGCGGAGGCACGCCGATGCACCGCTCGATGACGACGTCCCCGGCCACGTCGCAGCCATCACGTTTCGGGAGTCCCGTCCGCATCCGCCGGGCCGGATCGCCGACGTTGCTGACCACGGCTGTCGAGAGGCAACCGGGGATCCGGGTCGCTAGCCAGAGCAGGCCCGGCCATCGGCCGAGCAGGTCGAGCGTGTCGAGAAAGCCGCGGGCGGCATCGTGCTCGAGAATCCAATCGGTGGCCGCGGCGATCGACCTGGTCAGCGGCCCCGGGGCAGCGCAGGCCGCTGCCGTTCGGTCGAGGAACGCATAGGCCATCGCGTTGCGGGCCGGCTCCCGCGTGGCGGGAGACCTCATGCTCACCGGCATGGTGATCCGGACGTTGCCTGGCCGGCCCGAGGCCGAGGTGTTCCAGTCCACGGCCGCCCGCATCACGGCGGCGACGACCAGGTCGTTGAGGGAGCCTCCGAGGTCCGCCGCCGCAGCCCGCAGGGCGTCGGTCTGCGCCGTGTCGAACTCCACCCAGGTATAGGGAGGACGGCCCGCGTCGTCGGGATCGCGCTGGGCGACGGGGCCGTGCAGGCGGGCCAAGGCCGTCGGTCGGAACCGGGCGAACTCCCAGGCTTCCGCGAGGCCGCTGCGCCGGGACGTTGTGGCCATCGCCGACGCCGCCGGCGGGGTGGCGGCTGACCGACGCCCGCCCTGGCCCGAAGTCCGGCCGGTGAAGGGGCGTGGCGAACCGCCGCCATAAATGGCCCAGATGTCGCCGGCCACCTCGAGCGCGGCCACTCCGTCGCAGGTCGAGTGGTGGAAGATCATCACCACGCGCCGCCGATCCGGGCCCTCGGAAAGCACGACACACCGCAGGCCGCTCTCCCTGCGGAGATCGAATGGAGCCCACGGAGAGGGAGCCGATGGGGCGGGGTGCCAGACGACGGTCGGCTCCACGGCCGAGGCGATCCAACGGGGTGTCCCACGGTGGTAGGTGAGCAGGCTTGTGAGACGGGGATGCCGCCCCGCGGCCGCCGCGATCGCCGACCGGAGCCGATCCTCCCGCAGCGGTCCGGCGACCTGAAAGTCGATGAAAAACCGCATCGGCTGCCGGGGCCTGTCATCGGCCAGCAGCAGCCGTTCGAACGGGTCGAACGGGCGGGGGGCGGACTCACCGGCGGTCGTCAGGGCATCTTTCATGACTTGCCCGACGATACCTCGGCCCAGGCCGGAGAACGAATCGGCGGGAAATAAGTGCCCCCGCGACGGCACGAATTACGCAGATTCCCCCGTTTGACACCATTTTCCCTCGGCGCATACTTCTCACTCAATTATTCGAGCCGCAGCGACCACCTGCGGTCCGGTATCTCCCAGGGATGGGGTTTTTTCGCCAGGGCGAAGTGACTCGCTTGAAGCCATTCCATACCCCCATCCTACCTGCCGGCCACGGTCGCTCCGTCGCCGCACGCCGGCGCCTGCTGCTGCCGGGTCTAGGCAGATTCTCGAGAGAACAAGGACGACGTACGTGAAGGAACCGCTTGCCATTATCGGCATCGCTTGCAGGCTCCCGGGTGCTGACGGCATCGATGCATTCTGGGACCTCGTGGTCCGGGGCCGCACGGCCTGGGGACCGCTCCCGGAAGCGCGGTTCTCCCGCGAACTCTACTTTCATCCCGAGAAGAGCCGGCTGGGCAAGAGTTACTCGGAGATGGGCGCGGTCGTGCCCGACCGTCCGGTCGATCCGACGGCCTGTCCGATCACGCCGGCGCTGCTCGAAAAGTACGACGTCGCCCACCACATCTTTCTCGAGGTGGCATCGCAGGCCTGCCGCGACGCAGGCCTCGATCCCTTCGCGATGCCCGGCGATCGACGCACCGGTGTTTACGTCGGCCATACCGGCGGCAGCACCAAGATCGGCGATATCGTCTACGCGACAGGCATCGACGAGACCGCGACCTTCCTGTCGGAGGTGGATGCGGCGCGGGTGCTCCTTGGGGACGACGTTGAGGCGGTGGCAGCGGAACTGACGGAGGCTGTGCGACGTCGGTACCCGGGCCGCCGACCGGGCCAGTCGCTCGATCTCGGGGCGCTCGGCGCCGCCAAGATCGTCCAGGAGGCGATGAAGCTCGACGGACCGTTCCTCGTGGTGGATGCGGCGTGCGCTTCGTCGCTGCAGGCGATGGCGATCGCTGCACGGTCGTTGCTGCAGGGGGGCATCGACCAGGCCATCGTCGGCGGCGCCTCCTACTGCAAATCTGACAGTCTGGTGCTCTTCTCCGCGGCGCAGTCGGTGAGTAACGCCGGCTCCTGCCCCTTCGGCCAGGCGGCAGATGGCCTGATCACCGCCGAGGGCTACGTCGCGATCGTGATCAAGACGCTCTCCCGGGCGGTCGCTGATGGCGACCGGATCCGGGCGGTGATCCGCGGCTTGGGCGTCGCCAGCGATGGCAAGGGAAAGAGCCTGTGGGCGCCCCGGCAGGAGGGCCAGATCCTCGCGGTCGAACGTGCCTATCCCGATCTCGCCGATCTGGCCCGGCTTGAGTACATCGAGGCCCACGCCACGAGCACGCAGGTTGGCGATGCCACGGAACTCGGCGCCCTCTCCGCGCTGATGCGGAAGCACCTGCCGCCAGGTCGGCAGGTCCCGATCGGCAGCGTGAAGGCGAATATCGGCCACACGCTCGAGACGGCGGGGATCGCCAGTCTCGTGAAGGTCGTCCTCGCCATGGACCACGGCATGATTCCGCCCGGCTCCACATGTGACGAGCTCAATCAGGAGTTCGACTGGGCGGACGGCCCCTTTACGGTGCCGCGGCAGGCGGTCGCCTGGCCCGCGCACGCCGACGGCTCTCCACGCTGCGCCGCGGTCAACGCCTTCGGCATCGGGGGCCTGAACGTCCATGTCGCCCTGTTCGAGCATCTGCCGACGCCCGCGGCCGTGCGGCCGGCCCGTGCCGTGGCCACCGAGGCTGACGCGATCGCGGTGGTGGGCGCCGGCTGCGTGTTGCCCGGTGCCCTCTCGCTCGATGCCTTTGTCGATCTGCTCGGCCGGGGAGAGACCGCCATCGGTCCGGTGCCCGGCGACCGCTGGACCGCCGTCCGCGTGCTCGACACGACGCGGCCGAAAACCTGGCACACCACATCGGGCATCGGCGGCTTCGTCCGTGACTTCGCGTACGACTGGCGCCGGCACAAGGTGCCGCCCAAGCAGATCGCCGCCGCCAACCCGCTGCAGTTCATGCTGCTCGAGGCGGCCGACGCCGCCATCGCCGACGCCGGCGGGCCGCAGGCCGGCCTTGATCGCAGGCGGACCGGCGTCGTCGTGGGCACCCTCTTCGGGGGCGACTTCGCCAACCAACTTCAAATGGGACTGCGGCTCCCGGAGACCGGTCTCATCCTGCGGGCGGCGCTGGCCCGCCGCGGTGTCTCCCCGGCCGACGTCGACCGGATCGTGTCGCTGTATGAAAAGAAGCTGCTGGAAAAGATGCCGGCACTCGTCGACGAGACCGGCAGCTTCACAAGCAGCACGCTGGCCAGCCGGCTCACCAAGACCTTCGATCTGATGGGTGGAGCCCTGGCCCTCGACGCCGGGGACTGCTCGAGCCTGGCGGCGATCGCCGCCGCAGTGGACATGCTCCGCGAGCGGTCGTGCGACGCCGTGCTCTGTGCTGCCGGTGAGCGGTGCATGGATCTGATGGCCTACGAGGGGCGGTCGCTCGGGGGCTTCCTTTCGGACAATCCCATCTCGGTGCTCGACGGCAAAACCCGCGGCGGCGACGTGCCCGGCGAGGGCGCCGTGGTGTTCGTGCTCAAGCGGCTCGCCGACGCGCAGGCGGCCGGCAATCGGATTCGCGGCGTGATCCGCGGGGTCTGCGTGGGCTCGGGGCAGACCCGTGCCGAGGCAACGCGGCGGGTCGTCCGCGAGGCGGTCGAGCGTTCCGGACTCGTACCGACGGCCGTGATGGCGGTCGAGGTCGCCGTGGCGGGAGGCCATGCCAAGAGCGGCGAAGAACTCGTGGTGCTCGGCGGCCACTACGCCCAGCAGCGCGGCCCCGCCGAGCAGCCGCCGGTGGCGGGCTCACTCGATGGGCAGATCGGACACGCAGGCGCAGCGGCAGGCGCGGCGGCCGTCGCGAAACTCTGCCTGGCACTCGGGCAGGGCTCGATGCCGCCGACGGTGGCGCTGGCCACCGGAGCCGTCGAGCCGCAGGGGCTGCGAGCCGCGGCAGCGTCGCTCCCGATCGGCACCTTTGATCAGTCGGGCTACCGGGCCGGCAGCGTGACCGTCATCCAGGAGCGGCAGGTCGGCCATTTGGTGCTCGACAACGGCCTCCCCGTGCCGGCCGCCGCCCAGGCTGGAAACCGACCGCAGGTGGCTGCGCGGCCGGCCAGCCGGCCGGCCGATGTGGCGGAACGGCCGCTGATCGCGGCTCTGTTCCCCGGCCAGGGATCCCAATACACCGACATGTTTCGCGGGCTCGTCGAGGAGTCGGCCGAAGCACGGGACTGTCTGGCACGGCTCGACACGTTCGCCCGCGAGGCGGGCTGCGAGACGCTGGCGGAGATCGCCTGGCGACCGGTCAACGGGCTGGGCACGAAGATCTGGGACACGCAGTGGGCGATGTACCTCGGGGACCTCTTTGCCTGGGACATGCTTCGTGGGATGGGCTTCACGCCCGACTGTATCGCCAGCCACAGCTTTGGAGAGTTTCCGTCGCTCGTGGCGGCGGCCGCCTGGACGATGGCCGACGGGGTGGTCGCGACCCGGGCCCGTGCCGAGGCGGTTGAACAGTTCGGCCCGCGAGACGGCGCCATGCTTTCGATCATCGCCGACCGGGCGACCGTGCAGGCGGCGGTCGCGCCGTTCGCCGGCCATGTCTGGATCTGCGCGGAGAATGCGCCGGAGCAGTTCGTGGTGGGCGGAACCGCCCGCATGGTCGATGCCGTCGAGGCCGTCCTGGAAGCGGGCCGCATCCACTCGAAGCGACTCGCCGTTCCCAGTCCGTTCCACACGCCGCTGCTCGAGCCGGCGGCGGGCCGGTTGGCCCACGAGATCGCCAGACTCGCCATCCAGCCGCCGCGGATCACGACGTACGGCAGCACCAGCGCGGGAAGCCTCGAGTCGGCGGCCGACGTGCGGTCGAGCCTGGTCCGGCAGATGTCGGAGACCGTCCGCTGGATCGATACGGTGGAGCATCTCTACGCCGCCGGCGTGCGGACGTTCGTCGAGGTCGGGCCGTCGGGCGTCCTCTGCGGGCTGTCGCGGCGGATTCTCAAAGGCCGCACCGACGTGACGTTCGTGCAGTTCGACCAGCGTGGCAAGAGCCCGCGGGAGCACCTGGCCAGACTGCGTGAGCAACTCGCCGCGGCCGGTGCGACTGCATCCGGAGGCCGTTCGGCGACCGTGTCCCCGCGGGCGCAGACCGTCTCCAGATCGGCTGACGCGGCGCCTGTTCCGATGACGGCGGAAGCCCCCCCGGGGCGGATCATCCGCTTCGACGCGACGGCGCGGCGCCGCGAACGCAACCGCAATGCCGGGGAACAGTCGGGTGCGACCAACGGATCCGCAGCGGTGCCGGCAGTCACGACGTCGATAGTCCGTGCGGCGCCGGGCGGCAATGGCTCCGGGCACATGCATAGCACCACCCATGCCGACGACGGCGACCATGCCATCGGAGCGACTTCGAAGAACGGCAGTGCCCCTGCGGCCAGGTCGGTGGGTGAGCCAGTGGCGGCCGCCGGCGGCCGCCTGTCGAACAACCTGTCGGCTACGCTGGCGACCACCCTGGCGGGATCGAACGGAGCCGCCCTCCTCGACCGGGCCGTCACGCCGAGCCGTAATGCAGCCGAGCCGCTGCCGACGCCCGGTGCCGACACCAACAGCCTCGAAGAGCTTGTCAGGCAACTCGTGGTGGAGGCGGGTGTCAGCCTGCCGCTCGGTCGCCTCGGCGAGCAAAACCCGGCCGTCAGTGGCTTCCTCGACAGCATCTCGCACCTCTTCGAGCCGGCGGCGACCGATCGATCGGCGGTTCTGGCGGCTGGTTCTCTCGCCGATCTCTGCAGCGTGCTGGGGCGGGCGGGCGGCAAGGCGCGGTGGCTGCTGAGTCAGTCGGCGGCAGAGCAGCCCAACGCCGACGGGATCGAGACATTCCTGATCGACTTCGTCGTGGAGCAGACGGGCTATCCGCGTGAGATCGTGGAACTCGACGCCGACCTGGAGGCGGACCTCGGAATCGACAGCATCCGCAAGGCCCAGCTCTTCGGCGAGATCGGCCAGCGGTATGGGCTGACAGCGGATGCGAGCCTGTCGCTCGACGACTTCACGACGCTGCGGCATCTGCTCGACTACATTCTGCCGCGGGTCGGCGGTCGGGCACACGCTGCCGGTGCGGCGACACCGGCGCACGCCGAGCCGGCCCGCGAGGCGACGGCTGCTGCGTCTGCCGTTGCGCCGGCCGTTGCGCCGGCCGTTGCGCCGGCCGTTGCGCCGGCTGCTACCGCGGGACGTGCCGCGGAACTCGAGACGTTCCTGATCGACTTCGTTGTAGAGCAGACGGGCTATCCGCGTGAGATCGTGGAGCTCGACGCCGACCTGGAGGCAGACCTCGGAATCGACAGCATCCGCAAGGCGCAACTCTTCGGCGAGATCGGCCAGCGGTATGGGCTGACGGCGGATGCGAGCCTGTCGCTCGACGACTTCACGACGCTGCGGCACCTGCTCGACTACATTCTGCCGCGGGTCGGGGCCTCGGCCGCGCCTGCCTCGACCGCGCCTTCCTTGACGGGGGTAGCCTTCGAGCCGCCGATCAGCGCCGCCACGTCCGCCGCCACCGACCGCGGCCGACGGCTGGGCCGGGATCATGCCGAGGCGATCCGCCTCTGGGCCCGGCAGTTCTCCGCTGCCCCGCCACGGTCTGTGCCGGCCCTCACCGACCCGGTCGTCATGGCTGAACTATCCGCCATCGCCGACGCGGTGGGAATCGACGAGGCGATCGTTCGGGCCGCGTACCACGATCCTGCGCGGGCCCTCGGCGGCTGTGCGGCGATCGTGGTCGCACCACGCGAGGCGGACACAGCCCGCGGCCTGCTGGCCTGTTTCGGCCGGGGGGCCGATCCCGACGTCCGCTCCTTCGAAGTCGCGGGGCTGCGGGCCACGCTCGTGGGCGTGAAGGGATTGCCCGGCGCCATCCTGGGCTGGAACGACGCCGGACTCCTGGCACTGGCCGACGCGCATGCCGGAGCGACGGCGGCCGCGGTCGAGGTGATCGTCACAACCTGCCGCTCGGCGGCCGAGGCGGGCCGCGTGATCGCGACGCTCGCCCCGATCCCCGTGGGGCTCATGGTGGCTGATCTCGAAGAGGGCGGGCAGGCGGTGTCCGCGTCTGGAACGCTCGTTCCCGAGCAGTCGGTCGTGATGCGGCTCGAGCCGGGGACGACGCTGGCCCGCGTCGCGCTCGCCGACGGTGCCACGACGCCCACCGACGCGATCGCCACCTTCATCGCAGAATCGGGGGGCGCGGCCCGCGCCGCACTGTCGGCCGCGGCGCCATGGCTCGTCGTGGCCGCGGCCGGTGGCGTGGCGATGCAACGATCGGGCGGGCCACTCGGCCGCGATTGGCTCGGCGGTGGCATGCCGGGCACCGCCTGGGTGGCGGCGGCGGGGCGACAGCAACAGGCCGCCGCACCGGTGGCCGAGGTGACCCGGCGGTACACCCTGACAACCCGCGAACTGCCGCCGGTGCAGGGGGTGCGTTCGCTGCGGGGTGAACGGGTCCTCGTGCTCGGCGACGGACACGCCGCGGAGGCGGTTCGTGCCGCAGTGGTCGCCGAGGGGGCGGTGGTTGTCACCCAGGCAGCCCGCACCAGCGACGAGGCCGTCGCGGCGGTCGATCGCGCAGAGGCGCAGGGGCCGGTGCGACACCTCGTCATCGCGTCGGCGCGTCCCGGCATGCCGGCCCGCTGGCTCGACAGGGGTGATGCCGCAGTGGGGGGTGCCGTTCTTCGCCTGCCAACGTTGGATCGGGCTCCGGTCCGCGGCCGGCGACCTCGACCGTTCGACGCTCACAGCGGTGACCGATCTGGGGGGCGACTTCGGCCTCTCGGGCACCATGGCCGCCGTGGAGGGGGGGGCGGTCGCGGGGCTGTTCAAAAATCTGGTCCACGAGTTCCCGGGGCTGCACGTCCGCGTCGTCGATGCGGCGGCGGCGTTGCCTGCCGCCACGCTGGCCGCGGGCGTGCTGGCCGAGATGCGTGACGGCGTAGGACCGGTCGAAGTTGGCCTGGACGGCGGCCGCCGGCTGGGCGTCGTGGCCTGCGCAGCCCCGGCCGAGCCGACCCGACGGCTCGCGGCTCTCGAGAAGGGGAGCGTCTGGATCGCCACCGGCGGCGCCCGCGGTGTGACCGCGGCCTGCTGCCGGGAGCTGGGGCGGAGGTATCCGGTGCGGCTCGTGCTGCTCGGCTCGACGCACCCCGTCGGGATCGACCCGGCGTGGCTTGCGCTCGACGAGGCGGGACTCCGCGACCTGAAGGGCCGAGTGATGCTCGAGGCGAAGCAGCGGGGGGCCGACCCGCGGGCCGCCTGGCGGGCGGTCGAAAAGTCACGTGAGATCGAGGCCTCGCTTATCGCATTTCGTGCGGCGGGCGTCGATGCCCGCTACGAAGCCTGCGACCTGGCCGACGCGGCGGCGGTGCGGGCGGTCGTGCAGCGTGTGGAACGAGACCTCGGCCCGGTCCGCGGCATCGTCCACGGGGCCGGCTTCGAGGCCGCCTGCCGGTTCGAAAAGAAAACCCGCGAGGGACTCCTGGCGACGCTCGCGCCCAAGTGCGTCGGTCTCGAGCATCTGCTCGCGGCGCTGGATCCCACAACGCTTGAGGCGGTCGTCGGCTTCGGATCGACGAGCGGCCGGCTCGGCGGCCACGGGCAGGCCGACTATTCGCTCGCTAACGACCTGCTCGCCAAGATCGTCGGCAGCCTGCGCCGCAGCCGTCCGGGACTGCGGGCGACCGTCTTCCACTGGCATGCCTGGGACGAGGTCGGGATGGCCAGCCGGCCCGAGAGCCGGTTCGTGCTCGAGCAGTTCGGCCTGCGGTTCATGCCACTGGCCGAGGGCGTGCGGCGGTTCATGGACGAGATCGAGGCTGGACTGCCCGACGCCGAGGTGCTCGTCACGGAGCCGGCCCTGTGTCCCGACGCCGTCCCGGCGACCGGTCGGCCCGCTGCCCCGACGCCGCAGCCGGCCGTGAACCCGCCAGCCGCGGCGGTCGTTGCGACGGAGGTCGGCAGCCTCGTCGAGCGGGTCGAGTCGCGGCCCGACGCCACCTGGGTGTCTTTCCGGCTCGACCCGACATCCGATCGTTTCCTCATCGATCACCTCCAGTACGGCCGGCCGCTTCTCCCGGCCGTGATGGGCGCCGAACTGCTCGTCCAGGCCGTGCGGGCAGCTTCCGGAGGGATCGAGGTCGGCGAACTCCGCGACTTCGTCGTCGAGCGGCCGATCGCGTTCCCCGTCGATGCTCCCCGCGAAGTCCGCGTCGAGGTGGGGCCCGTCACGTCGGCGGGCATCGAGACCCGCGGCTGGACCGCGATCGTCGCCGGCGATGGCCGCACCGCGGGCGAGGATCGCGTGCACGTGCATGGCCGGATCGTGCCAGGCGCACCGGAACGGATCGACGCCGTGCTCGAGCAGCCGCCGTTCCCGTTCAACCCGATGTACTATCAGGAGGATGCCCCGCTGCGGCATGGGCCATCCTTCCGCACGCTCGACGGCCTGTTTCTTGACCGCAGCGGCGGCTGGGGCCGGCTCGTCTCGCAGCATGGCGACGGCGTCGCCCTACCGCGGGGTTCGAAGGGCTGGACGATTCCCGTCGGCTTGCTCGACGGCTGCATCGTGGCATGTGCGGTCTACTCCTACATCCTCTGCGGCCGGCGTGTGGAGATTCCCGTGCAGTTCGAGCGGCTCCGGGTGGCCGCGCAGCCGCGCGGGGGCGAGAAGTGCATCGCGCGGCTCTTCTTCCGGTCGCAGGATGTCCGCGAAACGGTCTATGACGTCGTGCTCCACGGCGATGACGGCCGCGTCATCCTCGCCGTGGACGGCCTGCACCTGGCCGTCGTCGGTGGTGAGCGGGGTCGCGTCTCATGAGCTGCGCCTGGACTCCGATCGCCGCAGAAACGCCGACGTCTGATCCCCGGCCGTCAGTTTCGATCGCCCCCGACGTCATCCTTCACATGGGTGACGCGGAGGTGGTGGTCCGCCTTCGGACGCGCGGGCCGGGAGGCCCGCCGACATCGGCCGAGGCGGCCCGTCTTGCTGAGAGCCTCGTGGCCGACCGGCTCTCGCTCCATGCGGGTGGCGTGCGTGTCGCGTCGCTCGTGCCCTCGGGCAGGCCGGTCGCCTTCGCATCGGGAGC
>Ga0247837_1007799_pt1 | contig 13915 bp, 9 predicted proteins | sample LaCtaG_2_FD_187115 | JGI IMG/M metagenome (GOLD analysis project Ga0247837, IMG submission 187115) | Freshwater microbial communities from meromictic Lake La Cruz, Castile-La Mancha, Spain - LaCruzMarch2015_14.5m | ecosystem: Environmental > Aquatic > Freshwater > Lake | place: Spain: Castile-La...
TTTAGCCAGCAAATAATTAAAAAGGGCGGTACGGACCCCTCCGATATGGAGATAGCCTGTTGGGCTTGGGGCGAATCGAGTGCGAATCGTCATTGGAATTCGAATTGGAAAATGGCAGAGTATGCAGGGTGGTCAATAGAAATGGAAAGGTTAACATGGGATGCGGTTTTCGTCACCAAGCTGACGAAACGAACCGGTTTTTCATGGAGGAAGCTTTCGATGCGGAATGCAATTGCGACGGGCCTTATTCTTTTTGCAGGATTTTTCTGCGGTTCGCTCTTTCGAATGAACGCGGGCGTCCCATCGGCGGTTGGCCAAACTCCGCCACCACCCCCCCCCCGCGACCTGGGTGATAACAATATCCAACCGTCCGCCTTAGCGATCGCTCAACCCATCCAAATCCCCAACGGCAATCCAGCTGGCGGTGGACCAATGCAGGGACTGCTATTTCCTGACGGATTCATCGCCATGACCTCGGAAGAGGCCATCAATGTATCTGTTTATGACCAGACCAATCGCAGCGTTGTCAACATCGCAACACGGTCGATCCGCCCTGAGGCGTTCATGATGGCTTCCGAAATCGAGGGCAATGGCAGTGGAAGCGTCTTTGATCAACAAGGACACATTTTAACCAACTACCACGTGATCGAAGGTGCCAAGGATATCAACGTGACTCTCTTCAACGGCGATTCTTTTCCAGCCGAGCTCGTTGGGCAAGATCCCGATAATGACATCGCCGTTTTGAAAATTGCCGCTCCAGAAACACAACTGTTTCCAGTGGTCTGGGGGGACTCGAGCAATCTACGTGTAGGACAACACATTATCGCTATCGGAAATCCATTCGGCCTGGAACGGACAATGAGCACGGGAATCATATCCAGTTTGAATCGGCAAATCACTTCCAAAACTCGTCGTACCATTCGCTCCATCATTCAAATTGACGCAGCCCTCAATCAAGGCAATTCCGGCGGTCCACTTTTGAGCTCACGCGGCGAACTGATTGGAATGAACACTGCCATTGCAACTCGTAGCGGCGATAATGCGGGAATCGGATTTGCAATTCCCATCAATACCATACGAAGAGTCGTTCCTCAGCTGCTCGCAACGGGACGGGCACAACGGCCTACCATTGGAATCATGCAAGTTTTTGAGACGGACAAAGGGCTTCTTGTTGTCAACCTGACGCCAAACGGACCGGCCGAAAGAGCTGGCCTGAGAGGCTCAAAACTGGAACGTCGAAAAGTGCGTCGCGGGGTCCTGACTATCGAACAAGAAGTTGTCGATCACGGCCAGTCTGATCTGATCGTTGGGATCGATGGCCAAAAGGTAACCAAGTCCGACGACTTGCTCAGCGTGATCGAAATGCGGAAGTCTGGCGACCAAGTGGTCTTGAATGTCGTTCGCGACGGAAAAGTATTTCAGTTGCCCGTCATCTTGGGCAGCAGCGATGGATGAACCACTTTCAACCTATCGCGTTCGACTAAGTTCGCGAATCCTTTGATCCTTTTTGAATTGCATCGAAAATTTTGGTTGACGCACAGGATCAACGGCCATCGTATTTTCCTGACGAGGCACATGATCCAACAGCAGCTCGTTGACCATCCACAACTTTTCTTTTTCGGCATTCCATACGGGCGATTCCATCTCCATATGAATCCATAGCCATCCTTTTTCTTGCTCCATCCCAATCCACTTGAGCTGAGAGCGATTCATGTCCGGCTGCGACTTCTGTTCAACATCCGCTTTAGGATCTTCTTTGGCTTCGGACCGGAGAATGGCTGTCAATTCAGTCAGAGTTGTTGCTAACGCTGTTCGGCGTAAAAACAAATGCTGGTTGATGTACAGCGTCGCATTCGTGGGGAAGTCGGCATCCTCAACGCTGAATTTTGGACCGAGCGAAGGATTCGCCAGCGATGCCTCACGATTCATGGCAAGCTCGAGATCTTGCGGGTGCAAACGCAATGAAACCTCCCAACGTCCACTCTCTGTATTCCAAGTCATCTGTCCAACACAAAGATGAAACGGGTGCACATAGGCTACCGCCGATGAGATGGGAAATGCGATCCCTACTAGGAAAATGCAGAAGCAGAGAAGCCATTGGCTATCAGAACGAAACCCTGCGAACCAAAAGCGATTTCCAAGTGAGTCGAAAATCGTCAGCTTTGTCTCTTTCATCACATCACTTTGACCTATTAGGATGCATCGGGTGCATCTGGTGATCGTTGCGTCTCGAAGAAACGCAGCTACGCAGAAGAACGCAGCTGCGAAAAAGCTAGATTGGACTACAAGAAAGGCTTAGACATCTTGCTTCTGTTTCTTGTTCTTCTTTTTCTTCTTCTTTTCATTCTTCACTGCGGACTCAGAATCGGCCTTCGCTTCATCAGCCTTCATTTCCTCCTTGCCAGCTTCAGCCGATTGACTTGCCTTGGCTTTCTCAGCTTCGGCTTTCCCGGCTTCGGCTTTCTCGGCTTCGGCTTTCTCGGCTTCGGCTTTCTCGGCTTCGGCTTTCTCGGCTTCGGCTTTCTCGGCGGCAGCCTTTGCATCCGCAGCCTTCTTGGCGCGTTGCATTGGGTTATCATCGGCGTTCATACGAGCCTTGAACAATTGGAAACGACTTGGTTCCATCAAGGGAGGAAAGTAGTTGTTGTCGCGATTAATGTCTGCCGTCTCGCGGTACGGATCGAGCTCGATCGACTTGATTGGCTGCTGGGACACAATCAGAGTTTCGCATTGAGTGCTATCGACTCGCCAAATTTCTGCCGGAATACGAATTTCACGATTCGAGCCATCTTCGAAGGTTGCGTAAAGAATGACGGGCATCACTAAGCCGCCTTCGTTCTTTAAGCTGACGCGATAGTAAGCATCGGTGCTATCGAACATGGCCTTCTCTTTGTCCGAAAGTTCGCTCTTGAACTTCTCAAAAGCCTTGCGTTGCTCCTCCGTCACTTCCGAAGGATCATACTCGTTGTAAAAGTCTTTCAGCTCAGGAAATTGATTGGCTCGTTTTTCCAGCGCTTCATTTCGCTGCTGCGATAGGGTTTTCTTTCGTTGATCCTTCTTTTGTTTGTTTAGTTCAAAGTTCTCATCGGGCGAGTTTCTATCCATTTCGAACCGCTCCACTTTGCTGATCGCAATATCACAGTGGTCCGTGGTGTAAAACCAACCTCGCCAAAACCAATCTAGGTCAACACCGGAAGCATCTTCCATAGTGCGGAAGAAGTCGGCAGGCATGGGGCGTTTGAACTTCCATCGACGAGCGTACTCCTTGAAGGAGAAGTCGAACAATTCTCGACCAAGAATGGTCTCTCGCAAAATGTTCAAGCCCGTTGCTGGCTTACTGTAGGCATTAGGACCAAACTGCATAATGGACTCGCTGTTGGTCATGATGGGAACTTGATTACTGCTTTGCATGTACGGCACCATAAATTCTGGGTCGCCGCGTTGGGAAGGATAATCGTCTTGCCATTCTTGCTCCGCTAGATATTGCAAAAACGTATTCAAGCCCTCGTCCATCCAAGACCATTGTCGTTCATCGCTGTTCACAATCATTGGAAAGTAATTGTGTCCGACCTCGTGAATAACGACGGAAATCAAGCCATACTTGGTTCCTGCTGAATAGGTCCCGTCTTCTTTAGGTCGAGGTCCATTGAAACAAATCATGGGATATTCCATCCCACCGATTGGACCGTTCACACTGATTGCAATGGGGTAGGGGTAGTCGAAGGTGTAGCGACTGTAAACATTGAGCGTGTGAATAATCGAATGAGTCGAATACTTGCTCCAAAGCGGCTCCGCTTCTTTGGGGTAATAGCTCATGGCCATAACGCTATTTCCGTTGGCGTTGTGTCCTTGAGCATCCCAGATGAACTTTCGGCTGGATGCGAACGCGAAGTCTCGAACATTTTCAGCGTGATAAACCCAAGTTTTGGTCGCTGAGTCTGGTTCCTTTTCGTTCTCTTTGGCTTCATCCATCGTTACCACAAACACAGGCTTGTCAGCAGTCTTGGCAGATGCCAACCTTTCTTGTTGAGCTGCCGTTAGCACTTCGGTGGGGTTTTGAAGCACACCGGTAGCACCTACGATGTGATCGGCTGGGGCAGTGATGCGAACGATGTAATCACCGAACTCCAGTGTGAATTCGCCTTGTCCAAGGTATTGCTTGTGTTGCCATCCGTTGACATCCGTGAACGCAGCCAGTCTTGGGAACCATTGGGCGATTTCGTAGATGTAATTCCCGTCCTTCTCAAAGAATTCGTAGCCTGTTCGGCCGTTCAGCAGTCGTGCAGGATTAATCTTGTAATTCCAGCGAACTTTGAAGCTGAATTCTTGACCAGGAAGCAATGGTTCCCCAAGATCGATACGCATCATCGTATCGACGATCGTCTTTGGCAATTCGGTACCTCGGCCATCAGTAACCGATTCAATATGAAACGACCCGTCAAACGATTGACGCAACATCGTCGACTCAAATTCCTGGGTCGACATTCGGTTGGAAGCGACACCGCGAAACGGCCTGGTAAGATTCGCACCGCTATCAGGCTTAAAGATGTTAGCGTCCAATTGAAGCCAAAGATAACGCAGCGTGTGCGGCGACTGGTTGTGATAACGAATTGTCTCAGAACCTTGGATGGATTGGTCGACATCGTTCAAAGTCACGTCGATGTTGTAATCGATTTTTTGCTGCCAATAATCGGGCCCCGGTTCGCCTGCTGCACTTCGGTAGCCGTTCGGGGTTGGCAGGATCTCTTCAAGTTGTCGAAACTTATCCTCCTGGCCATACTTTTTGTTGGGAAAAGGTTGGGCAAAAAGCGCTCCCGAGAACAGAGAGCCAAGGACGATTAATGAGAAAAAGCAACGACAAACTAGGCGCATCGATTTGGTCACTTCAAGAAAGAAATAAAATTCAAGGATACAACGGCACCAGAATAATCATGCCGCTCCGGACGCACAATTAGAATTCGCGAGGCAGATTTAGTCTCCATGGACGCAGCCTAGCCGATCAGGACAGGCTATCGATCATTTCCCGTCGAACCGAGCGCAACAGAAACATGAAATTGTCCCAATAGCGAGGTATCAAACGCCACGGATCTTGAACTGCTCGGTAAAGCCATTCTAGCCCAGTCCGTTGCATCCATTTGGGAGCGCGTTTTGCCCGGCCAGCAACGAAATCAAAGGATGCACCCAATTGAATTGCGAGCGGAACCCCAAGCTCCTTCAAATGATCTTCGATCCAATACTCGCCTTTGGGTTGCCCCAAAGCAACCAATAGAACGTCCGGACGAGCCTTTTTGATGCGAGCCACCTGGTCCTGAATCGTCGCACTGCTTGAGTCATGAAACGGCGGGCACTGCACTCCGGCAATTTGGAGCAATGGATAGAGATTTTGAAGCTGAGCGGCGGCGGCCTCCGCAACCCCTTCTGCGGCACCATACAAGTACATGCGATACTGCTTGGCAGCGCAACGTTCCGACAGTTGGTAAATCAAGTCGGAGCCGGCGACCCTTTCGGGCAAAGATTTCTTATTGAGTTTGCTTCGCCAGAAAATCGGCATTCCATCGCATAGCACCAACGACGCACGCTTGGTAAATGCCTGCAAGCGAGGGTGCTTAAAACACAGCATCGCATAGTTCAGATTTGCCGTGATCGCAAAAGTAGGCTCGCGTTTCGCAATGATTTGATCGAGATAGTCAATTGAATCGACCATGGTGACCGAGTGGTAGTCAATTCCCCAAACGCGGACTGTTTCCAATTGGCGTGGGACTTCCGCAGCGACTTCATCGCCTTGCGCCATAGGCTGCTTGGCGAAGATAGACTTCGAACAGGTTGGTTCTTCCGCTTTTTCAGACACAATCGGTTCTGCCACGGGCAAGCTGGTGCGTGCAGGCTCCGAGTTACCGGACAACGATTGCTCGTTCATAAACTTGGCCCGCAGTTCGACCAAGGTCGGATGGTGGGCCTCTGGATTTACGGCTCGGCTTTCAGGTGGCGGACTCGCGAGGGCATTGATTGCCAGAGGTTGTTTTCTGCTGGGCGTTCTGGGGACGTAAACGGTTTCGGAAAGGTCTGCGGCTCGAATGGTATTGTTGTTGGTTGTGTTGGACATAATCTTTTCGTCAATTGACCAAACGAGCGAAAATCGAGGGGTGTGCGAGCCGAACTAGGCAGCCAATAAATAGCTCGCAGCGGCTCAACAGGCGTTGAACCTTGGTCAGCCTCCAGCGGGAACCTGGGAAACAGATGCAGATTATCCGGCTTGTAAGGGGGATAGCTTTAAGAGGAGGGAAATCCAGTACATTCTGGCCCTCATTGCCTCAACCACGACGAGGTTGATTAATTTTCTTGCCGGCGGGCCAGTTCGTCGCGAAGCTTTGCAGCCAGTTCATATTGTTCCGTTTGGACGGCTTGTGCTAATCGCTCTTGCAGAGTGGGGCCTACGTAATCTTCTTTCAGAGAATCTCGCAACTTGATCAACTGCAATACCATTTCGTCTTCATCAAACTCTTCTTCGGCTTCGTGTTCTTCAAAAACCGATCGCATCAGCTTCAGCCCTGCGTTGATTTCAGAGATCGCCAGAGTTGCATCCGAATCGCTTAGGGCGGCGAGGGCAGCCGCTTGAGTTCGATGGAACAGGACAAAGGGACGGTACTGTTCATGACTCATGGTCCATTCCTCTTCAGGGGAATGGTCACGGCAGACATCCATGAGCGACAATGTGTGGTCCGCGTCCTCGACGGCTCGATGATAGTGTTGCAGACGCAGCCAAGAAATCCGGCGATGGTAAAACTGAACAAACTCGCGGTCGGCTTCGAAGCATTGCTCCTCCGACATGATAAACTCCTGGTCTTTCTTCTCCAGATCCAGAACGCTATCTAGAAATGTCGAGAAACCATCGGGCTTGTATCCATCCGGTCGCCCTTGCGTTTCCATTTGAAGCACGCCCAAATCGACTCGCATTTGAATGACATCTCTGCCATCGTCCCCCTTGACAAGTCGTACCGATAGGGAATGCGGATCGAATTCCCATTCTCGCAATATGTCGTCCAGCCCCTTGTGCGAACTCATTTCGACCTTTCTTAAATCTTTCTTGGACACATTGGGTCGTTTTGACATCGTGGAAGCTCCAAACCGTGTTGAACCATGAAGAAATTGGGAAGCCTCCAAAGGCAAGTATAACATCCGAGTTTGCTTAGCGAAGCCACAACGAATCTGGACTTGAAGAAATGCCCCTGGAGTCGGTAGAAGTGTTCGCATTGGGAGACATGAAGAAAAGGGGACCATCAATTCCGAGTCCGCTCTGTTGGTCCGTCCATTTTCGAATCCCTTGCCTCCAGGAGTACAATCCGGCTCGAGCTTCCCTGGGGCGTTTCGCATGGTACGATTTTAAGCGTTGCGCTAGCCGCAGCGAATTCCCAATTTTTGCCGATTCTTCCGCTGCTTGAACCGATAAAGCACAGGATTTGAACATTCGATGGAACATTCCGATCCTGACTCGCTCCGATCGAACTCGAACTCGAACAATCCAGAAGTCCCCACTCAGGATTCCAGCCGTTTTCCATTGGGGCTTCCAATTCTGGAAACAATCGACAATGTCCATGAGTGTTCGTATCTTGCTGGATTCACGGCCAACCTGCCTCTCCGATTGCCGAAAAGGATTCTAACTCCGGACGAATTGGATTATGTTTTGTCTCGCGGGATTCGGCGTTCGGGGGTTTTTCTGTATCACACCGACTGCGCCCATTGCAAAGCATGTGAGCCCACACGCGTGGACGTGACGCGATTCTCTCTTCGAGGGTCCTTTCGTCGCGTTCTTGATCGTGGTGATCGAGAGTTACGTATGGCCGTCTGCGCTCCGTTCCTTGATGAAGACCGTATCCGGCTGTTCAATCAACATCGCACGCAAAGGGGGCTCGGCGAATCGGATCAGGAATATCAAGCGAGTGACTACGCGAATTTTCTGGTGGACACTTGTTGCCCTCAAACCATCGAGCTCAGCTTTTGGCTGGCTAAAGAACTGGTGGGCGTTTCAATTATCGATTGCGGTAGGCTGGCCATGTCTGCCGTTTACACCTTTTTCGACCCTCAATATTCCCGACTCTCCATCGGAACCTATTCGATCCTCAAACAGATCGAATTCGCACAAAAAAGCAATCGCCAGTTTGTCTACCTTGGACTATACGTTCAGCAAAACCAACACCTGAACTACAAGGCTCGCTTCACCCCTCAGGAGCGACTGATCGACGGTCGCTGGGTAGCCTTCGAGGCCTAAATGAGGAAATTTTTAAAAATAGTGCTTTCCTCACGAACCATTCCATCGATACCATAGTCCTATGGCTAACGGTGTCGGAAACTCTCGCCGAGTCTCCACGACCGCGGGCCTAAACTGTTTTGTTTCATTTTCTGTCATTTCTCGATCTGCGCCTAACGGTGCTGGGAGGAAGTCATGCGTCAACTCAAAATTGCTCAACGATCTGCCAATGTGTTCGCGTCCGTGCGAAATTGTGCGTTTGTGGCTGGCAATGAGGTGCGTTTGCTCCTTCTACACCTTCTGCATGCGCTTCCGAGTACGTCGAGTTCAATTCAGCGTGATCAACGCCAAGATTGGATTCTTAGGGGAACGAGTTGGTATGGGATGTCGCCGGTGATGTTACCGGTCACAAACCCCACATCGCTCAAAAAGGCAAGTAAACGCCACAGCTAAAGCTTCAACATCTTTAGCCCCCCGAACCAGACTCTCACCAATCACAAGTCTGCTTCGATTTAACCGTACCCAAAGTGGTTGGCACGCGACTGATCAAACAAGCCTTTTCATGCCATCAAATCCAACCTCGTAAAGGTGGGGTTAGAAAATGTATGGAAAGGATAACGGTCCGACCCCAAGCATTCTCCAAGGCTTCATCGTATCCCTGTCGGTACGAACATGGCCTGGGAGATTTGTTAGGTAATAGGCCTAGATTTTTCGCGTTGAACAAGAACCCTCAACCGGCTTGCTCTCACAACTCTGAAGTTGTCGTGCTGCCGTTGAGCTTACCTGAGAAACGAGATGAAGATGACCTCTACCTTGGCAAGTCCATACACTGAATTAAGCGAAAGCTCTGTGACTGAATTAGTGGTCCAAGCCCAAACGGGCGACCGATCCGCTATGGATCAATTGTATTGCCGTTTCCAACAGCATGTCCTCTCGATTGCATACAAGCGACTAGGAAACTGGGACGAAGCGCAAGAATTGAGCCAGGATGTTTTCATTCAGGCATTTCGGCGATTAAAACAGTTGCAAGCCCCAGAAGCATTCGCTGGTTGGTTGCGTCAGATTGTTCACCGTATGGCGATCAATCGTTTGACTCGACGACAGATGCCGACTTCCGTGGACCACGAAATTCTGGAAGCAACGATTACTTGCGACAGCGACCCCCTGGACGCTGTGCTGAGCAGCGAACAGAAAATTCAAGTTCACCAAGGCCTTGGCCGTTTAGGGGAACTCGATCGAAGAACGCTGGTCGCATTTTATTTGGACGGACAAAGCCTGAACCAAATGAGCGATGCGTTCGAGGCCCCGATCGGAACCATCAAGCGACGACTTCACGTGGCGCGAAAGCGACTCGCGAAGGAATGCGAGATGCTTCAAGCGATTTAGCGGCTGCTTGAAAACGAACCGAGCCGCGGGCGATGCCTGCGGCTCGGTTTCATTGCTAGGCTGTAAACCAACTGTCTTTCGAGGTCATTGGCCGAATCTGACGTGGGTTTCTTTTGTTAGTCTTGGTTCTTATTCGGGAACTTTTTCTTATCCGTGGCTCTTGCTTGGGCTAGTTCTCTTCCTTTTTCCTTCTCGCCGGACTAATTCATTCCCGAAATTACAATCCCTCATTCTGCAAGATGAAGAACGAAAAAACAGACTAGGAAGTTCCATTTCCAAGTCGAGTCCCCGTCGATTTTGCAAGACGGATTGTGCTATCCTGTCCTGCGTTGCCGAAAACAATCCGCCAGGAGGGCTTGAAAATGAAGTTTACCGGTTTAATTCTAATTTGCGCCAGTAGTTGCCTCGCATTGATTTTGCCAGCATTTGGCGTTGTCCAGTTCCCTAAAAACTTGCTAACCGCAAAGAATCCCACGGGATCGACTGTTTCGACAAACACAGGACTTCCGCCCGCGTCCTCATTCCCTAACCCGTTTCAAGGTGAAATTGCGAGTAGTGCAAGCTTGTCAGGGAGCCTTTCTGAGATTTTGCCAAATGCCAATTTACCCCCAAGAGAAAGCCCCTTTCCACCCTCGCTCCTTGGAAGTTCGGAAAACCAAGTCGCTAACAATTCGAATCGAACCCTTTCAAAATTTGGTATGGGTGTTTGGCTTCTTTTGGGACCTGTTTGTCTCATAGGATTGGGAATGTGGTCCTTTTCGCGAAATCCTTCTTCCTCCAAATCCAAGTGAGAACGTTAACCTTGCGAAGAACGAAACAAACAATTGCACCTTGTTCTTTTCGTCCGAGCGCCTATGCTGAAGTTCGAAACTAAATCAATCGGATGACATTCACGAAGAGCGATTCGGCGAAACCGAATAGCTAGTCGACAAGTAAGCCGACGCGGCCTTGCACCTATTGGGTGCGCTTAGCCACGTCGGCTTTTTTCGTTAAACGATCGAAAAAATCCTACTTAAAAGATCGGCACGCGTCATGGCAAGAACCTCAAATTGGCGAATGAGCTATCGCAATTGCGTTCTTCCGCGAACTTCCAACGAGACCGATCCGATCGAGCAACCCTTTCGCGATGAATTGCTTAGCGCCGATCAACTTGAACGTCACGCGCGTCACTTGGCATCGATGCATCGTTTAGCGGTTGGAAAGGTGGCGGACCGACTGATCACCAGGCTTGCGGAAAACGAAAAGGTACTACAATCGACCTATGACGAAGTTGCAGCTGCGGTAGCCAAGAATCGCAGAATCGCACCAGCCGCCGAATGGTTGCTCGATAATTTTTACCTTTTGGAAGAGCAGATTCATTCCACTCGCCGGCTTCTGCCACGTTCTTTTAGCCAAGAGTTGCCACGGCTAACCAACGGACCGGCTGCAAACTATCCGCGTGTCTATGGAATCTCATTGGAACTGATTTCACACGCTGACGGGCGGGCGGATTCACAAACGCTAGATGCTTTTATCGCCGCCTATCAATCCCAGGTGCCTCTTCAATTGGGTGAACTATGGGCCCTACCATTGATGTTTCGGTTGGCTTTGATCGAGAACTTGAGAAGGGTTGCGGCACGGATCCTGATCGCGCGTCGAGATCGAAATCTTGCAGCAGATTGGGCGGAAAAAATGATCGCCACCGTGGAGCAATGCCCTTCGGATTTGATCCTCGTTTTGGCCGATATGGCTCGATCGAATCCACCTCTTTCGGGTGCGTTCTTGGCCGACTTGACACGCTATTTGCATGGGCAGAACCCGAATTTCGCTTTAGTGCACAGTTGGCTTGAGCATCGACTTACCGATTCCGGACACTCGACCGAACAACTGGTTCTCGATGAAGGCCAACTGCAAGCTGCAGAGCAAATCTCGGTTGGGAACAGCATTACCAGCCTACGATTTTTAAGTGTTCATGATTGGCCGCAGTTTGTCGCAAGACACAGCCTGGTCGAGCAAACGCTCAATCGCGATCCAGCGGGCGTTTATGAACACATGGACTTTCCAACTCGAAATCGTTATCGACACGCGGTGGAGGCTATCGCAAAACGTTCTAACGTTACGGAGTTTGACGTAGCATTCCGTGCAATTCAACTCTGCGAGAACGAACCCGACAACGTTCCCGATTCGAGCACCCGGCACGTCGGCTATTACTTGGTGGATCAAGGACGGCCAATCCTAGAACGGTTGGCCAATATGCGACTCACGGCCCCAGTAGTTATCGACAAGCTACGCAGGGCATTCCCGCTTACGATCTATCTCGGGATGGTGTTGTTGTTTGTCTGGCTTGGGCTAGAAGGTTTGTTCAGCTTTGGCGAGTGGGAATCAAGCTCGCTACTGATCCGCTTCATGATTGCGATCCCGGTTGCTATGTGCGGAATTCAGTTCGGCTTAGGGATCGTCAATTGGCTAGTTACGATTTTATTGCGTCCCAATGCTTTGCCACGTATGGACTTTCGAGCGGGTATCCCAGAATCCCATCGCTCTCTCGTGGTTGTTCCGACCATGCTTACGGATAGAGATTCTATCGAACGGTTGCTGGAAGGACTGGAGATACGCTATCTCGCCAACCGCGACAATTCGCTTCAGTTTGCATTGTTGACCGATTTCCAGGATGCGAACCAAGAAGAGATGCCAAGGGATTCAGAACTGGTGGGCTATGCACAGCTCGGAATCCACCGACTCAACCAATCCTATTCGATGGATGGACGCGACACGTTTTTCCTTCTGAATCGGCCCAGGAAGTGGAACGAGTCAGAAGGGGTATGGATGGGTTTTGAACGCAAGCGAGGAAAACTTGCGGATCTCAACGCAACCCTTCGAGGTGCAACCAATCGCTTTTCAGATACTTCTGGCAGCCTTCAGGATTTGGCAAATATTCGATATGTCATTACGTTGGATACGGACACCCAATTACCGCGCGATGCCGCCCGAAAACTAATCGAAGCTATGGCCCACCCCCTGAATCGGCCAAGATTCGATCCTGCGACGGGTTCCGTGACTGCAGGCTACTCGATCCTACAACCCCGAGTTGCCATCAGCATGGCGAGTTCACGTCGATCCTGGTTCGTCCGCCTTATTGGCGCCGACCCCAGCATCGATCCCTATACCCGAGTTGTTTCCGATGTTTATCAAGACCTCTTCGGGGAAGGGTCCTTCATTGGCAAGGGAATCTACGACGTGGATGCCTTTGAAAAGTGCTGCAGTAATTTCCCGATCAATGCGATACTTAGCCACGATTTACTGGAAAGCTGTTTCGGCCGGTCTGCCTTAATCAGCGACGTCACCTTGTACGAGGATCACCCGTCAAGCTACGCGGCCGATGTCAGTAGACGCCATCGATGGATTCGCGGGGACTGGCAAATTGCCGCTTGGCTGCTTCCTCGAGTTCGAGGCAGCGCGTCGGACCTGACAAAGAATCCCATTTCTGCCCTATCCAAGTGGAAGATCTTAGACAACCTGCGCCGGAGCGTGATGCCAATCGCAATGGTGATTTTGCTGCTAAGCACTTGGATACTCGGCTCGCTGTCCGTTGCACTTGCGACCACTTGGTTTATCGTGCTGGTCGTGACCGCGCCAAGAATCATGGCCGCCCTCATCGATTTTGCGTTCAAGCCTACCGATCTTTCGGTCTCTACGCACCTTCGATCAGGCTTGCTTGCATTGATTCGACCCATTGCCCAGTCTCTGTTCACTTTGATATTCTTGCCGTACGACCTATGGATCAGTGCGGATGCCATCGTTCGAACGTTGGTACGAGTTCACTGGACCAAGCGACGATTGCTTGAATGGCGAACTTCGAGCGATTCGGAGCGAACGGCCCGTTCGGACTTATGGGGATTCTGCCGATCCATGGTGATCGGCCCTGTAATAGCTACACTTGCCTTACTCCTAATCACCTTCACCAATCGTCCAACGCTTCCTGCCGCGCTCCCTTTACTGCTTTTGTGGATCGCCTCTCCTGTCATTGCATGGTGGCTGAGTCGGTTAACGCCCTTAAAAGTCGTTCAGCTCAAAGCCCCACAGCGGCGATTTCTTCGTACCATGGCGCGTCGAACTTGGCGATACTTCGAAGTCTTCGTTACGGAAGCAGATAACTGGTTGGCCCCTGACAATGTACACGTGAACCCACAGGAAGTTATCGCTTCACGTACTAGCCCAACCAATATTGGAATGGCTCTACTGGCGGATCTCGCGGCGTATGATTTTGGTTACTGTAGCGTCTCGCGACTTTTGAATCGAACTCAA
>Ga0247837_1007810_pt1 | contig 13902 bp, 13 predicted proteins | sample LaCtaG_2_FD_187115 | JGI IMG/M metagenome (GOLD analysis project Ga0247837, IMG submission 187115) | Freshwater microbial communities from meromictic Lake La Cruz, Castile-La Mancha, Spain - LaCruzMarch2015_14.5m | ecosystem: Environmental > Aquatic > Freshwater > Lake | place: Spain: Castile-La...
TTCAAAGAGATTTGTTGCGCGAATAATGGTGAATTTCGAAAAATTGAGCGAGGCTGTGGACTGCGCTTTCCGCTCGCTATCCCAACTGGCATGACTATATAATGTCGAAGTAGTTCAGCATGTTGTTGGTTGGAGTTTTCTTGCCTGGCAAGGCTATCAAACATATAACCAACATAAGGCGAGCAAGTGTGTTTGTGGAACGGTAAATGCATTATTGGTATCGGCCGTTACCGCTTACTCTATGAGTCAAGTAGCGAAGCTTGCCATGGACGTGGAGGCGTCTATTGTGCAGATGATCGGTGGCTGTATTTCGGAAATTTGGCATGCTGCTGAGGATCATGGCGGGCACAATAACGACACCCATCATGCTATAGTCATGCCAGTTGACATAAGGACGGCGTAGCGACGTTTGAGAATTTGAGTTATCCGTACAAACTGGTCTATAGAGTTTTCTCATTCCTTGCGTCAACTGGCATGACTATAACTACACAGATCTATAAGTCGCCGGAAGGAGGGGTGAGCCTTGCGGGAAGGAGAGGGGGGGCCCCCATCACACGAACGGAATCTCTTCTCTTTGGATCCTTTTGACACACACACCTGTACCAAGGGACCAGAAAAGGCTCTACCCAAAACGTAAAATATCACACAATCTTATCACATGATCCTCTGTAGCATATGGAACCAATTACCCCCCTTCCGCACCTCGCACCGCTTTAAGATTTCGCTCTTTCAATGTACTCAAAAGTCTCGGTATTGATCACGACTAAATCGCCAGATTCAACAAATGGCGGAACCATAACCCGAACCCCGTTATCTGAAAGCGCTGGTTTATAGGATGCGGCTGCAGTTTGGCCTTTTACAACCGATTCACAGCTTTCTATTTTTACAACAACAGTTTCTGGTAAGGTGACGGATATAATCTCATTATCGTTCTTTTCGACTTTCACCATCATACCATCTTTCAATAAGGAAACGCCTTTTCCAAACAACTCCTTAGATACAGCTATCTGTTCATAACTACTCATATCCATTAGGTGCACTTCCTCTCCTTCTACATACAAAAATTGACATTCAAATTGCTCCATCTGAGCTTTTTCGACGAACTCATCACTGCGAAAACGTACATTTATTTTATTGCCAGCTTTGACATCCCTTCCTTCAACCTGCATATACGCGCCCCCTTTGCCAGGTTGTGTATGCATCGTTTTCAAGACAAGTAACAACCTCCCTTCGTGCTTTAACACATTACCTATGCGAATGCTGTTAGCATCTATTTTCATAAACTCTACTCTCTTTTTATAAGGCTAATTAAAAAACAACACAAAGACACTTACTTCGATTCAACGCCGTCCATAGAACCGTCTGTAGAAATATTATCAACACCTATAGCAACACCATCTTTATTACTTAAAACCACATCGATCTGCCTATGAGCAGATTCCAGCTTTTGGCGACAATGTGCCTGCAAACGACAAGCATAAACATAAAATTGTACCGCATCCTCAAGCATGATATTCCCCTTTTCCAACTTATTGGTAATTTCTTGCAACTTTGAAAGAGCGTCTTCAAATGACAACGCATTTATATCGGCAAAATCTTCATTCATAGATTCTTTGTCCATCTCTAAACACCAAATGAGGAACCACAACCACACTTCTTTAATGCATTTGGATTCTTAAAAAGAAAACCAGAACGCATCATACCATCTTCATAATCAATTTCTGTGCCGATAAGATACATAATGGATTTTTTATCTATAAATATCGTAGCATCATCTATGCAAATTTTATCTTCCAATCCATCCCCATTATCCACGTATTCCAAAAAATATGATAACCCACTACATCCACCATATTTCACACTAATCTTAATTCCAATCGCTTCTTTAAGAGATAACAGGGATTTGATCCGCTTCAAGGCACTTGGTGTCACTGTAATACCATACGAACTCAAATCTTGCAAATTGGCTTTGTTTACCACATCTGCATCAAGCTGACCACATAACTCTTTATTCTGTATAGGCGGGCAATCACCTATTAGTTGGACCTCCTCATTACCCCGAGATCGCGGCCTGTCAAACGCCATCTCATCAGAAAAATCCCCTATCCTGCCGCCATCTTTGTTCCTTTTATAGTCTTGAATAGCTTTACGTATGGAATGCTCAGCAAGCACAGAACAATGTTTCTTAATCTTTGGTAAATTTAATTCTTCAGCAATCTCTTTATCAGTAACATTGAGGGCTTCATCAAGCGTCAGGCCCTTTATTTTTTCTGTGATGAGAGAACTGGAAGCAATAGCAGAAAGGCAACCGAAAGTTTGGAACCTAACATCCTCTATAACGCCGCCGTCATTAACTTTGATCTGCAATCTCATGACGTCGCCACACTCGGGTGCCCCAACAAGGGCGGTACCAATATTTTGTTCCTCAGAAGCAAATGATCCGACATTTTGTGGGTTTTCAAAATGCTTCATCACCTTTCTATTGTATGACATATCCGAAAACCTAATTGATTTGATCGGGATTGAGTATATTATGATAGGAAGACTCTTTCAAGGATATATTCTGATAGAACTTAAATTGAGCTAGTTCATTGTGCTTATCATCGAATATTTATTCGCATTAATTATAGGATTGATGGCTGGAAATTTCGCAACAACAGCCCTACATAGGTTGCCAAGAGGTATTCCAATTTATGCGTCATCAGCCAACTTAAGGCCGCGTTGCTCTTATTGCTCTCATGAATTGAAATTCTTTGAATATTTACCCATATTGAGTTGGATTAGCGCCAAAGGATCTTGTAATTATTGTGGTCATAAAATAAATCCGCTCTACACCCTTTTAGAGACTTTTGGGGCCTTGATCTCGGTTCTGTGCCTAACATTCTTTGGTCTCACGGATCTCTATATAATTTTTTTTACCTTTGGAATATTGTCACTACTTTCGGGATCAATCTGTCTTACAAACCATCCACCGATAAAAGTAGTAACAGTAGCGATTATAGTTTGCGGAATGCTTTACAAAACGCTTGTTCAACATGATATAATCCATTGGCTTTACGGCCTCAGCTTTTGTTGTCTCATTGTGCTACTTTATGTATCGAGGAAAAAAGCATGGCATCTTACCAAGAAAGAGGTGGTTGCAATCCATTTGTTGCTACCAGCGATTTTGTGGTGTCAGGGGTGGTGGCTCACATTATATATCGTTTTTCTAATCTCCAGTTGTAAATATTGTAAAATTCGCGCAGTTGAAAAGAATTATTTTGCTATTGGTATAATGTTGATGTTTTTTATAGCGCTCCTTACTTCATTTATGAACATGGAATTTATTCAGGTCCGAATCAATCAGAGTACGACGAGAAGTGAACCCCATTAAAACATATAATCACAACTATTTACTTGATTGGTTATCATTCACGGTCGCCAAATTTTCATTTAAACCCTCAAGTTGCTCCAATATAATTCCGGCCCTCTTAACTATGGATTCTGGCATTCCCGCTAATTCCGCCACATGTATTCCATAAGATTTATTCGCCTTTCCCTCTATTACTTCGTGCAAGAAAACAATCTTACCGTTCCATTCTTGCACCTTCATCGTATAACATTTTAATCGCTTAAGGGCGTCTTCAAGCTTCGTCAATTCATGATAATGTGTCACAAACATGGTCCTAGCTTTGATTTTATTGTGTATCTCTTCTAGAATAGCCCAGGCAATTGCCAAACCATCGTGGGTAGACGTCCCCCTCCCAATCTCATCAAGTATCAAGAATGATTTTTCTGTCGCCGTATTGATTATGTGCGCAGTTTCTAACATCTCTACCATAAATGTGGACTGCCCCTGCGCAATGTTGTCGCCAGCCCCTATTCTACTAAACAACTTGTCAATCACACCAACATGCGCCATATCCGCCGGAACGAAACTTCCCATTTGAGCCATAAGACATATAAGTGCCGTCTGCCTTAAGAAGGTGCTTTTTCCAGCCATATTAGGACCCGTTATAAGAAGCATGCCAGCTCGATCTATCTTGCACGAATTACCAATGAACTTGAGCTGGATGCTCTCTTCCACCACCGGATGCCTTCCGTTCACAATTTCTATGCACCCACTATCATCAACCACAGGCCTCACGTAATGCCTTTCCTTTGCTAGCTCGGCTAATGCACAGGTGACATCAATCGACGCTATACTTTCGGCCGTTAAGCTAAGTTGCTCGGATACTGAAAGTACCTTTTTAGATATCTGGACAAAGAGATCTTGCTCAAGCTGTTTGATTTTATCATCCGCAGAAAGTATGTCGCCCTCAAGTACTTGTAATTCATTGGTTGTATAACGAATAGAGTTACCGAGTGATTGCCGATGTATGAAACCTGGATGATTCATTTTTTCCGCATGGAGTGGGGTCACCTCAACAAAATAACCTATTACGTTATTTTTTGTGATCTTTAAAGAAGCAATTCCCAACATTTCTCTGTACTTGTCCCTCAAAGCATCCAATTGTACCTTCGAATGACACTTCAATTGATATAAATAGTCTAGTTGACTGTTATAACCCTTCCTAATAAAGCTCGTACCGTGATCAATTGGCCCATGCTTTAATTCTATAGAGAGGGCACTATCCAATTCTTCCGAAACCCCTTCAAATCCGCCCAGTTGCTTGACGAAAGAAATAATACCTGGTGATAATTTGGCAATATCATTATGTAACGTTTCTGCAATTTGCAAACTAGATGTCATTCCATCTCGTATTATGCATAGATCATTGACGGTCCCTCTATTAGAGCTGATCCTTGAAAGTGCACGCTCTATATCTGGAAAATGCTTTAATCTCTTCCTAAGAGAGCGGCATAAATCATAAGAGTCAAACATGTTAGCAACATTGTTTAATCGCTGGTCTATGGCTCCTACGTTATAAAGTGGGGACGATAAGTGTAGCTTTAGCAACCGCCCACCTTGAGGCGTTAATGTTTTGTCCATGATATTTAGAAGGGATTTATCGCCACGCATACCAACATGAATCTCTAAATTCTTCCTTGTAGCAAAATCAATCGACATAAACGAGGTAGAATCCATCTTATATAAAAATTTCAACCTTGGGTGATTTTCTCGCTGGGTATGAGCGACGTATTCAAGCAATACTCCTGCAGCCACAACATCGCCCTCAAGAAACGACCCAATACCATCTAAAAATTCAACACCATAGAAGGATTTTAATTGGTTACAACATCTTTCATAATTGAAAATACTATTAGCCCGAGTTGTAACATGGGCTCCATGCAACTTTGTGGTGATTAAATGATTCTGCTGCATAAATTTGTCAGATAGAATCACTTCCTTTGGCATTAATCTCGCTATTTCAAATTCCAACGCAGACTCCTCAATTGATTCAACAAAAAAATCTCCGGTCGATACATCAACCCAAGATATATAAAAACTCTCTTTCTCTTTGTGTATGCAACTCAAAAAATTTGCTTGTTTTGATTCAAGGAGCGCGTCTTCGAAAAGCGTACCAGGAGTAATAATACGCACAACTTCACGTCGTACAACGGCTTTATATCCTCGCTTTTTAGCCTCTTCTGGGGACTCTAACTGTTCACAAATCGCGACATTGTAACCGCTCTTGATCAACTTATGGAGATAAAGGTCGCTCGCATGAGCAGGAACGCCGCACATAGGAATCGCTTCCCCTGCATATATCCCCCGCTTCGTTAACGTAATCTCCAATTGCTGAGACGCCTTCAGGGCATCATCGAAAAATAATTCATAAAAATCTCCCATGCGATAAAATAGCAAATAGTCCTTATATTGCTCTTTGATGGTTAGATATTGCTGCATCATTGGAGTCACATAAGAAGAAAGATATTTATTCTCCATCATCGAAAACTACATGGGGTTTAACACAAAAATGTACTTTCATTCTCAGTAATATGAGCCAACAACCGAGTCAATACATTTCAATTAAATATTTATGTAATGAGTGGTTGCACCCTAATTTGAAAAAGATGATAATGGGATATGGCATTTACCTGGATACAAGAAATTCTAGTACTTTATCAATAACAAAGGGGTAAGATTTTATGCTTGAAGATATTACGAATAAAACAATTGCGGATATATCGGCGTCTTATGTTCCAAATGAGGGTGAAACATACATGTGCCCCGCACAACTGGAGTATTTCAGATGCAAATTATTGGCTTGGCGAGAAGAGCTTTCCGCGGAATCACAAAATGCCCTAGAATACTTGCAGACAGAAAGTCTAAATGAGCCGGACATCAGTGACAGAGCTAGCGCAGAATTAGATACGGCATTGGAATTACGAACAAAGGACAGGGGAAGAAAATTAATTGAGAAAATTGATGTCGCCTTAATGAAAATATCATCTGGAGGATATGGGTATTGCGAAGACACAGGAGAGGAGATCGGAATAAAACGCTTAGTTGCCCGCCCCATAGCAACGCTGTGTCTTGAAGCGCAGGAACAACATGAAAGATTTGAAAAAACGCATAACGATGTTATTTAAGGAGGTAGATTGGCACCCCCTCCCATACGATTCTTTTTTTGTTTTTTGAATATTTTCGAATAACATTACTGACCACATCCTACTGACCAAATTTATAATAGAAATCTTTTATCAAAAATATGCATGGAAGACTTGTTCAATTTTATTGGCAGAACTTTTTGCTGATAGCCTTGGATGAGGAGCTTCCATCAGAGAAATCCCCAAGCATGACCTAACTTCCCATTGTACAAGAAAAGCATAGTATGCTAATAGGTTACACAACTTAATGATTTTGTATAAGAAATAGGATGCTCATCCCATTCAAGTTAATTCCAGACAACTTGCATATCAACTTCATTAACAAACGTCATTATGCCTTCATTTTTAGTACCATATTAACTATTTTTGTTTTAGTGAACACGGCCATTAATGGACTAAATCTCGGCATAGATTTCTCTGGAGGCACTCTTATAGAAATGACTGTACAGGAGCAATACAGCGCGGAAGATCTTCGGCAAATTATTTCTGCGCAAAAATACGGCAATTTCAGCATACAAGAGTACAAACATCAACGAAGATCAGAAAAACTCGATAAAAAGCAGCCCAACCAGCAATCTGCCGATTCAAGAATAACAAACCCATCGAAAAATATGGGGGCAAATACAATGACGCATGAAGAGATAAAACACCAAGGACCAGAGAATAGACGTTTCATCCTACGCCTCCCACCATCATTGGATGGATCAAGAATCAGCTCCCTGAAAACTTTGCTGATAAAGGAATTTTCCGCAACCCTTGACAGAGTTGAGTATGTAGGACCAAAAGTTGGCTCTGGATTTATGTTAAACGCAATCAGCGCCCTCTCCATCGCCCTAGTCGTGATGATGATGTACACATGGAGCCGATTTGATTGGCAATTCGGAGTTGGAGTAATTGTTGCACTTTTCCACGATGCTATCGCGACAATAGGGTTTTATTCGGTCACACGATATGAATTTGATTTGACGTCTATAGCCGCACTTTTAACCATCATAGGATATTCTATCAACGATAGTATGGTGATTTACGATCGTATCAGAGAAAATCTCCGAAAATATGTGCGCCAAGATTTTAATAAGATAATCAACATCAGTGTTAATGAGACGCTGGCACGAACCGTAATGACAGTACTCACGACAATATTAGTGTGTATTACATTGGCCATTTTTGGTGGTCAACATCTAAAAGGATTCAGTTTAGCTACACTCTTCGGCATCGCCTTTGGTACTTATTCCTCAATATACATATCCGCTCCAATCTTGACGTTGCTCAATACACGAAAATTAAAAAGAACTCAAATATACACTCAATGAGATTATATTAGCACTTAGATATTGGTAACGAATATATAATCGCACCACTTGACGTAAAGAAGGAGAAAACTCTGTATAATCAGTTTGTACGCATCGTTCAAATTCTCAAACGCCGCTGCGCCCTCTCTATGTCAATTGGCGCAACTATAACGCTGATCTTACGTGCCATCAAAAATTTTTACTGCTGAAAAGCTAACCGAGAATCGCGAATTTCAAAAGAAATTTTCGATTTGGCAAAAATTCTTTTTGATTGCGATACAAGTTTAATGAAACTGCGCACCGTACAATACAACGACTTTTAACCTTATTCTCGTAATATTTTTTTATGCCATATATCGATCATCAAATTGTTGAGTCCGAAAGTTATAACAACAACAACCCGTATTATAACGGTGAGCCCTACTATTCCACAGAAGAAATGTGTAAAAATACTTTGTATTCAGAACCGGGAAAATTTTTAGACATTAATTATAATAATTTTATAAAATCATCGGAAAACGTTAAGACTGCAGAACCGCCCTACATAAAAGAGATGCATGACCCTGCTTTAAATTTTATTCTCCCTACAACACAACAATTAATTTATTGGGGTATAGATCTCGTAATAAAATTTGGTTGGGCTTACTGCACAGGTGATTATAAACCTTTGTTGACGACCGGCATTCTAATAGGTTCAGAACTTTTTAATGCATATTGGCTCCAAAGTTCCATTTTGGAAAATGTTAACTATGTGATCGAATTTTATAACAATTATGGATCTGGCATCATAGCCACTAAATTACATGTCGCCGCAGATCTTATTGGAGTCAGTGTATCACAATATTTTGATACACAAATGGTGGCCCCACCGAAGCTTACACAGTATATGAATAACGGAGAGGTTTTTTCTCGCGCCTTTTCTGCAATAGCGTTTGTTGGATTGGGATGTGCCATCACTCAAAAATCAAAATCATCCTGCATATTTCTGGCTACCGTCGAGGCTGCAAAAATATGGAGTGATTTTGGATTAATAAACCTAGGCTATGGCATTGAAAAATATATAACCCTACTACAGAAATATGAAAATTTACTCATAAATTCATATACTGGAGTTTCAAGAAGTAAAACAATCTTAGTAGCATCTTCTAAATTAGCTCCAGAATTGCCATTAGAAATATTGCGAAAGCCAATCAGCACAATTCTTGGGCAGTCCTGTGTATTTGTAGTACGCTCTATTGAAACGACAATACAAAGTTTTCACGAGGACAGGGATAAAGATTGGGGTGACATGATTAAATCATTCCTTCAATACCCACTTGATAAAATTGCATTAAGCGCTGAAAAACTATTTTTAACTGAGGTAATAAAGAGATACTTGGGGATTGAACAAGGCAAGATTGGCATTGTTGCTGGGGCTATTGGGGAATACATGGTACACATACAGCAGTTATATTTTTCGAGTGGGACATTTAACCAGACTGATGAATTTCACCAAATCTTGATGCTCTATGAGATATATTGCTTCAAACAGATTGCAGAAATGTATGTAGATGATACCGCATTAGAGTACAAAATAAGCAATGGATTATTTGCGAAAGAAATATATAAAACAATCAAAAAGAGTATCTGAGTAATGGATAACGCTAGTAAAAGAATTAATTTGGAGTCCAAATCAACTAATATCGGGTTTTTGCTCACGAAATTCCATGACCTAAAAAATTGGGCGCGTGCCGGCTCCCTTTGGCCAATGACCTTTGGACTAGCCTGTTGCGCAATAGAGATGATGCATACCGCTGCTAGTAAGTATGATATGGATCGTTTTGGGATGCTTTTTCGACCTAGTCCAAGACAGGCCGACGTCATGATCGTGGCCGGAACATTGACGAATAAGATGGCCCCAGCTTTGCGGGCTGTATATGACCAAATGCCGCATCCCAAATGGGTAATCTCGATGGGTAGCTGCGCTAATGGAGGGGGGTACTATAGTGATTCATATGCAATAGTTCGGGGATGCGATCAGATAGTCCCGGTTGACGTATACATTCCGGGATGCCCACCAACTCCAGAAGCTCTTCTGGAAGGAATCATGTATCTACAAAAAAAGATAAAAAATGGATCATAAATCCACGCCAACTAACATATGGATGGCATGGTGACGCTTAAGGATTTCAATCCTCCGTATAAACTGGTATATAGGGTTTTTCATGCTTTGCGCCAACTAGCATGACTATTAACAATCTTTAGAGTCTAAGAACTTGACACACAAGTACCTCTAGGTATACGATTAAGATATATGGCATTAAAAACTTGTTATCGAGAGGATTATATGCAAAAAGAACAAAAAATTTTAAAGGATACCCTCGAATTGATGGAATGGGGCAACATAACGTTTTCTAACAATAAATACTCCAAAACAGATAAATACGTCTACCATCATCCATTCGGAGATATAATGGTATCTGATGAACAAACATCAGTCCTAGATTTATCACAAAAAATCTTACCAAAGGATTTTAAGGAAATAGCGCACTTTATTTCTTATAAAAGGCAAAATGGTAATGACGTCAAAATCAGCTGTGATGGAAGTAGAAAAAGTAAATTAAAAGTTTTGGTTGATGGTGAGGTTCTTCCAGAAAATATACAGGAAGAATATTTATCCATGGCGGATACGTTTCATAATGTCGAAGACATGAACATTTTTCAACACACAGAAGAAAGTGAAAATGGGAAAAAAATAATAATTTCCAATTTCATCTTTGGACGAACAAACGCTGTAGAGCGAGATATGCTCAACAATTTGATTATAGATCTAAAAAGCGCAACAGAAAAAGATATAATCATCCCAATTAATACCGCTACACATTGGGGTTACGTGAAAGTCTCTTTTGATAAAAATGCCGATACATTTACTTTAACTCATATCAATTCTACTCTTTGTGATGTTGGAAACTATGAATCTTTTGTCAAAAAATGTTTAGAAAGCGACCAGCTAAATCTCATAGAACAATATGTGAAAAAACTTTATCCAAACGCGAAGTTTCGAAGACAATATGGAGAATCATTACAATTTGGAGCCTCTGGATGTGGAGTAACAACATTTAATAACATAGAGAAGGAGATTCGGCAGATAGAAAATTCTGTTCATATTTTTAAAGAAGGAGATTTTGAAAACGAACAGACGAGACAGAGCGTTGTAAAAATGCTCCCTAGAAGCAATACGGTTATAGAATCGGTGATAAGAGCAGAGCTCGGTATAACAAAAATGCTTCAAGAGAAGATGCAAGAGTCTCTTAGCGCAGCTCCTAATAATCCAGAACTTGACGCTTTCGTTGGCGAGGAGAATAAAAATGTTCCAGCTATAGCCAAGGTTATTTTATCAAATAAAAATGTGAGCAGCCTCAAAGATCAGCAACAGAAAACATCTGAAAGAGAATGTCAGTATAATCAGCCGCATCAGCATCTACAACATCTACAACAGCAGCAGCATCTACAACAGCAACAATCTAGTGGCAAATCAGCAATCTCGTAGAAGGCCTTACAAACTATATTCACACTTAGCTTTTGTTGGATAAAGACGGTTATAGAGTTTTTTCATTCTTTGTATCAACTGGGGTGACTCTACACCTTTTTTCATATAGAGAATTTACCTCTGTCGTTAGTACATAGGTTCTCTATACCCTTATTAAGGCACTATTAACAAAGTAGATTGAATGCCTCGATACATTCTACAAAAGGCCAATGGTGCCCAGAAGAAGACTCGAACTTCCACAACCATCACTGATTACTAGCACCTGAAGCTAGCGCGTCTACCATTCCGCCATCTGGGCATTGCGATTAATGCATGATTGGTGCCGGGAAGAGGACTTGAACCTCCGACCTACTGATTACGAATCAGTTGCACTACCAACTGTGCTATCCCGGCTCTGTGCACACCACACCATCGAGTACTTTGGCAAGTGTACCTCTTTAAGTCAAGCCCTTTGTCAAGGTATGTTCATAGAAGAATCAAAGACGCAAGCCCCTTTATCAAACTTATCTTATTTTAACCAGCGCTAAATTAACTGCGCATTACCATGTCGACAACTTTCTTTGATTTAATTCCAGAGCCGAATTAAGGTTTACAAGATGCTTACCTAGCAATTGTATCTTTGATCCAATCACTAAACGCTGGATTGCAGCTAATCCCAGAGGATACTTGTATTATCGCTGGAACATCGTATGGGATGGAACGCAGATATCTCGGTCACCGCCGCTTCAGCCACAGACTGTAGAGTTTTGATCAATATCAGAAATTCGCCAGTTTCTTCAATTTGATTTTTCCATATATATCTAGAAAACACCCCAGGAATAATATTTACACATGCTGCAAACCTTTTTTCTATTAAGATTTTGGTAATCTTCTCTGCTTGCTCCATTGTGGCGACTAAAGTATAGAGAAGAACAATCGCCTCGCCATTAGACTCTTTTGTCATCATTTAGGTACCTATCATGTCGGAGGTCACTCCAAGAGCGGCGACCAGGCTGGATCGAGTGATGGAAATGGCGTACGAATCTCTCGCTCATTATACCCCGTAACATCAATAGCATATATCTTCTTCATTCCACCTGGATTTGCTTGTCTATAGAACATGATCACACGACCATTTGGAGACCAAGTAGGGCCCTCCTCAAGCCAGCTTGTGGTCAACAGGCGTTCACCTGTACCGTCAGAGCGCATAACTCCGATGAAAAATTGGTTCCCTTCGATCTTTGTGAATGCAATAAAATCTCCTCGTGGTGACCATACTGGAGTTGCATACACCCCACTACCAAAACTGATTCTTTTAACGTCTGATCCATCTTTATTCATGATATATAATTGACGCGAACCACTTCGATCAGAGTTGAAGACGATTTGTTTTCCGTCCGGCGAGTAGGATGGTGATGTGCTGATAGATCCAATATCGCTGATGATCTTTCTACTTTGACCATTTGCAACGTTTATCTCATATATAGCGGTTGTCCCGTCCTTAGCTACCGACATGATTATATGCGCTCCATCAGGAGAAAATCTTGGTGCAAAGGACATGCCAGCCATTTGCCATATCAATTTTATCGAACCATTAATAAGATCTATAGAAAACACCTGTGGTACACGATTTTTATACGACATATATACAGCTCGATTCCCGCTGTGATCAAAGCGCGGACTCAATATGTAATCTTGTTTTGGGGTGAGAAATTTTATATTGGCGCCATCCTGATCCATAACTACTAGTCGTTTTTTCAAATGTCTCTGGGCACCCTCTTCAGATACGAAAAGAATCCTTGTATCAAAGTAACCCTTCTCACCCGTTATTTGTCGATAAACATTGTCAGCAATCTTATGGGCGATCCTTCTCCAGGATTTTGACGCAGTTTTGAAAATAACATGCTCTGTTTCTATCTCGCTATATGGGTCCCATGTCTTTATGTGTACATGTACCATCCCTGTGGTTTTATGAATTTGCACATCCCCTTGTACAACCAGAACCGAGTTGATTCTCCGCCAGTTCTCAAATCGGGGCTTCGTATCAAACGATAAGTTTTCTAAAAAGGCATGATGGTCGATCATTCTGAAAATCCCAGAATTTTGGAGATCGTTTGAGATAACCCCATTTATGAGATTACCTAAATCTGCTTCTTCCGGAATTTTACCCTGGAAATTTACTAGTGCTATAGGCAACGGATCAACCTGCCCTCTGTTAATATCAACCCGGACCAACGCATTCAATGCAGAGGCCGAATAAAGGCATATAACACAAGAAATTGTTGCGGCGACCATAAATAGATGAGATCTCAATCTCATAAGCACATACTCAAAGATGGTTAATCCTAACTTCTTTTTATTTCAGCTCTTTGATTCTAAAGTAAATTAGCGTTACACAACCGGCCCTAAAACTCGACATCGGCATTTTCATCCTGAGCGTCCTCGGCATCACTTACAATCCTTGTCACGGAACTCACTTCATCACCCCCTCCCTTCAGATTAATAACTCTTACTCCAATTGCGCTGCGACCAGTGATCCTTATATCATCCACGGGTAAACGTATAACA
>Ga0247837_1007814_pt1 | contig 13891 bp, 17 predicted proteins | sample LaCtaG_2_FD_187115 | JGI IMG/M metagenome (GOLD analysis project Ga0247837, IMG submission 187115) | Freshwater microbial communities from meromictic Lake La Cruz, Castile-La Mancha, Spain - LaCruzMarch2015_14.5m | ecosystem: Environmental > Aquatic > Freshwater > Lake | place: Spain: Castile-La...
GCCCTGCACGCATATGAGAAGGGAATTCCAGCAACAATTAAAGCAATTAATACTGAGATAAAAGATGCAACAAAGAGTAAGCCGCAGCTCACAATAGAGGGTGGTAATACCAAGCAGATTAAGGCTTAGCTTTTTCTGATGTATTCTAAACTCATGAAATTTAAAACCCTCACCCCAACATTAGTAGTGCTACTTGCGCTCACCTCCTGTAGCTCTGGAGATGATCTTGCTATAACCAATGTGGATGCTCAAAGTTTTTTAACAAAAATTGAGGACAAAACTGTCACAGTAGTAGATGTTAGAACTGCCCAGGAGTATCAAGAGGGGCACTTGGCTAACTCGCTTAACATTAATGTTGAGTCAGCAGATTTTGCTTCAGCTATCGCAAATTTAGATAAAACAAAGGAGTACGCCCTCTACTGCCGAAGTGGGCGCAGATCAACGGTGGCCGCTAATGAGATGGCTAAAGCTGGTTTTACCTCTATTACTAATTACAACAAGGGTGGCTTTGCTGATTTAGCTAACCTGGGTGTGGCAACAAGTAAGTAGCTAATTACTCTTTTGTCTTATTAGTTCTAGAGCCACTTTTCTCTTTTTTAGTTGCAAAAGCAAAGATAGCAAGGCCTGTCACTATCGCACCCGCTCCTAGGCCGTAGGAAACCACATCATCTGATCGATCAGTATCAACAAATACACCGACAAATACCACCGCAATAATCGCAACCACCACACCAATTAGCTTTGATTTTAAATCATCTAGATCATCCACCCTAAGCCAGGTTGGCACATCAATCTCCGCATCAATAAATAACTCATATATGCCATAACCAATTACCAAAAGAACTGTTCCTAGCAAGATGGCATCAATTGCAGTTAATACATCCACAATTGACTCTTTCAATGTCAACTCATTTGAGATCGCCTGGATTACTACCATCACCATCTCAATGGAGCCTTGGGCCATCAAAAGAAGTGCTCCAAGAATTGAGGCAATGGCTGGGATGACTACTACATATCTGGTGGCAGCTAAGATGCGATTCATAGCCAAAGGGTAGTGGATTAAGGCTGGGGTGTGGCTGAAGCGGGGTGGAAATGCCGCAGAGTGAGGCGGATAGAAAGAGAAACCCTGCTTTACTGTACATTCACGAAGTGAATAAAAAACATATCGCTTTTTTATCAATACTCTCACTGACTTTATCTCTACCACTTATTTCATCGCAGGCAGCACCCCCGCGATTATCATGTAAAAGTAATTTTGAAAATGGAAATCTAGCTATTAAGGGCACAATTTTAAGCAGATTACAACAATCTCGAGTTTCTGGCATTGATAAGTTATGGAGTAAGGGCATAAATGGTGCGGGACAGACTATTGCAGTAATGGGTTATGGTAATTTTCTTTTAAGTGATATCGATACATTTAAGGCCTGTAATAATTTGAGCAACAAATTAACTATAAAGAGTGTTAGTAAGAGGCCTTTTGAATCAATCAATGACGACAGCTCTAGTGAGTGGATATTAGATATTCAAACGGCAATGTCTCTAGCACCAGGTGCTGATATTGTTTATTATAAGGCCGATAGTATTTATGGAGCACTTAACGCTGCTGCGGTTGATAATGAAGCAGATATTATTACTAGCTCTTTTGGTAACTTACCTTTGTGTGAGGGTTTAGATCCAGGCGCAGTTGGTTTTAATCGCTTGGATGCACTATATAAAAAATTAGTGCAACAAGGACAAACCATGTTGCGTGGCATGGGAGATATGGGAACCATCGCATGTGCTACGAAAGGTGCTAATCCGCCAGATAATTTAACGCCCAGTATTGTTACTGGTGCTGGATCACCTTGGGTAACAGCGCTATCTGGAATTGCTATTTCACAAATTGAACCTCTAAAAGCACAACCATGGAACTCCTCAACAAAGGGAGCGGGAGGTGGCAGTGGTATCTCAATTTTTGCGCAAAGACCTGCTTGGCAAAATGCTCCTGGATTTGACCCGGCGATTACAAAAAGAGTTTCACCAGATTTTGTAGTCCAGTCGGTACACACCATAGTTTTCCAAAATGGCAAATGGAAACTAAGTGGCGGTGACTCAATGAATGGTCCATTTATGTCTGGAGTTTTTGCCACAATCGCTCAAAGTTGCTCAAATGGAAAATCTGATTACCGATTAGGTTGGCTCAACCCTGCTCTTTATGCAATGGCTCAAGATAATCTTGGCTTTGCTGATATAACAACTGGGAAAAATATGTCTTTTGGTTATGGTGGATTTGATGCAAAGGTTGGCCATGATTTAGCATCCGGGCTTGGAACAATTGATGCAAAGACCTTTGCAACTAATTTATGCAATTATGTTGCAAAGACTCCCCGTGATATCTACTTTAATTCAGATCAAAGCACACCGACTTTCACAACAATTCCCCCACCTACTCCCGCGCCAACACCTGCAACAGCCAGCAAACCAACACCTGCAACAGATGCTAATAAGTCAGTAACTATTACCTGTGTTAAAGGTAAGTTAACTGCAAAGGTAAGCGGGATCAACGCCAGCTGCCCTAAGGGATATAAGAAAAAATAAGCACCTGTCAGTAGGTAGGTATAGGTTTACATAGAGTTATTAAAGTCAGGGGGCTTTATGTTTGAATTTATTCTGCTGTTTATATTCTTTTGGTGGCTCTTTAGCCGTAATGAAAAACGCAAAGAAAGAAAGCGCAGACTATTTAAACCCTCTCTCGATCAAGAGTATAAAGAGTTAATCCAATCATCTGATAACTCAACTGGAATAGCACTCTCAGTTAAGGCCTACCTACTAGATGTCTTAGATGATGATAATAATGATAGAGAAAAGTACTCAGATGTTCGTCTTGCTCAAGGACAAGAGATCTTAGATAAGGCAGGTGCCTCAGCTCTTTACTTCATGGCAGATATCGCAACTCAACTATCAATAGTTGCTAGTGCTCAAATAAATGGCATCCCAAACAATGTTGAGGCAGAGCTAAGAGGGGTGGCCACGCCTGCAAACATAATTAATAAGGTGATAAAGATATGAGCTATGAAACTTTAGATTAATTACCCAAGATCCTTGATTGAAATGATTTTCTCAGTAAATTCAATCTCTTGCTCAACTCCTTCAACCTCTAGAGTGAATTTAATTGCGTCAAAGGCATTAGCTCGAACGACATTGATATCAGGATCTGCGTAGCCAACTAAACCAGCCTCATCACAGTCAACCTCCCAATTATCACCATCTTTATAAAACCTAACCTCAACCTTTACCTTATTTTGTGTACTAATTTGTATGCCTCCTCTTGCGTAAGTAATGCTCGCTTAATCAATATCTTTCTTACCGTGTTTCCTGAAATTTCAACCCCGGTATGCCATGTGAAGGTAATCGAAAGCCTTCCTGGTGCCACCAAGGTTTTATGTGATCCGCCTTTATTTGTAGTAAGTCGATAATTTAGCGGATTTGAAGTGAGTAATCTATAGAAAACTGCTGCTTTTAATGATTTAAATTTTCTCACCCTTGGATGATCTCTTAAGCACTCACATCTGCGCTTTTACTATCCACAATACAAATGTCACTCTAAGTAGTTATGATTACCCCATGGGATTTATCGAAAACTTTAAGATCAAGCGCGCTGCTAAAAAAGCCAATGCTATTTATCAGTTAGAGCTAAATGAGTGGGAGCGAGAGAACAGAGTCTTAACTGCTGCCCTTGATATCTTCACTACCGCCTCTAAAGGAGATGAACCAGATGATTCATCTTTGGTTCAGAAAAAAGGTGAGCTAGTTTTATGGACAGGTAATGGTATTTATCATGAGGCAGGTAGAACAGCTTCCACATATGTTGGCGGCTCATCAGGTTTTTCTATTCCATTAGTTGCAGGAATTAGGTATCGAGTTGGCTCCTTTAAAGGACGGGTAGTACCGGGGCAGGAGATGCAGATAGATAAAGACTCTGGCATTGTTAAGTTAACTAATCAAAGACTTATCTTCACCGGCCCCCTCGCCACATCAGAATGGTCCTTTGCAAAACTTCTCTCATCCTTTTCAAACCCAGAACGAGATGATTTCATCTTTGGTGTTTCAAATAGAAAGAAATCATCCGGCCTTAAGTTCTCACCAGAGGATGGCTATGCCTTCGCTCATCTATTTGCCCTAGCCCTGCACTCCTATGAAAAGGGAATACCTGAAACCATAAAGGCGATCAAGGATGAGTTAGAAGAGGGTGAAGGCGATAAACCAAAGCTGATGCTGCCAAGTAGTGTGAAGGAGATTAAGGGGTAGGGAAAGTGCTTGGCCTATACTTTCATGATGAAATCGTTTGAAAAGTCTGACCTTAAACTTTTTTTGAATAACAAGAAAGATTTTGATGTCAAATGTCTTGAAGATTTGTTTTTGATTTGCTGCGTAGTCCAACAGGAGAAAAGTCAATTAGTTATTTGGGTAGATACTGACGTTGATGCAAACCCTATTTCAATTGACATATACGACGATGAATTCGGAATATTAGATGTAGCGAAATTCAAATCTGAATTTTTGGACCTTTTTTCTTCTGAATCAGATTTTATTCAATCCGAGCTGCACGAATGGAACGAAGATGAAGAACGTGGGCAGAACGAAATTAGTTTCACTACGGAGGATTTAGATCTCGATTTTCTAACGGAACAAAGATCTGAACTTCTTGATAAGGTTAAAGGAATGTCTAAATTAGGTCCTTGGCACACAAACTTAAAGGAATTTATAAATAAAGTTCTAGCTGATTTCTAAATTTGTCAATTGATCTTGTATGGAAATAAAACGGGCTTGAGTGTCGCACACAAGCCCGTTTGTATAGTTTTAGTTAATCTTCTCCCTAACACTTTTAATCCAAGTGTTAAGTAAACGAACCACAGAGACAATATTTTCTAAAATTAGAGTCTTGTTCTCCGCCTTAGCAGCATCAGTAAGTTCACCTTCAGTCATACGTTGAGCCAGAGTCATACTTTCTGATTTTAACTGCTCTAATTCATTCTCAATATACGCTTTAGTCACTTTGACTGTGGCAGGTGAGTCAGCAGGAAGCTCTTTATCCTTTAGGAATCTTTGATCCCATCCATTTATTGGCTGACCTTTTTCATCATACTCAGCTGCATCCTTAATTGTGTCCTCATACTTAAAGGTTTTTGCCACAAAAGGAGTAGTTGCTTCAACAGTAGTTGTAGAAGTTACTGCCCCATCTGTATCAGTGTTAGTGCGGGTTTCTGAATTAGTTTGTGTGGATGCGGGAGTTTGATTTGGACCACTTCGATCAACTGTGAACTCTTTTGTACTTTGATCATAAGTTCCCCAGTAACCGCCTTGGCTTTCATGCGTAACTGGATTTGGTGCAACTTGTTGAACAACGGTTTGTCCTGCCCATGTGCCACCACCACAAACAGAGGCTTGGCAAACAATTATATTTGTAACTGTTCCTTGTGGATCTAGCATCGCCCATGTACCGCAGGGATCAGAGGGAGAGCACTGATTGGCAATTGCTTGTGGAGCAGATGTAATAACTGCACTCAAAATAGCAAAAACCAGTGGAAGAATTATTCTATTTTTCATTTTCTGCTCCTTATTCAATTATCCATCTTTCTAACATAGAAAGAATGAGGCTTATTTGTTCCTTGATTTTTACTTTAGCTTCTGCAACCACTTGAGCTAAAACTTGCTCACTTGTTTTACGTTCGCTAAAAGTAGTGACCTCTTCACTTAATGTGATTGAGGTATTACTTGCTCTTTTTGAGCAAATCATTGATGACTCTTCGCAATAAACTTCTTTGGTAGTTGCTGATACTTGTGCGCTTGTATTTGCAGGTGGTGCTATTTCATTCAGTTGAAACGCACCATTTGTATTTGTTAAATCTTGAACCCCAAACTCATAAACACGCGTAGAGCGAGATACGGTTATTTCAGTCTCTACAGCTGAGGAATTTGAAGCAGATTCTGTAACTGTTTGAGATTGCACAGTATTTGACTGTACTGATTGAAACACATTCCTATCTTGATTGTAGGTTACATCTGGACCGTGAATTCCCGCCACATTACCATTTTGATCTGATGTGGATTGCTGAATAATTTTGCATCCAGCCGGGCAGCCCATGTACTCATGACTCATAGTTCTATCGTTGCCACCGAAGTATTGGATGCTTCCAACTATTACGCCATGAACTACGCCAGTTTCTGGATTAACTATTGCAAAGCCACCTACCGCAGCCTGTGCTGGTGTTGGAGGTGTAGTGCCAGAGGTGCCATCACCATAATGGTAAATGGTTTCTGCATGAGCAGCTGTAGCGGAGAATATTGGCATGACTGCAAGAATCGCAATTAAGCTTAATATCTTTTTCATTTATCTCTCCCTTTTCTCTTTGATCTAATTGAGTCAAGCCTGTCACTGCCCACTGACAATGGGTAGACCCCTAGTTCACCTCAGTGAGTCGTTTAAGCTCTGAGATAAAGAGCTTCTCTGAGCTAGATAATCCCTGCAGTCTCTCCTCTTCAAAGCTTTTATCTGTTAAATAGACGATTGGGTCCTCGGTGAGCCAATCTGCCTCAACAAATCCCTTTTCCCACAAATCTAGCGTTAATTTATAAACCTCTGTCTGGCGCTCTTGGTAAAGGGCAGGTGAAATCTCCTTTATTTTTTCGGTAAAAACATAAAGTGGCACATTATTTTCAGCGTCAAACCCTGCCCATTGAACCGCATCTATTCCTATTAAATATTCAAGAGTTAGTTCAGGTTTACCTTCAGGATTGAACATCCGCTTTAAGAACTTACTCATAAAACTAGCATTCGCAGAATGGCTGGACTTGTTCATGACATGACTCTATCTATTCGCAAGGTAATATGAAACACTTTTCTATCAAGCCTTGAGGGGTTACATGACTGTCTTTAAATTTGAAGTAACTTTAGTTACAGGCTCGATTGACTATCATTTAGATTCCTCTTTTGGCTCAGAACCTTACGAAGCTTTTGATTATTATTTCAACAATCATGGTGCTACCGAGGTTGAGTATCATGCGTGCCCATGTCTTAAACCCGGAGCAGGCCCTATCTCTAAAGAAAGTTCTTTTGTTGGCTTAGAGTGGGATTCTGAGAGTGAACTATTTGAGGGATCCACTGCTGGCTATGAGATTCAAACTGTATCTGGGGACACAATTTTGGGCTGGGATTATAATTATTGTTTATTGATCTCTTTTATCTCACAAACCTCAACTAATTCCTTGGAGGAAGCTATAGATAAAGTAAGAAGTGAGGTACTTGATAGCCTACTAATATATGACGGAGGCATGGATGGGACCCTTGAGGTCAAAGATGTAAGGTTAGCTCTTAAGACAAATTAAGATGGTAAGTGCGATACACCCAGTACATTGAATAGATTAGGAAAGTAAGATATGAGTGAACAACTTTGGAAGACTTTTGAGAATCTATGGAGAACTAATGATTACGAAGCAAGAGAGAGATTTGCTGAATTTGAAGATTTACCCAGAGACTTAATCTTAGAGATTCTTGCGAGTGAAGGAGATTTGGGAATCTTGAAAGCTTTAGCGGCAAATGTCAGATTACCTTTAGATATTGCGGAAAATATGTACGCTTACAAATATGCTCTGTCCCAAGATGAAGACACAGATTTAATGATTTATCGAGGGCTTGCTCGTAACACTTCACTTTCTATTGAACTACTTCAAAGATTAGCTAATTGCGAGGACGAGGAAATAGCAGAGATTGCTGGCGAAACTCTCGAGTCATTGTAAAATTATGGGAGAGCTAAACTTAGATTTTTGGCGTCAGCGCGGGTATTTAATACCCAATAACTACACGATTGATGAGGACCAGACTTATATTGACTATACGATTCAATATCTTTTTGCGGTTCCAGTATAAAAAATATTCCAGAATAAGTTAACTTACTTAAAGAATCAATTACTTCCATTCGTTATTGAGAAATTGAATTATGAATTGATTGCAGAAGAGAATGGTGAACTTAATTGCCTCGACAACACGAGGTCTCATTTAGGCGAGATTTTTGACGATAATTTTTTTAAAAATCCCTGCCAAGAGGCGACTGGAATAACTTGCTTGAAATGCAACCAGCAGAGTCCAGACACTTTTCAGATTTGCTGGCTGTGCGGACACGCATTTCAAGAGAAGAGCGAAGTTAATGCTTATGCAAATGTGTTTATTGAACACACAGTAAATTTTGGAATTGATGACTTAATCCACTATCAAAATACACCATACGATGAAGGACCATCAAATTTTCGAGAAATGGTGTGGATGGACTTATCTCAACCGTGCTACGTTGATTTATGTAATTTACCTCAGTCCTCATTAAAAACCAATAAAGGTGAGTTTGGCGATAACATTTTTGAAACTGAGGAACTAGAAATTTTTGTTCGTTTTAATCCTCTGCCCGTAATCGATGCATAATCTCCACTGAAAGCGAGCGTTAATTATGGAAATTGCTACAAAACAAAACTAACCTACTCAGATAGAGATTTACAGATTGACTCATCAAAAAACTCTTGCAAGGGAGTAACTGGTGATCTACAATCATAATTGTGACAGAGAACATTGATAAACTTTACGAGTTCCTGTCTGAGGAGCTGGCAAATGAAAATACTAGCGGGGAAAGACTCGATCAAATTGCCTCAGATCATATAAAGCATGACTTTGATTGCTTATTATGTGAATTTTTTCGTGAAAACGACGCGATGATCTCAAAATTGATAGCGCGCCACAATAATTGTTTGGAAAAGACTTTGGATAATTTAATTGGATGGGGTGAAGGCAGAGGAGACCCTGGTTGGGAGGTCGATATTTTGCTATCGGCATGTTCAAGAAGTAATCTCTCAGGAAAATGGTTGGACTATGTATTGGATACAGCATGGGTTTATCGTCTTCAATTTGAGAATAAACTCCATTTTCACTTTATTAGCAAATTAATGGGGTCAAGAGAATTAACAGAAGAAGATAAATCCAGAATTAAAACTGCAAATGATATGGATTTTAACGGGCAGAGATTCCCAACACGCCAGGATTTAGACAGGATGGGTTTTTAGGTGTCTCGGTTATGGCGGAACTGAAATTTGAGCATACCCTATGAAACAATCTCTCTACATTCTAATACTTCAATTAAGTCAAACTCATATTCATCTGCAAGTTTATCAATAGCCATATCTTTAGCATTGTCTTCGTTGAAGGTATCATCGCCTTCGTCCCAGTTACCTTCATCAATTAACTTTTCACCACTTATAGTAAAAACTTTTACAATTTGCCCTACAACTTTAACTTCATAGGTTTTCAAGGCTTCAGGAGGAGAGGCCTCATAATTATCTTCTTTCATTAATTATCTTGTTTCATTACTTATTTTTTTATCATTTTCTTCGCTGAAACAAGAGCTTGTCTTTATCTTAGTATTCGACTGTAACAAGTTTAGGATGCTCTAGTTGGTTGTCAATTTCTAGCAAAAGAATCTCCTCATTTTGTAAGTCATTCGCTAATGCTTCTGGGCCATATTCTACCCAATCGTAGGGCATGGACAATAGGTATAGTTCTAAATTGATATGCAGTTCCAGTTCAGATTCACCAGGCTCCAAATACGCACGCGCTAAACGATAAGGGTCTGAGTTCAACTTTCCGCAAAGTAAAATCGATTGACTGATTGCATTAGCCAGTTTCATGAAAGACGGATTTTCAAAATCTGCACTCTCTCGAATGCCTGAATTCCAAAATATTTCATCAAAATACCCCTCATTTTCATTTTGCAATCCTGCATTAACCTCTAGGACAGTGCCAGAACTCAAGCTAAACAAGATATCAAAGTTGCAAATCTTCTTGTGATTTTCAAAATTAATGTAATCACAAATGATCTTATCGTCCCCGCTACCTATGGTTGCCCCGCAGATGGAGTCCGATGTCGCGAATTCATTAGTACATTCAGGATTTCTACACTTCATAATGTCCTCTTAATTCAGGATTCCAACCCATTACTGCAGAGAGCGTTCTAGATTTACTCACTAATTAGTTCGTCTAAATCTTCAAACCCTGTATCTTGCTCAACCTTCAAAGTCGTTAGCAAATTCGCAAAAGTTTCGTTGATATATCTTTCTGATACTTCTGTAGATTTGACCATTTCATTTGCAATCATATATGCCATTGGTAAGCCAATGTCATTATATTCACAAAACTCTAGAAATTGCTCTTCGTCTCTGCATTGGAACCACATTTGGCCTAATATCGCACATTTCGCAGAAAAGTCTGTCGGTGTTGTAACTTCACCTACTTCATCCTCATCACACCCATTTGGGCACACATCATTTTGAAAATCTATCTCTTCATTGCAGTTTGCACAATATTGTTCCATTGGCTCATCGCCAACGTACGTCACTATTCTTGCAGGCATGTGTGCTCCTTATTGATGAAAGTCTAGCTGTCTAATAGTGGTATGACAATATACGTTGGTGTATTACCTCGTGAAAAATTCTATCTTCATCTTAGTTATCAGCCTGATACACAAAGTACATGTAATCACCTGTTGGTTCAAAGATTACTTCAATTTCCCACACAACCCCACAAATTTACCCAACATGATCATTCCTTCCGGAGTTGAAGGCTCCATCATCTCAAGGTGAGGGGAGCGAAGAATAAAACAAGCCCATTGAGCTCTTGAAATAGCAACATTTAAACGGTTAGGGGATAACAAGAATTCAATTCCCCTTGGTAGGTCCTCACTGGAAGAGGTGACCATCGAGACAAAAACAATTGGAGCTTCTTGACCTTGGAATTTATCAACTGTTCCAACTTTAATCCCGCTTAATCCGGCACTTCGCAATCTTGCCTTTAAATACCTAACCTGTGCGTTATATCCAGTCACAACTAAAATATCTTTTTCAGTAAGCGCCCTAGCAGCTTGCCGCTGCCCACTACTATCTACTGATATCCATGCTTTGCCAAGTAATTTTGGAATACGAATAAGTAATTGATCAGCCTCCTCAATAGATGAGACAGTATTACCAACATGATCCACATCAATAACATGAATACCAGGTGCTACCGAATCTAACTCCCGCCTACTACACCTCTCATCTGCTTGTAATCGATCTTCATACTGCAGTCTTGAGACCGCAGCGGCTATTAAAGGATGAAGTCGATAAGTTGTCTCTAAAAAATATCCAAGTTCAGGTGGAATAGTTTTATTATCACCTAGTACATGAGAAAGCACTGATTCATTTACTGGCTCTGGATGTTTTCCCTGACTAACCTGTGGAAGTTGTTGGGGATCTCCTAGTAGCAAAGCTTTTTTAGCAGCTGAGATGACGACAAGTGCGTTTGCTAGCGAAAATTGCCCAGCCTCATCTATGACCATTAAATCTAATCCCATTACGCGAGACTCAGCTCTTGCATATGTCCAAACTGTGCCGCCAACTAAATAACCCATTTGTCCTAATGAAGAGGCCCACTCAGCGATGCTTTCAACATGGTAAGGCGGTCTTGATTTATCAGACTGCCCTTTTTTAGCCATAGGAATTGATGGATCAATCTTTGCCACACTATCCATTAGATGTTCAACTACTGCATGAGATTGTGCTACTACACCTATTTTCCATCCTTGCTTAACTAATTTAGCAATTACATGTGCTCCAACATATGTTTTTCCTGTTCCAGGAGGTCCTTGAACTGCGATAAAACTATCATCGCTATCAAGTAATGATTCAGCAATATCATTAATTGGATTTCTACTATTACTTAACTTCCCAGATTTTTGCCTAGGCGCTCGTTTAAGTAAGACATCACACCAGGCATAGTTAGGAAATAATTGTTGTGCATTATCTCGGCGAAAAAGAGTATTGGCTCCTAATTCTTCACGAATCACAGCTTCAATTTTTTCTGTTCTAATTGGCAATCCCGGCAAAATTGCCATAGGAACTGAGTCCCAAATACCACTGCCTTTTTTCTCTCCCTCTTCAAATACAACAGATGAGCCATTGATTTCAAGAATCTTTGCATCTATAAAACCACGGGTGCTTCCTTGTATTGGCTTGAATCCGATGGGTGCTATTTCATATAAAAGCTGCGGAGTGTGTTCAAAATCTAGAATATGAGATAGATCCACACCATCAGCTTCAACTAGTAATTGCCTTCGATGATTTTTTTGTTTCCCAGTTTTTATCCATTCGGTTGCCTCAACCTTTGTAGGTAGTACCACATCATTAAAAGAACTCATATCCTCAGTATCTTTTATAGCTCGATCAAAAATCTCCCACCAAGCAGGACGTACTTCACGTTGGTGAAAAGAGACCGCAGCTGAAAGCAAAGCTAAACCTTGCTGCTCTGGTGTGCGCTCGGCTTGATCTGCTGGGACATTTTCAAGAAGTTGTTTTGCAATTGGTGTTCTATCCTCAATTACTGCTGCCTCATCACTTAAAGCTGGGTCACCAGCTACTGCAATTGATGTATCGATACCATTAATTTTTGCTTGGTTACGGATCCAATCATCTAACTGGCGGGTTGAGTCAACATCATCTTCATTGTAATCTTTGATTTCACTTAAAATTTGATCAAAAATTTTCTTCTCACCATTATTTAAATGAGCCAATGCTTTTTCAAATTGAATCACACTACCAACTGCGTTTGAAACCTCTTTTTCACGGTTGCCATCCCAGTAAACTGCTTCAATATCTTTTATAGAAAGTGATCTGGTTGAGAACCTAAAAGCCTTTCTAATAATCGCATATAGATCAACAAAAGTCCCAGTTCTAACCAGATTATCTACCTCATACTCATAGATACCGTGGCGCTGGGCTAGGCGAAGCATCGCACTTACCTCATATGAGGCGTAGTGATAGATGTGCAGATCTGGATATGTATTTTGCCGAGATAAGATGTACTCAATAAAATCTTTAAAGGCACTTTTTTCTTCCAATGTATTTGTGGCATCGAAGGTGCTAAAGGTGTATTTATCCATAGACTTACACAAATAGCCAAACATGTACTCAAGTCCTTCGCCATCATTAGCAAAAGGATCACCCTCCATGTCAAACCAAATATCACCAGCACTTGGTGGGGGCAATAAGTTAAGCGCAGTGATATCTCTTACTTCATGAATGGGCTTTACTAGTCCTTCACCCTTAAGCTGAATAATGGCTTGCTCTCTTAAATTTGCAAAGGTTTCTCTTGAGACTTCTTTAGGACTCTTTGGTCTATCGCTATCCTCTGCATTTACCATTTGCATGAGAGTTTTAATTCCACCATTTACTAGAAGATTTCTGGTGCCAGTTCTAATGCCTTGAATTAAAGATAAGTCACTTGCCTCTTCTCTACCCTGCTCACAGGATGATTGCCATCGACACCTAACACAAGACTCCCTTGGTGGCGCCCAGATTGGATTTGGCTTCTCAGAGTAATCATTAATTTTGCTTCGCACTCGCTCCATAAATAACTCAGCTAAATCAATTAAATCAAGGGCAGAGGCTGACCAGGTTTTATCCCCACCTAGCCATAAATGAACATTTATTGGAGTAGCCAAATCTAACTGCTTCATAACTGCTGCATAAGCTGCCACCTGCAATACGGCGGCCCGTTTAGCACTCCTTGCTGATTTAGCATCTACTGGATCATAAACATTTCTACCTTGTGAGTCTTTTACTACTTTTCCCTGTTCATCTTTATTTATAATCAAAAAATCTGCAAAACCAATAAAATCACCTGTAAAAAAAGTTGCTTGATAGATGGTATCAATACCATCTTTAATTGCGGCTAAAGTTTTATTATGCGCTTTAGTTAAGGCCTGAAATGTATAGGCTGCTTCGCCAATGTCTAAGAACCTTCCAGACTCACGAAGCCTTTCAACAATTTTTTTCTCATGCG
>Ga0247837_1007815_pt1 | contig 13889 bp, 21 predicted proteins | sample LaCtaG_2_FD_187115 | JGI IMG/M metagenome (GOLD analysis project Ga0247837, IMG submission 187115) | Freshwater microbial communities from meromictic Lake La Cruz, Castile-La Mancha, Spain - LaCruzMarch2015_14.5m | ecosystem: Environmental > Aquatic > Freshwater > Lake | place: Spain: Castile-La...
TGCGCGGCTGCTTTGCCAAGCTGTCCAGCACGATGAGGCGCACCGGTAGTGCGCCCACCGCAAGATCATAGACCCCGGGGCAGGCGGTCGCGCGACAGGTGCCGACCGGCAGTTGGCGCATCAGTTGACGCGGCTGGCGGGTGGCGATGGCGTAGCGGCGAAAGTCGCGCGCCGGCAGCAGCGGGTAGGTGCCGGCGGGTTCGGCCAGCGGCTCATCGGCCGTTCGTGCGCCGCGGCGGGCGGCGCGCAGCGAGGCCAGCTTACGATAGGTCACGTAGTGGCTGATGAGTTCTTCCAGCGCCCAGGCATTGAACGGCTCCGCCGCGGATTTATAACTGAGCAGGTTGTGGGCAGCCAGATTGTCAAGGCCATCAGGGAGGCCGTTCACGGCGTCTGGATCGGGGGTCGCACCCGCCGCGCCCTGCCGTTCGATGATGAGGATGTCGAGTCGTTGACTCTTGAGCGACAACTCCTCTTCCATGGACACCGACCAGGGGCGGCCGACGAACAGGTCGGTGAGCAGGATGCCGAGCCAGCGGTGCCACGGTTTGGGAGGGCGTTTGTCCATGGATGGCGGAGCTGGGCGATTTCCTGCGCCAATGCCTCGTGTTCCTCCAGTTTGCGCTGCAGGAAGCGCACGGCGATGCGGGTCTTGGCCTCGATGCCGCTGGGGGTGAGGAGGTAGGCGTAGGCGAGTTTGTGGTGGCTGTTCCGGAAGTTGGTGACCTTGACCCAGCCGCGCTCGATGAGTGCGTTGACGCAGTCGTTGAGGCTGCCGACGCTGACGCCGAGGACCTCGGAGAGGTGCCGTTGGCTGGCTTGGGGTTGCTCCGCGAGGTGCTTGAGCAGGCGGTAACGCATGTCGTCGCTCAGGTGACGGCGGACCTTGATGGGGGCTTCGGACACGCTACCGCCCTACCGTGACAGGACGGTACTCGGGGCTTGGGGGCTGGCTGGCCGGCGGGGCGAGATCAGCATTCACAGGATGAACACCGTTGTATGGGACCACACTTAGCGGGAGCCGGTCAACGCACATCGCGTGGGGGCAGTGGGTGCGGTTGGGGCTTGTGATCAGGGGAAGAGCTGTCAGCCATAAGCTGTAGGGTACGCATTGCGTACCCTACGCGATCTGCGTCAACCCATCTGTTCTGATCGCACCTCGGCAAGGCTGTGATCGTGAATCCGGGCAGATCCCGGCTGGCACTCGTCGCGGCGCTTGCTATTGCAGAATGGGGCGGAAATAGCCTTTGATGCAGCCAGTATCTCTTACCACCAGTTGCACATGATTTTTCTGCCGAAATCCAGCGTCTGGATATAACTCGCCACCTTCCCAAAAAGCACCGCGCACTGTCTGGTAAGGGGTTAATGTCAGGCCTTGCTCGGTGGTGGCGTCTTCGCGTATCACGTGAAGCAGTTCGACCACGGCGCAGTCCAGGTGGCGCTGACGCTTGTCGATCCCGCCAACATTCTTTGGCAGTTCAGGTAGGTTCGATGCCTTGAGTGCTTTGTAGGACTCGCTAAGCTGATCGAGCGCGGACGCCTCGAGGAAGTTGAGGCACAGCCCGGGGTCGATGACTGCACCAATCACTGCCGGATTTTCGATGCGCCCCTTGGTGATGCATGGATCTACCGCTGCTTGTTTGGCGAAATCGAGCGCCCGCTGCGGGCTGTACTCCCAAAAATAGATGCCATGCCCGAGCCAGTCGTGGCTGTTTTGGCTGGGCTCGAGGTCGCACTCACCAGACAGAACACGCTCAACGATCTGGCGGTCTGCACCGTGAAAGCCTAACAGCAGACCAGGTAGAATCTCGTAACGCGGGCTCAAGGCCATTAGCCGCCAAATTCTTTGGTTAACTTACCTTTTCCCGTCACGATGCCTGCGCGTTGCATCACGCGTTGAAGGGCTTGGGGATCAGCCTTGAGTTTTTCGACCGCGCGTGTAATTGCGACCAGCTCAGCACCCGCGGATTGTGGCGGGTTCGGCCAAGCCGTCTTGGCCGTCTGCTTGGCTGCTATGTGTTTTCTCATTGTGCCCACCTCCGGTTCGGCTATTTGCTTAGCGATCTGTCGCTTGAGTGCGTTGACGCAGTCGTTGAGGCTGCCCACGCTGACGCCGAGGACCTCGGAGAGGTGCCGTTGGCTGGCCTGCGGCTGCTCCGAGAGGTGCTTGAACAGGCGGTAACGCATGTCGTCGCTGAGGTGACGACGGATCTTGGGGTGGTGTCGGACACGCTACCGCCCGACCGTGACGGGACGGTACTCGGGGCTTGGGAGCCGGCCGGCCGGCGGGGCGGGCCTGGCATTCATTAGATGAACGGCGATATATGACACCACAGTGGCTTAGGGTCGGTCAATGGGCAGTGCGGGGGATCGGTGGATGCTGCTTGAATCCGTGATCGGGTTCGCACTCTGGGGCGTCATGTCGGCAGGGAGGCTGGCGGCCACGCACCCTGGCGGTCACCCGTCGCGGCCGGGGGGCCGCTCCTACGGCATCGGTGCGGGCATGGGCTTTGATCATCAGCCGCACCGGCGAGCGCACGCGCTTAAGCCCGCGCGGACGCTGGGAGCGCCGCACCCCAGTGCGGCGCGGCCTCGCGAGCGACCGCGGCGTTGCGTTCTGCGGATAGGCCGCGCCGCACTGGGGTGCGGCGCTCCCGGTTGTTCGGCCTGACGGCTGAGCGGCACGCCCCGCTGAGCGCAGGTCGCTGGTCCGCACGGCGAACCCTGCGGGCTGGCGCGTGTCAGTGGAGCACCTCGTCGAGGGTCTGGGCGGTCAGGATCCGGTCGGACCATTCCAACAGGGTCTCGGGGTCGGCGCGCGCGATGCGCTCGCACACCGTGTCGGTGGGCGGACCGAACTTGCGGGCGATCTGGCGCAGGAGCATGGCGACCTCGCCCTCTTGGCGGCCTTTCTGAATCCCGATGCGCTCGGCAGTGGTCACGTATTGCATGTGCTCGGCTTCCTCTATCGCTTGGATACAGCGATGGTAGTCTTCTTCCAAGGCGTCGGGCAACGCTAACACCCAGTCGATAAAGGCGTAGAGACTCAAGATGTCGTCACGCTCCAGCCCCCGTCGATAGAGTTGGCGCGTCAGACCGATCTTGTGTTCGAGGCGCGCGACCGGGTCGCGGCGGGTCGCGGTAGCCGCCAAGTGAACACGACCAGCGCAAAGGGGTTGGCGCGAGGGACCGCGGGCGATGGCGAGGAAATGGAGGAATTCTTTGTCGCTGTCGCGGGCGGCACCTTCGGCGATGTTGCTCGGCACGGACACGGCAGCGCGGCGCATTTGGCTGGTCAACCCATACCTTTCACTGGACGGAAATCCGCCCGATACCTGGTAGACCTCGACGACCAAGTCCATCGCCCCCTGCCAAATCCTCAATTCGTGATGCTTCCTCACCCCTCACCCCTCACGCCTCACGCTTCAATCGGCCAGGGCCTCATCCAAACCCGCGGCGGTCAGCACCCGTTCGGACCAGCGCAGCAGGGTATCGGCGTCGGCCGATTCGATGCGCTCGCGGTAGGCAGCGGGCAGGTCGCCAAAGCGGAGGCGCAGCAGGGCGATCAGGATGCGCGCTTCCCCGCGCTGCAGGCCTTCATCTCGGCCTTCTTGGCAGCCTTCTTCGCGGCCTAGTTCTGTGAAACGCTGGGCAAATCCAGTCATGGCGGTGACCTCTTGCGGGTAGAGCTGGGTGTAGAGCTGACGCTCATTGTCATCCAGGTCGGCGTAGATGTCGATGAAGTCGACATATTTTAACCGCTTATCGGGGCTCGGCTCCAGTTGGAGGAGGCCGCGGATGGCCTGGGCGTAGACCAGCAGTTTGTCCTGCGGGGCATAGGCCATGTTGGGCAGGTTGAGGCGGGCGACGAGGTTGCTGCTGTGGAGGTAGTCGCGCGCCGGAATCTGCTTGAGGGCACAGGCAATGTAGTGGAAGTCGAGGTAGGTCCGCGTCTCGCTGCCGAGGACCAGTCCGGTGGGAAAGCCGCCGGGGCGCAGGAAGATGACGACGGGGACGACACGCTCAGTGGCGTAGAGTTCGGCCAGGTCGAGGCAGTAGTGGGCCAGGCGATGGATGGAGAAGCGTGCCGGGTCGGTCTCTTCTTCGAGGACAAAGAGCAGGGCGGCACGGCGACCGTCGGGCCATTCCACCAGGAGGGGTGAGGGGTGAGGAGTGAAGCAGCTCGTTACGCCTCTCTCCTCTCTCCTCACCCCTCACGCCTCACCCCTCACCCCTCACTGTTCCGTTGTCATACCAGTTCTCCAGGATTGCGAGGACGGTCGGCGGCGGCACAGCCCGCGGCTTTAATAAGGAGGAAAGTAACAGGATGACGGCCTCCGTTTCCAGACGTACCCGGGCTTGTGTCTGGTCATCGTAGGGACGATTGAAGCAGCAGAGGTCAAGATAGAGCTTCATTGAGCGAAGCGGTCTCGCGGGTTATGCCAGGTCGCCCTAAGACCTCTAGTTGGCTTGTGAGCGTTTAAGGGTGTGGGCTTTCCGGGCGTTCCGAATTGACGATGATGGAGTCAAATTCGGCTTTAAAGTCGCCTTAGAAAGGTGTCCCCGGGCTCGCCGGCAAGTAGCGCAGCATGCCTCATGCTTGCTCCAAGGGTGTCTTGCAGTTTGGCAAATCGTTCGTTAATCGCCGCAAGGGACTCGAACAGGCCGATGTCTTTACGTCGTTTGGCCAGGTCATCCGATGCCAGCGGCCAGGTGTGTTTGTGACGCGAGGCTTCGAGAAAGTAGACGCAGCGTTGGATGGCATCGAGCAGACCGGCAAGATGGGTACGCTCCGCGGCAAGTCGCTGGCCTGTCATTTGTCCGCCTCCAATCGGATCGCGCCGGCGCGGGCGATGATCTGGAAGGCGGTTGGCACCTTCGTGGGTGTTTGGGCGAGTATATCGACCGGCAGGCCTAACTGGGTCTCCAACTCCATTTTCAGGTGAGCGCGGACCAGTAAATCCAGTCCTGCGGGGGTTTCGATGAGTAAATCAACATCACCTCCACGCGCCCGGTCGTCGGTACGGGATCCAAACAGATACACCGCGACGGAATCGCCGGCAAGACGTTTGGCGGTCGAGAGGATATTTTCTATCTGATGGGGGGTTAGGCGCATGGGAAGATGAAGGGTGAAAACTGAATTGGGCTTCGCTGGGCTAGTGGTGGCCGGTGGGTTTGTCGATGTAGCCGATGTCCATGCCGATCGAGATTTGGGTGCGGAGCTTTTCAGCACTGCCTTTGACGTAGGCGAGGAAGTGGATCCCGCCTTATGTTGGTCTCGTACTCGTACCCTTTGGCATGTTGCGGGGTACGGACACTGCCGCACGGTGCATCGTAAGCGTTCAGACCCCTCCGTCCGCGGCGCCTTTGAGTTGCTCTTCGCGGATGGGCAGGAGGCGCGCCCCAGCGTCGACGGCCTGGGCTTCCGCGGCGGCGAAGAAGCCGATGGACTCGCGCGGGTAGTCGCAGATGAGGTCTTTGGAGTTTTGATCGTGGCTCATGGGCGGCGCTCGGTAGATAGTGCGTGAGGCGTGAGGAGGGAAGCGTCCCCTCACCCCTCACTGTCCGTCGAGGGTATCGGACAGGCGGTTTGCCAACTCGGCAATCCCGTCAATGCCGAGTGCCGACAAGCCGCCTGCACGTCATTTGGTGTAATCGCATTTGTCTCGATTAATAGCTGCCACGTATCGTTCCGCATCGATCAGCCCCATCGCGCCAATCAAGACGTCCAGACCCGGGATACGCAGTTGCGCTTCCGTTGTCATACCAGTTTTCCAGGATTGCGAGGACGGTCGGCGGCGGCACAGCCCGCGGGATGTGGCGTGCCTCGATTTCTCAAGAACCCAGACGCTCATTGCATTGCTTGCAGATATCGCCGACGAATTCATCAGCAGGTCTCCCGCAATAGTAACATACACCCAGCCGTTTACCGATGTCTTCCAATATCTCTCCGGGATTGCAGTCGTATTCGAAGGCAAGATCGAGAATCTCGCCAACGAATATCTGTGTCTTTTCTTTACCGAGATAATCAAAGACTGAAGATTCATCCAGCTTTTTCAAGACGGTATTTAGCATGTAGCTGCCGCTATGATTCGACATCTGCTATAGCATCCGAATGATTGCCAGGGTTTTCTTGAGGTCAAGGTCAGTGAAGCCAAGCATGGTTCAAATCTCCTCGCGGCGGCGGCGCGGTCGTTGGTACACGAGTACGGTCTCGATGAAGTTGCGGACTTCCGCGGGTAGGAAACCGGAACTGGCACCGCGGTTGGTGAATGCGGCGCGCCAGCCGGCCGCGCCTGTTGCATGGTTTCGTGCCGCGCGCCTTATCCACCCTACGGGAGCGATCAGGCGGCGAGCCGCGCGTCCCGTCCGAGGGTCGTTCCGACCCCGGCCATGAGCGTGTTGATCGCAGCAGTGATGTCGCGATCAGGAACCGGGCAGCGTGACGCGGTAACCCGCAATCGCGCGCAACGGGTCGGCAAACGGGATGCCGGCGCAGTCGTCAGCCGCCATGGTCATCTTCGTTTTCCGCTGAGCCAGGATAGTAGTCGTCATCGAACAGTGCGGCAACATGGTAGGGGCAAAGCGCCGGAAAGGTCTCCGGCGGCAGGCGCGTCTCCTTGCTTGCCAGGTCGACCGCGTCGGTATAGGCGCTCCCGATGGCGTCCGGGAGAATGGATTTCAGGCCGGGGGATTGGCGCAGCAGCACGGCAAGCTGCTTGCGTTGTTCGACGATGGTGGTGCGCCAACGATCGCCCTTGAATTCGCGCCAACGGTCGGACAGGTCGCGGTATTGGTATTCCCATTTCAACAGGTGGGCGAGCAGAATCAAGAGCCGGCTTCCCAGTTCGCGGCGCTCGCTTTTGCTCTTGTCGCTGAGCTCATCCAATAGATGTTCGAGGTCCAGTTCCGCGTAGCGCCCGGCGCGCAGTAGCTCGGCATGGCGTTGGGCCCAGGTTGCATAATCGGTTTGATACAGCGTGCTGAGGTCACTCATGTCGGACTCGGGCTTGATCATAACTCTGGCCACGCGCCCTTGCGGCGACCCGTCGCGGCCTGGGAGCGGTCCCCCGGGCGCGACGGATGTGACCATCACGGTGGCCGGAACAGTGATCAAGGCCTCGGATTCCTATTGGGCGACGTGCGGACGTTGTTGGGCCAGGTCTTTCCGTGGCGCCGACGAGGTGCGGTTCTTGGACCACTGCCACGCGGTGGCGATGGTTGTCGTAATGTCGGTGTGCTGGGGGGTACCAGCCGAGTTCGGTGCCGGCCAGGGTTGCATCGGCGACGAGTTCCGGCGGGTCGCCGGGGCGGCGCGGGCCTTCGATGATGGGGATGTCCCGGCCGGTCACCCGGCGTGCCGCGGCGACGATTTCACGCACCGAGTGGCCACGACCGGTGCCCAGGTTGTAGGCGGCGGTGGCGGCGCCGTGCTCCAGCGCGGCAAGGGCGCGCAGATGGGCGTCGGCCAGGTCGGTGACGTGGATATAGTCACGGATGCAGGTGCCGTCGGGGGTCGGGTAGTCGGTGCCGTGAATCGAGACCGGTGCGCCGGGGTCCTGCGCGGCACGCAGCACGAGCGGGATCAGGTGGGTCTCGGGGGTGTGGTCTTCGCCGATCTCCCCGTCCGGATCGGCCCCGGCGGCGTTGAAATAGCGCAGGGCGATGGAGCGCAGGCCGTAGGCGTAGTCGTAATCGCGCAGGACCTGTTCGATCATGTGCTTGGTGTGGCCATAGGGGTTCACCGGCCGTTGCGGGTGGCGCTCGTCGATCGGCAACCGGTCCGGGACGCCGTAGGTCGCGCAGGTGCTGGAGAAGACCAGCCGCCCTGCCCCACCGGCACGCAGGGCGGCCAGCAGGCTGAGGGTGGCGCCGAGGTTGTTGCCATAGTATTTGGCTGGGTCGGTCACCGATTCGCCGACGTAGGCATAGGCGGCGAAGTGGATCGCGGCGACCGGGCGGTAGCGGGCGATGACCTCCGCCAGCCGCGCACCGTCGAGCAGATCGCCCCGTTCCAGCGGTCCCCACTTGACCGCCCAGTCGTGGCCGTAGACCAGATTGTCGTAGGCCACTGGCAGATAGCCGGCGTGGGCGAGGGCTTTGTAGCCGGCGCTGCCGGTGACGAGGATTGCGTTCATTTCACTGGTGGTTGACGACTGAGCAAGGCGTCGAAGTAGGCGATGGTTGGCTTCAGGCCGTCGCGGAGCGCAATCGTTGGCTCCCAATTCAGATGGTGCTTGGCCAGGCCGATGTCGGGCTGGCGTTGTTTGGGGTCGTCCTGGGGCAGGGGCTCGTGCACGAAGGACGAGCGCGAGCCGGTGAGGTCCAGGATGGTCTGCGCGAGTTCGCGCATGGTGAATTCGCCGGGGTTGCCGAGGTTGATCGGACCGGTCAGGTCATCGGGGCTGCCCATGAGGCGGACGAAGCCGTCGATGAGGTCGTCCACATAGCAGAATGAGCGGGTTTGGGTGCCGTCGCCGTAGAGTGTGATCGGTTGGTTCTGCAGCGCCTGGACGATGAAATTGGAGACCACGCGGCCGTCGTTGGGATGCCTGCGTGGGCCATAGGTGTTGAAGATGCGCGCGACCTTGATGCGCAGGTGGTGCTGGCGGCGGTAGTCGAAGAACAGGGTTTCGGCGCAGCGTTTGCCTTCGTCGTAACAGGAGCGCGGGCCGATGGGGTTGACGTTGCCCCAGTAGTCCTCGGTCTGGGGGTGGATGCTGGGATCGCCGTAGACCTCGCTGGTGGAGGCTTGAAAGATCTTGGCTTTGACCCGCTTGGCCAGGCCGAGCATGTTGATGGCGCCGTGGACGCTGGCCTTGGTGGTCTGCACCGGGTCGAACTGGTAGTGGATGGGCGAGGCGGGGCAGGCCAGGTTGTAGATCTCGTCCACCTCGACGTAGAGGGGGAAGGTGACGTCGTGGCGCAGCAGCTCGAAATAGGGGTTGTCGAGGAGGTGCGCGATGTTGTCTTTGGTGCCGGTGAAAAAGTTGTCCACGCAGATGACGTCGTGGCCGTCGGCGAGGAGGCGTTCGCAGAGGTGGCTGCCGAGGAAGCCGGCGCCGCCGGTGACCAGGATGCGTTTTCTGAGGGCGTAGTTCATTTGGATGCTTGTTGCAAGCCCGGAAAGTAATCCGGGTCGAGCACCTGCTCGATGGAATACGGACAATCGGCAGGTACCTGGACCTGCTCATCGTAAAGCTCGAACGACTTCTGCGCGGCTCTGCGGGCTTGCTGCCAGGCCTTGGCAAACAACTCGGGTGCGTGGTGTTTCAGGCTCGGCGTGGCGTCGATCCGCGATTGAGCCTGATCGCGAAATTCGATGATCTCCTCGGTCCATTTGGCCCTTGGGGAGCGGGCTGGAGAAATCTCCAACTTTAGTAGATGCAGCAGGATCTGCCGAAGCAAGGACTGCAACGCCAATTTTTGCTCTCGTCCCATGTCTTCGATTTCCTCGGCAAGGTGCTCGAGATCCAGCTCCTCCCAGTGGCGCGCACGCAGCAAGGCGGATTGCTCTTGCGTCCAGTCGAGAAAATCGGTTTCGTAGGTCTGGGCTGTCATGGGCTGCCTTGCGTATCCGCTTGCATAGCCTGAACGACGCGCTCAGCGCCTCCAGCGGGCAGCCAATCGTCCTCCAACAAGCCGTCGAGCGGGTAAGGGGATCGATCCGGAAACTGCGCCAGGGGCAATCCGGTTTCCTGACTCGCCAATTTCGCCCCATCCACATAGGCGGCAGTCATCGCCTCGGCAAGAAAGGGCTTCAGGCTGGGGCAGTCCTGCAGCAAGTCGCGTATCCGCAATCGTTGCTCCAGGATGGAGCCACGCCAGGAACCGCAGCGGTGCGCCGGCTGATACTGCCACTTGAGAAGATGTCCCAGCAGGATTTTCAGCCGACTGACCAACTCCTGGCGATCACGTCGCCCCATGCTCTCCAGTTCCTCGATCAAATGCTCGATATCGATGTCCTGGAAGCGGCGTTGCTTGAGCAACTCCGCGGTCTGTCGGGTCCAGGCGTGGATATCGCGCTGATACAGGCCGATCGTACTCATGAGTTTTCCACAAAACACCCGCCCCGGTTCGGGAGGAGTCGTTTATTGCATGTCTCGGACATCCTGCAGCGCCCGGAATTCGTCCACCTCATCACGCTGAATAATGGGTTGGCCGTTGATCATAACGCCCGTTTTGCGTACCAGGTCGCGGGCGTTGCGGCACTGCCAGTAAGTTAAGGCGCACTCGCCGACCGCGTCGCCTCTGCCTGGAGTCCAAGGCTTGCGCCTTGGCGCGCGCCAAGGCTGAAGCCTTGGACTCCAGGCGCTTGGGCTGCGGCGCTTGACTCAACGGCAGCGGGGCCTTACGGCCGAGCGCATCGCGCAACGCGGTGTAACGCTCGCCCTTGGCGGCGTTGTGGCCGACCAGGGAGGATTTGCTGAGGTTTTCGACGGTGACGGCAAATATGAGTGAAAGGCGTGAGGCGAAGCGTCAGGATTTGCGTTGAGGCTGGCAGACACTGTGTTGGCCGCAGCGGCGATGTCCGCGGCTGGTTCATCCGGCCTTGATCATAACTCCGGCCACGCACCCTTGCGGCAACCCGTCGCGGCCTGGGGGCCGCTCCCACGCCGTACGAGCGGTCCCCAGGCCGCGACGGATGTCGCCCACGAGGTAGCCGACGTTATGATCAAGGCCGGTTCATCCGTACCCCTCATAACGCTTGTACCTCCAGCGAGTCGCCGTAGGTCTCGATCCCCAGGCGCTCCGCCACCTGGCGCGCCCGGGCGTCGATCATCGGTGAGATCACGATCAGGCGGTTGGCGGTGCGCTGGTGTCGCTGTTCGTAGAACCGGGCTTTCCGCTCGAAGATGTACATCCCGGCCTTGTCGATGGACGACTTCAGTTCGCAAATCAACAGCAGACCGTTCTGGATAATGACGTCCAGTTCGATCTGGTCGGGCCGCCCGAACACGGTACCCTGATCGTCGTATTCGTTGACATTGAGCACCTGGACGCCGAAGTTCTTCTCCAGAATGCCGGCCAGCGCGTCGCGGAACGCCTTCTCCGATCCAGAATGTAGCCGCGAAACTCCGGATCCGTGCGGATGATTTCCGGTAGCTCGCGTCTGATCGTGTCTTTCAGCGCCTGGGTATTCATCTGGGTTTCACGCCACGGGGTAAGTGCTGACAGGGACCGTCGCTGACGGCTGATCGCTGACAGTCTCTCCAGGGGGCTCTTGGGCAGCGGCGACCTCGGAGCGGAGTTGGGCGATCTCCTGCTCCAGCGCCTCGTATTCCTCCAGCTTACGCTGCAAGAAGCGAACGGCGATGCGGGTCTTGGCCTCGATGCCGCTGGGGGTGAGGAGGTAGGCGTAGGCGAGCTTGTGGTGGCTGTTCCGGAAGTTGGTGGCCTTGACCCAGCCGCGCTCGATGAGTGCGTTGACGCAGTAGTTGAGGCTGCCGACGCTGACGCCGAGGACTTGCGAGAGTTGCCGTTGGCTGGCCTGCGGCTGCTCCGCGAGGTGCTTGAGCAGGCGGTAGCGCATGTCGTCGCTGAGGTGCCGACGGACCTTGGTTGGCGTGTTGGACACGCTACCGCCCTACCGTGTCGGGACGGTACTCGGGGCTTGGGGGCCGGCCGGCGGGCGGGGCGGGTCGAATATTCATAGGATGAACGCGGATGTATGGGGCCACACTGAGCGGGGGGCGGTCAAGCTGGGAAGAGCGGTCAGCTATCAGAAGAACACGGACCGCTGATAGCTGATAGCTGAAAGCTGATCGCTGAGAGCTGATCGCTGACGGCGCGTTCTTAGATCGTCAGCAGTCAATGGTCATGACGGGGATGTTGCTTCAGCCAGGCTTCGATGATCGCGGGATCGAGACCTTGCAGCCACTCCTCGGGCGCGAGTCCGCGCACCCGCTCCTCGGGGGCGAGCCCGCGCAGCCGCTCCTCGGGGGCGAGCCCGCGCAGCCGCTCCTCGGGGGCGAGCCCGCGCAGCCGCTCCTCGGGCGCGAGCCCGCGCAGCCGCTCCTCGGGGGCGAGCCCACGCAGCCGCTCTTCGGGCGCGAGCCCACGCAGCCGCTCCTCGGGGGCAAGGCCGCGCAGACGTTCCTCGGGGGCGAGTTCGCGCAGCCGATCCTCTGCCACCAGGCGATCCAGGAACATCTTCAGGTGCTTGGGGTCGCTCAGGACGTCCTCCATCAGGTCCCGCATCGCTTCGCGTTTGAAATCCTCAACGGTGTAAGCCATGTCGGTCTCCAGGCCAAAGTCTTTGGCCAGTTGGTCGCGCAGGAAGATGCCGATACTGCTGCGCGGACGATAGTGGGTCAAGCCGTACTGGGTTTGATCGCTGGCGTGTGCAAACAGTCCCCAGGGGGCGTTGCGCGGCTGCTTTGCCAAGCTGTCCAGCACGATGAGGCGCACCGGTAGTGCGCCCACCGCAAGATCATAGACCCCGGGGCAGGCGGTCGCGCGACAGGTGCCGACCGGCAGTTGGCGCATCAGTTGACGCGGCTGGCGGGTGGCGATGGCGTAGCGGCGAAAGTCGCGCGCCGGCAGCAGCGGGTAGGTGCCGGCGGGTTCGGCCAGCGGCTCATCGGCCGTTCGTGCGCCGCGGCGGGCGGCGCGCAGCGAGGCCAGCTTACGATAGGTCACGTAGTGGCTGATGAGTTCTTCCAGCGCCCAGGCATTGAACGGCTCCGCCGCGGATTTATAACTGAGCAGGTTGTGGGCAGCCAGATTGTCAAGGCCATCAGGGAGGCCGTTCACGGCGTCTGGATCGGGGGTCGCACCCGCCGCGTCGCGCCGTTCGATGATGAGGATGTCGAGTCGTTGGCTCTTGAGGGACAACTCCTCTTCCATGGACACCGACCAAGGGCGGCCGACGAACAGGTCGGTCAGCAGGATGCCGAGCCAGCGGTGCCAGGGTTTGTGGGGGCGTTTGTCCACGGATGGCGGAGCTGGGCGATTTCCTGCGCCAATGCCTCGTGTTCCTCCAGTTTGCGCTGCAAAAAGCGCACGGCGATGCGGGTCTTGGCCTCAATGCCGCTGGGGGTGAGGAGGTAGGCGTAGGCGAGCTTGTTGTGGCTGTTCCGGAAGTTGGTGGCCTTGACCCAGCCGCGCGCGATCAGTGCGTTGACGCAGTCGTTGAGGCTGCCGACGCTGACGCCGAGGATCTCGGAGAGTTGCCGTTGGCTGGCTTGGGGTTGCTCCGCGAGGTGCTTGAGCAGGCGGTAACGCAGGTCGTCGCTGAGGTGACGACGACCTTGATTGGGGTGTTGGACACGCTACCGCCCTACCGTGTCGGGACGGTACTCGGGGCTTGGGGGCCGGCCGGCGGGCGGGGCGAGATTAACATTCACGGGGTGAACAACGTTATATGAGACCACATTGAGCGGGGGGCGGTCAAGCTGGGAAGAGCAGTCAGCCGTCAGCCGTCAGTGCATTAGCATCTTACGAGCCGTCTTGGAGCCGCAGGCCCGGTCTGGGGTGCATCGGCCGTCCCCTGTGGCAGCAAAGGCCGCAAGGTCAGGTCTCCCATCGCACGCTTGACTTGCCCCGGCATTCGGCCGATTCATCGCCCGTCGGTCTCCGCGAAGACCTCCTCCAGGCGGGTGGCGGTGAGCACCCGCGCGGACCAGCACCGGAGGGCGTCGGCGTTGGCTTGTTGCACGCCCTTGGTCACCGCATCGACGGGTGGGCCGAACTTGAGTGTGAGCAGTTGCAACAGGATCGCCGCGGCTTCTTCCTGACGCCCCTCCTGGATCCCTTCTTCCCGTACTTCCCGCAACAGCGTGATCTCATCGCGCACCGCGCGCTCGCGCACGAAGGCCAGGCGCCTCGCCTCCTCGTCGGCGCTGAGCCGACGGACGCGGCTCAGCGCCGCTTGAATCGGGGGATGT
>Ga0247837_1007818_pt1 | contig 13886 bp, 6 predicted proteins | sample LaCtaG_2_FD_187115 | JGI IMG/M metagenome (GOLD analysis project Ga0247837, IMG submission 187115) | Freshwater microbial communities from meromictic Lake La Cruz, Castile-La Mancha, Spain - LaCruzMarch2015_14.5m | ecosystem: Environmental > Aquatic > Freshwater > Lake | place: Spain: Castile-La...
CACAGTCCATTTGCTCAAATAGCGCTCTTTATCTCCAAATCCCTGGTGCCTGTTTTAATCCTCGCTATAGCAACTTTTCCCTGGATGGCTATTGAGAAAATACGGTTTTCGCTGAGAATACAGATAATAGTGTGTTGCCTAAGGCTAATAATTGCTGAATTGGTCACTTCAGGACGACTTTCTACAGGTAACATGATGAGGGACATATTTAGTGTATTGCCTCATAAATTATTCGGAGCGATATAGTCGAAGTCGAGAGGTGGTTAGAGTTACAATGATAGCATTTGAACAGACTACCAATGACTCACACCTTCTCATATTACTTGACAAAAAGGCTCCAACTCCCTCGACTCAACGAAATTATTGGGCAGATTAAAAGATGTGAGGAAGGACTTGTATTCAAAGTTGCACGAGAAATTTGCAGGATCTATTAGACCCAAGTTGAGGCCTTGAACCTGATTATGCCAAGTCTGACCCACGGTGAGCTTGAATAGGCACTCTATGAACTATACCTAAAGGAGCTTAGAAGATTCCTGAATGGTAGAGGAGGTATCCGCATGAAGACTGCTTGCCGAGGTAGCTATATTAATACGATAAGCGAGAAATCCAGGAAAGCAGGTCAGTAAGGGCAAATAAGCCTGAAGCAGCGATAACTATGAGAAGTAAGCAGATGCGACCTTTTTCGCAAATAGAGATATGGAGTTCTAGCTGTATTTCTGACGCCTATTCATGCACGAACTGTTTAACGGACTGGCATATTGCTACTCGAGTTATAGGGCGCTATTAGTACTTAGTAACTGTAAAGCTGTCCACCACATCGCCTGGGTTGAGTCCAATGGCAGTGAACTGCGCCTGGTCCTGACTGACTTCCCCCACCCACACATGGAACTTCAGTCCTTCCTTCAGGAAAATATCCGGGTCTTGGGCGAAGCCAGGGTCGGGAGTAGTCTGACTGCCCGCCCCCCACTGTCCATCCCCCACATACACCACTCCCTGTGGGTCCTCCAGACTGCAGGTGAGCGGCACTGTGCGTTTGAAGGAGTGCTCGTGGTTCTCGAAAATCACAGTGAATCGGTACTGGTCGAAGAGGGGCACCCAGTACTTAAGTGCTTCTCCGGAGGGGTAATTTTCGTCTGGGTCGAGGTGCAGACTGGGGTAGATGGGCAGGTGGTATTGGGCAAATTTGTACTGAGCGGTGTCTGTGGGTAGCGTGGCTTTCAGCCAGGAGAGTTGAGGCCCTGTATAGTTGGCGATGTAGCCGGAATCCAGAGTGTAGAAGGAACTCAAGCCCAGACTGTGCCGGAAGTAGGGCAAGCGCTCCTCCAAGGTCGGCAGTCTGTACTCGATGTTTCCATTGCTGTCCCTGGGGAAGTGCTGGGGAAGGAAGAGGAAATAGAGCGGGCCTCTTGCGCCCACTGGCAGAACCTTGCCAGACAGACTTTCCACCCCAGCGTCATGGTTCCCCAAACTGAACACCAGTGGGACTAGTTGGGAAGAGTCAGTGCTGAGCAGGGTCCACTGTCTCAGCAGTAAGTCCCACGTCCGGGCACAGGCTCTGAAGTTGTTGTCGTAGGCTAGATCCCCGCCTACGAAGCCGACAGCTGGGTTCTGCTCCCCTGCTCGTTGAGAGATTGTATGCGCGAAGCCAGTGTTCCCGATATCCCCTCCGGCTACAAAGCGCAATGGAGCTTCGGCTCCTTCAGGTAAGGTTTGGAACCAGTACTGCTGGGAAAAGGTGCCAGACAGGTACTCGAGCCGGAGGTAGTAGCGAGTGTTACTGGTCAGATTCATAAGCAACGCGGAAAACACGTGTCGATTGGTATGGCGGTCTAGTCCTTCCACAGGGAACAAAGTCATTGCAAGGGTGTTGTTGAGGGCAGCTGGCTGCAGGCCGTAGTGGACGGTGAGGACGTCGTAGTCGGGCGAAGTGTGCACATTGAGGAAAGCAAAGTGGGCGGAGTCGTCGGGCAAAGTGAGGTAGACGTGGCAAGGAGGGCCGCTGGGACAGGACTCCGGCATAGTGAACAAACGAGTAAGGCGGGTGGACAGTGAAGAAGACCCAACCACTACGCCCATACCAGGGTTATAGTAGCAGAGGCACAGGCCTTCCGACACTATAGGAAACACCACTCCAATTAGCACTGTTAATATTAAGAGTCCGTAGAACTCCACAGGACGGCTCAACTCCATCACTGTGAGTGTCCGAAGTGCTCTGCTGAGTCCCCCTTCCCCGGATACAGGGTTCACTCCGGCATGACAATCTCTGCCCCACTGCAGGAATCGCCAGGTCATGAGGCCTGCTGCAGGCAGCAAAGTCACATAAACAGATACGAAATCGAACATAGAAAAGGTCGTTACAGCGACTGTGAGTCCGATATATGCCACTGTGAGGGTGAGTTGGTAGATCCAGAAGGAGACTTGGAGACTGAGACAGGCTTGCAGCTTGGAAGCGAGGGAGGAAGCAAGCAAGGCGAGGAAGTAGAAGAGGAAAGCCACCAGGAGAGCGATGCAGAAGACCATGGCCGCGAAGTACTCGCGGTAGTCGAGGTCCCGGCCTTGAAGGAAGGGAAAGAACCAAAACATATGGCTACTATGGTCTCATTGGAGTTCATTACTAGAACCGTACACAGACCTAGGACCGCTTCTTCAAGCGCTCAGCCTTGCGGGTGTGATGGTAGATAGGGGAAACCTTGGCTGGCTTGGGCTTTGCGTTCTTGGACTTTGGAGACGTCGCTGTGGCAGTTTCGAGGGTTTCGGGACAGCATTGCACTGAAGTTTCCTGCGTAGCTGGACCCAAACGAGTGACGGAGCGCTCAGCCAGCAAGCCTTGGTAGGTGTCCAGCACCAGTGTAGTGCTTTCCTTGTAGTTCCTTTCCATGCTCTCCAACGTCTGAGACAGGCCCTGCACCACTTCCCTGCGCACCCTCCTTTCAGTGTCTGTGTCAGTAAGAGTCTGCACCTTGTCTCTGCACTGATTCAACTCCACAGCCAGGCCTTGGATAGTGGAGTTGCGCTGTTGGAGGACGTCTTGTAGGAAGTACAAGCGGCTTCGAGCGAGGGAGCGGCGGGAAGGACTTTGGCTACGGGGCTTTTGATGGGGACTAGGGAGGGCGGTAAGGACGGAAAGGATGCGCAGGTGCAGGGCACTGGGAGTGGGCTGACTCTGGTCAATCGTGCAAATTACAGTACTCGAGGTTTCTGGACTGGTGAAAGGGTGGAGCAGCTGAGAAAGCGGGGAACTGATAGACTTGGCTGTAGGGGAAACCAGGGCGAGGCAGCTTTCCACCACTGTGTAGCCGCTGAGATCCTGTTGAAGCTTAGGGGAGCAGCAGGTGGTCACTAGGAAGGCCAACGCTCCATTTCTCACAGAGTCGTGCGCTTTCAGTAGGAAGATTCTGTGCTTTTCCTGTGTCGCTCCCATCTTGTCACCCTGCTCGAAGCAGCGAAACACATCTTCTTGCGTCCGAACCCGATATAGCTTCTCTGCACTTTCCAGCAATTGCCTCGTTTGGTGGGAAGTGACAGCCAGGTACTCTGCCACCAAATGGTCTGCTAGGGAAGTGACCAGCAGCTCCTGTATCAGTCTCGGCACTAATCCTGGGTCTGCCCTGGAGCCCAGGAGACTGTGCGTTTTCCCTGACTTGGCAGGCCCACAGATGCACACCACTCCACTCCGGCCGTCTAGAAAAGCACGTGAAAGCGGCAGTCCCACCTCTTGGAATAGTTCTCTTTGGCTACTGTTACCTTCGAACACGCGCGAGAAGAGGTAGGCTTCGTTTCCCGCCCCCAACATGTCCTCCCCCAGCACTTCAAAATGCCCTGCTGCGCCAGGCCGCACGCGACACACTACCTGCAGCTTCGGGCGTAAACGAGGAGCGCGGAGCCGCTTGACAGAGGGAGGAGACTGAGAAGGCCTGCGCTTCATATTAATGAGCGCGGGTCCTGCCCCAAGCCGAGACACCAACTTTCCAGAAAGAACTGCGTCTTAGAACTGAATACAGTGCAGTCAGTTCTTTTCTACTCTCACAAGCTATGTATGCACTGTCGTGCTTCGAGTCTAGTGTTCGCAGGTTGGAAGGTGCTTCTTCACTACAGACAGAAAGCCTTACGTGCTGAGGACAGAGTACTACAAGGAGTAGTACACATGCACTGCCGGAGAGGTAGTTCAGTGAAGTAGGTCTGAAAGTACACAAGTTCGTGCTATTACAAGGGCAGACCAGAGCAAGACCCAGGGACAGTATAGCGTAACCTTCCAGGCATAAAGCCTTGGGGGCTCAGAGCGAAGTTTTTTTCTTTCAGAATTGCCACCCATGCTCGTGCCTACCAAAGAAGCCTTATGCTTACTTGAGCTTCTCGTCCAGGAACCGCCCCATGCGATGCTGCTTGCGCAACCACCTATTGAACCCTTCATCCGTCACTTCGTCAGGCATAGACGCTCGTATATAGGACTTGGACTGCGTGTCATACACCCAGTTGAGAATACCAATCATGATGCTTGGAACCACCACCATGTACATGACGAACCACCGTGTATTTTGCTGGTAGAAGATACGTGTGTCTTGGGCCAGTCCTGTCCACTTCTTCCACAGTCGCTGAGTAAGCCTCATAACGATTAGAGACCTCAGTTCCCAAGATGGAGAAGTGACTTGTGGACTGCGTCCTTAGCCTGCTAGTGGAGTTAGGGAGAAGTCGTAATCAGGTAAGATGGCTGAGGACCTGGAGTGGATGAATCTGGAGAACAAAGCTCGCAAGCTCATCAAAGAGCTGGTCGAGCCTACGATCCGGCGTGCCATCGAGGACCGTGAGCAGCTGTCCAAAGTAGCTCGCGAGACTGAGCACAACCGCAGCAAAATGGATGAGTTTGAATTCTCCCTGCACAAGATATACAAGAAACTCGCTATCATCGACGACGTGAACAAGCGACAAACCGACCTTGAGGGCACACAAAGGTCGCTGGACACCCGCCTGGTCCAGCAAACACAGACACTGAAGGCTGACACTGAGGCGCTGGCAGCGGACGTACAGCGCAAAGCTGAGACTATTAAGACCTTTGAAAAGCAACTTGACCACTCTGCGAGTCAGATCAGAGTCTTCAATGAGTCGCTGTTGAAAATCAGGTCAGAGCTGCAGGCGGACCTGGAAAGTGTGCAGTCCAGAGTCCTGGCTGCAGTGGAGGACAGCAAAGCAGTGGTAGCGGACTTGAAGGAAGTGCTGGGGGCCTTGGAAACGCAGCAAGCAAGGGTCAATGTGCAGCTTGGAGATGTGGGTGCGGAGGCGACTGCACATACCAAGGTAATTGCAGCCCTCCGGGCCAAGACTGATAAATTGGAGCTGGAAAAAGCCCCAGTTTCCAGCGTCCTGGACCTGAAGAAAGAGCTGGAAAAGCTGCATCTGAAGATCATCGGCGACAAGGAAAACGTGGAAAGGCGACTAAAGATGCTGAAGGACTCCGTGGTCTCCCAGGGCCCCTACCCGCAGCAACTCCTCGTGACAGACTGGCTGCATGAGGTGCTGGACTCTAGACTGCTCCGCAAACTTGTAGAGGTGGAAATGGACAGGTATAATGCTTGGCTGGGGCTGGACACGCTGCACTATGACTTGAGACCTGGCATTGAAGCGGCCTTGCAGCGGACTCTCACAGTACAGGAACAACTCCTAGCCAGCTCCAAAGACCTCGACGAAAGCACAGGGAAGAGAGCCCGCAGAGGCCATAGAGACTCAGACCAGCGAGGCAGTGACGAAAGCGGAGACTTGGTGCACGAACTGGCTCCCAAGGCCCGCAAGCCTTCCAAAGAGTCCTTTGCACGCTCCCGCCGCTCAGAAAGTGACCGCTCTGTTTCCCCAGACGACAACCCTCGTTCCCGCGAGGAATTGGTCCCAACTCCTCAATTCCGACAAGAACGACGCATTTCGACAGTAAAGCCCACGCTTCCGAGTCAGGACCACACCGCTGCCTACCAACGAAGGGTGCGTCTGGACTCTGCGAAGTTAGAAGAAGGCGACACTGCACCTAGGGCAGACACCGCCAAATCCTCTATCATTTCAGCACAGGGACAGGACTTTATAGCTTTTTACACTGACTCAGATGACTCGCATAGGGAAGATCCCGCTGCTGTGGAGGAACTATGTACACAGGTAGAGGAGCTTAGCCAGAGACTTAGCACTGAGTTGGCGGTTATGAGGGATGAACTGTCTGGCAAGCAGGAAGAACTGCTCAAACAGGTGAGGGAAAGTGTGGAGGTGTGCGGCTCCTTGGCGCAACAAGTGCTAGCGGAAAGTGCTTCGCTCGCCAACCTGCGGAAAAGGGATAAAGCGGACGTAGCGACTGACCTGACCGCTCTGAAAGTGGCTCAACAGGGACTGAAAACAGAGGTGGCGGCTGTCACTGCCACTTCCGAGCGCTTTGCTCAGCTGTTTACGCACCTAATTGAGTGCTGCCGCATTGGCCTGGCTCTGTCCTGCCAAGACGAAGACGACCGCCAGTCCATCGCTCTAATGGGCTATAAGGAAAACCGTCCTCAGTCCCGGCCTGGCTCTGCCCTCAGACCTCCAATAATGAGCGTGGACAAGCAGTGTTTGTCCTGTGCAGGCCAGGCCAGTGTGGTGCTTTCTGCCTTCAAAATGGCCTGTTTGGCCTACACTCCTACACCTATTGCCTACCGCAAAGCTGTCTTTCAGCGACGGGAATTGCTGGAAATTCAGAGCAGAGTGCTGGAGGCAGCCTGGGACGAAGCCAGCACTTCCGAGCCCTGGATCACTATCAAGTTGCACGACACCATTGAAGTCATGCCCAAGTCAGTGCGCAGCTCGCAAATGCACCGCACTTTCATTGACTCCGAAGAACCTGAGGAAAAGAGAGCCATGACTGCTGCTCCCCCTGAGCGTCTGCCTCTGTTAGCGTCCAAGCCAGGTTCAGTAGCTGCTAGAAGAAAGTAGTGCTAGTCTTCATGCCTCGGCTGCATCCTGTACTGGTGGATCACTTCGAGAGCGCGGTCCTTCTCAATGGCGCGGACAGTGCTGGCTTTGTTGCGCATCACCACTTCGTAGTGCTTCGCTGCCCGGTGACACATTTCCGGCTTGAAGGTAGTCACCAGGAACTGCGCCTTGTCTGCACTTTGAGTGATGAGGTTGCTGAGTGCACTGCGGTACTGGGCATCCAGAGCCGCGTCTATTTCGTCGAAGAGGTAGAAAGGCGCTGGGTCTGCTCGTTGAATGGCAAACACCAAAGCTAGCGCCACCACCGTCTTCTGTCCCCCTGACAACTGCTGCATCTTGTATGTGGCTTCCTTGTTTCCGTCGAAAGTCACGTTGATACTCACTCCCATGTAGCGGTCCACTCCCTGTCCTTCTCCCTTGATCATCTTCAGCTTGCCCTTGCCTGCTGGCACCAGCTCTTTGAACACATCACAGAAGTGGTGTGCTACGAAGCGGAACATCTTCACAATGCTTTCGTCCTTCTGATTGTCCAAGTGAGTAATCAAGTCCTCTATTGCCTTTTGTGATTCGTGCAGCTGCTGGGAGCGCTTCTCCAGTTCGTCCACTTTCTCTTGGAATCGAGTGAACTGCTCAATTGCCTTCACGTTTACATGCAGAAACTCAGCCAGTCGCTTGGAAGTGTCGTCAAGCAGTCGTCTCAGCCCAGCCTGAGTTTCCGTCTTAAAGCGGTCCAGGGCTTCACCCGGCAAAGACCCGAGTTGGCCGATTTTCTTGATGTAGTCTTCCTTTTTCTCCAAACAGCTTTCCAACTTGTGGCTGAGTTTCTGCAGGTCGACTTCCTTTTCCTCGAGTTCAGAGGTGAGGGTGTTTTCTTGGTCCTGCTGGGTTTTGCGAGTCTCTTGGCAGCGGCGGCGGTCTGCCTGTAGTTCCTTGAGTCGGGCAGTTTCGGCCTGAATTCGCATGTTGAACTGAGCGAGGACGTCTTTGATCTGGCTGAGGTCTTCGTACATCTCCGCTTTGTCCTTAGCTTCCAACATTGAGGAAAGATCTGCGGCCTGTTCTTTGGCAGTCCGCAGCTTGCCAGGGAGCACTTCCGTGCTTTGTATGCGGGTTAGGTCCAGCTGACTCTCCAAATCGCTCTTCGCACCGTTGGCAGCCACAGCCTGAGCTTCCAAATCCTGCACTTCCTTGATCAGTCGTTCCAGTTCTGTGCTTTCCTTCGTGCTCAGTTCTCCAATTTGCGTCTTCTTCATGTCCGCTGCGACCGCCTCTGCACTCTCCGCTACACCCTCTGACTCACTCGCGAACTTGGCCAGCTGCGCTTCCAACTCTGCCAAACGCCGACTTTCAATGCTTTGCGTCTGGTGCAAAGTCTGCTCACTGTGTCTGGCTTCCTGTAGAGTGCGCTGACACTCCTCCTTGTTCACTTGCACCACTTGCAGTTCACGGACTAGTTGAGAGTCCGCGGTCACTACTTGCGTCTTCTTCTCTCGGACTTGGGCGAGTTGCTCCTGCAGTAAGCGCCATTTGTTCCTTCGCTCTGCCAGTTCTTGGTACGCCCTGATTCGTTCTCTGTTGATGTCGTGGGCCCCAGCCTTGACCATGAATCCTCCTGCGTACACGATTTGTCCGTCTGGAGTGACGCAGTGGTACTTGAGTTCCTTCGCCAGGCGATTGGCCACGTCATAGTTGCGGACAAGCAGAGTTTTGCCGAAGATCTGAGCGAGGATTGGTTCGAGTTCGAAGGGAGCAGAGGGCAAAGGCTTGATTTGGTGCAGCAGCGTGATAGAGTCTTTGCTGCCTGTGGGGTAGTCCCTCGGCTTTACGTTGATTTCGTGCACCCACTCTCCAGGGTAGATGTTAATTCGCTCCCCGCCTAGACGGTCATTCGTTTCGAGCACTTTCTTCGCAGTGTCGAAGGTGTCCACCAGCACTGCGAACACTTTCAGCTTGCACACGACATCCGCACAAGTCAGGAAGTTCTTGGACACCTGGATATGGTCCACAAGCAGTCCATAGTAGCCAGGCAATGTGCGACACTGTTCATCCAACTGCTCTAGCGTAAGTAGCATCCCACTGGGCAGCAAGGCCTGGAACTTGGAGCGAGCACTAGTGAGTTGACTGCGTGCAGTTTCACTTTCCGATACGAGTTTTTCTTCCTCATGTCTCAAGCCAGCCAAGGTGACAGTGTGCTGAGCTTTGAGCGACTTGCTCTGGGCGAGTTGGTCAGAGAGGGCCTCGAGACGTTGTTTGTGCCGCTCTAAGTCGCGGGTGACGAACTGCAGCTTGCGCTCTGTGTCTTGGGCTTGAGTCTGGAGAAGCCGTTGTTCCGCTTGCACCTGCTGAGTGGATTGCTCGAGGTCTGCTTTCACCTCTTCCAGACTGTTCAGTTCGCTTTGTAGGAAGGCGTTCCGTTCATCCAGGGACTTGAAGCGGAGCAAGGACCCTTGTTTGGCGAGCAAGTCGTTCTTGCGCCGCTCCTTCTTTTCCAGGGCTGCCTTGACTCTGGAGCACTCCGCAGCAGCCTTGCGCAGCTGAGGAGCGAGTTCCTCAGCCAGCGCCTTTTCCTGGCGCAGGAGTTGCTCCAGGTGTCTCGCCTCTGCGTCCAGCCGCTCCTTGTCCTTCAGGGCGGTGCGCAGACGTTCCTCAGCAGAGCTGATGCTCACCTCCGTCCTCACCTTCTCTCGCTGATGTCTGAGGAACTCCTTGTCTAAACTGCTCAAAGAGGTCTCAACGTGCTTTTCCAGTATCGTCTTTTCCTCCAAGTCGGAACTCACTTTGCTTGCCTTCTCCGCCAGTTCATTACGCCGGGCCTTGAACTTGTCCACATCGACCAAGAGCGTTCGTTTGCGTTCCTCCAACACATCGATTTGCTCGTGGGCGCCCACAATGTGCTGTTTGTACAGAGTGTACTCCAGAGCACGCTTATTCTTTTCCAACTGTTGGTAGGTCCGCAGCTTCTCACTGTCCACTTCCAAGTCGCCCAGTCGCTCCCTAAGGCGTTCAATGTCCCCAGAGATACGCTGGCGCTTGAGAGTGGCGTCGTCCATGATGCGGGCTGCCTCTCGCTTGCGCTCATCATAGACTGAAGTTCCCGCCACTTCCTTGAGCAGGTCGAGAGTCTGCGCCTCGTTCATGGCGGCCAGGGCGCTGACTTTGCCTTGCTGCACGATGTAGTAAGGGTTGGAGCGGGAGAAGCCTGCGCTTTCCAACAGCGACACCACGTTGTTTTTGGTTTCCGACTTGCTGTCCAGTTGGTACTCATCCCTGCCGTTCTTGAGGATGCGCTTGATGGATACACTACTTTTCTCCATAGGCAAGCGACCATCACTGTTGTCCAGCACGATTTCAACGGAAGCATTCGTGACCTCGTCCCCTGCACCTTCATGTATGAGGCGCTGCTTCTCGTCCTGCCGGATGTGCGAGAACTTGTCTGAGAGCACAAACAGAATGGCGTTGAAGAAGTTGGACTTGCCGTGGCCGTTCAGCCCCACGATCACGTTGTCGTGCGGACTCAGGGGCCCCACGATCACTTGGTCGCGGTAGTTCTTGAAGCCTTTGATGATGATCTGCTTGATGTGCATTATATCCCGCCAATATGGGTCTGAGTTGCTTTAAGGACAGGACTGGGCTGCCCGCGCAGCCTCACAGTGAGGACACAGAGCGACAACTGGCAGCTCTGTCAAGACAGGAAACTGAACTCACAGAGAAGCAAGCCCGCTACCTCGCCTTAGCCGCGCAGTTGGAACAGCACAAGGCCCGGGTCTCCAGCGCTCGCGACGACCTGGCTGAGGCGCTGGCCCATGCTGAAACCCTCAAGTCCGCTGTGAAGGAACTGCATGTTAGGTTGGAGAAGTGCGAAGCGGCAGCCCGCAGACGCAAGGATGCCCATGAAGAAGCAGTTCGACTCTCAGCTTCACTCAGAAACAGCGAAGTCGAGAGTCAGCTCCAATCTGACTTGGGTGCTCTGCAAGCAGACACTCACCACACAGCTAGCGAATTGGAAGCTAAGAAGGTGGAACTGGATTCGCTGCAGCAACGGTTACGGGAAACGGAGAAAGCGGTGACTGTACTCGAGAAGCTGGAGGTGGAGCTAGAACACCAACTCGGGGAAGAGGCCTCGAAGCATGAACAAGCCAGGAGAAAGGCCTACCTGCGAGGGATGTTCCTGCTACTAGTCCGCAGAATGCAGGTGCGGAGTCTCAAGTCACTGCTTCGCTGGCGGGAACAGGCTCGCCAGCGAGATCAGCTGAGGCAGCGCCTTCTGAAACTGGCCTGGCCTGCTTGTCCGGACATGCACTCGCTGGAAACACTCTGCGCGGCACTGCCAACAAACAGCCTCATAGAGGAGGCAAGAGGAGAGGTGCTGAGCATCAGTGAAGAAAGCGAAAAGACGTATGAGAGCTACAAGGAGCTGTACTCTGGTACAGAGGAGGATTTGCGAAATGCTGCGCTTATGTCTGTCTGTAGTGCCAAAGCTCTGAGCTTGAAGACACTCAATGAGTCGCTAATAGCAGCCACACGACAAACAGAAGAAGCAAAATCTGTCTGGAGTGAACAGCACCCTCTTATCACTCAAGCACTTGAAGCAGCTAGCCAAGGCTCTAGCCGCGCAGTGAAGGAACTGACTGGGCTTAGTCTTCACCAACTAGATGCCGTCACCAGAAGTCAGGTTTCGCGTTCGCTGGAGGCTGCTCAAACCGAACAAATGGTCTGCAGTCAAGCTCAGGAGAAACTCAGTCGTCTGGAATTCGTCCTAGCAAACCTGCCTCTGGCCCAAGTGCATGCGCTCCAAGTCGAAGTGGGACAATATCAGACTACAGCACAACTCCCGTCTCTCAAACTACGCACCAAGGAAGAAGTCTCCAATCAGCAAATCCTCGAATCCTTAGAGACACAAGTCATCGAAGAACCTCAAGTAGCTCAGCCCTCGAAGCCAGAAGTCGCAGTAGAGGAAGAATTCTCAGAAGAAGTGCTTGCAGTCTCCGCCCCTGCTGAAGAGCTCCTAGCTGCTAATCCCGAAGAGACGACAAGTACAGTTCTTCCGGAACCCGCGAAATTACCCTCTGACCTGTCTTTCGAAGCCCGAGACTCAGTGCTGGCCTGTCCCACTCTCAAAGTTCTGCAACTCCGCTCTCTTTCCGACCTCCGCATGCTGTCTCCTACCGAACTCTTCGAAACACTACAGACCCTTCTCAAGTCTCTGGCGCCTGGCACTGCGCTGTGGGAGTCTGTTCTTAACCACTTCGTACGCACGTATAGTCGTGAGACTGCAGTTCAGCGCATGACAGAGATCGCTGCCAGTCTGCGCTCGTTGGATGCACCCGTTTACCTTGAAGTCTTGCTGAGTGCCTTGGGCCTCTCTTTACGCCAGCCTCTTCCCTTGATAGAAGCTTATGGACTGGTGATGGCAGCCGCAGCCCTGGAAGGACAAGCAGAAGACATACACACAGGGGGTGAAATTCAGCTAGTAGAGGCAGTCAGAACAGCAAGGAAACTGCTCCAGACAGATTCCACTGCAGTGCAAGAAGCATTAGCGAGACTCAAGCCTGAGTCGATGGAGCCCTCTAGCTACATGAATTTCCTACTCTGTGCCCGACTGAAGGAAATCAAGAAAGACTCTGCACAGCTGTTCAAACTGATTAGCAGTGAAGGCGGCAAGTTGACTTGCGCGGATCTAGTGGCAGGCGTCCAAAACAAACTCGACCTATGGGCCAGTGCTGAGCTCATTTCCGCGCTCTTCTCTCATATTGACAAGAGCGGGTCCAACACTATCAGTCGTGTCGACTTCTTGCGAGAAATTACGTTTAAGACCTACATGCCGCTGGAGAAGCAACTCACTACCACTCGACTGCGCTTTCTTCAAGTCATCAGCCCGCTGCTCCGCCCTCCTACTCAGCTGAGTGTGGAGCACTTGGAAGAGGCAACCAAAGCCTGGCTCCTGGAGTTGGAAGGACAAACACTCCTAGTTAGTTAATCCGTAGACGGTTTCTTAATAACTTACGTACCTCCTTTTCCAAATGACTAGAGGGATGTGCGACTGCTCGAACTATTGCTGTGGACTCTGAGGGCATCCCTAATATTTTCTCAGTATTAAGAACCAGTGACTTCTAGTACCCCTTCATCAGGAGAGTGTAGAGACTCCCAAACATCTTGTTACTTCCTTGTGACCTTGGTAGCAGCTCATTCTTTCGAAGTGCTGTAGTCGCTACTGAAGCAATTGTCGGCGAAGTCCACTATTTGCCCGCCGGCATATAAGGCAGGAAAAGGAGAGTGGGACATCCGTAGCGTGGAAAATAAGGACAACGATATCACTGAGACGTGTTTTCATGGTACAAGAACTGCCTGCATCAATTTCTCCTACAGGTAAGGTTCTCTATAATATACAGGTAGACTTGACTGCATGCAACTGCTTTTCTAGAGGCCTGAGACTGGGATTGAAGGCATTAAGTAGCGTATTGCTTTGCTCTGTCTATTCATAGAGACAAGTGGCTGATGGTATCTTTGCTAAATAATTGAAGTTTTCCACATATAATTGAAATGTTGATATTTGGGAAATTGGGCATTACCCTCCATCATTCATCTCAAATATGTTCAGCCCAGCACTTATCTTGTGAAGTTTACATAGGACGAAATCTGTAGAAATGGAAACAGACGTTTTGGCAAATCGAGACAAATTAAGAGCAAACTAGGGAAGCAGCTCTCTTTAGTGTAACATTCTTAGAAAGTTCGTTTGACTTCATGCAACTTGGTAGGTGCAATTCAATGCAGCTAGTCCTTTTTCATTAATGTCTTTGTCGGAGAGAAGTGTTTCCAGAAGTGAACAGCTGCAATATAGTACCTAAGGGGACTTATTGCAAATACTTCAACCCAAGAGGACAATTGTACTGGCTGTACACAAAGGCCATTTCACTACTACTGAAATCCTTCCCAGCGCCTTCTGCTTGAAA
>Ga0247837_1007822_pt1 | contig 13880 bp, 8 predicted proteins | sample LaCtaG_2_FD_187115 | JGI IMG/M metagenome (GOLD analysis project Ga0247837, IMG submission 187115) | Freshwater microbial communities from meromictic Lake La Cruz, Castile-La Mancha, Spain - LaCruzMarch2015_14.5m | ecosystem: Environmental > Aquatic > Freshwater > Lake | place: Spain: Castile-La...
ACCCAGCGGCGCGGCAGGCGACGCGAAGCCCGGTGGTCAGCAGCCCGGTGAGCAGGCCGCGCCGACGGAGACGGGAAGCGATTCGCAGGGCCAGGAGCAGGGCCAGGGCGCCGGCGGCAAGCAGGGCAAGGGAGCCGGGGGCAAGCAGGGTGAGAGAACTGCGACAGGGCAGAAGCCCGGCGATTCGCAGGCCGCGGCATCCGATCAGCCGGCCAGCGGCTCCGGGGAAACAGGCAGTGGCGGCTGGGCTGGCGGCGACTCGGCGAAGCGGTCAGAAGGCCAGCCGCTGCCCGACGGACCTGCGCCCTCGAAGGAGACCGAGTGGGGCGAGCAGAATCTGACCAACGCCCGCAACGCGGCCAACCTCGCGCTCGATTATCTGCGGAAGGCGGTCGAGTCGGGCGACACCGCCGTGCTCGATCGGCTCGGCTGGACGGCCGACGAGGCGCGGGCGTTTCTCGACCGCTGGCAGAAGATGCGGCAGTTTGCCGGAAGCGCCGATCCGGTCGAACGCGGCGAGTTCGAGCGGGCCGTGCGCAGCCTCGGCCTGCGGCCCGACGGCGTGAAGAGCTCGCGCGACGTGCCGAGCGATGCGCGGGGCGGGCAGGCCGAGGGGCGGCGCAGCCGGCCGCCGGCCGACTATCAAGAACAGTTCAAGGCCTACACGCAGGGGACGAGCGGAGAATGACGCTGATGTTCGAGGGACCGAGGTATCTGGTCGCCTTCGGACCGAAGCGTGTGCCCCACTGCTTCACCGATGTGCTGATCCTCGGCGGCGGCCTCGCGGGGCTGCGGGCCGCGCTCGCCGTCGATCCGCGGCTCTCGGTGACCGTCGTCACGAAAAACGACCTCCTGAGCTCGTCGAGCCAGTGGGCCCAAGGCGGCATCGCCGGGGTGGTCGACCCCGAAGACCGGTTCGACAACCACGTGGCCGACACGCTCTCCGCCGGCGGCGGCCTGTGCCACGGCGACGTGGTCGACTCGGTGGTGCGTGAGGCACCAGGCCGCATCGCGGAGCTGATCGCCTGGGGCACGAAGTTCGACGAGCGCGACGGCGCGCTCGAACTCGGCCGTGAGGGCGGCCACAGTCACCACCGCATCGTGCACGCGCTCGGCGACGCCACCGGCCGCGAGGTGATGCGGGCGGTGATCGAGCGGGCCCGGCTCCTCGACAATCTCGAGGTCTGGCCCGACACCTTCACGATCGATCTCGTCACCGATGCGGGTGGCTGCCGCGGCGCGCTCGTCTGGAACAAGGCCCACGGCAAGACGCTCGTCTGGGCGCGGCGCACGATCCTCGCCACGGGCGGCGCGGGGCAGCTGTACCGCGAGTCGACCAACCCCGAGGGCGCGAGCGGCGACGGGCTCGCGCTTGCGTGGCGGGCGGGGGCCACACTTCGCGACATGGAGTTCATGCAGTTTCATCCCACCGTGCTCTACATCGCCGGCGGTGCCCGGAGCCTGATTACCGAGGCCGTGCGCGGCGCGGGGGCGTGGCTCGTCGACAAAGACGGCAAGCGGTTCATGCCGGACTTCGACCCGCGGGCGGAACTCGCCCCGCGCGACGTCGTCTCCCGGGCGATCACGATGGTGATGCACCGCACGCACCATGCCAACGTGTATCTCGATCTCTCCCACCTCGACCCCGACATGGTGCATCGGCGGTTTCCAGGGATGGCGCAGATCTGCGCGAAGTTCGGGCTCGACCTGGCCCGCGACCGGATTCCGGTGCGGCCGGGCGCCCACTACATGATCGGTGGCGTGGAAGTGGACGCCGATGGCCGCACCGACGTGCCGGGGCTGTTTGCAGCGGGCGAGGTGACATCGAGCGGCCTCCATGGCGCGAATCGGCTCGCGAGCAACAGCCTGCTTGAAGGGCTCGTGTATGGCGCCCGGGCTGGGCAGGCCGCGAGCGCCGACGTGCTCGCGAGCGCCGATGCCGACATGCTGCGCGTGCCCGATCTTGCGAACCCGCGGTCATCCGACACCAACGGCAGCCTCGACCTGGCCGACATCCGCAACTCGCTCCGCAGCCTGATGTGGCGGCACGTCGGCGTGGAGCGGGCGGGCGAGTCGCTCGCGGAGGCTCTCGACACGGTGGAGGGCTGGTGCCGCTACGTGCTGCCGCTGCAGTTCGCCGACCCGGAGGGCTGGCAGCTGCAAAACATGCTGGAGGTGGCGCGGCTCATGATTCGGGCCGCCCTCGTGCGGCAGGAGACCCGCGGCGTGCACGTGCGCGGGGATTTTCCCCGGGCGGACGACGCCTGGCAGGCACACATCGGCTGGCGGCGTGGCCGGGCCGACGCCCTCATCGAACCGCTTGCAGCTGTGGCAGCACCTGGCCCCGCGCCGGCTCCCGTGCAGCCGGGCAGGGGATTGCGGGATGCAGCGAAAGTGGGCAAAAATTGAAATCGTGTCACAATAGGTGAGCGTGTTTCCGTTTCCTCCCGGTGCCCTCCCGATGACAGAGACCGATTCCGCCGCCATGATCGAGGCCGACGGCCTCACGAAGTATTACGGTCCGTTCATCGCCATCGAAGACATCTCGTTTCGCGTGCCGCGCGGCGAGGTCGTCGCCTTCCTCGGGCCCAACGGTGCGGGCAAGAGCACGACGATGAAGATCCTCACGGGGTATCTTGCCCCCACGGCGGGCACGGCCCGGATCGCCGGCCACGACATGTCGACCGACCGGCTCGCCGGCGCGGAGCGACTCGGCTATCTGCCGGAAAACGGCCCGCTCTATCCCGACATGACGCCCCGCAGTCTGCTTGAATTCTTCGCCGATGCCCGCGGCCTCGGCGGCGATCGCAAGCGTGAGCGAATCGAGGCGGTCGTGAAACAGTGCGAACTCGGCAGCGTGATCGGCAAGGCGATCGGCAAGCTCTCCAAGGGCTACCGGCAGCGCGTGGGGATGGCGCAGGTGCTCCTCCACGAGCCCGACGTCTTGATCCTCGACGAGCCGACGAGCGGCCTCGACCCCAACCAGATCCGCGAGGTTCGTGAGACGATCCGCCGGCTCGGCGAGAAAAAGACGATCCTGCTCTCCACCCACATTCTCCAGGAGGTGGAGGCGCTGGCCGACCGCGTGATCCTGATCGCGGAGGGCCGGCTGCGGTTCGACGGCACGCCCGCCGAGTTGCGCAAGGAGGGCCGCGGCCTCGACGAGCGGTTCTACGAACTCACCCGCTCGGCGTGAGCCGGCGAAACCCCTGCGGGAGCCACGGCCGCGCTCGCAGCCGCCGGCGCCTCCCGCGAGACACCCGAACAACGACGATGGAACGAGGAGCTTTGCAATCATGAAATGGCACGTGCTCGACGCGGTCTTCAAGCGAAACTTCGTCGCCTACTTCTCGAACCCCACGGGCTACGTCTTCATCTGCGTGTTCGTGCTGCTCGGGTCGCTCGCTGCGTTCTGGCCGCCCGAGTTCTTCAATTCGAACCTCGCGAACCTCGACCAGCTCAACCGCTACCTGCCCTTCATCCTCCTCGTGTTCGTGCCGGCGATCACGATGAGCGTGTGGGCCGACGAGCGGCGGCAGGGCACCGACGAACTCCTGCTCACGATTCCCGCGAGCGACTGGGAGGTGGTGTTTGGCAAGTATCTCGCCACCGTCGGCATCTTCACCGTGGCGCTCCTGTTTTCGTGCATCTGTAATTTGATCATTCTTCTCCGCTGGGGCACGCCCGACGGCGGCCTGTTTCTCGCGAATTATCTCGGCTACTGGTTCGTGGGCCTGGCGATGCTCGCGATCGGCATGGTGGCGAGCTTCCTCACGAGCAACCTCACGGTGGCCTTCATCCTCGGCCTCGCGCTCAACGCGCCGCTCGTGATGGCCGATCAGGCCGGCTCCGTGATGGGGCCGAAGCTGGCTGAGCGGTTTCGCGGCTGGAGCCTGGCGGAGCAGTTCTCCGACTTCGGCCGCGGTGTGGTGGGGCTCTCGTCGATCGCCTACTTCCTCGGCGTCGTGGCGGTGTGCCTCTACATCGCGATGGTGCTCATCGGTCGCCGGCACTGGGCTGGCCGCCGCGACGGGCCGCAGATCGGCCTCCATTACGCGGCCCGGTCGGCCGGCCTCGTGCTCGCGGCCATCGGCGCCGTGCTCTTCTTCCGCTCGCTCGACCTGCGGGCCGATCTCTCCGAGGAGCGAATCAGCTCCCTCTCCCCCGACACGCGCCGGCTGCTCGCCGGGCTCGAGGCCGACCGCCCCATCGACATCAAGGCCTACGTCAGCCCGACGGTCCCCGAGGACTACGCCCAGACGCGGATCAACCTCATCAACATGCTGCGGCAGTTTCAGCGGCTCGGCCGGGGCAAGGTGAACGTGGAGGTGATTTCGACCGAGCCCAAGACGGAGGCGGCGGCGCTCGCCAGCCAGCAGTTCGGGATCGAGCCCGTCACGGTGCTCTCGCGGGTGCGTGGCACGTATCGCGACGAAGAGATCTTCCTCGGCTGTGCGTTCACGAGCGGCCTCGAGAAGGTCGTCGTGCCGTTCTTTGACAAGGGCACGCCGGTGGAATACGAGCTGATTCGCTCGATCTGCACCGCTGCCCAGCAGAAGCGAAAGCGGCTCGGAGTGCTCACGACCGACGCGGATCTCTTCGGCGGCTTCGACATGATGAGCGGCCAGCAGCGGCCGCGGCAGCCGATCGTGGAGGAGCTCGAGAAGCAATATGACGTGGTGCAGGTCGACCCGACCGCGCCGATCACCGAGAAATACGACGTGCTCCTCGCCGTGCAGCCCTCGGCGCTCGGCCCCGAGCAGATGGCGAACCTCGTGGCCGCGGTGCAGGCCGGACAGCCGATCGCGATCTTCGAAGACCCGCTGCCGGTGCTCATGCAGTCGGTGCCGGGCACGGCCCAGCCGCGCCGGGGCCCAGGCGGGCCGATGGCGATGTTCCAGCCGCAGGGGCAGCCCAAGGGCGACATCGGCCAGCTCTGGCAGGCGCTCGGCGTAGAGTTGCGATCGGGGGCCGGGCGGCCCGCGATGGGGCAGATGGGCGCCGATCCGTTCGTCGTCTGGCAGGACTACAACCCGCATCCCAAGCTCGAGCTGCCGAGCGAATTCGTGTTCATCGATTCCGACATGGGCGTGGGCGGCTCGGAGAAGACGACGGGCTTCAATCCCGAGCAGCCGATCACGTCGGGCCTGCAGGAGGTGCTGTTTCCGTTTCCGGGGGCGATCTCCAAGGATGAGAAGGCCGACGTGACCTGGACGCCGCTCGTGCAGACGGGCGTGCGGTCGGGCACGATCGAGGTGGAGCAGGTGATGGGCAACCGCGGCGACATGCGGCAGCTCCGCGTGTTCGAGAAGCCGGGTCGGGAGGCGATGGTGCTGGCGGTGGCGCTCGAGCGCAAGGCGCCGGCCGTGCCCGCAGAGGGCGCCGCGCCCGCCGCCGCGCCGGCCACGATCCGGGCGGTCGTCGTCGCCGACATCGACCTCCTCGACGGCCGGATCTTCGGCCTCCGCAACCGGCCCGACGAGGTGTTCGGGCTCGATTTCGACAACGTCACGTTCGCCCTCAATGTGCTCGACCAGCTCGCCGGCGACGACCGCTTTCTCGACATCCGCAAGCGGAAGCCGCGGCACCGCACGCTCGAGCGGATCGAAGACACGGTGGCCGAGGCCCGCGAGCAGGCCGACGCCGAGCGGCAGAAGTTCATCGCCGAGTTCGATGAGGCGGAGCGCGAGGCGAATACGGTGATGCAGAAGGAAGTGGGCGAGTTCGAGAAGAAGATCAAAGAGATGGAATCGGCCGGCGACGCCGATCCGCAGGCGGCGATGCAGGCGGTGCAGCAGCTCGCCAGCCGGCAGCGGCTCGCGCAGCGCCGGCTCGACACGAAGATCGAGCAGCTCAAGCGCACCCGTGACGCCGAGGTCGAGGCGGTGGAGCGGCAGCTCGGGGCGAAAGTTCGTCAGGAGCAGGATCGGCAGAAGTGGCTGGCCGTGCTCCTGCCGCCGATCCCGCCGCTCGTGGTGGCCTTTTTCGTCTACTTCCGCCGCCGGGCGCTCGAACGCGAGGGCGTGTCGAAGGCCCGGCTTCGCTGATCAATGCAAGCAACCCACGTGAACGAGGAGTGAACGGTATGGAATCGGCAACGACCGCGGGAGGGCTGTCTCCCGTGATGCAGCGCACAGCCCTCTTTCTGCTTGGCGGGTTCGGCATGCTCCTGCTCGGCGCGGCGGTGCAGCCGCGGTTCCAGGGCCGCGTGGAGAAGCCGGCCGAGGAGCGGGTGCTGTTTTCGGAGCTTTCTGATGCGTCGAAGGCGGCGAGCCTCGAGATCATCAAATACGACGAGGAGTTGGCCACGCTCGCGCCCTTCAAGGTGGTGCAGTCGGGCGGGGTGTGGGTGCTGCCCTCGCATCAGAACTACCCGGCCGACGCCAAGGATCATCTGGCCGCAGCGGCCACGGAGCTCGTGGACCTGAAATCGCTCGACGTCGTGAGCACGTCACCGGCCGATCACGAGACGTTCGGCGTGATCGAGCCCGACCCCGAGAAGATAAAGCCCGGCATGACGGGGATCGGCGAGCTGGTGGAGGTGCGCGACGCGGCGGGCACGAAGATCGCCCGGCTCGTCGTCGGCAAGGAAGACAAGCGGCCCGCGATGGGCGATGCGGGGGCCGGCAAGAAGCTGCGGTTCGTGCGCAAGGCGGGGCAGGATCCGGTGTACCGGATCGAGATCGACACCTCGAAGTTCACGACCCGGTTCGACGACTGGATCGAAAAAGACCTGCTCAAGCTCTCCCCGTGGGACGTGCGGCGGCTCGTGATCGACGACTACACGCTCGGGGCGGTCGAGTCGGGCGGCCGGATCATGGTGGAGCAAAACCGCAAGGACCGGATCGAACTCGTCTACGACGACAAGGACTCGAAGTGGGCGCTCGCGAAGCTCGAGGCGTTCGCCGGCGGCAAGACGGCCAAGGAAGAGAACCTGGCCGACGGGCAGGAACTCGCGAGCACCAAGCTCAACGACCTGCGCAACGCCCTCGGCGACCTCAAGATCATCGACGTCGCCCGCAAGCCAGCCGGCCTGAGCGCCGACCTCAAGGGGGCGGAGGCGTTCACGGGCGATCCCGAGGCGGTGACGTCGATGCAGCAGCGCGGTTTCCTGCCGCTCAAGTCGGGCGACATCCTCTCGACCGACGGCGAGACGATCGTGGGGATGAAGGACGGTGTGGAATACGTGCTCCGGTTCGGAGCCGGCACGACGGTGTCGGATGCCGACAAGAAAGAGACCGACGCCGCAGAGCCCGCCGACGACGCCGGCGAGACGGCCGGCCGCTACCTGCTCGTGATGGCCCGGTTCAACGAAGGCCTGCTCGACAAGCCGAAGCTCGATCCGGTGCCGGACGCTCCGGAGGAACCCAACGCTGATGACAAGAAGGCCGACGACGCGAAGAAGGCCGATGACAAGAAGGACGAGAAGCAGCCGGAGGGCGACGCCGCCGAGAAGCTCAAGGCCGCGGAGGAGGCCGATGCGAAGGCCCAGGCGGCGCTCGAAGAGAAGCGGCGCGTGGAGCGGGAAAACCGCCGCAAGCAGGACGAATACGACGACAAGGTGAAGGCGGCCCAGAAGCGGGTGCGCGACCTCAACAACCGCTTCGCCGACTGGTATTACATCGTGTCGGACAAGGAATACGCGAAGATCCACCTCACCCGCGACGGCGTGATCCAAAAGAAGGCCGAGGAGCCGAAGGAACCCGCACCGCCGAAGTGATTCGGCCACGTAGGACAGGCTTCAGCCTGTTACCTCGGCGCGCCCAAGCCGGCTCGGGGCTACCCACGCCCCCTCGCCGGACGTTCGCTCCGGGCATCCCTGCCCTCCGCTCACTCGGAGGTGCCTGCGCTCTCGCCCTCCGGGCTCCGCTGGCCACCTACGCCGTCTCGAGAGCATGGATAGCCCCTCGCCTTCCCTTGAACAGGGAGGCGAGGGGGTCGGCGAACGCTCGAGGAGCATTGGGCCGCCGCGGCCCACGCGACGAGACTTTTGCCGCCCCCGAGCCGGCAACACACCTGTCTCGGATGCGCCCTACAGCGCCAGCGCCCGGATGTCGCGGAACTCGACCTTCATCACGAGTCCGGCGTGGATCTGCAGGCCGATCGGGGCGGGATCGGCATACTTCGGATCCTTGTACTGCGACACCTGCTCGCCGTTGAGCCAGACGGTGAACGTGTCGCCCTTCGCCTCGACGCGGATCCGGTTCCACTCGCCGGGCTTGAGCAACTCGGCAGCCTTCGGCGCCCGGGCCTCTTCGGGATATTTTCCCGTGTAGAACGAGCAGGTCATGTCGCGCTTGAGGCTCCGCGACACGCCGATCTGCACCTGCAGTTCGGGCTTCCGCACCATGATGCCGCTGTCGATCTCGCCGGTAGACCGCACCTCCGCCTCCACGATCACGTCGCCGTACGGCTGTTCCGTGAAGAGCATCGAGCCCTGCTTGCGGTCGTCGCTCTGGCCGACGATCGTGCCGTCGACGACGCTCCAATACGACGGCTCGTTCGGTGTCTGCCAGCCGGAGAGATCCTGGCCGTTGAAGATCGAGGGCAGGGATGCCGTGGGAGGCGTCTCGGCCCGGCCGATGGCGGCCAGCGCGATCACGGCGACGCACACGAGCAGGACGGGACGGACGTAGTGCATGAGCGACTTCTCCGGATGGGCTGACTGAGGAGGCCGTAGCGTAGCACGCGGCCCGGGCCTGCTTTGCGCCGCGTGGTGGCCGCCGGTACCATGTTCGGGTTCCGCCCGAGTCCCCCGGCAGCGCCCCATGTCCGAGATCCTCACCTCGCCCCGGCCGTCCCGCTTCGGTCGGGCCGTGGGATTTCGGCTCGCCGGCGTCGGCAGCTACGCGCCGCCTACCGTGGTCACGAATGCCGACCTCGCCCGGCTCGGCTGCGACCCTGAGTGGATCGTGGAGCGGTCGGGCATCCACGAGCGGCGGCACGCCTCGCCCGAGATGGCGACGAGCGACCTGGCGGCCGAGGCCGGTCGGGCCGCGATCGCCCAGGCAGGCGTGGCCCCGGCCGACGTCGACCTCGTGGTGCTCGGCACGTTCACGCCCGACATGTGCATCCCGTCGACGGCCTGCATCGTCCAGGAAAAGCTCGGCCTCGACGCGGCCGCGATGGACGTGACGGCCGCCTGCGCCGGCTTCGCCTACGCCCTCGTCACGGCGGCCCAGTTCGTCGTGGCCGGATCGAGCCGGCTCGCGCTCGTGATCGGCGCCGACACCAACTCGCGGGTCATCGACCCCGACGACATCAAGACCTGGCCCCTGTTCGGCGACGGCGCCGGGGCCGTGCTCCTCGAGCCTGTGGAGCCTCAGCCCTCGGGCCGGGAATCGGGGCTTCTTGCCTTCTCGCTCGGCTCCGACGGCCGTGGCGCGGGGCTCCTGCAGTGCCCGATGAGCGGCTCGCGGCAGCCGGTGACCATCGAAGGCGCCGGGCGCCGCGAGCAGTTCATGCAGATGGACGGCCGGGCCGTGTTCAAGTGGGCGATCCGGCTTGCCGAGGAAAATATTCGCCAGGTCGTCGACCGCTCGGGCGTGCCGCTCGAGGCGATCGATCTCTTCATCCTCCACCAGGCCAACGCCCGGATCATCGAGGGCGCCCGGACGGCGCTCGGCGTCGATGCCGACCGCTTCATGGTGAACCTCGACCGCTACGGCAACACGTCGAGCGGCTCAATCCCGCTCGCGCTCGACGAAGCGTGGCGCACCGGCCGCGTGGGCCCCGGCAGCACGATCGTGGTGTGTGGCTTCGGCGGCGGCCTCGCCTGGGGCAGCGCCGTGTGGAGGCTGTGATGCGCGCCGGCTTCGGGCTCCCCGAATCCCCTCGCCGGACGTTCGCCTCCGCCCTCCAGGCTCCGGCTCACTCGGACCTGCCTGCGCTGCGCCATCCATGGCTGCGCTGGTCAGCTACGCCGTCTCCGGGACACGGGGAGCCCGAAGCCTCCTCAACTGGAACGGGGAGGATCGGGGTTGTCCCCTACCATTGAGACGGCGTATTTGACCAGCGCAGGCTGGGAGGCCGGAGCGCAGGCAAATCCGAGCGAACGAAGCCCATGGATGGGCGCAGTGAGCGTCCGGTGAGATGGTAGGGGCGACCCTGAGCCGGCGCGAGTCAGTTGCCTTTGAACCACTGTCAGGAGATCGTCTCATGTCCGAATCCATCGTTGAAAAGAAGCTCCCTGCCCGGCGCGATGTGCCTGTCGGGGATACGTGGGATCTCGCGAGCCTGTTTTCCTCGGATGCCGAGTGGGAGGCGGCGCTCGCGGAGTGGGAGAAGATGATTCCCGGTTTCGAGGCGTTCGCCGGCACGCTCGGCCAGTCGCCCGAGAAGCTCGCGGCGTGCCTTGCGCACGACGTGGCTGTCGATCGGGCGGGCGATCGGCTCGGCACGTATGCCCACCTGCGGGCGAGCGAAGATCAGGGCGCGGCCGAGTCGCAGCGGATGGTGGGGCGGTTTCAGCACGTGGCCACGCGGGCGGGCGAGAAGGCGAGCTTCATCCGGCCGGAGATCCTCGCGATCCCGCCGGCCACGCTTACCGCCTGGCTCGAGCTGCCGGCACTCGCCGAGTACAGGCTCTTGCTCGAGCGGCTCGTGCGCACGCGGCCGCACGTGCTGTCGGAGCCCGAAGAAAAACTGCTCGCCATGCAGGGCACGTTCGCCGGCACCGCGGGGAAGGTCTTCCGGCAGCTCACCGACGCCGACATGAAGTTCGGCAGTGTGACGACAGGGAACGGGGAGCGAGTCGAGCTCTCGAATGCCACGTTCATCACGCTCCTGCACGACCCGGTGCGCGAGACGCGGCGGACGGCGTTTCATCAGTACTATGACCAATACGAGGCCCATGCCAACACGCTCGCAGCCACGCTCTCGGGCTCCGTCGAGCGCGACGTGTATGCGGCCAGGGTACGACACTACCCGAGTGCAGTCGAGGCGGCGCTCTTCGGCGACAACGTGCCGCTGGCCGTCTACGACCAGTTGATCGCCGCCGTGCGGGCGAATCTCCCGGTCGTGCACCGCTACTACGACCTGCGGAAGCGGATCCTGGGGCTCGACGAGATCCACCACTACGACTGCTACGTGCCGCTCGTACCCGAGCTCGAGCAGCGGCACACCTGGAGCGAGGCCGTGAAGGTGGTGATCGAGTCGCTCGCACCGCTCGGGCATGACTACTGCATGCGGCTCGAACGCGGACTCTCCGGCCGCTGGTGCGATCGGTATCCCAACGCCGGCAAACAGTCGGGCGCCTTCAGCTCGGGCACGTACGACTCCGACCCCTACATCCTGATGAACTTCCAGGAGGAGGCGGTCGAGCATGTCTTTACGCTCGCCCACGAGGCGGGGCACTCGATGCATACGCGATACTCCGCCGAGGCCCAGCCCTACCAGTATTCGGGCTACACGATCTTCGTGGCCGAGGTGGCAAGCACGTTCAACGAGCAGTTGCTCACGCGACTGATGATCGAACGGGCGACGTCTGCCAAGGAGCGGGCCGCGATCATCGTGCGCGAGATCGACTCGATCAGGAACACGATCGTTCGCCAGACGATGTTCGCCGAGTTCGAGCGCACAAGCCACGCGTCGGCCGAGGCGGGCGAACCGCTCACGCTCGAACGGATCCGCGGGATCTACCGCGAACTGCTCGACGCCTACTTCGGCCCGCACTTCGCGATCGACCGGCAGCTGGAGCTCGAATGCCTGCGGATCCCCCACTTCTACAACGCGTTTTACGTCTACAAATACGCGACCGGCCTCTCGGCGGCGATCACGCTGGCGAAGAAGGTGGCCGAAGGGGGCGTGAAGGAGCTCGACGCCTACCTTCGGTTCCTGAAGGGCGGCTGCTCGAAGTGGCCGCTCGACCTCCTGCGCGACGCGGGCGTCGATCTCGAAAAGCCCGAGCCCGTCGCCACGGCCCTCACCCAATTCGGCCGCCTCGTCGACGAACTCGGCACGCTGCTGTGATTTTGCAGCGGACGTGTGCCTCGGGAAGCCCGAGGCGCAAGCCGAGAGGATGCCCCGGTTGGGAACCTCCGCGCGTATTCCCTTCGGCTCACGCCTCGGGCTTCCTGCGTTGAGGAGGCTCCGGGGTTACCCCTGCCGTTGAGACGGCGTATTTGACCAGCGCAGGCAGGATGCCGGAGCGCAGGCAAATCCGAGAGAGCCGGAGCCTGGAGGGCGGAGGCGAACGTCCGGCGAGACGGTACGGGGTAACCCCGAGCCGGCACACGTTCAGCGAGTCGGGCGTTCGGTGGGTTGGGAGGCGCAACTCCGGCGGTTTCAGGCCGCCGTGTTACAACAGGCGGCTTCAAGGAGAATCCCGTGGCCGATGTGATTCCGAAAGTCGTCGTGGTCGGCCGGCCGAATGTCGGCAAGTCGAGCCTGTTCAACTGGCTCGTCGGGAAGCGCATCGCCATCGAGGATCCGACGGCGGGCGTGACCCGCGACCGGCTCGTGCAGCGGATCGAGCTCGACGGCCGGATCGTGGATCTGGTCGACACCGGCGGCATGGGTTTCGACGACCCCGACGGCTTGGCAGCGAAGATCGACGCCCAGATCGAGGCTGGGCTCGTCGAGGCGGCGGTCGTGGTGTTCGTGGTCGAGGTGCGGAGTGGCCTGCTGCCGGCCGACCGCGACGTGGCCGCGCGGCTGCGCAAGAGCGGGGCGACGGTGCTGCTCGTGGCGAACAAGGCCGACGACCCCAAGTACGACGTGCAGGCCCACGAATTCGACGGGCTCGGGTTCGGTGAGCCGCTCGTCGTGAGCGTGCGGCAAAACAGAAATCGCGACGACCTCGTGGAGGCGATCGTCGAGCGGCTGCCCGAGGCCTGGCCCGAGGAGTTGGATCAGGCCGAACTGCCGGAGATGAAGCTCGCGATCGTGGGGCGGCGGAACGTCGGCAAGAGCACGTTCGTCAACGCACTCGCGCACGAGGAGCGGGTGATCACGAGCCCCGTAGCCGGCACCACGCGCGACAGCGTCGACGTGCGGTTCGAGGTCGACGGCCACTCGTTTTTGGCGATCGACACCCCCGGCCTCCGTCGCGCGAAGAGCCGCAAGACCGACATCGATTTTTACTCCACGCACCGCGCCCAGCGGAGCATCCGCCGGGCCGACGTCGTGCTCTTGTTCTTCGACGCCTCGGAGCCGATCGGCAAGGTCGACAAGCAGCTTGCCGAGGAGGTCGTGGAGGGGGCGAAGCCGGTCGTGCTCGTGGTCAATAAGTGGGACCTCTATGCCGGCGGCGTGCAGCAGAAGGAATGGGTCGAGTATCTCCGCGAGACGTTCCGCACGATGCCGTGGGCGCCGGTGGAGTTCGTGACGGCCACGCGCGGCCGCAACGTGAAAGCAGTGGTCGACACGGCGCAGCGGCTCTTCCGCCAGAGCCGCACCCGCGTGCCCACGGCCAAGCTCAATGCGATCGTGCGGGCGGCGATCGAGGCCAACCAGCCCCCGGCTGATCCGCGTGGCAAGCCCGTTCGGATCTTCTACGCCACCCAGGTGGAGAGTGCGCCGCCCACGATCGTGTTTTCGACGAGCGCACCCAAGAGCGTATCGGAGCCCTACCGCCGCTACCTGCTCGGCGTGCTGAGAAAGCACACGCCGTTCAAGGAAGTGCCGATCAAACTTCTCGTCCGCGGCCGGACCGCCGAGGAGCCCGACGCGTAGTGTTGTCCGGCTCAGGGCAGCCCCGTACCGTCTCGCCGGACGTTCGGGTCGATCGGCACGCCGGCTTCGGGCTCCCCATATCCCGTCGCCGGACGTTCGCCTCCGCCCTCCAGGCTCCGGCTCACTCGGATTTGCCTGCGCTGCGCCATCCATGGCTGCGTTGGTCAAATACGCCGGCTCCCAGGACACGGGGAGCCCGAAGCCTC
>Ga0247837_1007827_pt1 | contig 13870 bp, 17 predicted proteins | sample LaCtaG_2_FD_187115 | JGI IMG/M metagenome (GOLD analysis project Ga0247837, IMG submission 187115) | Freshwater microbial communities from meromictic Lake La Cruz, Castile-La Mancha, Spain - LaCruzMarch2015_14.5m | ecosystem: Environmental > Aquatic > Freshwater > Lake | place: Spain: Castile-La...
TAACACCCTAAATAATCCTTCGTTAAATACGTCTTACAATCAGTAATCTTTACGTGTAAGCCTCATGCATCTCTTTTTTCCTATAACATTACCATTATTGAGAATGAATTATGAGTTGGAATCCTTAAACGTTCGCAATTTATTTGAGAAGGATACGAACCCTGTAACTCTGTCCACGAAGACATCTTGCTACTAGTTGTTTGATTAACTAGTTAGAAAGTTTCTTGAGGTGAAAGAAGCTCTGCGTCATCGTCAGCGGTTCAGGGTTGCTCCGTACTTTCTCCTCGAGTTTCGTGAAAAAGAGCTGAATGAGTGCTTCGCCTTCCTCCCCTTTCGTGCACATTCCCTTCAAATAAGGGTACAAATACGCCCTAGTGAACCCTGCAAACCTCTTCACGTAGGTTTCCAAGTCACCTGTTTCTTTATACTGCTTGTATAAGATAAAGTCGTCTGTCAGCACCTTGGTGTTCACCACTTCATAGGTCCCCAGGCTTCGTATCACCTCTAGATTAGTCTCAGCTGAGAACCGCGTGACGGGTATAGGAAAATGTTCCAGGTAGCCGTCTGGAATCAAGCCTTCAGCCTTCATTTCCGAGGCGACTTCGATGGGTGCGTGAAACACCGAGGGGGCTTGATTGGTACCATCAGGAAGGTTGAAGATTAAGTGACCGCCTGGCTTGAGTTCGGATTGACGAAGGCGAAGAATCGTCGCTAAATTGTCTTGATGGTGGGCAAGGACTTGAGGACTCGACTCGAAGGATAGGGTGCGGGAGGAGATGAGAAGGTTGGTTGGGTAGGGTTGAGCCAGCCAGTGGAAGGCAGAACAGGCGTAGCCAATGTCCAGGGAGTTGTCAGGGAAAAGTTGGGTGTAGAAGGACTGGCCAATGGCGAAGGAGTGAACATTTGAGACGCTTCTGTAGGAATCGGCATGGCTCACAAGGTTGGAGAACAGAGTGCTCCAATGGTTTTCAGGTCTGTCCGTGTGGTACAGCCAGACAGAGGCGCTACTAGCGGCCCTAAATCTCTCCAACAGCGGCTTAAAGGTTTTGCAGGAGTTGAGTCCAGTTGCGGCTCCGAAGTCCGCCATGGTGACAGAGCTCTGGTCAGTGTAAGACGACATTGCAGGCCACAAGAACTCCGAGAGCATCTCGCCCCAGCGTTGCTGCATAGGGGAGTTGGCATCGTAGGTGATGTCCATCTTCAACCCTGCCATTATTTCACCAATTTTTGTTGATCTCCTACCCAAAATCTATCAATACCTGTAAGCCTCAAGGGCATTTGCTGCGGAATTAACGCGGGGAAGTCAGGTTTATCGATTTTTGCACTCTCGGACAAAATGAAAAATCAGCTTCGGATGAACATAGCGCAGGGTTCCGACAGTAAGCGTTCACCACGTCGCTTCTTCAACTCTGTCAGAATGAAGATCATTGACATTTAAAGCATTTCAGGTGTTCATTGACACACTATCCTGAGCAGAAGCTGTCTTAAGCAAAGGCAGTTAGTACCAGAACCCATAGCTTTCCACTACCGAGTTCTGGGAGTGGCCCTAGAACGCCTACTATCTAAAAGCATTTCTATGAGGCTACACAGAATGCTTAGTTCCCAGGACTTCCAGTCGCATCAAGTCGAACTCCACCTTGCAAATTTCACAGCTGCCCTTCCAAAACAGGACGAAGATGCCCGAGTTTCCCCACACTAACGGAGTGAACTGGCTGCTTGAACCCACATCCACAGACGGGTATTTCAGTCCTCGCTCTCGCGTTTTGCAGTTCCACCAGAAGCAAACTGCATAGTTGAGGACGTACAGCACGTCCTGAATGATTATGGAAGCCACCGGCTTGACATTGAAGCAGTTGACAGGGAGCAGTGCAAAGCTGAGAGCAGTGGTGTCGAAGGTCTCAATGGAGCCGCTGCCTCCTCCGGATAGGTAGATGAGGGATTGGTGTATTGCAGGGTTGAAATGTGTGCGCTCTCTCAGGGCTCGCGGCAGCACTTCCCACTCTTCAGAGCGCAGGCTGAAGCGCTCGCAGATAGAAGTGGCTTGCCCTTCCACTGCTCATTCAGCACACACATGCCCGGCCGCTCCCTCACCGTATGCATCTCAGCCGTTCGCCTCGCCCTTCCGTTCTTCAGGTTAATAATTAGAGTGCCCGGGTGTTCGCCGCAGTAGCAGCAAAACAGCAACTGCTTGTCCAGCAGTATAGTACTGGGCGTGGGGCCCAATTTCAATCCCAACTTCGTCCTTTTCCACTGCCGAAGTCCGGGGTAGAACTTATGCACAGTTGATTTCTCCACAGTGACCACAAACTCTGAGATGACCTGCTTATACTGCTCCTTGGGTATTTGTTGGTTTGGGTGGGAGTGGAGAGCAGAAAGCAGGTGCAGCCAGACCTCGTCCTGGTTGCTAGCGAAGAGCCAGGCTTTTGAGGCCAGGGAGACTTGCAGCACTTCGAAGGCGGACAGGAACTTCAGGATTTCAAGCAGGGCGCGCAGGTGAAATTCCATTATGGCGGAAAGATGTGAGAGTCACTACAACGGACTATCTATTTCACTTGTGACTGACCTCGCATTCATTTTCTTCAAGTCCACCTGCCACACTTTTGGTCTCTCCCCCTTTCTCAGCACGACGATGAAGCCTTGGCTGTCCCAAGCCAAAGTCTGTGTAGCGGACTCAGAAAACTCGGGCAGGGTGCAAATCTTCACTCCGTGCTGCCCTGTCTTGCAGTTCAACCAAAAGCACAAGTCTGTGTTGAACACATACAAGACGTCTTGAATGATGAGTGATATGGTGGGTAGGATGTTCTGGCTGGTGACAGGCAGCAGGGTGAAACTGAAGCTTGCAGGATTGAAGGTTTCTATAGCGCTTGTGCAGCCCCCTGAGAGGTAGATGAGCGTCTGGTGGACTGCAGGGTTGAAGCCTTTCCTTCGTCTAATAGCTGGAGGAAGAGCTTCCCAGTGCTCTGTTTGAACCTCAAAGCGCTCACAGACAGATGTGACATTGCTGTCAACTCCGCACAGGGCATACACATATGAGTCGAGTGCGCAAAGTCCTACATCTGTACGATACGTAGGCATTGTGGATGTTAATTGAGTTACTCCCGTTTTAAAGTGAAGGAACAAACAGCGGGGATCACCTGTGCAGCAAAATAGCCTGTCCTTATCCACCAGCACTGACTGAACAGGACTTTTCAGTTGTGCTTGTAACTGAGTCTGCTGCCATTTCAGATATCCAGGGTAGTACCTGCACACCGCAGTTCTCTCAATAACTACCACGCACTGTCTGTATGCTTCTTGGTAGGCAGTCTTCGCACTCGTTGGAATGGGCCCTGAGAAGCCCAGACAGGTTAGAAGGTGCAGCCACACTTCATCGTTGTCGCAGACCTGCAGCCACTGCCTACAGAGTAGCCGTGCCTGCAGCACTTCCGGCATACTCAGCCACTTCAAGGCTTCCAACAGAGCGCGGAATTGCTGCCTCCCAGAGATATTGCCACACTTCATCTATACAAATCTCACATGCTAGTGCAGACAGAATAGACTTTAATGGCGCTCTGTGCATATCCACGCCTCGCCCCTCTCCAAGTCCGCATCAATGGCTTTGACGATTCCCCACTCCCTGCTGACGACACAGTGCAGCACCTCTCTATTGCCCCGAACCACAGCCTGTAGTTCGAGTGGCTTGTGCATAGTAATGCAATTGTGGTGACTCAGGAAGTAGTAGTCGCAGTCCAGGGCGAGCTTCAGCAGAGTCTGGGGGAGGTTGGCAGGCAGCGGAGAGGGCAAGCAAGGTCTTGAAGGGGGCAAGCAGGGTCGCTTGCGGTCGAACATTCCGGGGAAGTCTGCAAGAGGGTCAGGCGCCCTCTTCCTCTTCTCCCTTTCGCGCCTTTCCCGATCCTGCGCTTCCCGCCTCGCTCGCTTTTCCTCTTCCCTCCGCTTGTCCAGCCTTTCCCTGACTTCCGCCCTCGATATTTCCCTCTGCAGCGCCTTGTCACTCTTTGTCATCTTCTTTTCCTTGTGCTTGCGCAGTATGTTCTCATCCGATTCGAAGTTTATCAGCTCTTCTTCCCCGGAATCAGGACTCACAGCCCTTGCTCTCTCCTGCAGCCGGGCAGCCAGCACCACCTTAGCATCTGGCCGTTTGGCTGCCTCCGTAGCATCGACAGTCAGGATGCAGCGACGCCTTTCCCCCATATATTACTAATCAGTGGAAAACTGCATATTGGCCATTGTTTGAATGGTCATGTAACAACACTTGACCTGCAGGCTGACCTCTGCATTGGTGAAGTTGTCTGCCAGGAGGAGTGAAGGGGTACGCAGAAAGGCGCAGAGTTGCAGTAGACCGAGCACTTGAGTCTCACTCAGACAGTTCCCTTCAAGGTTCACACACTGCAGAATGCTCACTGGTAGGAAGGCTAGCAGTGCTTCGTACCCTGGAGTGTGCAGGGAGTTGTAGCTCAGGTCTAGGTTTGTTACTTGGCTGTGGGAAAGAGCAACTAGCAAGCGAATCAGTCCTTCGCCTCCAGCACCCACCTTCGACAAACGTAGAGCTTTAAGCTTCGACACCTTCCCGAGCAGTTGAGCACTTAGCACCACCAACCCCTGCGACCCGAGCCAGTTATCACTCAAAGTCAACTCCTCTAAGGCTGCCAGTCCACACAGCCACTCCCCTGAACTCACTCGGATGTAGTTGCCAGACAGGTCCAAACAGCTCAAACAAGGCAGTTGCGTGAGGACGGACAGCACAGGAGAGGAGTCTGTGAGGCGTGAGTTGAGAAGGGAGAGGTGAGTGAGGTGGGAGGGCAGCATGGAAACCCAGTCCAAGCTTGCAGGTAGGCACAGTGAAGTCAAGCGCAGTCGTTTGTAAGGTCTCGGACACTCTCTGAGGAAGCCAAGCAGGGTCAGTTCCGGCAGCTTGAGCGCCCACAGTTCCTCGCCCTCAATCCCCGCTTCACCTTCCTCCATCTCTAACAAAGATGAACTACCTCCCGCCTCAGCGCTCCACCTCTCGCTTTCACATGCCTATCCGCACTTCCCAGCACTCCGGCTTCCGTGCTGTGTACCCACAAGCCCGCCAGCCTGCTGACGACCTGGCCTCTGTCTCCTCTGAACAGAGCATGCAGATGTCGGACACTCAGTCAGATTTGACGATGCTCGCTAAAGTGGAAGTCGAGGAAGTGCTGCGAACCTTCGCACAAACAACACAGCAGCAGAGAGACCAAGTGGTGAGGAGCATACAAGAAAGGGGAGGGGCGGATACTCCCGCCCTGTTGGCCTGGCAAGCTGGCTTGGAACAGGCCATACAGGGCTTGCCTGTCGCTGCAACTGGAGTGTCGCAACGTGTGTCGCAAACTCAGGAGGCACTGCATGTGCACTTCACATCCATGCAGACAGATATCTCACAGGGCTTTCGCAGTCTGGAAGATATCATTGCCAGCGTGACGGCCTCACTCCACCAGCAAACCAATCACATGCAAACCAAGCTGCAGAACATAGAAAAGCGCATAGTCAAGAGAAAATCTACTCTCAAGATCAAACCCAAAGAACAGAAATTCTACCCGCCTGGGGCCCTATGGCCTGTGCGTATCCCGCTCACTAACTGGTGCACCTGCATTTTGAAGGCAGGACGCAGAATGACAAGAATGGAGCGGATCAAAGGAATCCAAGAAGGCCGCTTAGTGTGCACGTGTCGCATAGCAAGTAGGAAATAATGGACTTCGGGACCTTGGCCTTGCTAGTGGCTTTAGTGCTTTCCTTGGTCTTTCTGCTCCGCCGCAAGTCCACGCCCCCAGCCAAGCCCAAGCTTCGTCCCCTGCCCATTTACTTCGGCTCGCAAACTGGCACAGCGGAACGCTTCGTTGCTGAATTGCAGACAGCTGCTGTGCTGCAAGGCTTCGCACCCACTGCCCAAGACCTCAACTCACTCGGTCTCGACACACTAGCTGCGCTCCCTATCGTTCTGATTGTCTGCAGTACTCAGGGCAAAGGAGATGCTCCCGATAACGCTGCGAAGTTTCTAAAAGCGGCTCAAACTGCAGTGAAACTGGGAGAAACGAAGTTAAATACCCCCTTTGCAGTGTTCGGGCTGGGCAGCTTGGAGTACATGGACACCTTCAACAAGTGTTCGAAGGGAGTGAGAGATGCACTCTTGAAGCTCGGGGCAAAGGAAGTGCTGGAGCCTGTGTTCGGAGACGAGACGCTAGATCTCCATGAGGACTTCCAAAAGTGGATTAGCCGAGTCTTACCAGTCGTGCAGGGTTTGAGGACCGAAGGAGACGAAGCGCAGGTGAAGGCCGCCATGGAGAAGAAACACCACTTCGTGGAAGTACAGACCCAAGTGCCTTTGACTGCCGCTGACCCCGCCCTCAACTATGAGCGTGCCTCCGAGCAGTACATTTCCAGCGGTACTTTCTAGCCAGTGCCTATGCGCATCCTTTCCTCCCAACTCGTCAAAGACGACCCGCTTCACCCTGTCTACTTCCTTGAAATCGACACTGGCGGAGTGCCCTATCAAACTGCGCAGGACTTTGCTATTTTCCCCGTCAATTCGGCGGATGTAGTCACAAAGTTGGCAGAGTTGCAAGGGTATGATCTAGAAACGACCTTTGCATTTCGGCCAGCGAAGCAAGACGTAGTGCCCTTCCCCACACCTTGCACTTTCAGGACAGCACTGGAGAAATACTGTGACTTGACAGGGCCGGTGCATAAGGATATACTTGCGCTATTGGAAAACTACGCAGAAGACTCAGACGACAAGAAAAACCTGAGAGAGTTGCAGGACCTGCCTTTAGACAAGTTCGAAAAGAAAGTCGCCGCTCCCAAGTTGACAATCCTTGACATTCTGCAGCGATACCAGTCCATCAAGTGTCCCTTCCCTGAGTTCGTCCAAATTGTAGGCCGCATCATTCCCCGCTACTTCACCATTGCCTCCTCCAGTCTACGCGAAGCAGACCGAATTCACCTGTGTGTGGCCGTGCTCAGAGAAACCACTGAGCAGATGAAGCAGTGGACCGGCCTTTGCACTGGCTATCTAGAAGCACAGTGCCAAGCCCGTCTCTACCCTGCTCTTCAAGTCTTCCTGGATGACTCCAAGTTTCACCTCCCTCCGCCTTCTTCCCCGCTGCTCATGGTGACGAATGGCTGCGGAGTCGCTCCTTTCCGCGGCTTCCTGAGAGAGCTGCAGTACCACGCGACTCGTAGGCCCTAGACAGATGGAGGACCGAAGTACTCGGATGTGTATTTGTTCTTTGGATGTCAGAGCAAGATGAAGGGCTTTTTGTTTCGGGAAGAACTGGAAGAGGCGCTGGGACAAAGGGAAGATGCAGTGATGGAGTACGAGTACCGGGGAGCCAGTCCAGGCACTGGGGTACTCACTCGCCTATTCTGTGCTTTTTCCCGCGACCAGCCTCAGAAGGTCTACATACAGCAAGTGATCCAACACCACTCTTCCTTCGTGGCAGACCTCTTCTTCACCAAGAAGGGCTACATTTACCTTTGCGGCAGCGAAGGCATGGTCAGTGATGTGCAGCACCTCCTGCACAAAGTTGCACAAGAGCGCTTCCCAGACAGAGACGTGATGTCCGAGATGATGCGGGAGAAGAGAATCGTGCAGGAGAGCTGGGGGTGATTAGAGCTTAGGAGTAAGAGCTGAGGAGAGATGGGACCAGTTGAGGTGGTGGCGCCAGTCCTCTAAGTAGGCAGCCACGTCTTCGTGGTACTTCAAGTAGTATGCGTGCTCCCACAGGTCACACACTAGCAGCACTCTGCCCTCGCCCTGCCACTCACCCAGCTCCTTCCTTATCTCCACTTCACCGTTCCGTTGCACCACTATCACCCACCCTGGTACTGTTTGGGTCTTACTGCCATCCAAAGCCACAGCTTCGAAGTGGGTCCAGAAGGCTTCTTCCTCTCCGAGGATGGAAGGGAAGGGCGCGGGAGTCGGAGCAGGACTGAGGGTGGAGAAGTAGAGCGAGTGGAGAAGGTCCTGTGGTGAGTGGATGTGTCGGTGACTGTGCAGGAGAGATGAGAAATCCATAATAGGACTCAGAGAGCAGCGACTAGTTTTCCCAAAGCAAGAAATATCTTAGAGTTGTGTTAGCTCGGTCTATTCATCAGATGGGTAGTTTAAGTGTCAAGGGGGAAGAGTGCAGGCAGTAATAAAGAATGGAAGGTCAAGGATGGACGTGTTCTTCCTGCCAAACAGGTCAAGCAGATTCCTTCTGTACTTGCACTGGAGTTGCAACGCTCTTCTGTGAAGCTTGTTTTTTCAAGCACTACCAAGCCTACAAGTGGAAGCAGCATCCTTCCTACCCCGTTTCAGCCCTCTCCAGCTATTCGAGTCCAGGGTATATGGATAGATTGCAGGCGAGAACCAATGACTTTCCTTGCCTAAGAGAACATGTGATGAAGTCTATCAGCGAGGTGGACAAGTGCGAAACTGAGTTAACTGTTAGAACTCAAGAAACAGTGGCGGCGCTGACCCAATACTGCGGAGCTATGGTGGAGTGGCTAAGGGGCAAAAAGGCTGAAATGTATGCTGCTCTGGGAGAGGTAGAGGCCACTATGCTGGAGGAAAGGCCAGCACTGCAAACTACATATGGGCAAGTTATTAGAGATCGCTTGGAGATGAGAGCAACTGATGTCACTCTTTTCGCTTACACGCTTCCCGAGCTGAAGTTTGAATCTTTAATGCTGCTTGATATCGAAGACCAGCCTGATAGTTTGAAGTATCTGAAAACCTTCCCGAGTATAGCCGGCAACGTACTAACTCTCTTCGATATAGCATCGAAGCAACGCAATGCCTATAGGCTCGCAACAACATTCACTCCAGGAACAACTTTCTGTCTGGTGGATGTCAACACTCTTCTGTGCGTCGGAGCCGATCCGCCTTCTGACTCTGTCTTTTCGCTGAACCTCTACTCGACAGTCCTGACACAACTGCCGAATATGAAGTACTCAAGAGCTTATTCAAGTCTTGCCAAGGTGGGCAGCTATGTGTATGTGTTTGGGGGCAAGTACCCAGATCCGCTGCCTTGCGAGAAGTATTCGCTCAGCAGAGGAACTTGGAATACATGCCCCATACTTCTGAATCAAGGATATGTCGCATGTGCTGTTCACTTGCACGAGATCTACCTGATAAGCCATGCAGACATATTGTCAGTCAGTGTGTTTAATACCAGACAAGAAACTATCAGAACCTTATCAGGAAGTCCTAATCCAAGCCAACCTTATAGACTGGGGGCTCCACAGCAGTCCTCACAACTCCCACCTCCACTACGAATATCTCGACAAACACGATTTACACCTTTACTTCGACAAGGTAGTTCACCAGCACAATTTCAGTCTCAACAGTCCATGTTTCCTGCACATAAGCATGCACAAAGGCTTGCACAAGAGCCATTCCCACGAGGGCCCACATGGGCCTTCATAGTCGAAAATGAACTCTTCCTGTTGAGCTGTACTGATGTCTTTCTTACACACTTTACACTAAATGCCCCAACTAATCCTCAATTTCACCAGATAAACTATGCAGGTCTTCCACTACAGAATTGTCCCGCCTTCGCCAAGAACAAAGAGTGCATATTGTCAGATTCTGCTGGGAATATGGTCACACTGGACATTGACACCTGCGTGATAACCAAGCACTAGCTCTCTAGCTTAACTGACTATCAGAAAGGGTGGAAACCGGCAATGTGGCTAAGATCTTAGTGGAGAAGATACTGTGGTGAGTGGATACGTTATGACAGTGCAGGAGAAACGAGAAATTGATAGTAAGAACAACACATAGTGCTACTACGACTAGTTTTCTCAAAACAAAAATATCTTAGAATTGTGTTTGCTCTTGCCTAGCATTGGATGACCAGTTTAAGAGTTATAATGGAGGGTTGCGCAAATTGCCAAACACGCTTAGCAGATTTCTGTTGTACTTGCAATGGAGCCGCAACAGTTTTCTGTGAAGCTTGTTTTTTTCTTCAACTCAAGTCTTCCGCTACAGAATTCGCCCGCCTTCGTCAAAGACAACGAGTGCATATTGGCAAACTCTACGGGGAATATGGCCACACTGAACATCGAGACAGGCGTCATGAACAAGTCCTAGCTGTCTAGCTTAACTCACTAGTAGAAAGCGTATGAACTGCCACAAGTGGCTAATGTCTTAGCGAATCCTGAGACCTAAGTAGTCATACTCTAGCAAGAGTCCCTGCTTCCTGCTCCCTCTCCACTGTTTGCCCACTCCCGCTGCTATCACCAGTCCCACCGCTGTCCCCACAATGGCTGTCCAGCCCAAAGAACCCTCACTTCGAGGCGCCAGGCCTATTGTCATGGACTTCGGACTCAGAGCAGTCGAGTATTGGCGGAAAAAGGGAAGTCCAAAGCTCCAATAAGAGACCTTTTCCGGCCAAATCGTCACCATGCACTGATCTGTTCCATTCCTTCGCATATAGAACTCAGGCGCCAGCTCCACCGTAACAGCAGCCAGGCGGAAGTAGAGAGTCGGGTACATTGTCTTCGGCATCAAAGGCCCGCAGTCGCAAAGTAGGGAATCCCCTGATTCCGCGCAGCGGCGGTTGCGGGCAATACGCCTGTAAAGTGATTTGACTGTTTCCTCAGGTCCCCAGACCCCGTCTCTGTCCCAGTCGAGTCGGATATCCCTGGGCTCTTCAGCCACTGTCTCCCTCCCCACTGTCAAAGCTTCGAGTCCTAAAGTCCACTTGCCCTGCTGCCATCCTGCGCTTGCGTACCGGTAGGAAGGGTCGACTGGTAGGGTGGAAGGGAGTAGGGTCAGGACTAAAGTGGAGGCACTGGGTGAGGAAATGAAAAGGACGGGGGAAGCTGGGAGAGCGGAAAGATGCGGCTCTACCTCTGACTGCTGAAGTTCGTTCCTTGCCCACTTGGTGAGCAGTTCCACCTCCTCTCCAAGTCTCCGGGACTCCTGTCCCAGCGCCAGCACTAGTCCCGCTGCTGCCACCCACATCCACATTCCTTATTATCGCTCCCCACTGTCTCTACACAGCTGTAGTGCACTGTGACGGAGGCCATATTGGCAATTGTTGCTTAAATTAGATGCGCGCAAGCTCGCGAGCCTTCCAGCGGCAACTTCAAGATGAAATCCAGCGGAGAGGGGGCAGTGACCTCGAGTATATCGCGTATATGGAAGAGAAGAACCTATTCGTACGGCAGCTGGCGCAGGGAAACACTGCCCAAGTAATCAAGCAAATCGCCTTCAAGAAGCAGCTTCTGGCGGAGCCTGTGGACAAGGAGGGCAACTTACCCATCCACATCGCAGCTATCAATGGCCGAGACGACCTCATAGTGAAGCTCATTGAGCTGGGCGCTGATCCGAACGCCCGCAACTACAGCGAGGAAACACCGCTGTTAATGATCCTCACGAAGTCCTTCCTGCTGAACTCGCTGGTGCTGTACGAAACGCTGATCAAGGGAGGAGCGCAGGTGTGTGTGCGTGACCCTGCGGGCCGTAGCGTAGTGAGCAGTTATCTGCAGTGCGACCAGGAGCTATCCAAACTCAAAGAGGAGTTCACAGACAAACTGCGGCATCTCTTGCTGGCCACTTGCAGACAGGAGATGTGGGAGAAGCGCAAGGTGCTGGTCTACGCCTACGCGCACGGCTTGGTGGTGAAGGTCCCTGCGGCTCTCTTTAGGGATATAGCGCTGGAATACTGATAACTAGCTGCCTTCCCTGGTTTGTGTGGAACACAGTTCTAGCCAGGCGCTAAAGCTATGAGCTCTGGACTCGTTTCAAATATGATAATGCGCTTTGCCATACTGATCTCAAAGAGAGAGGCGATTTTATGATAAAGTGAAATGGGCTTAGCAACTATTTAGACTTTTGGAATTAAGGATGTGAATAAACTCCTCCATCTTGGCTATGAAGCCAGCTCATTCTCACTGCAGAATAGACATGCCTGGCCTAAGTTAGAGTGATAACTAGGAAACTACTGATTTAGTCACGTAGTTAAATTTGCACAGCAAGCCATTGTCATAATTTACCAATAGAACCTCGCTTCCAGCTACGAATGCAGGGCCATTGCTCCATGAAACATCTCCAGTGACACCAAAGGTTTGCATCTCCTCTGTAGAGTTGATTTTCCATGTAGCCACTTGCCCGGTGCCCAGGATGTAGAACTCTCCTGCTACCACAAAGCAAGCCCTATTGTCCGAAATCGAAGCTGGGATAAGAAATGGCAGGGTTCTGAAGGTTTCCCGGCCAGTATTAAAGACCTCAATCGACCTATGTCCAGACACTCTTGCTAAGTAGATGTCATCAATGTGCACTGCAGGGGAAAAAACCCACCTCGCAGCACTCATATTCCCAAACCCTTCCCAGACCTTTCTATTTACAGCCAATTTTTCGCAGGAGGCCAGTTGAGGTTGATAACACCCGAATACATATGCATAGACACCTACCTTCACAACTCCCGGGAAAGACCGCGCTGTTGTTAGATTGGGAAATGCTGTTAATTTCTGATCTGTTAAATTCAATGAAGAGACAGAAGTGGAAGCCGGGTGTCCTCCAGTGCACAGGACATTGCTGGCGTCCAGAAGGCAAAACACAGTTCCATTTGTAAAGGTAGTGGACAGAGTGAAGAAGCGGGATTCTTTCCTGACGAAATCATATAGGCGGAGTGTGTTTCCGAATATGCATGGGAAATGCTGAGACTGGTAACAAGAGTAGCGCTGGTTTCTAATGTCCAGCAGACCTTTTGGGTCAAAGGCATTCACTCGGTATTCAAATAGCTCGAGAAAAGTGGATTTGCGGTCTAAATACGCTCTCATTGCTTTCCCATAAACTAACCTCAGTTCAGGCTGTTCCTCAGTAATAGTGGCCTCCACTTCCTGCAATGAAGCCTCAATTTCCCTCTTATCCTTCTGCAGCATTTCCACCGTTTCCCTCAAATACTTGGTCAATTCCTCAACCTGGGCTGACAGTTCCCCAATGCATTTATCCACTTCCCCCAGGCTCCTTTGAGTGAGTTCCCTGACTTCCTGCAGAACTGCCACTCGTGCCTGCACCGTCACCAAGGTGCCAGCGTCTCTGAGCCGAGGCAGCAGTGAAACACGGAAGGAAGGGTGATGCACACTGGCGTTCTTGTCAAAGTGCAAGTAGAAGCAGGCTGTGCAGTAGAGGATTTCAGGCCGCTCACACGTACAGAAGTAGGCTGCGGGATTCTGCGCGCAGATAGAGCAGGTGCGGTTTTGCTCTGCCATTATGAGGAGATGTGGGAAGTCTACAATTTAGGACTATACTTTGGGAACGCTTGAGAGCATTTGGAATATACAGGATTCTTATCTTGTTCATTCTAACAGAGGAAACTTCTTAGAAGAGGCGGTAACCTCTTATTTTATATAGTGATAAAGTGAATTTTGCAATGCATAGGAACTTAGTAGGCGGGTTAGGAATTTCTTCATTTTGCAGGCTAGTAGATATCAAATGTCTCGTTAATTCAAAGAATTACCATAACATTAGGGAAGTTCACATTCCGGATGAAGATATATCGTTGTTGATTGATTAACTACTGAGTTAATCTCATAGTTGAATAAAGCGCCAGCGCTGTAATTTACCGAAAGTACTTCGTTACCAACTAAATAGGGAGTAGTACTGCTATACGGCAAAATCTCACCATTAGTGCCAGTGGCCTGCATCTCATCAGTAGAGCCGATCCCCCACCTCTCTATTTCCCCATGTCCCAGCATATATCTCCCCTGCGACCACAAAGACTTGGATATGACAGGGAATACGGGCAGGGTTTGGAAGGGCAGGATACTGAAGGTTTCATGCGCTTGACTTGCGGTCCAAATAGGATCTCATTATTGTACCAAAAGCGGAGGTTAAATCGCTGGTCCTCTGTGATAGGGTTTC
>Ga0247837_1007828_pt1 | contig 13870 bp, 9 predicted proteins | sample LaCtaG_2_FD_187115 | JGI IMG/M metagenome (GOLD analysis project Ga0247837, IMG submission 187115) | Freshwater microbial communities from meromictic Lake La Cruz, Castile-La Mancha, Spain - LaCruzMarch2015_14.5m | ecosystem: Environmental > Aquatic > Freshwater > Lake | place: Spain: Castile-La...
AACCTGCAGGTTTTCGCACGGTATTCCTATGCGGATGGCACTCTCGTCAACATCAAGAACAGCGCCCAGTTGGGGTTCGGTTACAGTGGACTCTTCGGCCGCACGAATGATCTTTCCGGTGCCGCCTTTGCCCTGACATTCCCCCAGCGAACATCCACCCGGAATGAAGCGGTTCTTGAGGTCTTTCATCGTTTCCAACTCGCCTCAAACAGTCAGTTCTCAGTCGGCTTTCAGGCGATTATGACGCCTGGGAATGCCGTCGAAGCCGAAGCAGCCGGCATGTTTTACATGAGGTTGAGGACTTCGTTCTAATAGCAATAACTAAAAACTTATGGAAGCAACACAAACAGACAGTGGGTTGATGAAGCGGCTGCTCGACGGGGTCGAGAAAGTCGGAAACAAGGTCCCGCACCCGGTCATCATCTTTTTGATCATGATGCTGATTGTTGTGGTGCTCTCCCATGTGCTGCATCTCGGCGGTGTCTCGGTCACCCAGCAAGTGATCGACACGGAAAGTGACACGCTGCAAAGCCAGGTTCTCACCGCCCGGAGCCTGCTGACCCCGGAGGGATTGCGGTTTATCTACACCTCGGTGATTCCCAATTTTATGAATTTCACCGCGGTGGGATTGATCATCGTGGCCATGATCGGCGTCGGGGTCGCCGAGGAATCGGGCCTGATCAAAGCGTTGATCCGCAAGCTTGTGGCAGTTTCCCCCGGTTGGGCGATTGCTTACATTTTGATCTTTGTGGGCATCGTCTCAAGCATTGCGGCCGACGCAGGTTACCTGGTTTTGATTCCTCTCGCCGGCTCGGCATTCCTCAGTGTGGGCCGCCATCCCATCGCCGGTCTGGCAGCGGGTTTTGCGGCGGTGGCCGGTGCCTTCACGGTCAACATGCTCATCAAGCCATTGGATGCCGTCCTGACCGAATTCACCAACGACGCCATCCATCTGGTGAATCCGAACGTCTCCCTCGACCTCACCGCCAACCTTTGGTTTTCGATTGCCTCTGTCATTGTCCTCACCATTGTCATCACGTTCATCACCCAGAAAATCATCGAACCCAGACTTGGAAAGTATGAGGGATGCCACGCGGCGGGTTCAGGAGACAATGAGGGCACTCAGGGCGATCAGGCACCGCTGGGCAATGAAACGCGGGGCTTGATGTTTGCCGGTTTCGGCTTGCTTGCAGTGATCGTGCTCCTTGTTTTGGGATGCCTTGGCCCGAACGCACCCCTGCGAAATCCGAACACCGGTGCGCTCATCGGCGACTCCCCGCTGATGAACGGCCTCATCGCAGTCATCATGATTTTGTTTCTTGTCACCGGCGCGGCCTATGGGTTCGGAGCCGGAACAATGAAAAAGAGCACGGACATCATCAAGGCCATTGAAAAAGCCACATCCGGCCTCGGAAGCCTGATTTTCCTGCTGTTTATCCTTAGTCAGTTCATCGCCTACTTCAACTATAGCAACATCGGAACGATCCTTGCCATTTCCATGGCAGACAGCCTGAAAACCGCCAGCATTCCTCCGCTGTTTCTCCTGCTGGCATTTATTGTGGTGGTGGCATTGATCGACATCCTGATCACCGGCGCCATCGCCAAGTGGGCGCTGTTTGCACCGATCTTTGTTCCCCTGCTTCTGCAACTCGGCGTAGCGCCGGAGTCGGTTCTCTCGGCTTACCGGATTGCCGACTCCCCGATGAATGTCGTCACTCCTCTCAACCCGTATTTTGCATTGGTTGTCGTCTTCATGCAAAAATACAACAAGGACGCAGGGGTCGGCACGGTTGTCGCCCTCATGCTTCCCTACGTGGTCGGCATGTTTGCGGTGTGGACCTTGTTGTTCGTCGCATGGTTCCTGCTCGGCCTGCCCTGGGGACTGTAACCAACTCCCGCTTTCCATGTTTTCCCGGGCTTTGAGAACATGTTGACGCCGGATTTCCCCCAGCCCGAACTCCCCCGGAAGCAACATCTCGCCGATGCCACGGAGCTCATGGAGTTCATGTTCCGGCTTGGTCAGGGTTACCTTGTGTGCGGGGAGCAGACAGCGAAGGTTGAACTCCTCCTTCGCCGCATTGCCGCCGCTTACGGCATGCGAATGTCACGGATCGTGGCATTTCCAACCGCGCTTTTTATCTCGCTGCACGATGACTCCGGGGAGCGGGTGACGTTTGCCGATGTTCAATCCCAATCTCTGCGTCTTGACCAAATGGCCGACATTTATGCCATTGGAGATGAGGCCCAATCGGGCAATCTTGACCCGAAGGAAGGGCTCAAGCGACTCGCGGAAGTGCGTCGCCAAAAGGCCCGGTTCGGACGCATCGGCATGGTATTTGGCCACGCCATCCTGAGCACCGGTCTCGCGATTGTTTTGATGCCCACACCGGTCAACCTGGCCTCGGCGGCCGTGCTGGGATTTGTGGTGGGATTGATCAAGCTTTTCAACAGCGGCCGCAGCGTCCTCTCAATCCCGCTCCCGGTGGTCACGGCCACCGCCGTCTCTTCGCTCGTCTTCCTAGCGATCCGCTATGGCATTCCCATTGATCCGCTTCATGCGCTGATTCCGCCCCTCGTGACGTTCCTTCCCGGCGGGATGCTCACACTTGGAATGGTGGAACTCGCTTATGGTGACATGGTCAGCGGATCCAGCCGTCTCATCAACGGCTTCGTTCAACTGGTCCTGCTGGCCTTCGGGCTTGGGATCGGGGCGGCCCTCACCGGATACTTTCCTGAGGACCTCGTTCAGTCTGCCGGAAGGTATATCATCATGCCATGGACCGCCTGGGCGGGCGTCTTGGTATTCGGGCTGGGGGTTTACATCCACTTTTCAGCACCGCGAAACTCCCTTCAGTGGTTGTTGCTCGTGTTGTTTCTGGCCTTCGCCTCGCAGCGTTTGGCCGTCGGATTTGTGGGCAGCGAACTCAGCGGCTTTTTTGGCACGCTGGTTGCCACTCCGATTGCCTACCTCATCGAAATGAAGTTCCGTGGTCCGCCAGCCGTCGTCACCTTTCTTCCCAGCTTCTGGCTTTTGGTGCCCGGCGCACTCGGCCTGCTGAGTGTAACCCGCATGATGAGCGACCGCGCTGCCGGCATCGAAGGGTTGGTGACCGTCCTCTTTGTCATCACTTCGGTGGCGCTTGGCACCCTCGTCGGCGCTTCGCTCTACCGCTGGGCCACCGAACGCTTCAACGTCTGGCGGCTCCAGATCGGACGCGTCGCCACGTACTTTCGCACTCCCAGAGCCTGAGGCAGGTTCATTCCGCTTGGTTTTGCGCCTCTAATGCGCAAACAACCGGAAGGTCCTGATCGGCGGGGAGACGTTTTTTTGTGATACACCGGCTGCGCCGGATGAGAAGCGGTCAGGCCGCCGCGCCTTCGCGGAATGAAATCCGACGGATATGGTCGAAGGGAACTGCGTCGAATGTTCCAGCGTCGTCGGCGATGACAAGCAGTTTTCCTGTCACAAGCACATGATCGCGGGTTGGGATCGAATAAACGACATCACTCGCAACGTCCACCGCAAACGGGTGAAAAGGGACTTCGTTCAGAAGTTTGATAATCTGTTCGCGCACGGATCAAACATCCCTCGAAACCTGTGCTGGATCAAGTCGGAATCACCAGGGCAAACGCATTGAAGTCTTCTGGAAATCTGCTCGCGCCAAGATCACAAGGACCGCCAAGAGTGGGAAAGCATGGAGAATCAGAGTTTGCCCGCGAATGACGCCAATGAACGCGAATAGGACGGGGAGGATGGAGAGTTGGCAGGGAACAAGAGGCCCGCCTTCCTGTGTTGGAAGTTCTTCCCATTCGCGGAGATTGGCGTGATTTGCGGGCACCCTTGCTGTCTTGGGGATCGAAACCAATTTGGTCTACGAGGTCCGTATCGCTTTTAAACCCTTGGCGGGCTTGGCGATCTTTGCGCGAAATTCCATTTTGGAATTTCCCCAAGCTTCCCGAGCGCTCACAGTCATTGTCTGACACCATGCCCGAAGCCGCAACCGAGCAAATTGCCGCATTTATCGCCCGCTGGGAAAGCTCCGGTGCCGCCGAGCGGGCGAACTACCAGATGTTTCTTTCGGAACTCTGTGACATCCTCGGCGTCCCGCGTCCGGCCCCGACTTCGCCCGATTCCTCGAAGAACCTCTACGTCTTTGACCGCGCCATTACCCGCACCCACCCGGACGGCTCGTCCACTACGAATTATATCGACCTCTATAAGGCCCGGCACTTTGTAGGCGAAACCAAGCAGGGCCATTCCGCTGATGCCTCCGAACTGAACAAGCCTGCCGCCGCGAAGACCGGCCATGGCAAGCGTGGCACACTCGCCTTCGACAAGGCCCTTGAGCGTGCCTACCACCAGGCACGGGGCTATATCACCGCCCTGCCTGCCGGGGATGGCCGCCCGCCATTCCTCATTGTTTGCGACGTGGGCCATACCATCGACCTGTATGCGGAGTTCACGTGCACCGGGGGCCAGTACGAGCGCTTCCCCGATCCCGTCTCGTATCGCATTACGCTTGCCGACCTCCACCGCCCGGAAATTCGGGACCGCCTCCGCAAGGTCTGGCTTGACCCCCATTCCCTCGATCCCTCGAAGGTGGCAGCCGCAGTCACCCGCGACATTGCAGGCCGTCTCGCCGTGCTGGCCAAGTCGCTTGAAGCCGACGGCCACGACCCGCAAATCATCGCGGGCTTCCTTCAGCGCAGCCTCTTCACCATGTTTGCCGAGGACGTCGGTTTGCTGCCCGACGACGGATTTAAGACCTTGCTTGACCGGGCGAGGGAAAACCCGCGCGGCTTCCCGGTCCTTATTTCCACCCTGTGGAAGGAAATGGCTGCCGGCACCCATTACTCGGCCCTCCTCTTCAAGGAAATCGCCCACTTCAACGGCGGGCTTTTTGAAAATACCAACGCCCTTCCGCTCTCCGCCGCGCAACTCGACATGCTTGCCGATGCAGCCGCCACCGATTGGAGCGGCGTCGAGCCATCCATCTTCGGCACCCTGCTCGTCCGTGCCCTCGATTCCCGCGAACGCCACAAACTGGGAGCCGAGTTCACCCCGCGTTCCTACGTCGAGCGTCTCATCCGTCCGACCATCATTGGTCCGCTCCGCGACGAATGGGATGCCGTGCGCGTCGCTGCAGCCACCCTTCACGAGCAGGCTGACCAGTCGGAAATCCGTGCCGACCAACTCGAAGCCGACGCCAAGGCAAAAATGCTCGCCGGTGCCTCCGTCGAGGCGAAGCAACTCGGTGCTGATGCCGCCCGCCTTCGCAAGGATGCCTCCAAAAGCGATGACGAAGCGCTCGCCCAGGTCATTGCCTTCCACCGCTACCTCTGTGGCCTCACCATTCTGGATCCGGCCTGCGGCACCGCAAACTTCCTCTATGTCACCATGGAGCACATGAAACGCCTCGAAGCCGAAGTGCTCGAACTCATCGACGCCCTGGGCGGAAACGCCGGCATGGAAATCCAGGGCTTCCGCGTCCGCCCGGAACATTTCATCGGCCTCGAAATCAACAAACAGGCTGTCGCCATCGCCCAACTCGTCCTTTGGATCGGCTACTTCCAGTGGCATTACAAAACCACCGGCAAAGCCGACACCGGTGACCGTCCGCTGCTCCCCAAGGACCGTAGCATCTTCGAGCAGGATGCCGTGCTCGCTTACGACGAACGCATCCCCCGCCGTGACCCCGAAACCCGCGAATTCCTAACCGTCTGGAATGGCCACACAACCAAACCCCACCCCGTCACCGGAAAGGAAGTCCCCGACGAATCTGCCCGCACTGTGATCTTCGATTACACCAACCCCCGCCGCGCGGAATGGCCGAAGGCGGATTATATCGTGGGGAATCCGCCGTTTATCGGAGCTTCCCGGATGCGGGATGCTTTGGGGGACGGTTATGTCGAGGCCCTGCGAAAGGCATGGAAAGGCAATGTTCCCGAGTCCTCCGACTTCGTCATGTTCTGGTGGTGCAAGGCCGCCGAACTCGTTCGCGATGGCAATGCCAAACGCTTCGGATTCATTACCACCAACTCAATCCATCAGACGTTCAACCGGCGGGTCATCGAACCATTTCTTGCGGATGCGAAAAAGCCACTTCATTTGGCTTATGCAATCCCCGACCATCCATGGATTGATTCCGCTGATGGCGCTGCTGTTCGCATCGCCATGACGGTTGGCGCCCGCGGCAACGATGAAGGTATTCTCGAAAAAGTCGTCACCGAACAGGCTCACAACGACGGCGAGACCGACGTCTCCATGGTGAGCCTCAGGGGCATGATTGCTTCGAATCTTCAAATTGGACCAAATTTAACACTTTGTGGGCAATTGTTGGCTAATGACAACCTGAGCAACAACGGTGTGATTCTTGGTGGAAAAGCATTTGATGTGAACTACATGACCGCTGTGTCGCTTGGACTCGAAAGCAACCCCATGGGAAGGAAGCATCTTCGCAGATACATGGGCGGGAGTTCGCTTACCTCGCGATTTGAAGAGAGTTACGCCATCGACCTCTTCGGCTTATCCGAAGAGGCCATTTGTAAGGATCTACCGGAAATTTACCAATGGGTGTTTACTCAAATCAGACCGAAGCGACTACAGAACAAGCGAAAAGCGCGACGAGAAAACTGGTGGTTGTTTAACGAGAGCGTTCCGAAACTGAGAAGAATGCTTCATGGACTTACAAGATTTATTGGGACAACAGAAACGGCAAAACATCGCATGTTTTCATTTGTTGATGGTGACGTTCTTCCGGATCACATGGTCATTGCAATCGCTATCCCTGACGCATTTGTCTTAGGTGTGCTGTCGTCGAAAATTCACGTTACTTGGGCACTGACCAACGGCGGAACCTTGGAAGATCGCCCCCGCTATAATAAATCCCGCTGCTTTGACACCTTCCCCTTCCCCGCCATAATGGAAGGCGATCTCAAGCAACGCATCCGCGAGCTTGGCGAGCGCCTTGACGCCCACCGCAAACGCCAACAAGAGCTACATCCAGACCTCACGCTCACGGGCATTTACAACGTCCTCGAAAAACTCCGATCCGTGGAGGCCCTGAACGCGAAAGACAAAACCATTCACGACCACGGACTTGTCTCCGTGCTCAAGCAGATTCACGACGAGCTGGATGAAGCCGTGTTGGAAGCGTATGGCTGGAGCGACCTCCAAAGGAGCACGGGCGTCCCGCCCGTGTCCCCCAAAGAACACGGGCAGGATGCCCGTGCTCCTTTAGCCGACATTCTCGCCCGTGGCGGCGCGGAGGCCGGGGCACTCGAACAAGCGATCCTCACCCGGCTCGTTGCACTCAACCACGAGCGGGCCGCAGAAGAACAGCGAGGCCTCATTCGCTGGCTCCGCCCCGACTTCCAAGCCCCCGGCGAGAATCCCGCCCTACAAACCGAAATCGAAGAAGTGGAAATGCCCTCGGATAATCCAAAATTCAATATCCAAAATCCAAAATCAGAACCCTGGCCAAACGATCTGCCCTCCCAAGCCGCCGCCGTTCGCAAACTCCTCCCCACCATCGGCCCTGACCCCGAAGCCCTTGCCGCATGTTTCGGACGCAAGCAAAACAAGCGCACCGATCAAATCACCGGCATCCTCGCCACCCTAAGGGCCCTCGGGCACATTGACTAATCCGGCGGGGGCCGGTGGCAAGGATGGGAGTGTAGGCAAGGGGACCAGGTGAGAAACCGCATCCATCGCCGCCGGATTAGGCGCACCAGCGCGGAAGCAGTCGGATGGGACTTTCGCCAAGCACCCGCTCTCTCCTCCAGCAAATCCGCATCGATCTGCTCTCCATTTTTCGAACTACAAAAGTTCGAGGCATTTAGAAGGAGATCGGGTTTCTTCCTGGCACGCAAACGAGGCTTTTGCGTCTTGCCCGTTATGGATGTAGGTGAAACTGTCGGGGCGGTACGGGGAAAAGTGGACGAGCATCGTATTGCCCTCCTCAATGACGAGGGGCAGACGGTGAAGCCATTCATCCCTTCTGAGTCGCCGGGTTGCCGCCGGGGAATTTTCAAGGGCCACCCGACCGATCCGCAAAACTCGTCGCACTCTTCGGCCGAGGAGACGGAAATGAGCATCGCCTCGTGATTGACGAGCACGCACTTGACAAATCGCCCGCACTCGGTCTGCACACACTCTCCGGGTTCAGGGCAGTAACCCACGATGTCTCCAAGGCCATGCCACCACATCACTCCCAAGCCGACTGCATCATCCATCACTGCCCGGAATGCGTCGATCTTGGCGTGAATGTCGCTGCGTAGAGCGATGGAATTGCAGATTGGGGTCAAAACTCTGGGATGTCCGCCGCCATGATTTCGCCGAGAGAAGCGCGATCGCTGGTTTGTTCGCGCATGAGCCGGTTCGCCTGCAAGGACAGGGACTTTTCAAAAACATTGCGGACGAGGCGGGCGTTCCCGAAGGTGTGGTCGCGTTGCTGATATGCGGCATGCAATCGGCCATAAATAGTTTCGACCGCCATCTCGGCCGGAATGTAATCGGATGCCCGGCAGATTCTCTGGTAGATCTCCAGCAATTCGTCGGGCGTGTAGTCCTGGAAATAGAAATACTTGTTGAATCTCGATTGGAGACCGGGGTTGGAGTTGATGAACCGGGAAATCTCCGCCTGGTAGCCGGCGACAATGACGACGATCTCGTCGCGGTGATCCTCCATAAATTTCAGGATTGTATCCACCGACTCCTGGCCGAAGTCTTTTCCCGAGTCCGCCGGGGTGAGAGTGTAGGCTTCGTCAATGAACAGCACGCCGCCCCGCGCCTTTTCCAGCACGGCAAGAGTCTTCGGGGCTGTCTGCCCGACATACTCAGCCACAAGTCCAGCCCGATCAATTTCAACGCAGTGCCCTTTGCTTAAAACCCCTAGGCTTCGGTAAATCTTGCCGATGATTCGTGCAATGGTCGTCTTGCCAGTTCCAGGGCTCCCGCAGAAAACCATGTGCAGTGAGATTTTCGGAATCTTCATCCCCTGCGCTTTCCGGGCGATGTTGATCTTAATCAGGTTTGTGAGTTCAATGAGATCGTTCTTGACGGAGTCCATGCCGACGAGCTCGTTGATCTCGTTGTAGTGAACGACGAGGAATTCATCGGGGTCGAATTCGCTTGCCTCACCCTGAATCTCCACAGGGGCACCTTCAGACTTTGCCGCTTGTTGTAAAAAGTCCAGTAATCCGTTGACCTTGTCGATGCTCGGCAGGCACTGTATCTCGACTCCTTCCTCAAGTTGAAGAGACAGTCCGTTGATGGCGAGGGGACCGGGGATGTGTCCGTATTCCATGCTGCCCGATTCCCCAAGAAAGTTTTTCCATGCAATCCGTTTCGATGTCAGCGTGAATCCGTTCCCCGCATTCTTGAACATCTTTGTGGAATCGTAAACCGCCAGAACCGATTCGTCGTCTGGGCACTTGAAATAATCGGCCTTCACCTGATTCAGATGCGCCTCGGAAATTCGCGGCGAACAGTAAAAGTCTTCGGATGGTCTCAGATACCGGGCAAAGATGCTCTCCACTCGCTCCGCAGACCGAGCGGGGGACTCGAGGAAACCCGGCAGCGCTACGGGAAACAACGATCCGAGCGTATTCCACACGCTTCCTCCGACAATATGGACCGGCGTGGAATGGGGAAGAATGCCAGCCTTGCCGACGGCTTCGAGGATTGAAGATGATACAGGTCCCTCAACCTCCCCCATGTATTCGAAATAAAACTTGTCAGTCATTGCATTGCATTTCCTCTCGAAGTTTATTCGCCCATGTAAAAGCGCCACGCTTTGAGCATTAGCTGATGTTTTTTTCGGATGCTGGCGTCTGGATGTTTGATTGATATAAATGCCAGATTCCCAACGGCAGTCTCGTTGTATTCCTCAAAGCCGATACTTTCGGCCTCGCTACCGTAGCCCAAAGCAACATAGCAGGCTACAGTGACCGCATCGGCCAACTCAGCGAGTGTTCCTACGGTTTCATTCCCGCAAAGCTTTGGCATTTCTGATTGAGCGCAACCTTGTAGTGGATGGTGGCTCTGGACAAAGTCAAACGTGCTTTCTACGTCATTTTTATCTATTTGCTTGGTATTTGCTTTTACCCATGCCTTGTTATCCACGATGAATGTTTTCGTTTTGAAAAAGCCAAATAGTCTCATAGTGTAAGTGTGTTGTTAATTTGGTTCTTTATTATCTACTCCTATGTCTATTGTGAGACTTTCTCAACCCAATCTAAAACCGGCCACAGATCGTCGGACCAGCAGATTTCGCGATGGACGCTGCCGTCCTCAATCGCGCGGTATTTTCTGGACCACCAGTGCTGCTGGATGATGTGGCCGTCAAGCCGGTATATGTCGTCCCAGTCGTTTCCTTTTCCGATTGCGATGGGTCCCTGCCACGGTTTGTGCGCCACGCCATGCCGCCGGATTCCATGATGCCATGCGATGAGTGTCGATATAGCTGGGATGAGGCGGACGTAAGCAGATTCGGCCAGGGGGTTTTGGGAAGTGTGCGAGCACCGGGTTTCCAGATTCTGGAAACCATTGGGATGCGTGAGACCTTGCGTTCCCGCCGCATTCTTTCCTGTTGCGTTGTAATGGCCAAGGCGCAGAGTTAAATCGTAAACACTGGAAAAATAGTTCAGACGGAGGCAGGACTTGTTTTGTCGGAAAGGTGGCGGGGAAAAGTCGGCCTCGATTGCGGCTCCCAGAATCACGACGCCTGACAAATACTCCGGTGATTTGAGTTTTTTCAAGCATTTCAAAACGACAGCACCGCCGAGACTGAAACCGGACAGGATAAGCGGACCGCCAATTTTTTCGAATTTGGCCGCAAGCAACCCCGCAACTTCGGTTGTCCTTCGCACGTCCTCCGCGTAGCCCTGAGCGAGTTTGGTCGGGCTTGTCTCAGTCCCCCATTTGAACTCCTCGATAACAATCCCGCCGATAAGCGGCTTCAATGTCGCCAAGTATGCCTCGGTATAAATCGACACAGCTCTCGGCTCGCTGAATCCGTGCACATGAATAAGGTGCATGCCCGCTTCGGAAACTTCGGAGCGGCGGGAAGATGGATCTTTTTCCTCCATGGTGTTTTCAAGCATTTCCGATACTCATTGGCGAGCTCCAAATCTCGTGTCGGCGTTGCTCGATGGCTTCGCCGCGCATGCCTTCCTGGTAAAGGTAGGCGGCAATGTCAATCATCGTATATGCGACGGCGGTCCGATTCTTCCGTTTCTTCTGCGGGTCCATTCGTAGAGCGAATGAGACGGCGGATTGTCAGGAGCGAACGGCATCGTATCTGAGTAGCCGTCCTCGAAAGTCACCTCGATACCGCTGATGCGGGGATGGGGTGAATGGGGCAAGGGCGGGCGTCTAGGCAAGGGGACCCGGTGAGAAACGACATCCAGAGCCGCCGGATTAGGATATTTTGCTTCGCAAATCGTGGACTTTTCGCTGCGAAAAGTCCAGGAAGTAAGTAAACAGAGAGAATCCAAAACTTGTCTCAAACGCAGCAAATTTCACAGATCGAGGAATCCTGGACATGCCCGGGAATTCTTGTTAACGGGTAATCTCGTTCCTACCACCCATGGAAATCGATGCCCCGCCGCAGGAGGCAATCAGTATTGCGGAGCAAAAGTTCGAGGACTTCCGGAGGAGATCGGGTTTCTTCCTTGCACCGGCAGGTTTTTTTATCACCTGGTGGCTTGCAGCCCCTGTTCTCACGCCCGAGGCGGCCCGTTTGAGCGCGGTGCTTGTGATGATGGTTCTCTTCTGGCTCACGGAATCGATTCCTCTGCCGGTCACTGCGCTGCTTGGGGCGGTGCTTAACATCGTGCTCGGTGTCGCCGATGCGAAGGCGGTGCTTTCACCGTTTGCCGATCCGATCATCTTTATTTTTATCGGCGGGTTCATGCTGGCGCGGGCGATGACCCGGCATGGACTCGACCGCCGGATCGCTCTGAGCGTGCTTTCCCTGCCGGGGGTGAGCAAGAGTCCGGGGCGCATTCTTGCTGCCATGGGACTCGTGACGGCACTTGTATCCATGTGGGTGAGCAACACTGCCACTACGGCCATTTTTCTGCCGATTGCCATCGGGGTGCTCGGCAGCCTGACTGACAGCTCTTCCCTGCGCTCGCAGACTTATGCAACGGGAATGATGCTCATGCTTGCCTACGCCGCTTCCATCGGCGGCATCGTGACTCCCGTGGGCTCCCCCCCGAATCTCATCGCTCTCGGGCAACTCGACAAACTGGCGGGCATCCAAATCGGTTTTCTCACCTGGGTGATGGTTTGCCTGCCGATCTTTGCCACCATGATGTTTGCGCTTTGGGGAATGCTCCGGCTGCTGCATCCGGCGGGAAACGAAATCACACGACACAGCGGCAACCTCGCCGCATTCATCGCATCGCAGCGCAATGCCCTCGGCGGGTGGACCGCCGGCCAGATCAGTACCTCCGTGGCCTTCGCCGTCGCTGTGACGCTCTGGATCGTTCCGGGCATCGCCCAGGCAGCGCTGGGAAAAGATGCCGCCCTTGTCAGCTTCCTAAACCGGCATTTCCCGGAGTCCATCGTGGCCCTCCTCGCCGCATCGCTCCTCTTTTTTCTTCCAGGCCGGAAGGGGGAGCGCGCGATGAACTGGGAGGAAGCGTCGAAGATCGACTGGGGCATTATCCTGCTCTTCGGCGGGGGGCTCTCGGTCGGCTCCCTGATGTTCAGCACGGGAGTGGCAAAAGCGCTGGGGGAATCTGCAGCCGGATTTTTCGGAGCGGGCTCCGGCCTCTGGGCTCTCACCGGTTTGGCGATCGGGGCGGGAATCATCATTTCCGAAACGACCTCGAATACTTCTTCTGCCACCATGCTTTGTCCGGTCGTGATCGCCTTGGCTGTGGCCATGGATGTGAATCCCACAGCGCCCACCCTGGGTGCCGCTCTCGGTGCCAGCATGGGTTTCATGCTCCCGGTGTCAACGCCACCTAATGCCATCGTTTACGGTTCCGGACTCGTCCCTCTCCAAGCCATGCTCCGGGCTGGATTTCTCTTTGATGCCCTCGGATTCATCGTCATCTGGTGCGGGTTGCGCATCATGTGCCCACTGCTTGGGCTTGCCTGAAAAACGTTGTTGCGGGCACATCCTTCGAGGGTGGGAAGGATGCAAAGGCTGGGGGGGAAAGGCAGGAAATTCGAGCAAAGGTCGCAAGACTTCCGGAAACAATGCAGTGCCTCACGCCTGCAACGGACGCAAATCGCCGGCCAGGCTTTCCAAGGAGGGGAAGGCATCGAGGGAAAAAATTTCGTTTTGGGAGTCCACTTCAAAGCGACTCATTCGGCATCACATTGTGCGAAAAATTCTGATATTTTTCCAACCCGTCATCCCCTATTTTAAGGCTGAGCGACGAAAACACCCGGTTGATCGAAAACCATTCACTCAATGCCAGATACTTTCAAACGATGGTAATACCAACCCTTTGCGGGAAAATTGCGCTGATCACCGGTGGCGGATCAGGAATCGGTTTGGCCGTAGCGCGGCGACTTTTGGCTGCAGGATCCTCGGTTCTGGTAACGGATATCACACCGGAGTTGGAACCCGTGGTGCTTGCTCTCTCAAAGGAAACCGGGATGCCTGACCATGCGCACAAGCTGATTGCTTTCGTTACATCAGACGTTGGAGATCCTGATGCTCCTTCCTTGTTGATGGAGGAGGTGAAAACAAGATTCGGAGGATTGGATATTCTCATCAATAACGCGGGAATATCCGGCGTCTCCACCCCGGTGGCCTTCGGTGACCTCGCCGCGCTGGATGACGGACTGTGGAGCCGTCTCCTCAATGTGAATCTTGTTGCGCCGTTCCGAATGGCCAAAGCGGCG
>Ga0247837_1007830_pt1 | contig 13861 bp, 14 predicted proteins | sample LaCtaG_2_FD_187115 | JGI IMG/M metagenome (GOLD analysis project Ga0247837, IMG submission 187115) | Freshwater microbial communities from meromictic Lake La Cruz, Castile-La Mancha, Spain - LaCruzMarch2015_14.5m | ecosystem: Environmental > Aquatic > Freshwater > Lake | place: Spain: Castile-La...
CTCCTCGCCGGCACGGCGGCCGCCTCGATGCAGCGGCTGCTGGCCCTGAGGGCCCTGAGCCGCTGGATCCCCCCCCTCAGTGGCGGCGTGTTGCTGGCCAGTGGAGCCCTCACACTGTTGGCGCGATGGCCCTGAGCCCTGCCCCCAGGCCAGCAGGCGCGGCGGCTCTGCTGCGCCTGCTGGCCTGGATCTCCGACCTGCGCCTGGCAATCGGCCTGTTGCTGGTGATCGCCATCGCCAGCGGTGTCGGCACGCTGATTCCGCAGCGGGAAGCCGCCGGCCGCTACCACCAGCTCTACGACAGCCACCCCTGGCTGGGGCTGTTCAACGGCGACTGGATCCTCCGACTGGAGCTGGATCATGTGTACTCCAGCCGCTGGTTCCTGGGCTTGCTGGCCTGGCTGGGCCTGGCCCTGGTGCTCTGCAGCTGGCGCCGCCAGTGGCCGGCGCTGCGGGCGGCGCTGCGCTGGATCGACTACCGCTCGCCGCGCCAGCTCAGCAAATTGAGCCTGGCGGAAACCATCGCCAGCCCGGATCCCAGCTCAGACCTGGGCCATCTGCAGCACCTGCTCGAGGCGCGGGGCTGGCGGCTGCAGCTCGCCCCGGATCGCCTGGCGGCGCGGCGGGGACTGGCTGGTCGGGTGGGGCCGTTGCTGGTCCATGCCGGCCTGGTGGTGCTGATGGTGGGTTCGGCCTGGGGGTCCCTGGGTGGCCAGCGACTGGAGCGTTTTCTTGCCCCTGGCAGGGAGCTGGCCCTGATCGATTCCAGGGGCGTCAGCCAGCTCACCCTCGCGGTGGACAACTTCCGGATCGAGCGGGATCCTGCCGGCCGTCCAGAACAGTTTCGCTCCGCTCTGTTGCTCAAAAACTGCGACGGAGAGACCCTGGAAACGGCGGAAGTGAGCGTGAACCACCCCCTGCGCTACCGGGGTGTCACGGTCTATCAGGCGGACTGGGCCCTGGCGGCGATCACCGTCCAGATCGGCCGCAGCCCCCTGCTGGAGCTGCCGCTGCGAAGCCTGCCGGAACTGGGGGAACAGATCTGGGGGCTGGCCCTGCCGACCCGGCCGGATGGCAGCGAGCCCGTCCTGCTCACCCTGGGCAATGAGCGGGGACCGATCGAGCTGTTCGCCGCCGATGCCCACCGGATCGGCCAGATCGTGCCAGGGGGCGAGCCGATCGAGGTCGGCGGCCTGCCGCTGCGGGTGGTCAGCGTTCTGCCAGCCAGTGGCCTGCTGCTGAAGCGGGATCCGGGGGTGCCGCTGGTCTACACCGGCTTTGCGATCGCCCTGCTCGGCGGCGGCCTCAGCCTGATCGCCACCCGCCAGCTCTGGGCGATTGCCGAGCCTGAGCGAGGCCAGCTCCACCTGGCGGGCCTCTGCAACCGCAACCTCACGGCCCTGGCCCAGGAGTTGCCGGAACTCCTGGCGGCGGTGGAGCGCGGCCGCAGTGAAACGTCCGCTCTCGCTCAGCAGGCCTGACGGCTGCCCTGAGCAACCCGGATCACGGTGTGGACATTGCCACGCGGATTGAAGTCAGCCTCCAGCTGCATCCAGACGGGTTGGCAGGCTGCGGCGAGGTCGTCGAGGATTCGGTTGGTGACCTCTTCGTGGGAAACGCTCCGATCGCGCCAACTGTTCACATAGAGCTTGAGCGCCTTGAGCTCCAGCACCCGCAGGCCCGGCTGGTAGATCAACCGCAGCACCGCGAAATCCGGATAGCCCGAAAAGGGACATTTGCAGGTGAACTCGGGCAGCTCGATTGCCACCTCATAGGGGCGTCCGGGCCGGGGATTGTCGAAGCAGATCAACTGGGCGTCGGCAATCAACCTCTCGCCGTAGGGGGGGGTCTGGGTGGCGGTCATCGAAGTGGTCATCGCAATGGCCATCGAAGCAGCGGCGGCGGCCGGGCGTTCCGAGGCCAGGAACTCAACGGATTGTGACAGCTCCCTTGGAAAGCTCGCTTTTGCTCCCGATGAACATCATGAACGCGCTAAATCTGGATTGAAGGACAAAACGTTGGGCATGCCCTGGGCCAGTCCCGGAGCCCCTGTTGGAAGTAGCCCCACCGCGAGGCGAAGCAACGCTCCTTTGGATGAAGCGGTACCAGCTCCAAGCCCTGTGATCCCTTCCCTTCGAAGCCGTTCAGCCATGACCCCCACCTCCCTTGTGTATCGCGGTGTTCGCTACGACGCCGATCAGCCGGGCCAATCCCCCGGCACCGCTCCGGTGCGGCACATCTACCGGGGCATCCAGTTCCAGGAACCCCTGCGCCATGAGCCTGCCAAGGCGAACGAAACCGTTCTGCTCCACTATCGGGGCAACGTTTACCAGCATCGGCAGCAGGAGGCGGCCCGCCAGCTTCGGGATCGCTGATCGCCGACAAGCCGAATCAGCTGTAGCAACAACGACATCGGGACCCTGCGGACTCAGGCCTAATGGCTGCGTCGCAGGGTTCTGTCTTGGATCTCGTTCTCGTCGCCATTCCAGGGGGCTACCGCCTGCTGGCCCAGTCGGCGACAGGAATGCTGTGGCTACAAACTCACTTCGAGGCTGAACACTGGCACCTGCTGGCCGCCGGCCATGTCAGCGTGGAAGCGTCTTCAGCTCGCCTGATCGACACGGACGCCCGGGAGGCAGGCCTGGCCGTCAGCCACCTACCAGGACAGCCTCACGGAGACGCTGAAGCTGCCAATCCGGCCAACCCCCCTGAACTCCGCCCACCCGCCCCTCTTTGAGACTCCATGAAAAAAGTCGAAGCCATCATTCGTCCCTTCAAGCTTGAAGATGTCAAGGTGGCCTTGGTGAATGCCGGCATCATCGGCATGACGGTGAGTGAAGTGCGTGGATTCGGCAGGCAGAAGGGTCAGGTTGAGCGCTACAGGGGATCCGAGTTCACTGTTGAGTTTCTGCAGAAACTCAAGCTCGATGTCGTCGTCGACGATGACCGCGTCGAAACCGTCGTCAACGCGATCCAGGATGCCGCCCGCACCGGTGAAATCGGTGATGGCAAAATCTTCATCAGCCCGATCGAAACCGTGATCCGAATCCGCACGGGCGACCGCGACAGCACGGCGATCTAGGCCGAAGCGTCCTGGTGGTTCTCAGGCTCCGGCCAGGGTGAGGCCCACCAGCTCCTCGATCACCCCGCGGTCGAAAGGCTCACCCTGGTTGGGCGAGCCAGCCCTAAGCCAGAGCAGGTACTCGTGGTTGCCGGCCGGGCCGGTGATCGGAGAAGCCACCAGGCCCGCCGCCGGCCAGGCCAGAGCGGCGGCGGCGGCAATCACCGCCTCAATGGCGTCGGTGTGGGCACGCGGGTCCCGCACCACCCCCCCCTTGCCCACCCGCTCCCTCCCCACCTCGAACTGGGGCTTGATCAGCACCACGGCCTCAGCCACAGAAGGCTGGAGCAACCGCCGCAGGGCCGGCAGCACCAGAGCAAGGCCGATGAAGGAAAGATCAGCCACGGCCAGGTCGGGCCAGGGTTCTTCGGGCCCATAGAGCTGCTCAGGGTTGAGGTGGCGCAGGTTGGTGCGCTCCTTGAGGATCACCCGCCCATCGGTGCGCAGGCTCCAGGCCGTCTGGCCATAGCCCACATCAACGCCGTACACCCGGCGGGCCCCGTGCTGAAGAAGGCAGTCGGTGAAACCCCCGGTGGAGATCCCGCCATCGAGGCAAACCCGCCCAGCCGGGTTGATCGGGAAGGCGGCCAGGGCCGCCAGCAACTTCTCACCACCCCGGGAGACGAAGCGCGGCCCCTGCTCCACCTCAGGAATCAGCTCGAGGCGCACCTCCAGGCCGGGTTTGTCGAGGATCTGCCCCTGGGAGCGCACCCGGCCTGCCCGGATCAGCTGCTGGGCCTGGCCACGACTGGCCGCCAGGCCCAGGGCCACCAGGTGAAGGTCGAGGCGCTGCTTGCGGGCCATGGCGAGGCTGGGTCGAAGCACCGCCTGTGCTCCTGGGGCCATCGAACCACGGCCGGGGCACCCCCTGATCGTGTCTGAAAAGTCGACCCATAGATTGGGCGAACATTCGAGCTCCTCTGGCCCTTGATCGAGCGTTACACCCTCCCCGAGATGGGCGAGATCTGGAGCGAGCAGGCCAAGTTCCAGTCCTGGCTGGAGGTGGAATTGGCGGCCTGCGAAGCCCGCTGCGCCCTGGGCCTGGTGCCGGTGGAGGCGATGGCCGAGATCCGCGCCCGGGCCTGTTTCGAGCCGGAGCGGATCGCGGTGATCGAGGCGGAAGTGCGCCATGACGTGATCGCCTTTCTCACCAACGTCAACGAGCACGTCGGCGATGCGGGCCGCCACATCCACGTCGGCATGACCAGCTCGGATGTGCTCGATACGGGGCTCGCCCTGCAGTTGAAGGGGTCGCTGCAGGCCCTGGGACGAGAGCTCATCGCCCTGGTGGAGGCCCTGCGGGAGCTGGCCCGGGCCCACAAGGGCACGGTGATGATTGGCCGCTCCCACGCCATCCATGGCGAGCCGATCACCTTCGGCTTCAAGGTGGCCGGCTGGCTGGCCGAAACCCTGCGCAATCAAGAGCGGTTGGCGCGGCTGGAAACGGTGGTGGCCGTGGGCCAGATCAGCGGCGCCATGGGCACCTACGCCAACACCGATCCCCGGGTTGAAGCCCTCACCTGCGCGCGGCTGGGCCTGGTGCCTGACACCGCCAGCACCCAGGTGATCGGCCGCGACCGGCACGCCGATTACGTGCAGACCCTGGCCCTGGTGGGTACCTCCCTGGAGCGTTTCTCCACCGAGATCCGCAACCTGCAGCGCACCGACGTGCTCGAGGTGGAGGAGAACTTCGCCAAGGGGCAGAAGGGCAGCTCGGCCATGCCCCACAAACGCAACCCGATCCGCAGTGAGCGCATCAGCGGACTGGCGCGGGTGCTGCGGGGCTACACCGTGGCAGCCCTCGAAAACGTGGCGCTCTGGCATGAACGGGACATCAGCCACAGCTCCGTGGAGCGCATGATGCTGCCGGATTGCTCCGCCACCCTCCACTTCATGCTCCGGGAGATGACTGAGGTGGTGAAGGGCCTTGGGGTCTATCCCGCCAACATGCAGCGCAACCTGAATGTGTATGGCGGCGTGGTGTTCAGCCAGCGGGTGCTGCTCGCCCTGGTGGAGGCCGGCATGGCCCGGGAGCAGGCCTACGCCATCGTGCAGCGCCATGCCCACAGCGCCTGGAACAGCGAGGGGGGAGATTTCCGAGCCAATCTGGAGGCCGATCCCGAGGTCATCAGCCTCCTGAACACCGATCAGCTCGCGGAGTGCTTCTCGGCCGACCTGCATCAGGCCCAGCTGGGAGTGATCTGGGAACGGCTGGGGATCTGACGACGATGCCTCCTGGCTCAGAGCCCAGAGGCACGGCTCACCAGAGGCCCCGGATCACGGGAGCGGGCTTTCGGACCGGTGTGAACGTGCAAGCGGGATTGGGCGCCGCCTGGGCGATCAGGGTGGTTTCAACCGTTTTGACCGGAACGGAAGCAAGCGTCTTGGCTCCCTTCAGGCAGGGCGGCACGTCGCTGGGTTCGGCGGAGAAAGCAGGAAGAGAGAGCGCAAAGGAGGAAGCAATACAAAGAACGAGAGGCTTGAACATGGCGGTCACACAAATTGAGAAAGGATTCAGAGAGCCGGAGTGCTTCGGACGTTTCAGTTGGACGATGGGTTGCTGCCGCCGCTTCCACTGAAACAACCACCAATCGCGCAACCGATCAAAGCTGCCGCGCCTATGCCGAGCAGGACGGGAATGACTGGGAACAGCGGTGGCGGTGGCGGAGCCGGAGGGACGACAGGAGGAATGACCGCAACTGGGGGGGCGAGCTGGAAGAAACAGGAACTGGTGGCCAGGGGGAGAACGTAATTGCCCGTGGGGAGCAGGGCCGCCAGGGTTTGACCCTCCTGAACCGGCTGGGTCGGGGTGATTGTGATCGTGCGGCGATCGGTGGAGATCACCACCGCAGAGGAATCAAATCGAATCTGCTCGACTTCTGTGTTATTGCTGTCGCGGATGGAGATGTAGTCGTCTAGACCAAATGTTGGCAGCGGGGTGGCAAAGCTCAGCACGAGCGGATCGCTGGCCTTGGTCAGGAGAGTCGGCCCATTCCCTGACGGAGGTGCGGCTTGGCTGAGGAATGGGCCGGATGAGGAAGCAGGGATAGAAGACGCCGGAAGCCTGGCCTGATTCAGACCGGGCATCGCGGTGACTCCCTCGCCGGTGATCCTGATCAGATTGACGCGGGCGCTTGGGAATGCCCGAGCGGGCAAGCCCGCCCAAAGCACCGCCGAAGCGGTGAACAGGGCAACAGGAAGGTGGCGTGACCTCACCCGCCTGGAGGGATCAATCATTGTGCGCATTTTCGTCACATTATAGGATGCCTTCCCTAATATGTAAAGCTCATCCCTTGGAAGGGAGTCTGTCTGGTGGTCTGACCATGGCTGCCGTCCAGAATCGATCGATCGTGACCTTGGCCATGTCCCCCGGGCAGTCAGAAGGAGAACGTCATGCGTCCATAGTAACGGGCGCCGCAGGGATTGGTGGTGCAGAGCCCTTCGATGTAGCTGGGTGTATTGCCAAGAAAATCAGTGGCATAAGCCGAAACGGTGAGCGGAATGTCGCTGAAAGGACGTGCTGAAATCCCCGCGCCGACGCCATAGCCGAACCATTCCGCCCCCAAGGAAACACGGCTGCCCAGGTGGAGACTGATCGAACCGATCGGCCCCCAGAAGCAATCGGTGCCACTTGGGTAGTTTTTGCTGCTGATGTTGTTCCCGGACAGGCAGTTCGTGGAGCCAAGAATGCCGTTGCCGCCATAGCCGAAGAAATCGGAGCCGATGCCCACGGTGGCCACAGCCACCACGGGCTCAGGACCGGCGCTGAGCGGAACCGCCTGGGAGAGCACCAGGTAGAAGTTTCGGCCCAGATCGATGCTGCTGTCGAACTGGATGATCTGCTCACCACCGAAGGAGAGCCCCAGGGTGGGGGTGAGGTTGACGGCGGCGCGGAACCCGAGGCTCTGGCCCGAAAACGCACCGGTTCCTCCGCTCCGGGAACTCAGGCTCTGAATGTTCCAGCTCAGGCCCAGGCTGGCGTCCTCACCCTTGATCGGTGTGACCTCAAAGTTCAGCTCGGAGTCCTCACAGCCAGCTGTGTTTCCCGAGCCAGCCCCGCAGGAGCGGGTGCGGTTCACGCCGGCCAGGGTGGCCGAAACGGTGTAGCGCTTGTCGGCGGCAAAGCCGTTGGGCACCTGGAGGGCTGTGTCGGTGTACAGCGTGCCATTGACCGTCATGCCCCGGCTGAGGCCTCGAACCCTGGTGATCGGCAGCGTGGCTGCGGCAACCAATGGTTGCGGTGCGGGCCCAACCTCGGGAAACCCCGGGCCGACCGGTTGATTCGCAGGCACCACATTCCAGGATCCAGGCCCAGGGTCAGCGGATTCGAGGCGCCAGGGCAAGGCCGCTGCGGTGGCTGGATCCGGTTGAGGCAACCGCCAGTCGAGGGGCTGGGCAGTCACATCAGCGGCCAGCAGCGCTGGTGCCAGGACCAGCAGGCTGGCCAGGGGGGCGAAGGTTGCCGCCGTGTGTGTTGGAGCCAATCCCACCAGCGGAACCTTCAGCCTGGATCTCAATGGGGGTGAATGTAATGCATTTGGCCAACCTGACCCAGTTTTTTCAATGGATGATCCTCAAATCAGGCCAAACCCCTGAGAGCGGCCCTGATCGGCGACCCACCGCTACTCTTTTCAATGGAACGATTCCTGAATTCCGATGGAGCCAATTGCAGGCAGGGCATCAGGGAGTGGCATAGAAGAACAGAACGATGAGCAGCAGAAGCAGCAGGAAGAGGGCAATCCACAGCCAGCGGCGAGCACCCGGTTGCTGGCTGCCGCCAGGGGTGGGCTGCGGCTCAGTCTCTTGGGAAGCCTCACTGACGGGGAAACCTTCTACTTTGCCAAAGACGAACGTCTGGCCACCGATCACGCTTTCTTCTTCCGACCCCAACAAGGTATGGATGGAGGTGATCGCAAAACCTTCGGCTGGATCCTCAGGGCGATACTGCAAATGGCAGGTGAAGAATTCCTGGGGTTTGAGGACAACGGCTTCAAAGCCCGCCTCTGGAAACTGGAGCGTATAGACACCCTGCTCAGCATTGGCGCTGAGCAGGCGCTCCCGGCCCTCAGGGGTGATTTTTTCGAATGATTCAGGAGCGATTCTCAAGCTGAGGGAGCCCGGCTCAAAATCAACAAGCTTGCCTTGGGAATTGATCAGCTGAAACTTGATCCGAGTTTTCTGGATGCCTTTGCCGTAATTCACAGAAAGAACACCGCCTGGCCCTCGAAGCCCACCGCCTGGCCCCATCAAGGGAGTAATCTTATTGAAATGAGTATTTTTCCAGGCAATGGCGCCGTTGTTCAGAGTGTTTGATTGGATGGCATCAGTCTTTTCCGGGAATGCCATCCCATAGGGGTCTGAGGTTTCCGTTATCAGGCGCGCCAACAGACAGAAATGAATGTCTTCGATTCCAAGTTCTAGTGTATAGTCCTCTGGTTTAAGCGTCTTCCAAGGAAAATGGAGGACGAGCTTTTCCCCCCTTGGGATGACTGGCAACGTCTGGGTACCGATCTTCTTGCCCATTGGACGAAGATACGGTGCTCCTGTCATTGGGTTGACGATTTGGCCTCCATCCCATGGGCTGGTCCATCCGAGTGTGCTGCCTCCTTTGGCCCAGGAAAGCTCTAGCGTTTCGTTGCCCGCGCTTGCGCCGATGCCGGTATTTGTCACACGCACGTGAATATAACAATCAACGTCGCCAAAGAGGATTTCGTTATCCGTGGGATTAACGCTGCTATTGTTGGATTGAGCCGTCACCCAGATCTCAGGACTATCCCAGCTAATGGTTGTGCTTTTGTTCGGCTGCTGGCCGAAATCATCTTTGTTGTCTTTGATATAAAGGGCATCCACAACCGCACCACTGCCATTGCCTGGGTTATCAGATGGAATCCCTGAGGAGGAAAAAGAAGCAGTTATGAATAGTGTCGGATCCTTAACATCGAAGCGTTTCACGTTGCCATCTACTTGGCCAGAAACTCTTTGATCATTCGCGAACAGGGTATTGCCATGAATCGTGAGGCCACCGAACTGTGCGTTCTCAAAACCCAGAAAATTCGCTGTGATCAGCCTTGATTTAGACGGAGAATTCAATAGAGCAGCGATATCAGCAGAAGCAATCTTCAGAATTGTACCTTTGCCAAAATCGTTTACTTTACCGTAATCATTATTATTGCCAACCCAGAGGTTGCCACTGGGATCAAAGACCAGGCCCTCAGGGCACGAAAACGCATTAAGGGGAGCGTTTCCATTGTTAGAAAAATTCTTACCTTCTACATCGGCTAAGGGCAGCTTAGCGTTTTGGAACGTGTAAGCATCGGTAGACTTTGCATCCTTGAAACACACCACCAAGTGATTTTTATCATTAGTATTGCGGTCCCAATCGGGGTCAGTATTGGGGTCCCAGGTGCTTGCCCATAGGTTTCCAGCTTGATCAAAGCAGAGATTGGCGGTGATAGCTTTAAGGGCAGCTCCGACACCCACGAACTGCGAACCAGAAGCATTGGAATAGCCTGAAACTTCCGTAAAGCGCCAGATGCCACTATTATAAGTTCCTACAAAAAGATCGCCAGTGCTGGGCTGAATCGCCATGCCAAAACAAAGCCTGCCGCCACCCGGGAGAAGAATGACAGGAGCTACAATGGTGCGAGGGAAAATATCCTTAACATCATAAACAAGAATCCCCCCTGAGTTAGAGTCTTTGTCGATTGAAACGAAGACTTTCTGCTTATGGACCAGGACAGCGTTTGGTCCAGTATTGATGCCAGGGTTGGACCAAGAAGGAACAGCTCTGATGTCTGAGTCTATACTAGATGTAGCAGGAGTACTGGCGGCAATGATAACTCCACTTCCATCAACAGAAAAACGGCTAATCTCACGCTTCCGGAAATAAGGCTGAATGAAGTATTTCATGGCTTAGTGATAATGGAAAAACGGGATTGGAGTAAAAAGGATTGGTGTATGTTCAGTAAAGTGGGTCCAACTTGCGACTTGCAAAGCGAAGTCTGCTGATCGAATGATGAATGACCATGCAATGTAATGAATCTTTACTTTGGTCCAGCTGCTCCTTGAATCAGCAGTGCCAGTGTTTCTCGTCAGTCTGGGCCGGAGCGAATCGAGGAGATGGAGAAGCGTGGGCCTTTCAGTTCTTGAAGATCACAGCTCTCAAATCGATGGCAATCTCCCCCGATGGGCTGCAATTCCAACCCACTACACCAACTCGTCAAGCGCCCGGCGTGCTTCCGCCAGCAACTGATCCAGCTCCCTATCCAGGTCTGTGCCAAGAACCGCAGAAGTGATCGTCGCGGCTTCTGCTTCCGGGCTCAGAAGGGGTGCAATCCGTGATGAAGCAAGGGCCCCCGATGCAACCGAAGGACGACACTTTTGGAGCAGCACGGCTGTCTTGCGCTTGGACCGGTCCGCACCGAGCGCCAGCAGCACCCCAACGATCACCAGGCCCAGCACCCAGCCTGCAGGGCCGGAGAGCAGCAGGGCCGATCCGATCAGCAGGGCCATCCCAGTAAGGAGGCAACCGCCACAGCCCGAAGCGCAGCCATCGGACGAGTTGCCGCTCACCGATGGACGCCTGCCATGTGCCGTGCCGCCATCCTATGGAGAGCACCCGGAAGGAAAGGTCGGCGGTTCCCCCTTAGCCTCAGCACTCCAACCGGCAGCCCCGTGGCTGAGTGCCCCATTTCGGCCAGGTCCTCTTGCTTTGCTCTCGCCGCGGCCACGGTGCTGGCCTTTGCAGCCCATGGTTGCTCGGTGGCCAAGCTGCCCGATTGCCTGGAACCCAGCGCCAAGGCGCCCGTCGCCAAGGGAATTCCCCCGTCCCGGCAGGCCTTGATCGGCATCGACGGCAGCGCCTCGATGGCCGGCTTCCTGAAAGGCTCGGGCGGCGGCGAAGCCTGGAAGCAGCTGCTCAAGGCGATCAAGCTCACCGCCACCGGCTACGGCGCCACGGCGGTGTACCGGATCGGCGGCAGCTCTGGTACGGCGGTGGGAGCGATCACCGAGGCGGCCGATCCCTGCTTCTTCGGCGGCTGCCCCGGCCGCCCCAGCCTGGCCTCCAGCCTCCACACCCTCTGGACCATTCCCAAAACCGGGGTGGTGCCGCCGCTGCGGGTGATCCTGTCGGATCTGGAGGTGAACCAGGGCGACATCTCGGCCCTGCGCCAGGCGATTCAGGACGACCTGGCCAGAGGGGCCAGCATCGGCGTGCTCGGGGTGCGCCTGCCCTTCGAGGGCACCGTGTTCGACAGCGAGGCCCGGCGCCTCTTCGTGGGCAAGGCCAATCGGCCGGTGTACCTGCTGACCACGGGCCCACGGCAATCGGTGGAGACGTTCCTCGACGGCGTGCGCCAGAACCTGGCCCTCTCAGGCTTCAACGGGCCGATCGAGCGTTCCCTGCTCGGCGCCGGCCCCTCCACCCTGATGGCCGAAACCGCCTGGGGAGAGCCCAGGGGTTCTGAGCAAACGGGGGTGCCGATTCAGATCGGGACCAACACCTTCAACCAGGGCACCAACAGCACCTACCAGCTGGTGAAGCTGCTTCCCGGAGCTACCGGGCTGGCGGTGAGCTCCTCAAAGCAGCTGGGTGGGGGCAAGGTGGCGGGCAGCCCCGCCCCGGCCGGCCTGATGACCCTCACCCCGCTGGCGGTGGCGGGCGCCGCGGCCGGTGGATCCCTGCAGGGGGTGGCGGTGAAGGGCCTGGCGGTGAGCGGCGGCCAGCTGGTGGCCCGCTTCGCGATTCCGCCCGGCACTCCGGCCGGGGCGTTCAGGGCCACGGTGGAGGCTGGCGGCTTGCCGGAGCCCTGGTGGCTGAACTGGAGTCGCAGCGATCCCACCAGCGCCAGCGCCCGGGATCAGACCGATAATCTGCTGCTGACTCTCACAAGCCTGAGCCGGGCGGCGGTTCCGGCGGGCAGCCCGCCGGCGGTGGCCTTCTGCGTCGCCTTCTCCACCTCCTGAGCCGCCCCACCCATGCGTCAGAGCGAATGGATCAGCCTCCTGGCCTCGGTGATTGCGGGAGCCCTCTTGGTGCTCCTGGGCCAGAACGTCCTGTTCCTCAATGTTTTCGCCGGCTGGCTGGCCGGGCCAGGAATGTCGCTTCAGGACTATCTCGAGAACGCCAGCAGCCCATCCTTCAAGCTGCTCTGGGTGGGTTGCATGATCGCCCTGGGGATCTGGTACTGGCACACCTTCAGCCGCAGCACGCGCAGTTCCACCGAGGTGCGCCGGATGCGCCCGCGCTGGTGGATCGCGGCCGGCCTTCTGGTGCTGTTCGGCTGGCTTGCCCAGCTCAGCTTCACGGTGTTTCGCTGGCAGGTGACGGGAACCAGCCCCCTGGCGGGCGGCGGCGTGACCTACTACCCGGTGCCTGCCCTGGGATGGGTCCTGCTGCTCACGGTGGTGGTGGTGGATGTGGTCCTGCTGTTCTGGCTGCCCACGGTGCTGGCCTCTCCGCGCAGCCATCGCTTCGTGGTGCCTGGCGCCGTGCTGCTGCGCGGAGGCCGCTGAGATGACCCTGTTCGCGATCGGCGTCGGCGGCAGCGGTGCCAAATGCGTCGAAGCCCTCACCCACCTGCACGCCTGCGGCCTGATCGATCGCGGCAGCGGCGGGGCCGGACGCCGCAGTCTCGGCACCTTCCTGGTCGATCCCGACCAGCAAAGCGCCCTGCTGCTGCGCGCCCAGACGGCGATCAGCCGCTACAGCGACCTGCGGGACGCCATCACCGACCGCAGCGAGCGGTTCGCCCGCGGCGACATCCATGACTACGGCCACTGGAGCCCCCTGAGCAGCAGCAGCGGGGCGGTGAGCCTCGATCAGGTGTTTCCCAAGGCGATCCTCGCCAACCAGGCCAGGGGGCTGGCCGGGCTGTTCGATTGCCTGTTCCCGCCAGAGGAGCAGCAGGCCGACCTGGAGGTGGGCTTCCGGGGCCGGCCGCCGATCGGGGCGGCGGTGATGAACCGGATCAACCTGGAGCAGGAGGCCCAGACGGGCCAGTGGCAGCAGATGCTGGCCGACATCGAGTCGGCGGCGGGCAATGGCGAGGCCCCGGTGATCCACTTGTTCGGCAGCGTGTTCGGCGGCACCGGCGCCTCCGGGGTGCCGAGCCTGGGGCTGCTGCTGAAGAACTGGCTGCGGGAACAGAACCTCTCCAGCGTCACGGTGCAGGCCTCGCTGCTGCTCCCCTACTTCGATTTTGACGGCCAGGGGGATGGCGACACCGGCGTCCACGCCGAAGCGCGCAGCTTCCAGCTCAACACCGATGCCGCCCTGCAGTACCTGCGAGCCAGCGGGCCGAGCTGCTTCGACCGGGTCTACCTGGTGGGCAGCGACCTCAAGGCCCGCTTCGGCTTCAGCATCGGCGGCACCTCCCAGAGCAACGCCGCCCACCTGGTGGAGCTGCTGGCGGCACTGGGGGCGCGGGAGCAGGCCCCGGCCAACACTAGCGGCTATGCCTTCGTGATCAGCCGCGCCAGCCAGGGCCGGATCAGCTGGGAGGACATCCCGGAAGATGAGGTGGTGGGAGCGGCGCTGGCCCGGGGGGCCCGCTTCGCGGTGGCCTGGCTCAACAACCTGAGCCTGGAGATCGAGGCGGCCCAGCAGGTGTCGATGGGCACGTTCCTCAGCGGTGCCCCCTGGGCCCGGCGGTTCTTCTCCCCCTCCGGGGCTCCCACCGCAACCTCCGGTGGGCGCCCGCCAATCCGCGACGCCACCGAGCTGTCGCTGAAGACCTG
>Ga0247837_1007834_pt1 | contig 13854 bp, 7 predicted proteins | sample LaCtaG_2_FD_187115 | JGI IMG/M metagenome (GOLD analysis project Ga0247837, IMG submission 187115) | Freshwater microbial communities from meromictic Lake La Cruz, Castile-La Mancha, Spain - LaCruzMarch2015_14.5m | ecosystem: Environmental > Aquatic > Freshwater > Lake | place: Spain: Castile-La...
TGTGGCCCAAAGCTGTTCACCTATTTTAACACATTCAATATCTATATTTTCCATCATTTCTATTCAGATTTTATATCATTATTCCTGTAATTAGATCATCTACAGAGTAGAGATAAACTTTATTAGGGTAAGGTATGGAAATAATACAAGTTTCAGATAACTCATGCACTTCCTTTTAATTTGAGGAAAGTGATATGATCTCAAAAAATTAATTGTCCAATCCTGTTATGTGGAAAAAACCCTAAATGAATTTGTTTAATTTTTAAGACCTTTTGCTCCTTTTAATTTCGCCTTCTTTAAATCCAGGCCTTGAATTTTTGCTCCCTCTAAATTCGTAAATTCTAAATTAGTATTTATTAAAATGGAACCAGTTAAGTCTGATCTTTCTAAATTAGATCTTCTTAGGTTAGTATTTTCTAAGTTAACACCACTTAAATCAGTCCAACTTAAATTAGTAAGCATTAGATTGGCATCAGATAGATCAGCTCCTTTTAAATTAGCATACATAAGATTGGCTCCTGTTAGATTAGCTCCTTTCAAGCTAGCGTACATAAAGTCTGCACCTCTTAAATCAGCATTAAATAAGTATGTTCCATTTAATTGTAATTCATTTAAGTTTGCACCCTGTAAGTTAATTTCATCTAAATTGGTATTACTTAAATTGGCTCCTTTTAATTTGACTCCACTAAGGTCCGATTTACAAAGGATTGCCCCCATTAAATCTGCCTCTGTTAAATCAGCATTAGTTAAATTAGCATTAGTTAAATTGGCACCTTTCAATATAGCCCCTTTTAATATTGCATTTGTGAGGTTTACACCTTTTAGGTCAGAATAACTTAAGTCAGAATAACTAAAGTTTGATTCTTGTAATTGTGCATTACTTAATCGGACTTTTTTTAAATTACCTTCAAATGCGTCAGCACCAATTAAATTAGCTTCACTTAAGTCTGCATATTCTAAATCAACACCTTCCATCCTTGCTTTCCCCAAATTTGCTCCGCTCAATTTTGCAAATTTAAAGTTGGTTCTAATTAGATTGGTCCCAAATAAATTGGCTGATTTCAAGTTAGAACCTTCTAATTGAACATTGCTTAGATCAGTTTCACTTAAATTTACTCCTATTAATTGAATTTCCCTTAAATCTGCTTTCTTTAATTCATTGATATCAAAATGAGCAAAGCTTAGTACTGCTTTTTTTAGATTGGTTCCATATAATTTAGCTCCTCTTAAATCAGCATTATATAAATTTGATTCAAATAAATCTGTATTTATTAAGTTTGTGTCAACCAAAATAGCGCCTTTTAAATTAGATCCTCTTAGTACAGCATTACTCAAATTAGCATTGCTCAGATTTGTAAAACTTAGATCAGCACCTCTCAAATTGGCATTACTCAGGTTGGTAGAACTAAGATTTGCACCACTTAGATTAGCATCCACTAAATTAGCATTACTTAGATCAGCATTATTAAGGTTTGTATTACTTAAATCTATTTCAATTAAGGTAGCACTATTCAATTTTAAATTTGATAAATCACAATTGTTTAATTCTAAAAAAGATAAATTAACACCAGTTAAATTAGCATGGCTTAAATTGGTATACCATAGGTCCGCATTACTTAAATTAGCCCCAGTTAATTCAGCATGGCTTAAATTGGCATGACTAAGGTCCGCATTGCTTAAATTAGCCCCAGTTAAATCAGTATGGCTTAAATTAGTATGCGATAGATCATATCCACTTAAATTATAATTACTCAAATTGGCATTATTTAAATTAGTATCACTTAAATCAATTTCAGATAAATCAAAAGGGTTAATACAATGTATGTTAAAGTTTTCTCCGCCAAATTTTGTCATTTTTAGATTTGCATTCGATAGATCAACATCATTTAAAATTGCGCAAGTTAAATCTGCATAAGATAAGTCTGATTCAGATAAATCTGATTCAGTTAAATTCGTTCCGGATAAATTTGATTCAGATAAATCTGCACCTGTTAAGTCTGCGCCTGATAAATCCGCATTACTTAGGTTCGCACCGCTTAAGTTTGCTCCATTTAAGCAAACCTTTCTTAAATTGGCAAAACTTAAATTTACATAATTCAATTCACAAAAATTTAACGACGAAGTTTCTCTTAGATCAGTATTAGTTAAGTCTGCATCAGTTAAGTCAGCACCATATAGTTTTGCCTCACATAGTTTCGCACCACTTAGAGTTGACTCAATTAAAATTGAATTAGATAGGTTGGCCTCAGTCAGAATTGCCTCACTTAAGTCTGCATTACTCAAATCTGCCTCGCTTAAGTCTGCATTATAAAGGTTTGCCCTCCTTAGATTGGCATCATTTAGATTTGCCCCAATTAGATTTGCCCCAATTAGATTTGCTTCCTCTAAATCCACATTACTTAAGTTCGCATTACTTAAGTTCGCATTACTGAGATTTAATTTGGATAAATCTAAATCACTTAAATCTACTCCCTGTAGATTCAAAATGCTAGTTTGGTTTAAAAACTTAATTATTTCAATTCTAGTGATTTCTGCCATTTAAATATATTTATTTTTATCTATCTAAGACGGAAACAATTATCAGCTCAATAAAAATTCAAATTGGAATACTAAAATGAGCACAGTGTATTTTGTTTTTTGAAATTTCTGTTCTAAACAACTTAAAATAATTAGCAATTTTTAGTGTGTGAAAAATTTCCTTACCTTGATCAGTTTGTCAAGCTTAATAATCCCTAACTAATGTTAATAATTAATTCCCATTATTAAGCCATCAAATATGACGAAGATAAAGTTTTTCGTGAATGTTTATAGTAAATATCTAAATCTTTATCTCCTCGAAAATTCACATTTACGAGATGTTTTTAAGTTTATTCTAACTGACAACCAACTTGGCATTATTTTGGTCCAAAAATTTGGACTAAACGCTTTGGCTCAATAAATTCTTTCTTTAGTTGTAGATTTTAAAAAAGTTTGTTAAATTCAAGAACCAAAAATCAATTTTCAAAAAACATTAAACTATCCAATAAAACTGATCCTAATGGAGAATATGAATTTTATAGCTTTAGATTTCGAAACTGCAAATCATTACCGAAAAAGTATCTGTTCAATTGGTTTGGTAAAAGTGGAAAATGGCAAAATAGTTGACGAATTCTATTCCTTAGTGAAACCAACTCCATTTAATTTTGAACCCTTATTAACCAAAATTCATGGATTAACAGAGGTTGATTGTTTGAATGCTCCGGAATTTAATTCCATATATCCATCTGTTTCTTCCTGGTTCCGTAATCAAGTTATCCTGGGTCATAATGTTTCTTTTGAAAAAAGTGTGTTAAAACATCTTTCATTGGAATATCAAATTGATTTCAATGTTATGGATTTTTTGTGTACTCTAAATATTTCAAGAAAATTATTACCGGAATTAGAAAATCATAAATTACCCAAGGTTTATAATCACTTATTCAACAAAAAAATGAGACACCATAATGCTTTAGACGATGCTCGTGCAGCAGCAGAAATCATGATATCTTTCCAGTCTGGCCATTATTTAGTTGTAAAAGATAATCCCATTTTTGATAAGAGTTCTAGTATATTGGCCCCACAACTAACTATAACCTATAATTTATTATTAGAGAAAAAATCAATAGCGGAAATAGCAGAAATCCGGGGATTTACAAAAGATACCATTTTAAAACATATTGTAAAGATCATCGAGTTTATTGATATTGATTGTATTCTTCATCTTAAACCTGATAATGTTATGCTCATGAAAGTTTACGAGGCTGTAACAGGAATAGGAAGTGATACATTATTAAAACCAATTTTCGAATACTTAAATGGATCTGTATCATATGATGATATAAAACTTTCACTTCTATTTCTGAATGAGTTTGAATGATAAGCATTCTAACCTCCATTTATTGAATGATAACGATTAAATAACCTTTATAAATCTACAAAATTCGGTTTCTGTGGATCTTTTAAATGGAACTATTAGTATTGGAATATTCAGATTGAAGGTTTTTTACACAACCTAAAAATTTTCTAATTCCATGTCATAAACATCTTCCTTTGGATAATTATAGTCCTTGACAAGTTGATCTCTTGAAAAAATACGGTTCTCCGGATCAATGATTGTAGATAAAAATTTGTCCAACTTGCCATAATAGATGATTACGAGAAAAAATGGATAAGAGTTAAGGCTATGAAGAAATATGTTAGTTAAGAAATTATCCTAAGGGTTATGAGAAAGATTCTTACTTTTATCTGAAATAACCGATGCTATTTGTCCTGATATGACTAATTTGCTTGTTTCCAAGAAGAAAATGAAAAATTAATGGGTGCAATCGATAAATATAGATTTTCATTTACAGCTGCTTCGCTTATGCTCATGGAGCTTATTGACTATGCAAAAATATTGGTTGGTAATGGTTTTGTAATTGATGATTTGCAACACCAATCACTGAATAAGGATAAAGCCAAAACAGGTAAACGAGAGTTCGCTGAACTAAAAATTCGCCTTTCGACTTTGTCAAAAGATGAACTTGAATTACTTGCTGAGTCGGACATTACAACACAAAAGTTAATATCCTATATCGCTTGTTGCAGGGCATATAGATATATACGTGATTTTGTTCTGGAAGTGGTTTTGGAGAAGATCAGCATATATGACCATCAGATTACCGAAATGGATTACAATGCCTTCTTTAATAAGAAATGTATCGACCATGATGAGCTTGAGGATTTAGCAGATACGACCAAAGCTAAAATCAAACAGGTGGTCTTTAAGATATTACAACAAGCAGGATTGATTGATGGTGTTAAAAGCAAATATATCAGCATTCCAATTGTAGAAACCCGATTAGAAAACGTTATCAAAGGAACAAATCCCAATGACCTAGCCCTATTACTTATGCCCCAATATGTTTAGTATGAACGAAATTCAATTAACACATAAAAAATTTCAGCATATTCATGAAGTGCTGAGTTCAAATAGCTTTCTGAAAATGGACGCATTGAACGGTGAAATTCCATTTTGGATTGCACCCTATGAAATATCAACCCAGGATTTGGTTGAACAAGAAATAAAAAACCTTACAGTCAAATTGGATAATGCTGGTATCAAAACACTTATAGTCGACCTTTTCGAGCTTTCATGTAGCCTGGTTGACGATAATATTGGGTTGAACGAAATGTTTGATCTGGAGCTTGATATGGATAAATCTGATTTTAAAGATGCCATACAATCTACCATCAACATTCATGAGCGTTTTATTCCCGCAATTGTTGAGAAAGTTGTTTCAGTTAAACCCAACATATTACTTCTTAAGGGAGTTGGTGCTGTCTATCCTTTTATTAGGTCTCATACTGTATTAAATAACTTACAAAGCGCAGTTAAGAACATTCCAACAGTTATGTTCTTCTGTGGTTCATACACAGGGCAATCCCTAAACCTATTTGGAACCTTGAAAGACGACAATTATTACCGAGCATTTAACATAGACACATATAAGCTTAAAGCATGAAATCATTAACCGATATTTTTAAGAAGGACTTCAACCGAAGTATAGAAACAGTTATTAAAGCTGATGATCGTGAACATATTTTTCAAGAGGTTGACGAGTATGTAATCACCAAAGATGTTTCAAAAAAACTAGCTACTTTTTTTGATGCGTACAACGAAAAGGCTAGCTCAAATGGAGTTTGGATCTCTGGTTTTTTCGGATCGGGTAAGTCGCACTTACTAAAGATTCTGAGTTATGTTTTGGAAAATAAAGTATATGACCAAAGACACCTGGGCGATCTGTTTGCTGAAAAAGTTACCGATGATGTAAAGTTGAAAGCGGATATTCTCAATGCTACCAAACGATTTGAATCAGAAAGTATTCTATTCAATATCGACCAGCAAGCTCAAATTACCAATAAAAATGATGGAAATGCCATCTTACAGGTGTTTTACAAAGTGTTTTATGACCACCAAGGGTTTTATGGCTTCCAACCTCACATTGCAGATTTTGAAACTTATCTAAGCAAGGAAGGTAAATACGAGGCATTTAAACAGGAATTCGAGCATGCATTTGGCAAACCTTGGATAGAAGCCAGATTAAACTACGTTGCTCGAAATGTTAACGATGCAATTTCCATTGCTTGTGGTAAAATCTATAATGAGGAAGCATCAAAGTATGACAAGTACCTAAATGATTGGAAAGCAAAACAAAAGTTTTCAATCGAGGATTTTGCGCTTAGAGTTAATGAATACATAACTGGTAAAGGCAAAAATTTTAGGTTAAACTTTTTTGTGGATGAGGTTGGTCAATACATAGCCGAGAACACCAATCTCATGCTAAATCTTCAAACCATTGCAGAGTCACTAATGACCAAATGTAATGGCAAAGCATGGGTAATTGTAACCTCTCAGGAAGATTTAGAAACATTGGTTGGTGATGATACCGCAGTGCAGTCTAATGACTTTGCTAAAATCCAAGGTAGGTTTAATATTAGAATGCCACTTACATCAGCTAACGTTGATGAAGTGATAGAAAAACGTTTGTTGGAGAAAAATGATGAAGGTGATGAATTACTTAGTGAGCTACATGTTAAGGAAGGACAAAACATCAAAACTCTACTAACATTCTCCGAAGCTGGTATTCAGTTCAAGGGATTCAAAGGTGATTCTGATTTTGTAAACAAGTACCCTTTTATTCCCTACCAGTTTGACTTGTTCCAACAATGTATCAAAGCATTATCAAAACACAACGTTTTCCAAGGTAAACACCAATCAGTTGGTGAACGTTCAATGCTTGGTGTGTTTCAAGAGGTTTTAAAGAATGCTGGCTATTCAGGAACCAATTCGCTGGTAAGTTTTGACAGAATGTTTGAGGGCTTGCGTGCTACATTAAGAACAGAATCACAGAACTCGATTTATTTGGCTGAGAACCAGCTTGGGGATCATCCATTAGCCATTCGTATTCTAAAAGTGCTCTTTTTGATTAAGTATTTCGATGGATTTAAAGCAACAGCAAGGAATGTAAGTGTGTTGTTACTCGATTCATTAAAAACCAATCCTGTTAAACACCAGGAAGAGGTTGAAAAGGCATTAAATCTATTGGAGCAGCAAACTTACATTCAAAGAAGCGGTGAAATATATGAGTACCTAACGGATGACGAAAAGAATGTTGAGGACGAAATAAAGAACACATCTATTGATGCTTCCCAAGTAAGTAACCATTTAAATGAATTAATCTTTGATGGGATTATCAGAGATAACAAGATAAAATACAACCTAAATAGACAAGAGTTTGAATTTACTCGTAAGGTTGACGGTTTGATATATGGCAGAGAGAAAGATCTGAAGATTGAAATCATTTCACCCAACAGCGAACAATACAAAAACGATATATACTTTAATGCCAGCACTATGGCTGATCAAGCGTTGATGTTGGTTAAACTACCAGAGGACAAACGATTGATTTATGAGGTGCGTATGGCTCTAAAAACCGAAAAGTATATCAAGCAAAATCAATCTTCGTCAAATAAAGAAAGTATAACCCGAATCCTTTACGAAAAAGGGAAACAAAATAGAGACAGAAAACAGTTAATACAAAATCAACTAAATGAACTACTGGCAAAATCTGTCATTTATATGAGTGGTGTTGAGCATCGTAGTTCAACAAGTTCAGATGGCAAAACCAGAATAATCGAAACCGCTCAGGATTTGATTCAACTGGCTTTCCCGAAATTGCAATTGCTGGGTTCAACCAATTTTGATGAAACCCAATTGCGTATCATCATGAATAACACCTCTGCTGATTTATTTCGAGGAGATGATAGTACCATTTCATCCGCTGAACGAGAGGTACTCAATTTCATAGAGAGACGCAAAATGCAACACGATAGAACAAACCTATCTGACTTGCGTGAGCATTTTAGTAAAAAACCATACGGCTGGACACAGATGGCTGTTTGGTGCATAACGGGTCGATTATTAAGGAGAGGTAAAATTGAGAGTAGACAAGACACCAACTCATTAGACGATTCACAATTTTATGAGGCTTTATCGAACAACAGGTATCACTTGAATACGATGGTATTGCCTCAAATGGAGTTTGATAAGAGCCAAATAAACCTTTTGAAACAAATCCATTCCGATGCGTTCAATGAATCTAATCCATTTAATGAAGCTAAGGAGGTTGTAGGATTGTTTAAGTCAAAGACTCGTGAAGTTGCGAGTGAAATTCAGGTTTTTATTGGGCAAAGCAAAGAGTACCCTTTCATGAAAACACTAGAGCCTTTGGAGGCTTTACTTCTCAGGTTGATTGGGATGGATTATGCTGTGTTGATCAACGAAGCGAAACACTTCGAGGACGAGCTGTTGAACGAAAAGGAAAACAAACTAGACCCGATCAGGAAATTCATGGCTGGTGAACAGCGAAAGATTTATGATCGTATGTTGGTGTTTTTAACAGGTAACCAAGCAAATTTTGACTATATCGATACTACCGAGAGAAATGTGTTGAATGAGGTGCATGATTCCGACAGACCGTTTTACGGCAATGCCATGCAGGAAGTGAAAAAAACAATGGATGTATTGGCTGAGCGTATTCAACAAACCATACAGAATGAGCGTGAATTAACCTTGAGTGAAACCAAAAATAAAATGTTGCAATTGCAGCAACAAGATGGATTCGACAAATTAAATCCGACAGAACAAGACACCATTCTAAAGCCATTCCGAGAAATAGAAGCAAAAGCGAAGGAACAGAAGTTTATAGCGAACCTAATGCAAGACAGGCAACGATTAGGTGATTTATTTACAGATCAACTTAACCTTCTGTCAAAACTCACCACCCAAGTACCTGATGGTTCTCCAGAGCCAAAAGAACTCTTCATTAATCTGCGAAATGTAGAAAAACGTATTGTGTTTGATAAAACACAATTGAAATCTGAGGCAGATGTAAACGAGTATCTGGAGCAGTTGAAGAAAGCATTAATGGAACAAATTGAGGCAAACAGAAAAATTACATTGAACTAATGAATACCAACCAACTCAAAAAATTTGCTCAGTCAGCAAGAACAAAACTGATAGAACAGGTTGGTGCTAAACTAGACTATGTTCTCACGCATGATACGGCAGAACTAAGAGGGAAAGCCAATACCCTAAAGAAGCTCAATGAAGCAATTTCAAAATATGGCAAGACAAAAGTAATTGACAAAGTTGCCTACACCTGGTTTAACAGATTGGTGGCATTGCGATACATGGATGCGAATGGTTACCAACCCATAGGCATGTCGGTAATTACACCAGCCAACACCACCAACAGTGTGAGCCCTGAGTTGTTGGATGCCGCACATGGTGGCAGCATACCCAGCGATTTAAATGTAGACAGAAAGCAGATCTTGGATCTGCTGGATGGCAGAATCTCCAGTTCAAATCCCGACAATGAAGTGTTCCGAATGCTATTGGTAGCTGTGTGTAACCAGTTGCATGGCATTTTCCCATTCTTGTTTGAGCGCATTGACGATTACACCGAGCTGTTACTCCCAGATGACCTTACTTCACCATTCAGTATCATTAAAGATGTGGTGGATGGTATGACCAATCAGGATTGTGTGGAGGTAGAAATTATTGGGTGGTTGTATCAATTCTACATATCGGAAAAGAAAGACGAGGTATTTGCTTCTAAATCGGCTGTTAAAAAAGAAGATATTCCTGCCGCAACTCAGTTGTTTACACCAAGATGGATTGTGGAGTATATGGTTCAAAATACAGTTGGAAAGCTATGGTTGCAAAACAAACCTGGTTCAAAACTGAAAGACCACATGCCTTATTTTATCGATTCACCGAGCCTGAATGCGGATGACTTTTTGAAAATAAACTCTGTTGAAGAAATAAAGTTGCTAGACCAGGCTTGTGGAAGCGGTCATATTTTGGTGTATGGTTTTGATTTGCTCTACAAAATATACGAAGAAGAAGGCTACAACCCGAATGAGATACCAGAGCTTATCATCAAAAATAATTTGCATGGTTTTGAGATAGATGAGCGTGCTGCGCAATTAGCTGGCTTTGCAATCATGATGAAAGCAAGAAGCTATTACCGCAGGTTTTTCCGCAATCCCATAGAATCCAATATACTTTGTTACGAAGATTTGCTTTTAAGTGCAGAAGAGATCAAAGAGACGTTTACACAAGTCGGATACAAGCTCTCTAATGAATTGAATTATGATTTGCTTAACATGCAGCAAGCTACCAATTATGGTTCATTGATCGCACCACATACTTCTATTGGTGAGTTACAAAAAATACTCGATATATTTAAATCAAAACTAAACACCAATGATGCATTCCTGCAATTCCAATTAATTCAATTAAGTGGAGCCATTAAACAGCTAATACCGCTTTGTGAGAAATACCACTGCGTAGTTGACAATCCACCGTACATGGGTGGAGGTAATATGAATAAGCCACTTGGAGATTTTGTAAAAGCGAATTACCCTGACAGCAAGGCAGATTTGATGGCGTGCTTCATGGAAGCTGGATTGAATATGTTACATCCAAAAGGATATTTAGGGATGTTAAACCAGCACTCGTGGATGTTTTTAAGCAGCTACGAAAAGTTACGCCAAAAGTTGATTGAAGGTGTATTCTTTGATACAAACCTTCATTTAGGATCAAGAACGTTTCCTGAAATAGGTGGCGAGGTGGTACAAAATGCGGCATATACTTTCTGGAATAGGCAACATGAAGAGAGGGGTGTTTTTTTGAGATTGGTTGATTTTAACTCAACAGAAGAAAAAAGAATAAAAACTATTGAAACGATTCAAAGCACCACCTGTAATTGGTTATACACTGCCAACCAAAAAGATTTTGAAAAAATTCCTGGGAGTCCGATTGGGTATTGGTTGAGTGAAAGATGGGTTAGCCTTTTTTGTAATGAAAACAAAAGTATTTCAAATTTCTCTGAATCTAATGGTCAGAATAAAACAGGAAAAAATGATAAGTATCTTCGTCAACATTGGGAGGTTTCAGAACATAAAATAGGTGTTTCACATAAGTGGCTTTTTTATGCAAAAGGGGGGCAATTCAGAAAATGGGAAGGTAATCTAGTTGAAATAGTTGATTGGTCAGAGGAAAGCAGAAAACACTACAGAAGAGATAAGATTTGTAGAATCATCCCAGAGGAATTATGGTATGAAGAAGGGATAACATGGACATTTGTTACAGCTGGAAAACCAAGTTTTAGATATCTTCCGAAAAACGCAACTTTTGACGTTGGTGGCACATCAATTTTCATTAAGGATGAAAAAACATTAAACATCCTTCTTGCTTTATTGAATTCGCCTATTACAAAAAATTTGCTTGACCTTTTCAATCCAACATTAAATCTGCAATTAAAAGACGTTCAGGCTATTCCCGTAGTTTCACAGATTTTTGAAAATGAAAAAATCAAAGTTTTGGTAGTAGAGTGCAGAATGCTATCAAATTTAGATTGGAATAAAATTGAAACAGGATATGGCTTCATGCATAGTTCTATAATGACAAATGAAATAAATTTTAACATCCAAGAATCTTACGATCTCTACCAACTGTATTGGCGGAATAAGTTTTTTCAACTCCACAAGAACGAAGAAGAAATCAACCGCCAGTTTATTGAAATATATGGTTTACAGGAAGAGCTAACTCCCGATGTTCCTTTGGAGGATATTACCATCCTAAAAGAAGAAACCAGCATCAAGAATGGCGACCTTGTTTTCCATGCAGATGAAGTATTCGCACAGTTTGTGAGCTATGCAGTAGGTTGCATGTTTGGTCGTTATTCTCTAGACAAAGAGGGGCTATTACTTGCCAACCAAGGTGAAACTTTAAAAGATTACTTGGTTAAAGTTTCAAGAAGCAAGGATCAACTCACATTTATTCCCGATGAAGACAATGTAATTCCAGTGTTGGATGACGAATGGTTTGAGGATGACATTGTTGCTCGTTTTCACGCATTCCTAAAAGCAAGTTTTGGGGAAGAGCAATTCCAAAAGAACTTAACTTTTGTGGAAGAGTGCTTGGGCAAAGACATTCGTAAGTACTTTGTTAAAGACTTTTACAAAGACCACATCAAGCGGTACAAAAAACGCCCTATCTATTGGATGTTCTCTTCTCCTAAAGGGTATTTCAATGTATTGATTTATATGCACCGTTACACACCAGATACGCTCAGCACCATATTGAATGGTTACCTCAGAGAGTTTATCGGTAAGCTGGAGTTACACCGCAAGCAGCAAGAGCATGTTGTGGTTAACGGATCTCCATCAGAGCAAAACAAAGCGCAAAAGGAAATCGACAAGATTGATGACAGGTTAACAGATTGCAGGAAATATGAATCTGAGATTCTATATCCATTGGCAGGTGAACGTATTTCAATTGACCTTGATGACGGGGTGTTGGCAAACTATAACAAGTTTGGTACTGCCATAGCCGCAGTGGATGGCTTAAACGACAAGAAAACAAAAAAGAAAGTCATGGAATTTGACTGGATTGATACAACCCTGATAAGATGAGTAAAATAGCAGAAGGATTAAAAAGGCTTTTCGATAAACACCGCATAGTACTCTGGTATGATGCATTGGGAGATTTTACTCAAGAATTTAATGATGCAGAATTTCCTGATGTAATCAAATGTGAGATTGTTAAAAATGAATTTGCACTGAAATACCGTATGCTGATTGCTGAACCGAAATCAAAATTTCTGTTGTACGGTAAGTATGATCATCCCAATGCAGATGATAATTGGCTTTTAGACATTGAGCTTTCTAATGTGGTATTCCACACCGACCAGGAAGCTCTAACATTACAGGAACTGGAACTGCCTATTCACTTTAAGGCATGGATAAAAAAACATTTGCACTATTTCAAAAGCAAAGAAAGAGCCGCAAAATTCGTATCTAACCTTGAAGCCAAAGAAAATGAAGATCAATTAACCAGGACACTTATTCAAACAGCATTTGGCAGCGTAACATCTACTCTTGACGATATTCTAAAGTCTTATGTAACGTATTTAGCAAACGGAAAGTCAGATGGTATTGACAAAGAGCTTTTGCAATATAATCTTTCCGATTACCTATGGTCATGGATTGAATCGGTTTATCAATACAAAGCCAAAGAACGAAGCATATATGATTTTGTGTTGGAAGTTTTTCAAAAAAACTTCAGTCCTACTTCAAAAAAAGCATCGGTAAATCGAACTACTGAAGTTCTACTTGCATCTTGGAAGGATGCTCGTTCGTTTGACAAAACCTATCGTCAGTTGGTTGACAGAGTGGAGAATGATCTCAACATTTCAGCCGAGGTGAATAAACTTGAAGTTCACGAACTAATTAATGATGATGTATTCGAGTGTATAGATAAGCAAATAATAAAACAGTTAGCCAGTCAATTAGAGCAAGGAAACTCAAGCTCAGATAAAATAGATAAAATTTTAAAACAACGTGAATCCTGCTACTGGTATGATAAATACTTCGAGTTTTACAGTTCAATCAGATATGCAAACTGGTTGTTTGATGAAATTAGTAAGTATAACATTATAAAATTTGTTGATTATCAAGATGGATTCGTTCAGTACACAAATAAATTATTCATAGTTGACCAGTACTACCGAAAGTTTATCCAACATTACAGAGCAACGAATCAAAACAACGTACTGAATAGCCTGTATCAAAAAACACATAGAGCCTATTCAAATACCTGGCTTTTAAAGTTGAGTGATGCCTGGCAGGAAGTAATTGATTCAAATAGTGAATGGTATTTTGGTGGGGATAGCCAGCGTAAGTTTTTTAAACGAGCAGTTCAGGGAAAATACATCGAAAAGGATA
>Ga0247837_1007838_pt1 | contig 13852 bp, 12 predicted proteins | sample LaCtaG_2_FD_187115 | JGI IMG/M metagenome (GOLD analysis project Ga0247837, IMG submission 187115) | Freshwater microbial communities from meromictic Lake La Cruz, Castile-La Mancha, Spain - LaCruzMarch2015_14.5m | ecosystem: Environmental > Aquatic > Freshwater > Lake | place: Spain: Castile-La...
GTGCTAAACGACCTAGCCAGTGAGTTTAGTAATTATGCTAAAATGCCTACGCCTGAGTTTAATAATATTCATTTATTAGAAGCATTGCAACCCATCATTGACTTACACCAAAACGATGAAAATATAAAAATTATGAATCAAATCAATGACGATTTGTATGTGTATTTTGATCAAAATTATTTGAACAGAACTTTTACTAATTTAATAAAAAATGCAACACAAGCCATTCCAGAAGATACAAAAGGCTTGATAGATATTAGTGCAACAATTGAAAATGATTTTGTGAAAATATCAATCAGCGATAATGGAAAAGGAATTAGTACAAAAGATGCTTTAAAAGTTTTTACTCCTTATTTTAGTACCAAAATACATGGAATGGGGTTGGGTTTGCCAATGGTAAAAAATATGATTGAAGCTGCTGGAGGTAAAATAAGTTTTAAAAGTACCGAAAATGTTGGGACTGTTTTTGAAGTTGTTTTGCCAATTGGAAAATGGAATAAAAGACATAAAGTCGCTTTATTGTGAGTTTATTTGAAAATTTGTTATTTTAAAAGACAGAATGTCTTTTAAAACGAGTTGGAAAACTTTTTGAAAGATAAAAAATATCAATCAAAAAAAATAAAACAATAAAAAGTATGAAATTTTTAAAATTAAATCCAGCACGTGAGTTCTTTGTCGACAACTCAATTCCTTCTCAATTTTTCAATTCAGTAGATGGTTTATTAAACCAACAAATGAGCAAATTTGAACGCGATGTTCACTTCTCGCCAAGAGTAGATATTACTGAAGATGAACACAATTTTACTTTACACGTTCAGTTACCAGGTGTAAAAAAAGAAAATGTAAGCATTGAAATAGTGAAAAACACTTTAGTTATTTCGGGTGAAAAGCAATTGAAGTTAGAAAATGATACCCGTAAATTCCATACCATTGAATCGTTTGAAGGCAAGTTTAAGCGCACGTTCCTTTTAAACGAAACCATTGACAAAAGCCAAATTGAAGCTAAAATGGAAGATGGAGTTTTAAGTATTGAACTTAAAAAATTGGAACAAAAAACCGAAAAAACTGCAATCACAATTAAGTAATTGTAGTTTTTAAATTCGAAGGGAATTATCTAAAAAAAAGACCTGCATAGTAAAATTTGCAGGTCTTTTTTATAAAAATCTTTCTTTATAATTATTACTCATTACCCAACAAACATTGGTTTTACCAAATATTTTGTAACGGTATCTTGCTATTAGTTTGTAAATAAAATTATTTATGAAATCAGGTAAAATAGCAAATATTCCAAATGCCCTATATGGCCATTTAAACTTACTAATTATTTTAAATGCAGCTTCGGATTCAATATAAAAATGATTGTTTTCAAAAACAATTACAGAATCTATTCCGGTTGAAACAAAGTTTTTTTCTTTAAAAAAATGATTGGCAAATTCACTTTGCAAACTGCAAAAAACAAAATGAGAATGTGCTTCGTTTTTTAAAACAAATTGAACAAAACCATTGCAAAGATTGCAAACGCCATCAAAGAAAACAATTGATTGCGATGGAATCATTTTACTTTTTATTTGCTAAATCTTTATTGAATCTTATTGGCGAAAAACCATATATTAACAATACTCTTGAGTATCGGTAGGTAAATGGAATGGATAAAAACATAACAGAAAAAATTGGTATTATATATCCCCAAAAATCTGCATTATGATTGCTTAGAATAAAAACCAAAGCACCCACTATAATCATCATGGCGGTAGTTATTGCATAGCTTATATACATGGCTCCCCAAAAAAATCCTGGTTCTACCTCAAAAGTTAAATCGCATACTGGGCAAGTATCAAACATTTGAGTAAAGCCATTTAGTTTAAATGCACTGTATTTAAACATTTTTCCACTTTGACACTGTGGACATTTAGCTTTTAATATTGATAAACCCTTATTGGGTTCGTATTTGTTACACATAATTACTTGGAGTTAGCAGCTAATTTATTTTTAGCTCGTACACTTTTAAAATATAAAAACAGAAAAATTAAGACTAAAATATATGGAAATGCCAATAAATACATAATTCCATTGTTTAAAGTTTCACCAACATTTGTATCGCCATCGGCCCTTGCCGATACCAATGATTGTTTACACATTGGACATTGAGCAGATATTTTGGTTGGTAAAAAATACAAAAAGCTAATTATTGAAAGCGCAATTACAATTACCTTGTTTTTCATTGTACGAATGTACAATAACCAAAAAAAATTAACAAAGTTTTTTATTACCTAACTATCAAATGTTAATTGAATTTGATGGTGTTGAACCTATTTGAACTTAAAAAACTAATATAAAATACCTATTTGTTCTTTACTATCAAATGTATAAAAAGGATTCAAAATGGTTTTAGGCAACTTCTTTGTTAAATAAATTTGATTACGATATATAATTTTATAACCTTGCAATATGGAAAGTGGGCCAATAGGTATATTTGATTCAGGTTACGGTGGATTAACAGTAATGAAGGAAATTGTAAGTGAGTTACCTCAATATGATTATATTTATTTGGGCGATAATGCACGTGCTCCATACGGAAACAGAAGTTTTGAAACAGTTTATGAATACACCTTGCAATGTGTAAACATGCTTTTTAGTAAAGGTTGTAAATTAATAATATTGGCTTGTAACACTGCTTCGGCAAAGGCTTTAAGAAATATTCAACAAAGAGATTTGCCTAAAATGGATAATCGTTTAAGGGTTTTGGGAGTTATACGCCCTACAAGCGAATTGATTGGAAGCTATAGTAAAACAAAAAAGGTTGGAGTTTTAGCTACTAGCGGAACGGTAAGTTCAAACTCCTATCCTATTGAAATCGAAAAGTTTTTTCCAGAAGTACAAGTTTTTCAAGAAGCTTGTCCAATTTGGGTACCACTTATTGAAAACAATGAGTTTAATAATATAGGTGCAGATTATTTTATAAAAAAACACATTGATAATTTGCTCAGTAAATCAAACGAAATTGATACCATTTTATTAGGCTGCACTCATTATCCTTTATTGCAAAGCAAAATAAAAAAATTATTGCCACAAAACATTGAAATATTGAGCCAAGGAAAAATTGTAGCAAATAGTTTGGTTGATTATCTTGTTAGGCATAAAGAATTAGAAACGCTTTGTAGCAAAAATGGTAAAACAGCTTTTTACACTACCGATTCAACCGAAATTTTTGACCAACATGCAGAAATATTTTATGGCAAAAAAATAAAAAGCGAATATTTGCATTTGAAATAATAAAAATTGGGTATCAACCTAACGGTAATTATTAAATTTTATTATCTGTCTTTGTCTATTATAATTACATTTGCGGCCTAATGAAAACAATTGGAATTATTCGTGAAGGCAAACAGCCTGCTGATTTAAGAACACCTCTTACTCCTTTACAATGTGTAGAGCTAATGCAAAATTTTCCTGGTACAAAAGTCATTGTTCAACCATCGCCATTTAGGTGTTTTAACGATGAGTCTTATATAAAATTAGGCATTGAAGTAAATGAAGACATTTCGAGTTGCGATATACTTTTAGGTGTTAAAGAAGTACCAACAACAGAAATATTAGCCAACAAAACTTACTTGTTTTTTTCACACACTATTAAAAAACAAGCACACAATCGCAATTTATTGCGCCATATTTTAAAGAACAATATTACTTTAATTGATTACGAAACTTTGGTTTGGGATGCTGGGAACCGCATTATTGGTTTTGGGCGTTTTGCTGGATTGGTTGGTACTCATTATGCCTTTTTGATGTGGGGTAAAAAATACGGATTTTATTCTTTAAAACCTGCCAATGAATGTGCTGATTTAGCTGAATTAATTGGCCAGTACAAAGGATTACAACTTTCACCAATGAAGATTGTTTTATGTGGCGATGGGCGTGTGGCACATGGTTGTTTAGAACTTTTACGTAAACTAAAAATCCATCAAGTTAGCCAGGAAGAGTTTATAGAAAACGATTATAACGAACCTGTTTATGTTCATTTAAGAAGTGAAGATTATTACGAAAGAAAAGACGGAAAAGCTTGGGATAAATCGGATTTTTATAAGCATCCTGAAGATTATATAAGTTCATTTCAACCTTATTACCAACGTTCCGATATATTATTAAATGGTATTTTTTGGAAACAAGATATTCCAATGTTTTTTACTCATGAAGAAATGAAAAGCAGTAATTTTAGAATCAAAATTATTAGCGATATTACTTGCGATATTCCTGGACCAATACCATCAACAATTAGAAGTACTACCATTGAAAAACCATTTTATGGTTACAATTCATTTTTGGAAAAAGAAGTAGATGCTTTTTTACCAAACTCTATAGATGTGCAAGCTGTAGGCAACTTACCTTGCGAACTTCCTGTTGATGCATCGAACGAATTTGGCGAACAATTGATTAGACACGTATTACCTTATTTATTACTAGAAGATAACGAAAACATTATTAGTAATGCTACCATTGCTACCAATGGAAAACTAACCGAAAAGTTTGAATACTTAAAGGATTATATAGCATAAATAAATGACAAATTGTTTATTGTTGGTGTCGCTTCGCTAAAACACCAACAACGGCAGATGGTAAACTAAACAATTCAACAGTTAAACAATATAAGATTTAAGCAGTTAATCAGTTAAAGAAATTCATCAACATAACAAATTAAACAAAACAACAACCTTGTAATCTTTAAATCATTACAATCTTGTAATCAAAAATAAAATGGCAAAAAGAGGCTTTAACAGCAATAGCAAACAAAAAGAAGAAGTAGAAAAAGTAAAAGTTTCGAAGGAAAGTTTAAAGGAAGCCTTGGCTTTGTTTAAGTACATAAAACCTTACCAAGGAAAATTCATTTTTGGTTTAATATTTATTGCTTTATCGGCCATATCAACTTTGGCATTTCCTGTATTATTGGGTAAAATGATTGATGCTGCATCGCCAGGATTATCCAACCAATTACCAACCTCTAACTTACCCATGCAAAACCAATTTGGTTTTGATTTAAAAAACTTGCATTTGGGTTTAAACACTGTTTTGATTCTGATTTTTGTGCAACTTTCGCTGCAAACTTTGTTTTCGTTTATGCGCATTTATTTATTTACCGAAGTTGGTGAAAAATCGTTGGCCGATATGCGCAAAGATTTATACTCAAAATTATTAACCATGCCCATGAGTTTTTATACGGAGCAAAGGGTTGGAGAGTTAAGTAGCCGTATTTCGTCCGATTTATCGCAAATTCAAGATGCCATTTCTTTAACATTAGCCGAGCTTTTAAGAGGTATTTTCACCTTAGCAGTAGGACTTTCAGTAATATTCCTTATTTCGGCTAAGCTTGCATTTACCATGCTTGGCGTGGTTCCAATTATTGCAATATTAGCAGTAGTTTTTGGAATGCGAATTAGAAAAATGTCACGCACTGCACAAGATCAATTGGCTGAAAGTGGAACCATAGTAAACGAAACTTTTCAAGGAATTGCCATTGTAAAAGCATTTAGCAGCGAAGCCAACGAAATTAAACGTTACACCAAAAGTATTTACAGTGTGGTTGACACGGCTATTTCAAATGCGCGTTACCGTGGTGCTTTTGTTTCATTTATGATTTTCAGTATTTTTGGTACAATCGCCTTTGTAATGTGGGTTGGTGTTGGAATGGTACAAAGTGGAGAAGACGGATTTACCATTGGTAACCTAACCATGTTTGTAATTATATCGGGCTTTGTAGGTGGCACTTTTGCTGGCTTTGCCGATATGTTTAGTCAGTTACAAAAAACATTGGGTGCTACGCAACGTGTTCGCGAAATATTGAGAGAAGAAGGTGAAGATGTGCATTTAATTGAAACTGCTATTGAAGAAAAACACAAAATAAATGGTGAAGTTGAATTTAAAAATGTAGCATTTGCATACCCAGGTAGGTTAGATGTAACTGTATTGAACAATATTAATTTAAAAGCAGCCAAAGGCCAACAAATTGCGTTGGTTGGACCAAGTGGTGCTGGAAAAAGTACTGTGGCAAGTTTATTATTACAGTTTTATAAAACCACTGGTGGAGATATTTTTTACGATAATAAAAACGTGAATGATATTCCTTTAAGTCAATTAAGAAAACAATTGGCTTATGTGCCTCAAGATGTAATGCTTTTTGGAGGAACTTTATTTGAAAACATTGCTTATGGCAATCCTAACGCTTGTGAAGCTGAAGTGATAGATGCTGCCAAAAAAGCAAATGCATTAGATTTTATCATGGCATTTCCCGAAAAAATGTTAACCATAGTTGGAGAACGAGGCATTAAACTTTCGGGCGGACAACGCCAACGAATTGCCATTGCACGAGCCATTTTAAAAAATCCTGCTATTTTGATTTTAGATGAAGCCACCAGTGCTTTAGATAGCGAAAGCGAATATTTGGTGCAAGAAGCTTTGGATAATTTAATGAAAAACAGAACCACTTTTGTTATTGCTCACCGACTTTCAACCATTAGAAAAGCCGATAAAATTATAGTGATAGACAAAGGAGTAGTTGCCGAACAAGGCACTCACGAAGAACTAATTAAAACCGACAAAGGCATTTACCGAAAATTGGTAGATTTGCAATTAGAAGGAATTAATTTATTGTAAGCAATTAGCTGCTGGCAACTGGCAATTGGCAATAAGCAATTAGCAAAAGATTCATTTCCGTTCGTGGTTACTGAGCTAAGTCGAAGTATAGCCAACGGAAAAAAGTACAATATCCTACAAATTAATTCAACTGATCTTCTATATCGCTTAACTCAAACTCCAAAGCCTTGGTAGAAATATTGATTTCGGTTAGCGACAGAGATAGCGAAATAAGAAAAACCAACAAACTAAATCCAAATACTACTTGCGCCCAAACTTGGTAATTTATATAAATAAAAAACATACACAGCACACATAAAAAAATACTAAAAACCCCAAATGTTTGCATGTATTTTATAAACCTAATTCTTATTCTTAGGTTTTTAAGCTGCGCAATAATCTTCTTTTTATCCTCCCCAGTTTGGCTAAACTTAGTGCGTAAGTTCCTTATTAAATTAGCAATTGCCAAAAACCTTGTGGTGTAAGCAAGCATTAACAAAGTAATGGCAGGGAATAATAGTGCAGGTGTATTTAAAGAAATTTCCATTTATAAATATAAGAATTGTAATTGGCTTCAAAAGTAAGCCCTACTGCTTTAAATACAATTACATAATTAAATATTAGTTTTTTTGCCAAGGTTTTTGTTTAGCACAGCCTTACCAACAACAAATATTTCAGATGCTTACTGTTTTATTTTTTTGGGTAAATTTCTTTCTCGCAATGTTGCGGCATACTTTCCAACATGGTTAAACCTGACAGGTTTTAAAAACCTATCAGTCTTGGTTAAGCAACGGAAATTCAGTGAAGTTATTCAATTCCTCAACTTGGCTCACGGAAATTCAGTGAAGTTATTCAATTCCTCAACTTTGCTCACGGAAATTCCGTGAAGCAATTCAACACCTCAACTTCGTCCGCGGAAATTCCGTGAAGTTATTCAATACCTCAACTTTGCACACGGAAATTCCATGAAGCAATTCAACACCTCAACTTCGTCCACGGAAATTCCGTGAAGTTATTCAATACCTCAACTTTGCACACGGAAATTCCATGAAGCAATTCAACACCTCAACTTTGCCTACGGAAATTCCGTGAAGCTTTCTAACACCTCAATTTTGCCCACGGAAATTCCGTGGAGCAATTCTACACCTCAACTTCGTCCACGGAAATTCCGTGAAGCTTTCTAACACCTCAACTTTGCTTGACAAATGGATGCGCAAGTTCGGGAACAAAATCCATTGCCGTTGCTTTTAAGCAACGGTTTTTTAAAACCCTGCAAATCCTAAAATCCTGTATATCCTGATTCAGACAATCAGCAGTATTCTGCGCCATCTGCGGGCAAATGATGTTGTTATAAATGTTTAAAATAAATCAACTATTCTTCTATTGTACTATCAAAATCAAAATGATACAAAGGATCAAGTGGAGTATCTTTATCTACAAGAATAAGGTCTTTTAAAATACCGTTTTTTAAACCATAAACACACCCATGAAGCATTAGTGGTTGATTATTGTACCATGCCTTTTGAACAATTGAAGTTTTAACTAAATTGTTTACTTGTTCTATAATATTTAGTTCTACTAAAGCATTGGTTTTATCTTCAATATTTTCAATATTATTAAGTTCCTCATTGTGCAAACGGTAAACATCTTTTATATTTCTAAGCCATTTGTTTAACAACCCATAATGATGATTTGTTATAGCAGCTTTTATTCCACCACAACCATAATGCCCACAAACTATTATATGTTTAACATGCAAAACTTCCACTGCATATTTTAACACACTTAACATGTTTAAATCAGTGTTCACAACCAAGTTAGCAATGTTTCTATGAACAAATATTTCACCTGGTTCGGTGTTGGTAATTTCATTAGCAGGTACTCGGCTATCGGAGCAACCAATCCATAAAAACTCAGGTTTTTGAATATCGGCTAAGTTTTTAAAATAATCTTTGTCTAAATCTAGTTTATCGCTTACCCACGATTTGTTTTGAAGCAATAGTTTTTCGTATTCGTTCATCATTGGTTGGTATGTTTTTTAAAGTAAGGATTTGGACTTGATACCGATGTTTTTTTGTCAACGGTAATTTTTTTAAATTGAGCCATTAGTATAAATTCATCCAATAATTCAATAATATCTTTGTCAATATAAAGTGCTGTTGTGCCATCAATAATTACAAAAGTATCGGCAGGCATTTGTTCTAAATAATTGCGAATAACTGCTTTGTTTAAAAACGAAACATTTCCTTTAAGTCTAATCAAACAATTATTGTTATCGTGAGTAATAGAAACCGCTCTTTTGTAACTATTTTTAATAATAAAATATATAGAACTAAGTAAGCCAATGAATACTCCAGTTAATAAATCACTAAACACAATAGAAATTACGGTAATAATAAATGGTAAAAACTGATCGTAACCATTTGCAAATGTTTCTTTGTACAATACTGGTTTAGTTAATTTATAACCTACAAATATGAGTAAAACAGCTAAGCTTGATAATGGAATTTGATTTAAGATTTTGGTTAATACAAGCACACAAACTAACAACAAAACACCATGAAATATAGCTGACATTTTGGTTCTTCCACCAGCAACTATATTGGCACTACTTCTAACAATTACAGCCGTTATTGGTAAACCACCAATTAAAGCCGAAATAGTATTGCCTGCACCTTGTGCAATGAGTTCTTTGCTTGTTGGTGTAAATCGTTTTTGAGGGTCCAATTTGTCAGAAGCTTCTATACTTAATAAGGTTTCTAAACTAGCTACAATTGCTATTTTTATTGCTACCAAGAAAACACTAATATTAAGTATTTGAGTAAAATCGGGAGTATTAAAGTTTTCCTTGCTTAAAATATTAGGTATTTGTACCAAATGTTCATTTTCTAGGGCTATAGCAGGAAAAATAAAACCTATTAAAATGCTAAAAATAGTTCCAACTAAAATAGCTACTAACGAAACAGGAAGCAATTTAAAAAGCATCATTTTTTTAAATTTTGGCGTATCACCAAAATATAAAACTAAAAAAGTTACCATACTTACAATAATTGCAGTAGGTGTAATTCTATCGAACAAATGTAACAGTTCAGAAAAAGTATTTTGATGGTCTAATTGCGAAAAAGTTTCATCACCTTCAAAATCTACATCGTAACCAACAGCATGAGGCAATTGTTTAAAAATTAGAATAATTCCAATAGCGGCAAGCATACCTTTAATAACTGAAGACGGAACAAAATTCCCTATAATTCCTGCTCCAATAAATCCTAAAATTAATTGAATAATTCCTGCAATAAATAAGGCTGTTAAAAACACTTCAAAGCTTCCTAATTGCTGAATGGCAGTTAAAACTATAACTGTTAAACCAGCAGCAGGACCACTCACACTAGTATGCGAACCACTTAAAAAACCAACTATTATTCCTCCACAAATTCCAGCTATGATACCTGAAACCAATGGAGCACCCGATGCTAATGAAATTCCTAAACACAAAGGTAAGGCAATGAAAAATACTACTATTGAGGCAGAAAAATCAGATTTAAAGGTTTCTTTTCTAAGCATAATTTATTTTTGGTTTCAAATATAGTTTTAGTTGTTAATTATTATGTGTTTTATGGTAAATATGTAACTTTTTTTAAAACTTCTTTTACATATTATAGTTAAAACTTATTATTGAAAACCTTTAAATTATTGAAATAAGGAAATGATGTATATAATAAAAACTACCTTTGTATTATTACTTTTTGTTTTTAAAACAATAGGTATAATGGCACAAGGAAATATTTGTTTTAAACCAATGTTTGGTAAAGAAAAACTAGTTTTAAGCAAACAGTATTTCATTTCAAATTCAAATAATAATATACAAATAGATGTATTTAAATTTTATATTTCAAATGTTGAGTTTTATAATAATGACCAATTATTATATAAAGAAAAAAATAGCTACCATTTAATAGATGCTGAAGATAGTACATCTTTTATTTTACCTATTAATTTTCTATCAAAAACGTGGTTCAATCTAATAAAATTCAATATTGGTATTGATAGCATTACTAATTACGGTGGTGCAATGGGTGGCGATTTAGACCCAACTAAAGGCATGTATTGGACATGGCAAAACGGTTATATCAATTTTAAACTTGAAGGTAAAAGTAACCTAATAGGTGCCAATAACAACGAATTTACTTTTCATTTGGGTGGTTATCAAAATACATTTAGCACTTTACAAACCTTACAATTTCCCGTTCAATATTTATCAGGTATTCAAATAAACATAGCCATTGATAAATGGATAAATGAAATAGATTTGTCTAAACAAAACCATATTATGTCGCCAAGCAAGGAGGCTGTTATATTGTCGAATAAACTTCCTGCAATTTTCTCTATTTCAAAATAAATGAAATTTAAAACATTTGTTATATCATTTATTATTGTTTTCCTATTTGCATTTGTAAGTGCTGACAAATCTTTGTTTACAAAACCCCAAAACTGGCCAAAGCCTAGCTATAATTTCAAGAAAAATCCTTTAACAACTTCCAAAATATTATTGGGCAGGGTTTTGTTTTACGATCCAATTCTTTCTCGAAACAATACCGTTTCGTGTGCCAATTGTCATTCGCAATACACCGCATTTACTCATATAGACCATGCTTTAAGCCACGGAATAGATGACAGAATTGGAACAAGAAATTCGCCTGCTTTAATGAACTTGGCTTGGCACAATACTTTTATGTGGGATGGTGCAATTAATCATATAGACATGCAGGCATTAGCACCAATTAGTCACCATGATGAAATGGATGAAAACATAAAACATGTAGTTGAAAAGCTGCAAACTTCAAAAATTTATCCTTTGCTTTTTTATAATGCATTCAACGATAGTTTGATTACAGGTGAGAAAACTTTAAAAGCCATTTCACAATTTATGTTGACTTTGGTAAGCGCAAATTCAAAGTATGACAAGGTAAAACGAAACCAAGATTCTTTTACAGTTCAAGAAGAAAAAGGATATGAATTATTTAAACAAAATTGTGCTTCGTGCCATACAGAGCCATTGTTTACAAATATGCAATTTCAAAACAATGGTTTACCATTTGATTCTTTGCTAAATGATGTTGGAAGAAAAAGAATTACTCAAAACGATAAAGATTTTCTAAAATTTAAAGTACCTACTTTGCGAAATATTGAATTTTCGAATCCTTACATGCACGATGGACGATTTAAACGAATTGCTGATGTTTTGAAACATTATACCAATGGAATACATAACACTAAGAATTTAGCTATTCAATTACAAAAACCAATATTACTTACATCGAACCAAAAGGTTGATTTAACTGCTTTCTTGTTAACTTTAACCGATAAAGAATTTTTGTTCAATCCTAAATTTGGTTTTCCAAAAGAAGTGCTTTTGAATAAATAATAACTAAGGTTTCTGAACTATAAGCAACTAATTTTATAAGAAAAGCAATATAATTTTATAACAGTTGTCATTAATTTTATAAAACTTTTTAGAAATTCAGTAACAATTTTACTTCAAAAATAAAACTATTTTGTATCGTAAAATTAATAAACTATGAGAAGCTTATTTTCAAAAAAACAAATCAAAAAAAGTGCAGCAGCACTGTTATTGTTAACATCAAGCAGTGCGTTTAGCCAAACCTACAACACACTTTGGATTCCAGACACACTTTCGGGAACAACCTTTAACTTAAACATAAAGGACACTTTTGCTCAAATTGTAAATACAGGAAACCAAACCATTACTGGAGCCATAAACGGAAAGTTTTGGGGGCCAACTTTGTTCATTAACAAAGGCGATGTGGTGCACATGAATGTAAAAAATGGGTTGAACGATTCAACAACTTTACATTGGCATGGAATGCACTTACCAGCAGTTATGGATGGTGGACCACATCAAGTAATTCCTCCAGGAAGCACTTGGCAACCTTATTGGGAAGTAAAAAACGATGCTGCCACTTATTGGTATCATCCGCATTTGCACGAAATGACTGAGGAGCAAATTACTAAAGGAATTGGAGGATTAATTATAGTAAGAGATGAAGTAGAATCAAAATTGGCTTTACCCAGAACTTATGGAATTGATGATATTCCATTGGTACTTACCGATAGAGATTTTAGCACTTCAAACCAATTTACAGTTGTTCCTTATGGCGACAGTATGATGGTAAATGGAGTTTTACGTCCTCAATATACAATACCAGCACAAGTGGTTCGTTTTAGAGTATTAAATGGAGCTTTAGAGCGCTCTTATAATTTAGGTTTTAGCGATGGCAGAAACTTTCAAGTTATTACCTCCGATGGTGGTTTATTAGCTGCACCAGTTTCACTGAATCGTTATATTTTACATGCAGGAGAACGTATTGAAATATTAATAGATTGTAGTAACGATTTAGGAAAATCGATTGATTTAAGGGCTTATAATTCTGCTTTGGCACAAAATGTAGCTGGTGGCGATTTTTTTGCAAATGGTCCGTTTGCTAATTATTTAGCCCGTAAAGATTTTGATGTTTTGCATATAAATATTGGTGCTAAAACCAGTAATGCAATTACATCTATTCCTACTACTTTAAGAACTGTAACTACTATTCCTGCAACAGATGCAAAAATAACTCGCTTGTTAACAATAACCGATACAACAATAGCAGGAAATAATGGTGTTTCTTTTCTAATAAATCATAAGTTATTCGACATAAACTATAATAACTACGATTTACCTTTAAACAATACAGAAATTTGGGAAATAAAAAGTACTTCTAACTTTGGCCACCCTTTCCACATACACGATGTAGAGTTTAATATTCTTTCTTCGGGCGGAGTTGCTCCTGTAGCAGCCCAAGCAGGTTGGAAAGATGTAGTTTTTGTTCCTGCTAATTCAACTGTAAAGTTTATTGCAAAGTTTGACGATTATGCCGATTCGCTACATCCTTTTATGTACCATTGCCATATTTCGTTGCATGAAGACGATGGAATGATGGGACAGTTTATTGTAACCGATAAAACATCGTCAGTAAAAACTGTAAATAAATTAGCTACCGATTTTACAGTATATCCAAATCCTGCTAACGAAAAACTATATTTTTCTTTCAATAACAGTGAAGCTAAAGTATATTATGTTTCTATATTAAATATTGTTGGTAAAGCAGTAATGATGTTACCTCGCCCAGAGTGGCAAAATGGAATAGATATTTCAAACCTTGCATCAGGA
>Ga0247837_1007843_pt1 | contig 13845 bp, 14 predicted proteins | sample LaCtaG_2_FD_187115 | JGI IMG/M metagenome (GOLD analysis project Ga0247837, IMG submission 187115) | Freshwater microbial communities from meromictic Lake La Cruz, Castile-La Mancha, Spain - LaCruzMarch2015_14.5m | ecosystem: Environmental > Aquatic > Freshwater > Lake | place: Spain: Castile-La...
GTCTGAATACTGACAACTCTCCGGACTATAGCGAGATTTCCAACCCACACAAAGGCACAGTGCAGAAAACAGTTACTAAAACTCTACTTTCTTGCGGAGTCCAGAGAAATCGGCGACTCAGAACTGCCATCAAGTCGACCGACGAAGGAAGTGTTTGGGCAGTGAGATCTACCCAGTACAGAAGGGTGTTTGCTACTGAATTACAAAGGCCAGTGGAGTGAGTCTAAGACAGTGCTGAAAGATGAGTGAGTTGCCACTGGATCCCTTTGCTCAGCCGGCATTGCAATTAAGTATTGGCTTCATTTCAACTTTATATAAGTCTGCGAGATTGCAGGCGGTAGCTTAAAAGTTGACTTGGAAGTCTGAACCAATAGTCTGCCTATCTATGAGGTGGCAACGATTGTGGTAATTAATCAGTACAAACTTGACCATGATGGTATTGGAGCAATGTTGGCATACATATGGGAATCGAACTGTCAGCAGGCCGTTCATGTAGCCTACGCATACTCCTCTTTGTATTAATGTCAGCACTTGCAGACCTTAGCAAATTTTCTGTGTCAGAGCCTGTCTTCACTCAGTACGCACTTACACTGACTGCCTGTTTAACCTTGGGTACTATGACACTTACGACACAGACAAGAAACAGATGTGGAAAACTGCGTCACAGCTTTTCAATGATTAGACAGAGGCACTATACATCCACTGAGGAACACTCTGTTAGAGAGGCGCCTTATATGCCAGAGTTTGCTTGGGCAACTAGTCACTAGGTTACAGTAGTAGACAACTCAGTCTATTGAGTTTATCTAACGTTAATACCAAAACCCACTAGTGCTCTAAATTAAGCCCGCTTCACAGGCGTACGAAATGCAGGAAAGGTTAGTCTCGAAAAGTTGGTCTATTGCTAAGTCTTACGCAGACAATTTGTAATTATAGAAATGATGGACGACTATATACTCGAGGACTTGATTTATGAGGACCCCGTGCTGAACATGCAAGTATACCACGGAAAACCCGAGAAGGAGGACAAGCCCCTGATTATCAAGGTGTACTCTCGCTCAACCGTGGAAGACGCAGACCGCTTCCTGAAAGCCGCTGCTCGCTCTGTGTACTGCTACCCTCGCAATGGCCCCCAGCTGCACACCCTGGCCTTCTCTCAGGGTCTGCACGAAAGAGGCTACCAAATCAACTGGGTGTTGGACCTGATGGGCGGACAACTTGACGAAGAGACGAAGACGAGAGATGACAGCAACTTGAAGCTGCCACAGGCACTGGAGGAGTTCGAGCAGGGCGAACTCTACTCAGACAACATGCGCAATAGTCAAGTGACGATCTTCCACGGCAAGTCCAAGCACGGACACGACGTCCTCATCAAGCACTACTGGCGGAACAGGTACACCGACTTGAATCGCACAGTGAGGGAAATGCTGCACCTGGCCAGAGCCGCCCACCCCAATGTGTGCCGTTTCTTCGACTTCAGCATCAAGTACGCGAATTCCAGGGAACATCTTATCGACTTCGTGGCGGTTTTCGAAGACAACAGCAACTGCTTGCTAACCAACCCCAATGAACGACTCACCAAGGGAGACCGCTTTCCAGAGGCGGAGTTGCTCACTATGCTCAGAGACACCTCTGCTGCCCTGAGACAGGCAAAAACTCGGGGAGTCGCTCATCGAGACATGAAGCCGGAAAGCATCTTCCGTGGGCCCAATGGCGAATTCAAAGTAGGCGATTTCAACGCCACCAACGAGCGCTACATCCGCTGCGTAGCCCTGGAAAGCCTGGACAGTATCCCCTACGTGTGTCCTGAACTTCGCGCCAACCTGATGAAAAAGAATCGAGACCAGAGGAAGACACTCAGTCCCTACGTGTGCGACGTGTTTTCCCTCGGCATGACAATACTGCACGCAGCCTGTCTCGACTACCCAGGCAGCGTAGTGATCACAGACATAGAGAAGCTGAAGGAAGCACTGAGGGAAGAACTCCAGCACTTGCCGTACTCCATCTACTTCAAAGCTTTGATTGGGGACATGGTGAGGGTGGTGACGGAGCAGCGTCCGACCATTGAGCAGGTGCATGTGAGTGCACTCTTCTTCCTTACCCCCTCCCCTCCACCACTCTTCCAGTCCCAGAACAGCTTTCCCTACGAAATGGACTCTTTCGCTGACTTCATCACTCCTGCCAACTTCCAAATCCTGGCTGATGAGGCGAAATTCCAAGTGACGGAATTCGAAAGAATCGACAACTCCGAGGGTCCAGAACTCTTTATTGCAGTGAGCAGAGTAGCTGTGGTGCTGAGACATCAAGGGAAACTCGAAGAGGCGCTGGCCAAGGTAGACACAAGTCTCCAAACCTTGAGGGATAAGAAGTTCGAGTACTACGCTGTAGGCCTGAGCAACAGAGCGCTGCTGCTGTTGCAACTCGGTAGACTCGAGGAAGCGGAGGAATGCGCCTGTGAGAGTCTCCAGGTGCGGCAGAACTACCATCCTGAAGAGCACTATACGCATGCAAATGGCTACTCTGTCTTGAGCGCAGTTTTGAAAGCCAAGGGAGAGGTTTCTGAAGCGGCGGAAGCCTTAGAAAAGGCAGTGGGAGTGGCTCAGCGCAAGTTCGCTTGGGTGCCTGCGCGCATAGTGGAGCGGCAGCGGGAGCTAGTTAGTCTAGTTTAATCGATCCCTCAGAGTTTCAACCCTATGCTTCCCTCACTGCTTTCCTTCCTTGAGGAATTGCCTGACTTCACGCTTTCCCTAAACGGCCAACAGAATCAAAGCAAATACATCCGCTTCATACTAGACTGGCTCCAACGTCTGCCGGGATCAAAGACGTAGCGAGAGAAGTTATGCAGCTGCAGTCGTTCTAGGGAAAGATAGAAGGTGGACTGAAGTGAGTGGAGCTGAGGACAGCTGATGTGAGGAAAGCGAGTCTGTCTAGATGTTAGTCGGGGATACGGCTCTTAGCCCACTATGAACTCCTTTAGCAGTCCTAGCATGGCATCACGCAGACGTAGGGAGCGAGAGCGTACTGCGATTTTCCCGCTCTTGGCGTTGCTCTCAATCGTCACCAAGGCCGCCACCAGCTGCTCTCCAAGGCCGCCTACACCCAGCACTGACCCCTTCTCCAGCTCTGGCAGGTCCTTGGCTCCATACAGCTGTAAGTTATTTCGGAATCTCACCACATTCGCGAGGGAATTCATGGAGTTAATCCCCGCTTGCAGTCCAGCAAAGCGGACAAGGTCCTCTGTGTCCACTAGACTTTGCCATAGGTGGTATGCTTCTGAGGCCTCGCTGTGGGCAGGCTGAAGTGCGCGAGCCACCACAATTGGCAGTTTGAGGTGCAGACGCACAGGACTGCGCAGGTGCGTGTACATCACGAGGAGCCGCGGACAGCCTGTGAAGGGCTCTTGCACAGTGACTTGCAGCGTGAACACTACCTTTTCGCCAGGCTGCACCTGCACTGCTCCCTTGGTTTCTTGTTGTACGTCCACTCCAGCCGCAGCAATCACCTGCACCGCCACCCCTTCCAATACCTCCTGACTTCCATTGCCCACAAACACTGCACACTTCCCAGTAGTCCCTGCCAACTGCAGCTGCGCACCCATCTTCACCACTGCGTCTTCGAAGAGCAGTCCCTTGTCCTGGAAACACAGCAGTCGGTACTCCTTTTCATTGACAATAGGCAGTGAACTCACTTCCTCTTGCATTGGGACGCTGGACTGACTGAAAGGGTTCCGCTGAGTCTGGAAGACGGCTAAGTCCAGGGAGTCCTGCTTGGCAAAAGGGTCTAATGATTGTCTGGCCGATGCGAAGAAAGAGGGGTCGTGCAGAGGCCCAGGCGACTGCGGAGGACTATCTGCCGCCTTGATATAGGCCCGCTTCCTCGCCTCCTCCAGCCTCTTCGTCAGCTCCCTGTTCTCAGCCGACACTTGGGCATACACCTTATTGTCCCTGTCGATTTCCGCTGCCTTCTGTCTGAGTGCACCCTGCAGCTGCTCAGCCTGTCGCATAGTCTCCACTAACTGTTGCTCCAGCAAAGCTCCGTTCGATTGCCCACCAAGGCTTTGATTGAGCTGCGCCAGTCGCTGGCGGTGTGCTTCCTCTCTCTCACGGACACGCCTTTCCACCTCCATGCGTACCTGTTCCGGGTTCTGGTCCTCACTAGTCCGCATGAAGTATATCCGGTTGCGAAGCTCTGAGAGTTCTTTTTCTGCTTTGTCGATGCTCGCCTGCGTCTGTTGCAAAGGCGCGGAGGACACACTGACTTGAGAACTCTGTGCACGACTGCGCCTGTAGTCTTGGTAAGTATCCAGGGCTCTGGAAAGGTGGTCATGGGCGTCTAGCAGCAGGTTGAGTTCTGCTTCGCTGGAGGACTGACTACTGCGGGTTTCGATTTCCAGCTCGAGTTGAGCCTTGTAGGCGCTGACTTGAGAGGCAGTGGGCGCTACTTCGCTCTGGCCTGGGTTCGCCGCCAGCATCTGTAGCAGTAAATCAGCCGTTTGCTTGCATTTCCCCAGGTCTGTCCGCAACTTGGAGGCGTTGCTTTGCTGAGCTCTCGGCGAACTGAGGGCCGGAGAGGCTTTGCTGTCTGCGGGAAACACCACTCTTTCCGCCTCCAGGGTCCGATACAACTTCAAGTAATCGCTATCGCCGCCGTTGGGAGCAATACCGTAGCGTGAGGCCCAGGCTTTGACGGCTTGCAAGAGTATTTTGAGGAACTCGATGGAGGCAGTTTGCTGTTCTCCCTGCACAGGCCCGAACAGATCTCGTCCTCGGTTTGGGTCTGCGCTGGCCTTCCTGTGCCGTGCGAACTCGCCCAGTCGTCTCAGGATCTTCTTTTGGGCGAAGAGCAGAAAAGGCATGTTGTTGAGTCCCATGCACTGGTGGAAAAGCTGCAAAGCTGCAAGTTTGGTAGTGGGCGGAACGGCCCTGTCTTTGAGTGTATTCTTCATCTGTGTGATGACTGCGCGGACAGTGGAGTCGTTGGCTTGGGTCATAGACTGCAGGAAAGCCTTCACCTCCTCAGGGTTCGGACTGACAAGTAGACGCAGAAACTGGTCCTTGGCACTCATACTTAAATAGGGAATTTACAGTCCCAGGTTATAGTAATGGAAGTGTCGGAACAGGACTTAGAGGACGCCCAGCGATTCCTCAACGAACTGCTGGAAACCACCCGCAAAGAAGCGATCCTGCAGATCATCACCAACCTGCGGGCCGCCAAGTGCCAAAGCAGCCTCACTCTCCGCCACCTGGAAAACCTGCTGAAAGAAGGCAATGAGTACGAGTCCATGTCTCCCAACCGCTCCCTGCCCTCCGGCCTTTCTGACTTCCCCTCTCGCGATGAGTCCCCACATGAAGTCCGTATTGCCCAGGTCAAGACCAAGGCCAGACCTAAGTAGCGTAGCTATAGAACCCGCGGCCGGACTTGCGACCGAGCCACCCGGCATCTACGTGCTGCTGGAGCAGGGGAGAGGGCCGGTACTTGCAGTCGCCCAGACCTGAGTGCAGGGACTTCAGAGTCGCAAGACAGACGTCTAAGCCTACGAAGTCAGCGAGCCGCAGCGGACCCATAGGATGGCTCATGCCCAGCTGAAAAGTCACATCTATATCCTCAGATGAGCCGACTCCTTCAGCCAAGGCATGCACAGCCTCATTGATCAGTACAATCAGCACTCTATTGACCAGAAAACAAGGTCTGTCCTGCACTATCACCGGAGTTTTGTCTATGCGTCTCACGAAGGCAAGGCCAATTTCAAGGGTGTTAGAGTCAGTTTGCAGCGCAGGAACGACCTCCACTAGTTGCATGACTGGGACAGGGTTGAAGAAGTGCAGTCCGAGGAAGTGGCTCGGCCTGGCAAACGCACTTGCAAGCTGGGTAATCGACAAGGAAGACGTATTGGTCGCTAGAACTGCATCAGGCGCTAGTGCTTGTCCAAGCCGCTGTAGCAGACTTTGCTTCAGGTCCAGTTGCTCAGTGATGCACTCCACCACCAGGCTGCAGGCTTTGAGGCTTTCGAGGTCCTTCACCAGTTCGATCCTGTCGCGCAGGTCTGCTGGCAGTGGCTTTTTCTTGCTTTCCTTGAGAATCCAGCTGTCGAGGAAGCGCTTGCACTTCTCTGTCTGCTTAGTAGAGGTTTCCCACAGTCGAACGGAGACATCTGGGACTCTGGCAGCTGCTAGAGCCAGGCCACTGCCCATCTGCCCGGCTCCCACAATTCCCATACAGAGCTGTTGCACATTCAGCATTCCTTTTTAAGTCTGTCCTTCCAACAACCAACTGTAAATGTAGATATCGGATGTTAGAGCGACTATACAAAAAAGAAGAAGGCAGCAAAAAATGGCTTCCAGGAGGGAAGCCAATCCAGGGGAAATGCTAAGATCACTGCTTCCGCCTCGCTTGGGCCGCAGTGACGCTAAACTACTGGGAGAGCAATTGCAGGGCGATTGGATTCTCTCTGTGCACAGCGTTGCCATCAGCTTTCACTTAGATATGCAATACTCGGATAATCGCATTTCCGTGAAAGCGCGTTTCACACTTCCTGCAGAGTTCAGACCTGCGGAAGGGTGTAAAATGGCGCAATATTACAGCAAGACAAACAGCTTTCTGTACGAAGCGCAAGTCGATGAAGCTGAAGTCATGGGGAAAATCGACTCCCTGGTATCTGCCTTCGAGCTACTTCAACTGGAAAACCACCCTACTCCCTCCTTTCCTCCCGCTCTTACCCCTGCCTCCACCTTTCTCTTCCGCTTCCCTATGACTAGCACAGCACTCCAGCTGTTCCTAGCCTCGCAGCCCACTCCCCTGCACTACCATTTCTACACTTCCTTGCACCTCGACTCCCACACAGGCCGGGAGCAACTCTGCTTCCAGGGCAGCAAGTGGTACCAAGCCGCTGCCAACTTGCTGGAGTGGCTGCAAAGGCTGAGAGACGAAGGACTGGAGTTCGAGACACTGCCACTGGACTTTGTCTACCACGTAGCGGAACTCAATGAGTTCAAGTTAGTACCGATTGACCCTACGCTTCAAACACGCTTGGGGAACCCCTTCCTGGTAAAGCCTGCGAAAGCACTCACTAGTCGAGCTGAGTTCTACGATTTATGTGGTCAGCAGCTCCTTGCCAGCTTTCAAACGAAATGCGGAGCAGTGTCTGCCCTCCCTAGCAACCTGTCCCTGCCAGCCCTACTGCCCTCTAGTGACTACCTGCTCAGTTCTTGTTTTGCAGAGATTCAGCTGGAAAAATGCCTCCCTTTGGGAAGAGGCGGATTCGGAGAGGTGTACCTCACTCGCTTCCGCAGAACCCCGGAGTCCACAGACATTAATGTGGCTTTGAAGGTGATTAAAACCGAGCGAATCGCCAAGGACCGAAGTTTGGACGGGTTCGTCAGGGAGTACCGCTTGATGCGGGCGTGTAGGCACCCCAACGTCATTAAGACCTACGGATATACCTGTGTGCAGGGTCGCTGGGCGCTTGTGCTCGAGTACTGTGAGAAATCCTTCATTGCCTTGATCCAGTCCGCCACTTCCTCGCTTCCCCAGAAGATGCAGTTGGTGATAGGGGTAGCCAGAGGCCTGGCCTACCTACACGAGAAGTCAATCGCTCACCTGGACATCAAGCCTCACAATGTCCTAATGGGTGCGGACGACCTGCCCAAAATCACAGATTTCGGCCTGAGTCGCAGGATGATGGCTTCAGGGAATGTGGAAAAAGTCGGGTTCACACTGCATTACACCTCTCCCGAACAGCTTCGCGGCTCTGGATTCACCCTCAAAGCCGACATTTGGTCCTTCGGAAATCTACTCTATTACGTGATATATGGCAAAGCGCCGTACCTAGACATGAAGCTAGGCACAGGGAATGCTCACAGCTATGCAGCCCGCAAAGACCTGTTAATGGAGCTGGAATCTAACCATAGACTTCCGGTGTTTAGTGACTTGGCAGTTTCTTCGAAGCTGCATATCTGTCTGCACCGGGTTATGCAGGATTGCTGGGTTCTGGAGCCGGCGCTCCGACCGTCCATGTCCCAAGTTCTACGCCAGCTGGAAAAGGCAGGCAATAGTTAGGTCTGTAATCTATGCAAAAAGACCACTCAAACCTCATACGGCTGCTCACAGCCCAAACCAGAGATCTAGCCCGGAAGCACCGGCGACTGATGAGCAGAGGCCGCGCTATGTCCCTGACGGGAGGACTGGAGGGGAGTAGACCTGCAGTACTGGACTTGGTGCTGGAAAGCGGCCTAGTGGGAGTCAAGGGACTGGTGCCCTGGGCCCTTACAGGCCTGTTGCGTTTCAAGCCGCCTCGAATTCGCCTATGTGAAAGTATGCCCAGACACTCCATTCCTTCTGGGAAAAGTCGAAGGAGTGCTGTTACTCACAACCCAGGGAAGTCGAATGCTAAGCTGGCAGTTGGAAGGGACAACAAAGGATACCTGCAACGCAAGGAAAAGCTCTATCAGCGACTCGACACTTTGATGACTCCCCGCAAAGCCAGTGTGTTCGGGTCCTTTTCCTGCACCACTGGCCGCCTCATGGCCACCAATGCATCTATAAGATAAGTCCTCCTAGTATAGTCCTGCCAAGTCTATTAGTGCTCAGGCGAACTTGGGCTTGTGTCTGAAGCTGGGCTCCACATAGGTGCGCAGGTCGTCACTGTCAGGCACTTTCCACTGCTTCCAGTTGAGGTACAGCCACACTCCCAGGAAGCCGACAAAGGCATACGCAGACACAAGTGTGTCGAATAGGTAGGGAAGGCGGGCTGGCGGCTCTAGCAGTTCCAGTAGGTGGATCAGTCCTGCACCTGCTAGGAAGGCCCGGGTGAGGGTTTCCAAAGGCTTGTCAGGACTGAGGAAGGTTTGGATGCCCTTGACGAGGTAGGCAGACAGGGCCCAGTGCAGGGGAACTAGGAGGAAGTAGGCTTGCCGCAGGCCGTCTTTGACCAGCAGAGGGTAGAGACTGAAGGCAGAAAGTGCACTGAGCAGGGGAAATAGGTCAGGCACCTCCAAAGCCGTGAGAATGAGGTAGGGAAACAGCGGTAGCAGTATGGCTTTCTCATGCACATGATAGGAAAACAGGAAAAAGGACATAGCGGAGTTCCCGAGTGCTAGCAGAAAATGCAGCGAAGTCGGGTTTCTCCGCCACAAACACAGTAAGGACGGCACAGTCCCTACCAACGTTGCAACTGCACAAAGCAGGGCGAGCGGCCCTTGTCCCAACCCCTCTTTCCACTTCACCACAATGGACGACACGCACCAAAAGTTCGCCACTTTGTCCTCAAACAGTCCTCTTTCGAAGGGAAAAAGCCGGCTTAGGACCTGCCCCCAGCCTCCCTGCGTCAGCCACGGCAGCCACAGCACAATAGTAACTGCAATAGTGACAGCGCCTAGGGAAAACAGCAATGCACTCAATTCAGACACTAGAGCTGCAAAGCGCTGCTGCATGGGTCTTACAGTGGAGCGATATCTGCTGCTGTAGGCGGTCGCTTGCTGCACAGACCGCTTTAGCAGCACCACAAAGAAGGGCAAGGCGTAGTACAGAGCAGTGGTTTTGTAGTTCAAAGCCAGAGTGAATAGAAAGGCAGCAAGCAGGAGGTTCCCTGCAATAGCGCTAAGGGCGGCGAACAGCGTGAATCCAAGCACTACGCAGTTGTACTGGAAATGGCCGTAGTCGATCAAGACCAGGGCGGGTGTGGTCAGGGTGAGGACCATTAGACCCGCTTGCACGCCTTTGTGGACGTAGCGGTAGTAAGACTTGTAGAACAGCAGCACTGCTGGAATTAGCGTCATTAGGTCTGATAGCAGTACTGAAAACCGCATGAATCCCTTGTGGGAAGGCGTCTCGTAGCCTCGGGACCGCAGCAACACCATGGACTCCGGCTCCCAAAGTGCACTGGCCTGTCCCAGGAGATAGGAGTGATAGGCAGTTAGAGGCGGGTAGTCCAGTCCCCAGTAATTCAGGTCATTTCGAGTGGTATTGCTATACCAGTCTGCAGTAGGCAAGTTGACTGTCAGCTCCATCCAGTGTCTCTGCGCCTCGTAGTCGCCATACATAGGCGGGTTTCCGTAGCCGGAGTAGGGTCCCCAGGCGGTGCACAGCCGCACCCCCACTAGCAACAGCAGCAGAACCAGAGTGCCGGGCTGAAACAGGGTCGTGCAGGTCTTGGACTTGAACTGGTGCTGTGAGTAGTGCTGCAGACGGCCTAGGAGGGTCGGGAGGTTGATAGCAGGAATCCAGCTTTCCCCCAACACGACCGCCACTATGTCCTCCTCCTGATGCAGCGCAGACAGCGACTCCAACAGCTACATATCCCCTACAGGACTCGGCTGGCAGGCCACTCTCGGCGGATGGAAGGGGTACTGCTCCGGCAGGTGGATAAAGAAGGACACTTCCTGGCTAGCCACAGCACACACCAGAGTCAGGTCTCGGGAGCCTTCTGGAAAGGTGACGGTGCAGCCTGGAAGCTCAGCCTGCTTGATTAACTGTCTCTCTGTGTAGGCAGTACCGCGGGTGATTCGAGAGCGGATGATAGAGGAAGAGGCCTCGTCCGCCATAAAGATAAATGGACGAACTGGCGGACTACTCCTTTCTGTGGGGGTACCTGCTGTTGGCTGGACTGCTGGTGGGCTTGTACTTCAGGTTCAGGTCGAAGGAGGAACAGCCGCAGGAGGTGAGGAGGGAGGACTTGGCAGAGATCCGAGCGAGGCAACAGGCACAGTTAAACGCTCCTCAGCCCAGACTGCCGACCCCTCCCCGTCCCCCCCAGGAGCCTGTCCCAATCCGACGTATTCTTCCAGGGCAAGACCCGCAGCCTGAAAAGCGAAGCCTCCGAGAGCGTTTCGGCACTATGGACAGCTGCAGGAGCAAAGGCGGCTGAAAATAACTCTCTCAGAGCAGAGAGGGAGAGTGTGACGGTCCTTCGACAAACCTAGGCGGAGGACCTGAGCTCCCTTTAGACTAAGAGCAGTTCTGTATGAAAGTAACTGGCTACAGTACACTCACAGGACAGCATTAGGCTGCTCTGATTCCACAGAGTCTTGCAGAAGTTCGTGGAAGTTCACGTCGCGAACCACACAGTTGAAGTCGGTGGCTTCCACGTCGAACTCACGCTCTACTTCGATTTCTCGCTGGGCCGCTTGCAAGTTGAGGCCTGCGACTGACATATCCTGCACAGAGGCTAGATCAGAGTTCTTGTCGCAGAACTCCACCCTGCCTTCTGCAGGACTGTTCAGGTCGCGAGCAGATTGGGAGCTTTCAGAGAAGGAGACAGGGACGTAGCGGCCTGCAGAGCTCAGACTCGGCTCTTCAGCAGGCTCGGGAAGGAGTTTGGTGGGGTTCACCGGACTGGTAGCGATGTACTGTTTCAAAATCGACCCTCCAGTGACAATAGTGGACTTCCCTGGCAGTGGCGCCACCGCATTACTTTTCACCCTGCCCCCAGTTCTGCCCTCCGTCTTTTCCCAACTCACAGAGTTGTCCATATGTGTCAGAGTCGATTGGTTCGGAGCCACTTGATTGGTAGCTGGAGTTTCCGTCCTTTCAGAGCGACAGCAGAGACAGCACAGTACACGTCTGCAGAGGACTCGAGTCCGCTTGCCCATTAGATCTTATTAATGAGAAGCCAAGCAGGAAGAAGACAGCTCCGTCCAGTGGTACTCGCCAAGTACCTCCACAGAAGCCTCACTCCCTTATTTCTAAAGCAACCCCCTCAACTCCCGCGGTCCAAGTCCATCTGCAGCGCTACCACCGACCTCCTGAAGGTCCCCACCCACCCTGAAGCCGAGCGCTTCATCAAAAGCTCCCGTCGTCGTGAATACGACCAAATCCTGCGCTCCAGACAACCCAGGCCCTCAGTTCCTGCCCTGATCAGGCATATTGCTTGGAGTTTGAGGAGGTATTTGCTGAGGAAACGAGCGGTGGTGAGGGTGCAGCGCTGTGTGAGGAAGTGGATGAAAAGGAGACAGGCGGGGAGAGTGATTTGGAGGAGGTGGAAGGAGGGGAGGGTCGAAAAGCATCGGAGAAAGGTGAGGAAATGGCTGTTTCTGCTGTGTTTGTGGGTAAATCTGCACGCAAAAACCCGCCTATTGTCTCTATCTCACTCCGCACTCACAATTCAGTGTCTGTTCCGTCGCTTTCTCACCCACAGCCAACTCCCCAGTCCCAACCCACCCAAGCCCTTCATCAAGCGCAAAACCCTCGTAGAAGACTTCAAGCGCTTCGTGGTTTCCTCCCAAATAGAGCAAGCAGTGATAGCCTTCCGCTGGAACTTGGAACTCACACGGAGGCGGAGACTGGTGCTGCAGGGTCTGAAGCAGTTGCATAGTGCGGTGGCCACGGCGCTGGTGAGACACTTAGGGCCGGGATTGGAGATGATTAGGAGGAATTATGAGGAGTGTGAGCGGGCGCGGAAGTATCGGATGAAGAAGGAGAGACAGGCGCAGAGGTTTCTGATAAGGGACAGAAAGACAATTCAATCCCTTTCCCATAAATTGGCGCTGGTGACGACCAGCCACGCCCCTGAGACAACTCTAACTGCTGAGCCCGGCTTTCTACTGCGAGTCAGAGACCTAATCCACTCCCTACTGAGCAGCTTTCAGTCCCCAACCCCTTCCTACCCAGGGCGAGAATAAATACCCGATATATTGCATAAAGCAAATTCTGTGTTTAATTGGTAGTTGATAGACTCGGGAAAGGCCGCTGGAGTGTCTGTGGGCTGGAGAAGTCGCCTGTAAGCTGCTGGAGATGGGAGGAAATCTTAGGTTATCTCAGCGTTTTTCTAGGGATTAGTGGAGGAAAATGCGAGAAATGACTTTAGCCTAGGCAGGACACAGGGAGGAGAGCTGGAAGCCTAGCACTCGAATGGAAGCCGCCAGGACCCCTGGAGAGTCTCCCGAGAGCTGTATCTCAGTGTTTCCCTGTAGCTGGAGAGCGTTGGTTTCTGCAGTCCATCTAGGTCTGGCCTTGTGCGAGCGTGGGTGCTTGGCATGCACATGTCGCCTCAGTGTATAAGGGGAACTGAAGCGCTTAGTGCAGCCTCGCTGATGACATGGGTAACTCTTCATTATATCCGCCATTCCTCCCGATAATGATGTGGGCCCTGTTTTGGCTGCTCCCAGCGATCTCACGTTCCTGTCCGACCATTAGCTGTGTTTCCGATTTGCCCGCTTCCCAGTGTTTTCAACAAGACTCAGACTCAGGCACTGTGGATTTGCAGAGCTGCCCAAGTGGCTTGACCTGCCAATTCAACCAAATGGAGAACATGCAGGCCTTCGACTTCCAAGCACCGAGTCATTACTGTGTAAACCGAAACGAACTAGTGGGGAAGAAGTTCCCAGGCGAGGTTTGCACCGAACCCACAGAATGTCTCAGTGGCAAGTGTCTCAATGGACTGTGTCAAGGCCAGCCGCTGCAGTCCGCTTGTTCTGACTTCGCGAACTGTGCCCCGGGACTGATATGTTGGAGTGGACTGTGCACGGCACAAGTGGCTCTGGACGGTGCTTGCACAGCTAGTTGGCAGTGTGTCAATAATGGCCTGTGTGCGCAAGGTCGCTGCGTCCGCTTCTTCAGCCTTGCACTGAGCATGCCTATATTGGACACTCCCCAGGCCTGCGAAAGCGGGTATTCCGAAAACGGCGTCTGCAGAAATCCTCCGAGCAATACAAACCAACCAGACGAACTGTGCTACCGCAAGAGTGACTGTCCGCTTTCCAATGGGGAGGATGGAGAGTGCTGGTGTGGCTTTAATACCGAAGGAATGGCCTTCTGCACGAGTCAACCGGGAGACAGTGAGTTCCTTGTGCTTAAAAGTGCACTGCTAGCGACGGTCGATGCTTCGACTGCGTGTCATTTTAATACGAGTTTGAC
>Ga0247837_1007844_pt1 | contig 13844 bp, 12 predicted proteins | sample LaCtaG_2_FD_187115 | JGI IMG/M metagenome (GOLD analysis project Ga0247837, IMG submission 187115) | Freshwater microbial communities from meromictic Lake La Cruz, Castile-La Mancha, Spain - LaCruzMarch2015_14.5m | ecosystem: Environmental > Aquatic > Freshwater > Lake | place: Spain: Castile-La...
TTCCCGTTGTTACGGGGGCCGCGCCTGGCATCCGGGCATTGTCAGTTTTTTTTACACTTTGCCTTCGCGGGTTGGGGGCGGGAAATACCATCGCTATGATAAACGGGTAAATGTTCTTTCTGGCACGGTGAGTGCTGCAAGCTTGCCGACGGGGGGGTTAAGTGCAAAGCCGTCCCGTACCAGGCGGAGCAGGGCAAAGGTCGCCAGGACCGGAGCGGTGGTCGAAGCCCGGGGCAACTGACCGTCCCCTAACTGTCAAATCCCGAGATTCTTTATGAAAAAAATCGCACTTGCGCTCGCACTGGCGGCCGCCGGCAACCTGGGCGTCGGCTCGGTGAGCGCCGCCGAACTCCTGATCGACCATTTTAGCGTCGGCACCGGCTTCGTCCAAGATACCATCGACCCCATCCCCCCGGCGCCGTTCCCCTCTCTTAATATCCTGGGTGATGGAGATGCAATTGGCGGTTCGCGTACGATTGCGATCGTCCCGGGTGGGACCCAAAACGGGACTTTCGCTGCCGTTAACCGAAGCCCCAATTTCAACCAGTTTTTCCAGGACCAGGGCACTGGCTCGTCGGGAACCACGACTATCACCTGGGACAAGAACGGCGCTGCTGGCGGACTCGGCGGCGTGGACCTGACGCTAGGCGGTACAAATGACGCGCTGCAAGTCAACATCACCAGCATCGACCAGGGCATGGTGACATTGACTTTCGATATCGTCGACTCAACCGCTGGCGCCCGACAACTCACTCTCCCCGGCTTGAGCGTCGGTGCTCAACCCTTCCTGTTCACCGCTTTTACCGGTACGGGTAACTTTACCAGCGTAAACTCGATCAAGCTGACGATCGCGGCGGGCGTCGCTTCTGATGTCGGTCTTGATTTGGTACAGACCCGCAGCGTACCAGTCCCCGCTACCCTGGCCCTGCTCGGCCTGGGTCTGATGGGTGTGCGTCTGCGCCGCCGTAAGGCCGCGTAAGGCGAGTCGAGCCGGTGCTGTTAGCCCCCAGGGCGGGGACACCCAGGCCGCGGTGACGCTCGTCACTGCGGCCTTTGTCTGTATGCCTGGTGCCCGCCCTCTCCGGCGGGCGCCCCAGCCCCGCTACCTGTCTCGGCACCGCCGCAAGCGCGGGCCGCTCCCCGCCCGCCGGCGGCGCACCGGGTGACGCCCCGGTCCGTCTGAGGTATGGTGCCGCGTCCGCCGCCCGCGGTCACCCGTACGCAAGTCCTCCCTGTATCGACCAGACACCCAGGTGAGCCGATGTCACTTCCTGTCCCCGCGGTTCGTCGCATCCTTCCATTTCTGTTAGGCGCCGGTCTCGGCGGCTGGGGCGGGCTCACCCCGGCGGGCCCCCTGGATGACGCGCAGTCCGCTTGGCGTGCGGGCGACCTGCGTACCGCCACCATCGTGCTGAAGGAGCGGCTGCAGCGCGACCCGAACGACCCCGCGGCGCGCGTCCTCCTGGCGCAGGTCTATCTGGATAGCGCCAATCCCGGCGGCGCCCAGCAAGAGCTCGAACGGGCGTTGCGCCTTTCGGGTGTCGATGCCGACTCGACCCTGCTGCCCATGGCCAAGGCCCTGTTGGAACTAGGACAGGGGACAAAGCTCCTCGCCAAGCCGGAGCCGGCCCCGAGTCTGCCCGCGGCCACCCGCGCGGAGCTTCTGGCGCTGCGCGGCGATGCCCGGCTGGCGGCGCGGGACCCGCAGGGCGCCGGGCGCGAGTACGGGCGGGCCCTGGAACTCGCGCCCACGCAGCCGCGGGCGCTGCTGGGTCAGGCAAAGCTGGCCCTATCCCAGGACCAGACCGAGCGTACCGAGGAGGCCCTGGCGGCGGCGGTGGCAGCCAATCCGACGGATGCGCAGACCGCGGTCCTGGCGGGAGACTTCGCCTATCTGCAAGGGCGTCCGGGGGACGCCGAGGCCGATTACAGCCGCGCCCTGGAGTACGCGACCAACCGCTGGCTGGTGCAGTACAAGCGGGCCCTGGCGCGGCTGGAGCTGGGTCAGTTCGATGGCGCGCAGGAGGATATCGAGGCGGCCGAGGCGGGGCTTGCGGAGTTTATCGGAGTCCATTACGCCCGCGGCCTGTTGGCCTTTCGGCGGGGTCAGTACGAGCCCGCCCTGGCCGAGTTGGAACTGTTCCTGCAGGCGGCCCCGCAAGATCAGAGCGCCGCCTATTATGCCGCCGCCTCGCTGTATCAGCTCAAGCGCTATGCGCAGGCGGAGCAGTATCTCACGGTGCTGCTGAACGTCGCTCCGGGGCTGATCTCGGCGGCCAATCTACTGGCCGCGACCAGGCTTGAAACCGGCGACGCGGCCGGCGCTGAGGCGGTCCTGGCCCCCTTTGCGGGGGCGGACCAGGCGCGCGCCGAGACGCTGCGGCTCTATGCCCGCGCGCTGGATGCCCTCGGCCGCGGTGCCGAGGCGCAGCAGACCCTGAGCCGCGCCAGCGCGGCCGCGCCGGACGACGCTGCGACCCGTCTGGCGCTAGCAGTCTCCCAGCTCAAGGCAGGCAATCCGGGGGCCGCGCGGGCCGCGGCTGAGTCCATCGTCGCGTCCCATCCGGACGATGTCAAGGCCCGGATTCTGTTGGTCAGGAGCGCTATCGACCAGGATGACGCCAAGGCCGCGGTCAGTGCCGCCGAGGAGTTGGCGCAGCGGGCGCCGCACTTGGCCCAGGTCCAGTTCGTGCTCGGCGTTGCGCAGCATGCGGCCAAGGATGACGACGCGGCGCGCCGCTCCTTTGCCAGGGCGCTTGAGTTGGAGCCAGGGGACCCGGAGTCGGCCTTCGCGCTGGCGGCCTTGGATCTGCGGGAGGGTCGGCCGGAGCAGGCGCGGCGGCTCTATGAACAGGTGCTTGCGGCCCGGCCGACGGTCAGCGAGGCGGTGCTGAAGCTGGCGCAACTCGATGTCACGCAGGGCCAGCGCGCTGCCGCCCTGGATCGCCTGAGCGCGGCGCTCGCCAAGGACCCGGGCAACCTGGCCCTGCGGCTCAACATCGCGCGCGGCTATCTCTCCGCTGGGCTGATCCCCGAGACCCAGCGCGCGCTTCAGGACCTGCCCCCGACGGCCGTCACCAATCCGGAGATCCTGTTGCTGAAGGCACAGGTGAACTTGGCGGCCGGTCTGCCGTTCACTGCGATTCCGTTGCTGGAGCAGCTGGTCAGGTTGCAGCCGGGCTCAGCGGATGTCCGCTTCATGCTCGCCACGGCTTTTGCCGTCACCAAGAACCTCTCCGGGATGCAGGAGCAGCTACTCGCGGGTTACCAACTCGACCCCAAGTCCCCGCTGGCGAACCAGACGCTCAATCGGGTCTACGCCGCCCTGCCGGACATCCAGTCCAGGAGCGAGCTTCTGGGCAAGCTCATGGGCCGGGACGGCGCCGATGACAACCTGCTGCTGCTGCAGGCGCGCCTGCTGATCGAGGCGGGGGAATACCCTGATGCCCTGCAACGGCTCGCGGACCTGTACCGCGCCAAGCCGCAGGAGCGGGCGGTCTTCATCGAATTCCTGACCGCCCAGGTCAAGACCGGGGAGCTGTTGCCCGCCACCCAGACGGCGCAGGCCTGGGTGACGGCGCATCCGGACGACCACGCGGCGAGCGCGCTGCTCGGCGACATCTATGTGCGGCGCGGACGCCTTGAAGAGGCGCTCGAGACCTATCGGGCACTGGTGCGTACCGTGCCGCAAGAGCCTACCTATAACAACAACCTGGCCCAGTTGCTGGTGGACAAGCAGCCGGCCGAGGCCCTGATCTATGCCAAGGCCGCCGCCGCCGCCGCACCCGATGACCCGACCGTGACGGCCACCCTGGGTACCGTGCTGCTGGCCGCCGGGGATGCCAAGGGTGCGGTCGCGGCCATGGCGCGGGCCCAGGCGGCCGCGCCGACCGACCCTACCGTCGCCTATCACTACGCCGCCGTACTGGCGGCGACGGGCGATGCGGCGCAGGCGCGCAAGGTGCTTCTCCCGGTGATGAATAAGTCTTTTGCGGACAAGGATAAGGCGCAGGCGTTACTGCAGCGGTTGCTGCCCTGACGGCTCAGACGGTCGGTACGCCGAGCGGTCTGGTCTTCTTGGGGTTGGCCCGGTAGAGGACGGGATCGACAGTGCCTGCGCCTGGTCGATGGCAGCGCCGACGCGGTGATAGCACCTCGGGGGCAAGAACCCAGGGTGTGACCTCGTGCCCTGGTTCCTGCGATCGGCGCGCCGGATCATGGACTTGCCTAGTTCCCTGCTTGCGATCCTCGGGTTTCGTTGCGGGCGTTCCGCCCCCCGCGGCCTCGAACAGTCGTCCCCTTGATTCCTTCTTCTTGTTGTTGCAAACCGCCTCGCGTCCGGGCGTAAACTGGCGAATCGCAGCGATCAGGCACCCATCCATGACCCACCCCGCCCCCGTGTTACTGCCCGATGGCCTGGAGCCGGCCTGGGACGTCGCGCGCCTGTTCCCGCCGCAGGGCGGCTGGAGCGAAGACGAGTACCTCGCCCTGCCCGGGACTCCCTTGACTGAATTCGACCATGGGCGCATCGAGGTACTGGACATGCCAAGCGAGCTGCATCAACTGCTGGTCGCCTTTCTCTACCGCGCCTTGGCGGAGTTCGTGAGCGCCAACGGTCTCGGCCGGGTGCTGTTCGCGCCCTTTCCGATCAAGTTGTGGGAAGGCAAGATCCGCGAGCCGGATCTCTGTTTCATGCGCCGGGACCATGCCCAGCGGCGCCACGACAGCTTCTGGCAGGGCGCCGATCTGGTCATGGAGGTGATGAGCCCGGACGACCGTAAGCGCGACAGCGTGATCAAGCGGCGCGAATACGCGATGGCCGCAATCCCCGAGTATTGGCTGATCGACCCGACCAACCAGACCGTCACGGTCCTGGTACTCGCAACCGATGCCGATCGTTATTGCGTTCAGGGCGTCTATGCGGCCGGCAGAATGGCCGCCTCCGCGAGCCTGCCGGGCTTTGACATTGACGTGGGGGCGCTCTTTACGCAAGACCCATAGCGGGTCGATCGGCGCTACGTCCGACGGTTTCAAGCGCCGATGCGGCGGACGTCATGTGATCGAGGCCAAACGGATTCGCCGCCTTGCCGCCGACGCGCTCCCCGCGGTGCCGGGAGCAGTCTATACTAAGCCCTTTTCCGCATTGTAGGGGCAGATTCGATGGCAAAGGGCAAGATCAACAAGGTGGTGCTGGCCTACTCGGGGGGCCTGGACACCTCGGTCATCCTGCGGTGGCTGCAGGAGAACTACGGCTGCGAGGTGGTGACCTTCACGGCCGACATCGGCCAGGGGGAGGAGGTGGAGCCGGCGCGCGCCAAGGCACAAGCGGCCGGGGTCCGCGAGATCCATATCGATGATTTGCGCGAGGAGTTCGTGCGGGACTTCGTGTTCCCGATGCTGCGCGCCAACGCGCTCTACGAGGGCGAGTACAAGCTCGGCACCTCGATCGCCCGTCCGCTGATCGCCAAGCGGCTGGTGGAGATCGCGGTCGCCACCGGGGCGGACGCCATCTCCCACGGGGCGACCGGCAAGGGCAACGACCAGGTGCGCTTTGAGCTGACCGCCTATGCGCTCAAGCCCGACATCCAGATCATCGCCCCCTGGCGGGAGTGGGACCTGCTGTCGCGCGAGAAGCTGCTGGCCTATGCCGAGACCCACGGCATCCCGGTCGAGATGAAGCGCGACGGCACCAAATCACCCTACTCGATGGACGCCAACCTGCTGCACATCTCCTACGAGGGCTATGACCTGGAGGACCCCTGGGTCGAGCCCGGCCCCGATATGTGGCGCTGGACCGTCGCCCCCGAGCAGGCCCCGGACCGCCCGACCGAAATCACCCTGAGCTTTGCCGGGGGTGACTGCGTGGCCGTCGATGGGCAGACCCTAAGCCCGGCGGACCTGCTGGCGGAACTGAACCGCATCGGCGGCGCCAACGGCATCGGCCGCGACGACATCGTCGAGAACCGCTTCGTCGGCATGAAGTCGCGCGGCTGCTACGAGACCCCCGGCGGCACCATCCTGCTCAAGGCGCACCGGGCCATGGAGTCCCTGACGCTCGACCGGGAGGCGGCGCATCTCAAGGACGAGTTGATGCCCCGCTACGCGAGCCTGGTGTACAACGGCTTCTGGTACAGCCCCGAGCGCCTGATGCTCCAGGCCGCTATCGACCAGACCCAGTCCGTGGTCAACGGCGATGTGCGCCTCAAGCTCTACAAGGGCAACGTGCTGGTGGTCGGGCGCCGCTCCCCGACCGACAGCCTGTTCGACGCCTCCATCGCGACCTTCGAGGAGGATGCCGGGGCCTATAATCAGGCGGATGCGACGGGGTTCATCCGGCTCAATGCGCTGCGGCTGCGGGTGGCGGGGCGCAAGCGGGGCTGAGGGAGACGGCTCGGCGAACCGCGGGACGGGGTTTAAGACTCCGCCCCGCAGTCTTAGAATAGATTTTGAAGGACGGTTTTCGCGAACAGATGAGATGCCCCAAACGTGCCGAACGGGGTACTGCCACGTCCAGCTTAGAGTAGGAGTCAGTATGCGGAAAAACGTTTCCAGTCGGATCGCAACGGATACCTTTCGTATTGGCGACCTAATTACCGGAATCAAAAGAGGCGAAACAAAGATTCCGCAATTTCAGCGAAAATTTGTTTGGAAAGATCAGCAAGCTCTTGAGTTGCTCGACAGTATCGCGAGCAATTATCCGGTTGGAAGTCTCTTGTTATGGAGGACTAAAGAGAAACTTCGCGCGGAACGAAACATCGGCGAGTTTCGACTTCCCGCAACCGACGATATGATCCCAACCGACTATGTACTTGATGGCCAGCAACGCTTGACAGTGATTTATTCGTCCCTGGGGGCGCCAGAAACGGAGGGTGGCTTTTCGGTGGCCTATGATCTTAAAGACGATGATTTTATTCGCCTCCCTGAATGCCCAAAAGTCTATCAATTTCCTCTTCGTATAATGTTCAATACAACGAGGATTCTCAATTTCCGGACAGCACTGCAAACATTAAAAGAAGCTATAGAATACCAGGAGAAATTGGATGCCATCATTGGTGCATTTACGGATTATCGCATTCCAGTCGTGACCCTGAAAGACCTCACGGTTGAGGAGGTGTGCCCAATCTTCGAGCGCATCAACAGCTCTGGTACGAGGCTTTCTACCTACGACTTGATGCTGGCGGCAACCTAAAAGAACGATTTTGACCTGAACGACGAAGTAGACGAAATTCAGGAAGCTTTAAATCCTAAAGGGTTTGGTGACATTGACCGCACTAGCGTTTTAAAGTGCCTCTCCGCCGTACGTCTTGGAACCATAAGAGAAGATTCTCTTAAGTCACTACGGGACCTTAGTAAGCAAGAGATTCGAGATCTCATCGAGCGGACGGCGAAAGCGCTATTAACAACGGTAGATCTCCTTTCTACCGAATTCAGGATGTACAGTTGGGACTTTCTTTCGTATGAAGCTTTGGTGATTGTGGTCTCTTACATATATAGCCATACTAATCACCTTTCACCAGACCAAGTCATTCGAGTTCGGCAATGGTTTTGGCGGGCTTCCCTTGGTGAGAGATACAAGGTTGGCGGCGAGAATTTTGTATCCCGTGATCTAAAAAAGGTCTACGATTTCGTCGTTAATGATGAAGGATCCCCTTCCGATTTCGGGGATGCTCCGACAGCAAAGGACTGGACGAGCGTAGCTTTCCGCAGCAATGTATCTCGGTCAAGAGCATTCGTTTTGGCGCTGGCTGCAAGACATCCTTGCAACCTGACCAATGGCTCGCGAATCGATACTTCGGTCGCCCTTTCATCGTACAACAAGAAGCAATTTCATCACATCTATCCTCGCGCTTTCTTGAAGCGATCACGCTTGTCCGCTGACGATAACCTACTGATTAATATCTGCATGTTGTCTGCCGTGGGAAACAATGCAATCAGCGATGCAGATCCTCATCACTATCTGCCTGCTTCTGCGCAGCGGCTCGGTGCTTCAGCAGACGCGGTCTTCTCCTCAAATCTGCTGCCTAAGCCATCGGAATTTGACTATAGCTCGGCTAGTTACGATGATTTTTTGTCTGCACGCAGTCTCATTGTAACTTCGTTCCTTAATAAACTCTGCGATGGCGGGTTACCCAACGGATAACACGGCGAGTCTTAGGGCTGGCTTGGCGAGGTCCATGCCCCGCCTAGTCTATAGTTTTATACGGCCCCCATGCTTCAGCGTCGCGTGGCTATTCTGGAAACCTCTGTGGGCCAGGGTCGATTTCCATCCGAAGCAGGGAAACGAGAAGGGGCTGATGCCCCGTCCGGCCCAGCGATCTGCGCAATAACGGTGGACGACATGAACTACATTGAACGAATCGTGATTCAGCCCGGAAAGCGTGGTGGCCGTCCGGTGATTCGAGGTCTACGTATCACGGTTTACGATGTACTCGGTTGGCTGGCCGATGGCATGACGGCAGAGGAGATCATCGATGATTTCCCTGAATTGGAGTCCGCAGATATCCAGGCGTGTCTGGCTTATGCAGCGGACCGTGAGCGACGTGCGGTCGTGCTTGCAGCCCCATGAAGCTGCTGCTCGACGAAAACCTGTCCCGCCGGCTTCCGCCCTTCTTGCAACTCCTTTACCCTGGCACGAGCCAAGTTGTACTCGAGGGTCTGGAGCGAGCCGAAGATACGGAAATCTGGATGTTTGCCAAGGACAACGGATTTGTCATCGTCACGAAGGACTCGGATTTCCATGAACTGAGTCTGCTGAATGGGTCGCCGCCTAAAGTGATTTGGTTGCGTGGCGGAAACTCAAACAAGGCGAATTTGATACGACTGTTCACGCAGAAGCACAGCGAGATCGAGACAAGCCTTGCCGATGAAGACGTAAACTGCGTTGAGATCGAGTAAGCGCCAGCTCGGCACTATCTGGCGAGCACCCGGGGGGCGCGAATCCGGCCGTCAACTAACGACGCTGCACCAATGCCTGATAAGCCCCACTGGACAGAAAGACCCCCAAGGTCACCGCCGCGATGCCGAAATAATCCGCCGTCTTCGGCACCTCCCCGAGCAGCGGGATCGCCGCCAGCATCGCGAGTACCGGTACCAGCGAGGCGAAGCTCGAGCCCAGGGAGGCCCCGAGGATGCTCACGGCCTTGGTGTAGGCAAAGAGCGAGATGATCGCCACCAGGACGCCCTGGTAGAGCGTCTGGATCACGACGGCATCCCAGGGCGCGGCGGTGATACGGTGCGGCAGGAGCAGGACGTAGACTGGCAGGTACCAGGCGGCGGACACCACCGAGACCACCGCGGTCGCGTGCAGTGCGGTGAAGCCCTTGGTGCCGGCGCGGCGCATGGCCACGGTAAAGCTGGCCCAACACAATGCGGCCAGGAGAAACAGGAGTTGTCCGCGCCAATTGCCGGAGGCCAGATCAGTCAGGCCGGTGCCGACAAAAATGACAATGCCGACTGGAATCAACAGCAGCCCCGCCCGGCGCGGCCCCGCAATCCGCTCGTGCAGGAAAAGGGTCGCGAGCAGGGCGGCCCACAATGGCATGGTGCCGGGGATCAGCGCACCGGCCTGCGCCGCTGGTGCGAACTGCAGGCCGGCCGAGGAGATGAGTACATAGGGCACGCCGGCGCCGGTACAAATGACGGCGAGCAGCGGCAGGCCGACCCGGCGGACTCCCAGCCCGTCGCGGATCACGATCGGCAGCAGCAGGGCACCCGCGCAGCCGAACCGCAGCGCGGTGATGTCGAAGGGGGAGAGGGAGGTCGTGACCCCATAGCGGGTCAGCAGGATCCAGCCCACCCAGATCGAGATGGCAAAGAGCCCCCACAGGGCGCCGGTGATATAGGATGAACGCGGCAGGGGGATGGCGAGCAAAGACATGGGTGGCAGTGACCGCGGATGCTGACGAAGAGGCGCAGGGTGAATCAGCCCAGCTTAGGAATGCTTGTCCCGTCGTTGTCGTTGTCGTTGTCGTAATCGAGGATATCGTAGAGCCCTGGATTCTCCGGCATGCCAAAGTGCATCGCAGCTCCGATTACGACAACGACAACGACAACGACAACGATAGTGTCGTGCGATGACTCAAGGCCGCCCGCGGTCGGGGACAATCCGCAACAGGCGCCCATCCGGCTCGTCCGTCAGCACATAAAGGTACCCATCCGGCCCTTGGCGCAGGTCCCGCACCCGGGCGCCGATGCTGAGCTTATCCTCCCCGACGACCCGCTCGCCGTCCAGGGCGATGCGGCGGATTTGGCCGAACTTGAGCGCACCGCTGAAGAGGTTTCCGCCCCAGCCCGGGTAACGGTCCCCGCCATTGTAGGCGAGCCCGCTGGGTGCCTTGGACGGGACCCAGACCAGTTTCGGGTCGACAAATCCCGGCCGGCTGGTCTCCTCTGAGACCCTGGGTCCCGAATACTCCAGGCTGTAGGTGACCAGGGGCCAGCCATAGTTGCCGCCGCCGGTGATGAGATTGAGTTCATCCCCGCCCCGGGAGCCGTGTTCGGTGGCCCAGACCCGACCGGTTTTAGGGTCCAGGGCCAGGCCTTGAATGTTGCGGTGGCCCAGGGTCCAGACCTCGGGCCTGGCCCGCGGTTGGTCGGCCATGGGATTGCCGGGGAAGGGCTTGCCGTCCTGTGTCAACCGCAGGACCTTGCCGAAATGGGTGCCGGGGTTCTGGGCCTGATTGCGGATGTTCGCCCCGGCGAAGGCGACCGGCGGGTTGCCGCCGTCGCCGATGCTCATCAGGAGCGACCCGTCCGGCAGCCACAGGAGGCGGGAGCCGAAGTGCTGGCCGCTGGCCTTGGTATCCGCGTTGCGGAAGATGACCTGGACATCCTCCAGGCGATGCCCCTGCAGACGCCCGCGCGCCAGGGCGGTGCGGTTGGCGTCCTGGGTCCCCTCCGAAAAGGTCAGATAGACCAGGCCATTCTCAGCAAAATCCGGGTGCAACGCGATATCGAGCAGTCCGCCCTGACCGTAGGCCAACACCTGCGGCAACCCGGAGATCGGCTCCGGGTCCAGGCGGCCGTCGCGCAGGACCCGCAGCCGCCCCGGCCGCTCGGTGATCAGGGCCGAGCCGTCCGGCAGCCAGGCGATGGACCAGGGGTGCTCAAGTCCGCCGACGACGGTCTCCAGCCGCCAGCCGCGCGCCTCCGGGACCTCGCCGCTGATGGGCGCGGGGCCGCTTGGGGGCGCGCAACTGGCGATCTGCGACCACGCGAGCAGGGTCAGGGCAAGGACGAGCGAAGGTCTCATAGGTGCTCCGAGTGAAGCCGGGTCTCCCAGGGCGTTGGGTGCGATCAGAACTGATGTGGTGACCGAGATCCCGGGTACGTTGTCGTTGTCGTTGTCGTTGTCGTAATCGAATAATCCGACAACGACAACGACATCAGAATGCCCCTCGAATGGTATAGGAAGCTGCGCTATGCGGTACCTGGCTCAAATGGCAGCCGTCTGCGGTCGTTCCGACGGCGACTCACCCCGGGCCAGGAGGTCGTCGAAAGGGTCCGGCCCCTTGCGCTGGTGGCCGGCGGCGGCCAGACGCCCCAGATAATCCTGCCAGCGCGCCGGCCAGTCGCGGCCTAGCTGATAGAGATACTGCCAGTCGTAGAGCCCGGAGTTGTGGCCGTCATCGAAATAGACCTTCAGCGCGTAGGCGCCGACCTGCTCCAGCCGGGTGATGCCGACCTGCTCCTTGCCGACCTGGAGCCGGGCGGTCTGGGCCGAGTGCCCGCGCACGGCGGCGGAGGGGGAGTGGACCCGCAGGTATTCGCACGGCAGCCGGAAGCGGGCGCCGTCGTCAAAGGTAATCTCGAGCACCCGGGAGCGTTGGTGCAGGTTGATCTCGGTGGGAAGGTGGCGCGTCTCCATACTTAGGTTCCTCGCTGCGGTCATCGCTGCGAGATTGGGACGCGGGGGGCCGACACCAAGGTCAGCCCGGGGGTGCGATCAGAACTGATGTGTTGACGCCGATCCCGTAGGGTACGCATCGCGTACCCACCGAGCCGCGGCAACCTCTGGGGCCGGGCGTCGTTGTCGTTGTCGTTGTCGTAATCGAACAATCCGACAACGACAACGACAACGACCAGGATGGCGTACCCGGGATCTCGGTCGCCACATCAGTCTTGCTCGCACCCTCGGCCCGGCCGCGAGGCGTCGCGGCCGGGAACCTCGCTCAGGTCCGGGTAAAGCGCGCCGTGCGCGGGAATGCCTGACCCTGGGCGTCGAACAGATAACAGGCGTCAGTCGGCACGCCGATGTCGAACTGACTGCGGGGGGTCCCTGGCGTCTCAGGGCGCACCTTGACGGTGAAGTCCTTGCCGCCGACGTCCAGATAGATGAAGGTCTCGGCCCCCAGGTGCTCCGCCACCAGGACGGTGCCGGTGATCCGGTTGTCCGCCCGCGGGTCGTCGAGCAGGACCGTGTGCTCGGGCCGGATGCCGACCTCTACCTGATCCCCGGGGCGCGCCCGGCTGGTGTCCACGCCCGCGGTGATGCTGACGCCGGTGTCCAGCTTGATGCGCGTGCGGCGTGCGTCGGGCGCCTCGATCATGCCGCCCAGGAAGTTCATCTTGGGCGAGCCGATGAAGCCCGCGACAAAGCGGTTGGCGGGTTCGTGATAGAGATCGAGCGGCGGGCCGAACTGCTCCAAGTTGGTCGTGGCGCCCTCGGCCAGCGGGCTCAAGACCGCGATCCGGGTGGCGAGTGTCATGGCCTCTACCTGGTCATGGGTGACATAGATGGTGGTGGAGCCGCGCTCCTCGTGCATCCGGGCCAGTTCGATGCGGGTCTTGACCCGCAGCGCCGCGTCCAGGTTCGACAGGGGCTCATCGAGCAGGAAGACCGCGGGGTGTTGCACCAGCGCACGACCGATGGCCACGCGCTGGCGCTGCCCGCCGGACAGGTCCTTGGGCTTGCGCTCCAGGAAGGGATCGAGCCCCAGCATGGCGGACGCCTGCGCCACCCGCTCGCGGGCGGTTTGCTTGTCCACCTTCTTGATCTTGAGCCCAAAGGCCAGGTTCTCCCGCACCGTCATGTGCGGATAGAGCGCATAGGACTGGAATACCATGCCGACGCCGCGCTCCACCGGCGGCACCTCGTTCATGCGCCGGCCGCCGATGAAGAGGTCCCCGGAGGTGATGTCGTCGAGCCCGGCGATGGCCCGCAGCAGGGTCGACTTGCCGCAGCCGGAGGGGCCGACGAACACCACGAAGTCGCCCTCCTTGATGTCCAGGTTGATGTCACGCAGTACATCCCGCGCCACCCCCGGTTGGTAGTTCTTGACCAGGTGCTCGATCTTGACGTCGGCCATTGCTCTAATGCTCCCGAGGGACTGATTCAACTCTTAACTATAGCGCGCCGCGAAACACGTATCGAAGGCCGTGCCGCCTGGTTGTAAATAGACAGGATTAACAGGATTTCTCAGGATTAACAGGATGTGTTGCTGATGCATGTCGCATCCCAGCTATCCTGTTAATCCTGCAAAATCCTGTTAATCCTGTCCAATTACCTTCAGGACACCTCGGACCCTGCGCCGTGATGAAGTGCTCCCCGCTCATTCCGGCCGCGGGCGTCGTCAAGGCGGGATCTGCTCAAGGACTGCTAGCCTTTAACCCCGCCCGCGGTCAAACCGCCGACCAGCCAGCGCTGGGCGAGCAGGAACACCAGGGTGATGGGGAATCCCGACAGTACGGCGGCGGCGGCGAAGTCCCCCCACTTGTATTCCTGCGGGTTCAGATAATACTGCGAGCCCACCGCCAGGGTCAGCTTGTTCTCGTCCTGGAGCAGGATGGAGGCGACCGGGTATTCGGTGATGGCGGTGATGAAGGCCAGGATGAAGACCACGGCC
>Ga0247837_1007853_pt1 | contig 13824 bp, 14 predicted proteins | sample LaCtaG_2_FD_187115 | JGI IMG/M metagenome (GOLD analysis project Ga0247837, IMG submission 187115) | Freshwater microbial communities from meromictic Lake La Cruz, Castile-La Mancha, Spain - LaCruzMarch2015_14.5m | ecosystem: Environmental > Aquatic > Freshwater > Lake | place: Spain: Castile-La...
AATCCCGCGCCACCTCCGCGGCCTCCTCGGGAACCGCGTGGCAGTCCGTCATGTACGCAAGCAGATTGCGCCCCGCCCGGCGGAAAAGGAATCCGTTGAGCATCATCCGCCCGTGCGGCAACCGCAACGGAAGGACCTCCGTTTCCCCCAGATGAAACCGCCCGTCGATCAGCCGCGGATCCGGGTTCACATACGAACGGAAGACCTGGGTGTCGAATGCATAGGCGAAGACCCTGCGCAGGTCGGCCATGGTGTCCGCCGCCGCATAAATCGGCATCCGCTTCTGATCCATCTCACAAAATCGACGCAGGTCGTCGAATCCCAGGATGTGGTCCGTATGCGAGTGGGTGTAGAGCACGGCGTCCAGATGGCGGATGTTTTCGCGGAGACACTGCGAACGAAAATCCGGGGTGGTGTCGATCACGAACGCGCATTCGGGCGTGCGGATGTAAACCGACGAGCGCGTTCGGTTGTCACGCGGGTCCGTTGACCGGCATACGTTGCAATCGCACCCGATCACGGGCACCCCGTGTGAGGTGCCAGTTCCCAGGAACGTAATCTCGAATTCCGCCATGAAGTCTGCTATGTGTTAAGGTTTCCGCCTCATCATGCTTACCGCCCTTCGCATCCGCAACCTCGCGCTTGTCGAGGAATTGGATTGGACCCCCGGCCGCGGGTTCATCTCGCTGACCGGCGAAACCGGCGCCGGGAAATCCATTCTGATCGGCGCACTCAAATTGTTGGTAGGCGAACGGGCAGACAAAAGTGTCATCCGCTCCGGTGCCGAGTCGTGTGCCGTGGAGGCGACGTTTGACGAAGCGCCGGGGATCGGCGCGATTCTCGACGAAAGCGGCGTGGATCCCTGCGAAGGCGGGGAGCTTCTGCTGCGTCGAACTCTCTCGGCAAGCGGCCCCGCACGGCAATTCGTGAACGGATGCGCGTGCCCTTTGTCGCTGCTCCGACGCCTCGGCGAGCAATTGGTGGACCTCCACGGTCCGCACGATCATCAATCGCTGTTTGCCCGGGAGGAACAAACCCGCCTGCTCGACGATTTTGCTTCCGCGACGAATCTTCGCGGGGAGATGGCGCTCCGTCGCAAAACGTGGCTGGACCTGCGCCGGGAGCGGGACGAGTTGGCAGCCGACGATCAGTTGTTGCGCCGGGAATTGGAAACGTTGACGCATCAAGTGCGCGAAATCGCCGATGCCAATCTCGACGCGGATGAAGAAGAACCGCTCCTCGCACGTCACAAGGCGGCCTCAAATTCCCAACGCCTCGCGGAGGTTTGCGCGGAGATCGGAATGCGGTTGGCGGAGGGAGAAGCCAATGTCCTCTCTCAACTTACGGAATCCGCCCGCCTGCTCCGCGAACTTCATCGGCTGGACGACCGAACGCAATCGATCTTCGATGAGCATGCGCTGGCGGTCGAGAAGCTGGAGTCGGTCGTCGCCGCCGTGGCAGACGTGGCCGGGTCTCTCGAATCGGATCCCGAACAAATCCGCACGATGGAGGAGCGTTTGGACCGCCTTCAGGTGCTCAAGCGCAAGTACGGGTCGACGCTGGCGGACGTCATTGCGTTCGGCACCGCGGCGGGGGAGCGTTTGCGCCGGATCGAGACCCGGGATGAGCGTTTGACGACGTTGGAGGGCGAGATCGCGGCAGCGGGCGTGGCGCTCGCGGGAGCGGCGGCGGATCTGGGCAAAGCACGGCGCAAAGCGGCCCCGAAGCTGGCGAAGAAGGTGGGTGACCAACTGCGCGACCTCGGGTTCCTGCAAGCGGGGTTCGAGATCCAGTTTGAAATGTTGTGTGAACCGGGCGCGTGGGGGTCGGAGCTTGCCGAGTTTCTTTTCGCCCCGAACCCCGGCGAGCCCGCGGCTCCCCTGCGTTCGATTGCTTCGAGCGGCGAGATTTCCCGTGTCATGCTGGCCTTGAAGACGGCGCTTGCGGCGCAGGATCGGATCCCGCTCCTGGTGTTCGACGAAATCGATGCCAACGTGGGCGGTGAGGTGGCCCGGCGTGTGGGGCTAAAAATGCGGGAGATCGGGGAGTCGCATCAGGTAGTATGCATCACTCACCTTCCGCAGGTGGCTGCTTCCGCGCGGGAACACTTTGTCGTTTCCAAGGTCGTTCGCGGCGGACGCACTTTCTCCGAACTGCATCCGGTGGAACGCAACGAGCGCGAGGAGGAAATTGCGCGCATGCTCGGAGGAAAAACGGAGTCGATCCTGCGGCATGCCCGTGAGTTGTTGGAGAGAAAGGAGCCCGGGGCTCCAGGCCCCGTTTGAGAGGCGACTAGCCTAAGACCTAGGATAAAACCACAGATTCACAGGATTTACACAGATAAAAGGCTGAATGGGAGGAACTTCGATTCGAGACGTCCTCGAGCGTGCTGATTATATACGGCAATGGAGCGGTTGCTCACCCATTCGGTGAGCAATCGATCGTGGATGTCCCGAAGCCAAGTCTCTCCCATTCCATGCTTTATCTGTGTAAATCCTGTAAATCTGCGGTTTTATTCCGGCTTTAGGATAAACGCAGCTGACGCCACCGTTTCATAAGGTTTCGGGGTCTGGAGACCCCGGCTCCTGCGCCTGTTCCAGCTATACCAGCGGTAGCAGGTTGTATTGGCGTCCGAGCACTTTCTGGCTTGGGGCCCTCAGCCAGCGTTCCAGGATGGTGGCGTACACGCTGCGGAAGTCCGTCGTGTGAATGAGGTCGCCATCGTTCAACTTCGTTAAGCTGGGGTAGGTGCCAAAGAAGCCGGGCTTCACATTGCCGCCAATCAGAAACAAGGGCGCGGCTGCGCCGTGATCCGTTCCCGCACTATTGTTCTCCGCAACACGCCGGCCGAATTCGCTAAAGGTCATCAACAGCACACGGTCAAAATTCCCCTGCGCCTTCAAGTCGGTAACAAACGCCGAAAGCGCCGCATCCAGTTCCGTCATCAGGCGACTGTGGGACGCCGCCTGATTCACATGCGTATCGAAGCCTCCCTGGCTCACGTAGTAAACCCGCGTGGGCATTCCGCCGGCAATCATTCGGGCAACGAGCTGCAGATTGTTGGCGAGTGCGGTGCCGGGATACGTATTCTGCGCGGTGGTCTTTTTCGAAATCGCGAGAATCTGATCGGAACTTAACTGCGCATCCAGCGCGGTGCGACGCAGGAAGTCGGCGGTATTCATCTCGGCGGACTGACCTCCCCCTCCGCCAATCATCCCGATCGATCCCCCGTCACCACCGGTCATCGTGGACGGCGCGTCGCTATCCGCTCCGTTCAGCTCCCGAAAAAATGCATCGACTGCAGCGGGGTCGGACGCCCCTTCCTTCATGTATCGGAATTGCTCCGGCTTGGAGAACGAGATCCCCTTCGGCTGCGCGGCGGCAAATGCCAAGGGGGATTCCTTGGCGATACTGATTCCAACGGCAGGGTCTGCACCCTGGCAGCAGTTGTCGAAGTAACGCCCGATCCAGCCGAGCGACTCGGCTTTGTTGGCATCCGAAGCCGTGGCCCAGATCTCGGTGCTTCGGAAGTGGGAGCGGTTCGGGTTGGGGTATCCGACGCCTTGCACGGCGGCGAAGGCGCCTTCGTCGTAGAGCCCCCGCATTCCCTTCAATTCCGGGTGAAGGGCGAGATAGTCGTTAATCTTGAGGACCTTGTCCGGGGCAAATCCAATCTTTGGCCGTGCGGCGCGGTAGGCGTCGTCCGCGTACGGGATGAGCGTGTTCAGGCCGTCATTCCCGCCGGCGAGTTGCAGCACGACGAGGATGGGCTGATCGCGTCCCGTCGCGGTTTGGAGGGCGGAGTTTGCCGCTTGGGCGTCGAGGGCGAGGAACGTGTTTTCGATGAATGCCGGGACAGTCCAAGCCATGGCTCCGCCGAGCACCGTAGTGCGGAGGAAACGACGCCGGGTGTGAAGCGTGGAGGCTGGGGTGTGGTGCATGGTGGGGATGGTCTCTGTTGGCCTCAGGGCAGCCTTAGGTGAGTTGAAACTCTGGCGAGCTCATCATGAGCAGCATCAGATCGCGGATGGTGTGGTCGTCGAGCCGATCCCGACGTTCCTCGAGGAAGACGAGGAAGCGGGCGCGGTCCGCCGGCGTGAGCGGCGCGTTGAACATGCGGAACGCGACGGCGTCGAGGACCGCATCCGGATCCGCCCGGGTGGGTTGGGGGGCAACCCGTTCGATGGAGATGCGGATGGGCTCGGATTTTTTCCCGCCCATGCCTTCGAGGGCCGGAGGTTTGCCGTTCACGAAGTACGCGGCGAGATTGTAGCGGAAAAGGAGGGTCGACGTGCTGATCCAAGCCCGGTTGCCATCCCAACCCTTGACGTTGGGAGGCTGGAAAAGCACTTGCCCCATCTGGCGCATCGCGCCTTCCAGAGCGGCGCCGCCGGGCGTGGGGACGTCGAGGGCCTTGGACGTCTGCACGATCCACTGCACCGGGCTCTTGACCTGCGAGTGCATCGCTTTTTTGGAGTAAAAAATCGGCGAAAGGAAAATCGCCCGCAGCAGAGCGGACGTGTTGTAATTGCTCGCGCGGTAGATGTCGGCAAACACCTCCACCACTTCCGGCTCCGGATTCTCGTAGGCAAAAAATGTAAAAATCTTCCGCGTCATGAACGACGGGCAGGCGGATTGTTCAACGATGATATCGATGATGTCGTCCCCGTTGAACGGACCCTTCCGCCCCATGAACGTTTTCTCCGAGTCATCGTGCTGGTTCGGGTCGTAGCGGAACTCGAGCGTGCGGGGATCGACGCGGTAACCTGTGAATGCGCGGGCGGATTCCTGGATGTCCGTCTCGGAGTAGTTGCCTTCGCCGAGAGTGAAGAGCTCCATCACTTCGCGCGCGAAGTTTTCGTTCGGCCTCTTTTTCTGGCTTTGGTTGAGATCCAGCCACCGGATCATGGCGGGGTCGCGGGAGATGTGTTTGACGAGGTCACGGAAGCTGCCGAGCCCGGCGGCGCGCAGCGTTTCGTTTTGGACGTACATGAGGTACGCGGAGTTGACCTTCTCGAAGCTCGTTGCGAAGTGACCGTGGAAGAACAGGGTGACTTTTTCCCGGAGCGGGTGTGGGGAGTAGCGCATCCGGTCCATCCACCAGGCGCGGAGCGAGACGATGTTGGCCTGTTCATCCGCGCGGCGCTCGCGCTCGAGCTTCCGGCGTTCCTCGTCGCTTGCCGACTTTAATTTCTCGCGGTACTCGAGCGAGTCAAAGGGCACGGCCCAGGAAGGGGCGGGGAAAAGGTCGGTATCCTCGTTGCCACGCAGCAGCGTTTCCACTGCGGCTGGGCAGCCCAGCCGGTAGACGGCGTTGACGTCCTCCGGGGTGCCTCCGAAGCCCGCGCGATTGAGCAAGTGGGCCGCCGTGTACGGCGTCCATGCGCTCTTGGGAAGAATCTCGGGCATAGTGGATTAAACTACCCGGAGGATGGGGAGTTGTAAAAAATCTTCGCAGCCCGGCAAGGGGACGCCCGGCGGCAGGAACCGGGGGTTCAGGCAAGCTCTGCGGCCGCGATTTCCACGTCCGCGCTGTTGGAGATGCTGAGAACCCGCGTTCCCTTCCGCATCCGCTGCATCAGTCCGCCCAGGATCCCTCCGGGCCCGAATTCCAGGAACAAATCACAATGCAGGTGATCCAGCAGGAACTCCATCGTTTGCGTCCAAAGGACACTGCCGGTCACCTGATCCGCCAGGGCCCGGCGAACATCCGTCGCATCGGAAACCGGGATCGCATCCACGTTGCAGATCACGGGAATCGAGGGGATCGCGAGCTCCGTCGTTTCAAGCACGGCGCGGAGCCTTTCGTAAGCGGATTCCATCAACCGCGAGTGGAAGGCGCCCGCGACGGTGAGTTCCACCGCCTTGCGCACGCCGTACTGTTTGGCGAGAGAGACCGCCAGCGCGATTTTGGTGGATTCGCCGGAGAGGACGATCTGGCCTGGGGCATTGAGATTGGCGACATCGACGTCCGCAGCGGCGGCGAGGTCGCGGATTGCGGATTCCTCCCCGCCGATCATCGCCGCCATGGCCCCCTCCGTGCGCTCGCACGCCTCCTGCATATAGCGGGAGCGCTTTGCGACGAGTTGGAGGCCGGTTTCAAAGTCAAACGTTCCCGCGGCGGCATGGGCGGTAAACTCGCCGAGTGAAAGCCCGGCAGCGGCGGTGGCGGGGATCTTTCCGACGCGTTCCTCCAGCGCGGCGAGGGCGGCCAGACCGTGAACGTAAAGGGCGGGCTGGGCCGTGGACGTTTTCGTCAGTTCCTCAGCGGGGCCCTCGAAGGCGGCGGTACGGAGCGAAAAGCCGAGCACGTCATCCGCGCGGGCGAAGAGGTTCGCGGCAACGGGGAAGGCGTCGCAGAGTTCGCGACCCATGCCGACGGATTGGGCTCCCTGACCGGAGAAAAGAAAGGCGATTTTGGGCTTCATAAGGCAATTGCGTGGCGGATGGACTACTGGGCGGCGGGGATCGCTTCAAGATTGAAACAGGACCCGCGTCTGCGGCACACCCCTTTTTTTCCCTTCCGAACTTGTGAGAACGGGCACGACATCGCATGTTGATTCCGTCATTCGGACGCCGGGCATGCTGCGCGTCGATCCAGGAGAGGTGGCAGAGTGGTCGAACGCGCCGGTCTTGAAAACCGGAGTGGCGAAAGTCACCGTGGGTTCGAATCCCACCCTCTCCGCTTTCGGGCTCTCGCGCAGCGACGCCGCGGCGCGGCGGTCACCTGAGGTGTCGCCGTTCAATGTAGTTGCGACCGATTCCATGCATATATCTGCGACTTTTTTCAGGACGCAGTTTCAGCGCGCATTTGAAGGTAGTTGCCGGGCTAATCGGCAGCCTTTCAGGCGGTGAAGGGATTTACCACAGCCGCTCCGCTGTAAAACTGCCCGGCATTGAGGTCTTCGGAGACGATTTTCCGACACTCGCGGCTCTCGGCCGCAGACACGATGGATGCATCCCAGAAACTGATTCCATAGAGGGTCCGGAGTTCAACCGCCCGCCTCACGAGGGCCGGGGTTTGAGAAACAACCTCCAGGCGCTCCAGAATGGCGAGCTGTCTCAAGACCACGTCTTGGCGCTGGGCCAATTTTCCCAGAGCCACGTTCGCGTACTCTTGGAGAAATTGCGTGGAGAGGACACCGGTGCCCGCCCGCAATGCATCTCCGATGACCCTCAAGGCAATGTGCTGCTTCTCAGGATTCCGCGAATCGTTGGCATACACCACGATACTGGAGTCGATAAAAATCAAACGACTCTCCGGTGCGCATCTTCACGATCAAACCGGAAACCCTTCGGGGAGCGCCCGGAATGTCCAGCCGCATTCCGAAGGAATTCGTCGGCCAGCAGATCCCGATCTTCCTGGAGCGTCAGATTCTTTAGAAAATCACGCACGAGCTGGTTGACCGAGGTTCCATGTTTTTGCGCGTACTCCTTGCTTCGATGGAGAGTTTCCTCATCGGTGGAAAGGGTGATATTCACGGCTGCTCCTTCGCCATTCTTACAGAATGCACGTATGTGCAGCCTGTGTTAATATTCAGCAGAAGTCTTGATCCTAAATGGGAAAACAAAAACTGTTTTTCGGAGTTAGGTTACTCAGTGTGAGGTTATTACACAACATCGCCTGCCACCTATCTGGTGAACACATCCTCGTCGACTTCCCAAAGCGAAGTTCCTCCAGTCCAATGCTTTATCTGTGTAAATCCTGTAAATCTGTGATTCCATTCCCGTTTTTAGGTTGATCCGTTTTACGGATCATGCGCGGGGAGCAGCGGTTGGTGGATTGTATCAGGGGTCAATGGCACTAAGTTAAGTGCGAATCGGTATGCTGCCCCTTCAGGGCAGAGACGCGTTCTACTCTATACCCAGGGCGGTGCTTACGCTTGCCCTGGGCTAAGGGATAAAGCCCCTTCGGGGCTTACCTTAGTGCCATTCGTATCAGGGGTCCTTTTCGTGCCTCAACTGGATGGCGGCGATCTCGGTGCCAGACGGCAACCAAACCATGAGGGCAGGGCTGGAGGTCGTGCCGGATCATTGTATGGAGCCATCCGAGATTGTGACAGGGCACGGCGGCATACATGTGATGTTCGGTGTGGTAATTCATCTGCCAATAGAGAAAGCGCACCGCCGGAAACTGACCGAGGCGTTCAAGCAAAGGTTCTGTCAAGCTTCGCTGAAGGATTTGCCATTGAAAATGAGGAAGCAATTCCTCACTTTCAGGCGTGAGTCTCAACCCTGACAGAAGATCTCAACTCTGAGGTCTCCCTAAAAATGTTCCTTCCCGGCGGTAAAATTCGCCGATCCCACCCTCTCAGAGCCTGCCAGGAGGATTTCGTAAAAAAGCGAAGCCACTTTCGGAAAGCCTGCGCAGCAGGCAATCTGCCCTCTCCGCCCTCACCCAAAATCGCCCACCCCAGTCAATACAGGATCTCGCATTTTGGTCATGACCGCAAAATGCCCTTTTTTGGCGCAGGTGTTCCGGAAAAGAGTCCCTTTCGGAGGGCAAAACCACAATTCGTCATCTAATGCCCTGTAACGCTGGTCCGGTAGATTCGGGTAATTCTCTGCATCGCCTGAGGAAACGAGACCGTGCAGAACAGATACCGCCAATACCGTCGATCCTGACCGTTCAGTGAGGCAGAGCGGGGAGAACGGCGGCATCCTCCAGACCGATTCTGATTTCACACGGCAGGAATCATAGTGTGCCCCCAATCGATACGACTTTTGCCTCAAGTTCGGCAATGCGTTGGTTCAAGTGCGCTAAGTTTTCTTTGATTTCGGCGGACGTGAAGCGTGGAGTGATAAATTTGGGGCAGTTCCAGTCGTAGCTGAGAATGTCGATGATGAATACGCGCTCGACCTCCGCCCCGTGGCCGCCGGGCGGGATGACTTTTTCAACAAGATCGAGATGTTCGCGGGCATCGAAGACCTTGGCGTGACCAATCATTTTCACCCGTTCGCGTCGCGGGTAGTCCATCATGAAGAGGGCGACACGATCCTGCTTTGAGATGCTGCCGACGCTGATCATCTGGCGATTGCCACCGTAGTCGGCAAAGCCAATTTGATGCGAGCCCAGCACACGGATAAAACCAGTGGGGCCCCCGCGATGCTGAACATACGGCCAATCGTTCTCGGTGATGGTCGCCATGTAGAAACTGTCGCGAGTCTCGATGAACTCGATCTCTTGGTCGCGCAGGGCATCGGTTTCTGGCGCGTCGTCGAAGGATGGATAGGTCCGACCGTAGTAGTGCTTCTCCGCCTCGAGGACGGCCGGAGTGAGCACGGTCTGCATGAATTTATCGGCCATAATGTTAGGGATGTTGGTTGTGGGATTGAAGTTTCCTGACCTCGCCAACCACTTTCACGGCTGCGGCCAGCAGGCATTCGTTCAGGGCGGGATGGATATAAATCAGATTGGCAAGCTCGCGGACGTCGTTTTTCAGGCGCATGAGCATCATCACCTGGTGCAACAATGTGGACGATTCCGGGCCGACGAGGTGGCAGCCCAGGATCGCGAAGTCGGCGGGTGACACGAGCAGTTTTATGCGGGGGTAGTCGATGCGCATGGCCTCGGCGCGGGCACTAGCCAGCCAGTCTTCGAACACTGCTACGTAGGGTGTGCCGACGGCCTTGAGCTGCTCTTCGGTGTAACCGACCGATGCCACTTCTGGATGAGCAAACACGGCATGGGCAATCAAGCGTTCGTCAATGGGATCGGTGGTGCCTTTAAGAAACTTCTGCCGCAGGTAGTGAACCTCGAATGCCGCAGCGTGCTGGAGCATGAAGCGGCCGTTCACGTCGCCGACGGCGAAGATGCCGGGCACAGAGGTTTCGAGGTGTTCGTTGACGGGAAGGAAGCCGCGCTTGTCGGCGGTGAGTCCGGTTTTTCCCAAGTCTAGCATATCGGAATTAGGAATACGACCAATGGCGAAGAGCACACGGGCGGCGGTTAAGACTTTCTCTTCACCATGGATCTCGAAAGTCGCCGTGAACTTCGCACCATCCGAAGCGAGATCCTTCAGCATCGAATGGCAGTAGGTGGGAACGTTCTTTCCAAACTCGGCATGGAACACGCGTTCGATGTCCTGGTCTTCGCGGGCCAACAGCTTGTCACCACGGGTGAAGAGCCGTGTCTGGGTGCCGATGGCGGAGAAGAAGGCCGCCATTTCGCAGCCGATGAATCCGCCACCGATAACGAGCAGGCTCTCTGGCACATCGCCTTCAAGGGGGAACAGGCTGTCACTGGTCCACACCGGCAGGTGGGCGAAAGGCGGCGGTGATGGACGTGATCCGGTGGCGACGACAATCCGCTCCGCCGTAAACTCTCGACCGGCGGCAGCGATGGCTTTCATTCCAATGAAGCGGCCCTCGCCGCGCACGAGTGTGACACCGGCTTCGTCCACCCGGCCTTGATAGCGTCCGTCCACTTGGCCGACGTATCCATTCACGCTTTCGAAGATGCGCCGCGCATCGATGCTGTGGAGATCCGCATCGATGAAATGCCTGGCCGCATCACGCACATGCCTCGCAGCCTCTGCGAATCCGATGAGCAGTTTCGACGGCACGCAACCTCGATTCGGGCAGACGCCACCCAACAAATCGCGCTCGATTAGGAGGGTCTTCATGCCGGCCTTGGCGGCGGGAATGGCGAGGTTTGCGGCGCGCCCACCTCCGAGCACGATGAGGTCGTAGGATTCAAGCATGACAGTGAATGGTTTCGGTGAGTTGTTCGATCTCACTGTAAGCGCGCAGGCCGGTGAGCCAATGTTCCGGGAGCGGCTTGGTATCAGGCTTTGCTCCATGGATCATGCCGATGATCATGCCGCGTGCGGCGTTGTCTCCTCCGGCCTCAACGTTGGCGGTCAAGGCCGCGATTATATCGTTGGGATGGCGCATGAGAAGGTGACAAACAGCGGGAAAGGCTTCTGGGATATGACACGTGAGACCATGTGCCTTGGTCGCGGCGGAGTCCGGGGCGCTGGAATTGCTGGAAGTGAGGGCCGCGTTCAACCAATCCTTTTGGATGGAGTTCGACGCGGAGGCACGAAGTGCTCCGGGAATCGGGACGCCCTCCTGAGCGGCAAGCGTGACCCGGGCGAAAAACTCTGCGGCATCAACCACTGCAGGGTCGCCATGCGTAAAGGAAGTTTGCTCTCTCGCAGCGGCAATAAGGTCGCCACTGGACTTCCATTTCAGGAGAAACAACGGCGCGATCCGAGCCGCACCGGCGATGTCGTTAGATGGTGAGGCGGCCTGCCCCGGCGGCAATCCGTTGCGGAGGTTTGCGAGGGTGGCCTTGGTCGCGCCGTCGCGGTAGCTCCGCGTCCCGTGGCTCTCCCAGAACGCGCACCACTCGTCGGCAAAGGATGCGAGATCAAAGCGGCTGTGCGAGGCGAGCGAGCGCAGCAGCACCATGGTCTGGTCGCCGTAGTGGGTGAAATCGCCCGCTTGTTTTCCAGGGTGATAGGAAGTGGCGGGATCGAAGTAGCCTATGATGCCGCCGAACTTCTCTGCGATTTCCCGCTGGCTGTATATCCAATGCGGACCGAGAGAAAGAGCGTCAGCGATGAGCGACGTGAGAACGATGTTTTTCATGATGATAGGCTTCAGGCGCGATCCCAGCGAAACTTGCGCTCCGCTTCTAAAATCGGCTGGTCGTTGATGCTCGCGTAACGTTTGGCCATATAGCCGTTTTCATCGAATTCCCAGTTTTCATTGCCATGGCTGCGCCGCCATTGGCCGGCGTCGTCGTGCCACTCGTATTCGAAGCGCACGGCGATGCGGTTGCCGGTGAAAGCCCAGAGGGTTTTCTTCAAGCGGTAGTCATGCTCGTTTGCCCACTTGGCCGTAAGGAAATCCACCACGGCCGCGCGGCCGTTCAGAAAGACTTCGCGGTTGCGCCACTCGGTGTCGGGTGTGTAGGCGAGGGAAACGCGTTCGGGATCGCGGCTGTTCCAAGCATCCTCGGCGGCCTGAACCTTTTTGGTGGCGGATTCCTCGGTGAAGGGAGGGAGTGGTGGACGTGGATTCATTGGGAAGTAAGTTAACACTTTTGGAAGGTCGTCCGGTCAGGCCGATCGATGTGGTTAATCGAATTTACTGGTTGTTTGCACTCACAAAGTCGGGCCAGTTCTTTTCGGCTTTGGCGGTGTTTTCTTTGAACTCGGCGTTGTATGTCTTGAGGATCTCTCGATTCAGGTTGCGGTGGATTTTGCCGTCGCGGATCCCAGAATGGTGCGGAGACCGACTGCGGTGACGGATTTCTAAAGTGAGTAGGCCGTTCCCTCCGGGATCACAAGGAATCCCCGGTGAGCGCCAAGCGTTTGCATGCTTTCAACCAGGCCTGGAGTGAGCTTGGGGGAGAGTGTGCGCTTGATCTCTATGGCATGAATCTCTCCATTGCCTTGCTCGATGCAATACCCTTCCCACGATGCGCCGCAAATCGGATGACCCAGCACATGCTCCAATGTCGGCAGTCCCGCGAGAGGGGAAAAAGGGGTTGGGTACAAACTTTGAATGGTCGGGATCGGAAAACATACCGTCCAACGCAGTTTCGTTGGCATGACCTCATCGCGTGGTGACCCCTGCTAACAGCGCCTCGACCGGACCAGCCTGCCCTCGCGCCATCGACCTGGGGAAAGCAAGAGGACCGGCCGCTCGGGTAACCCCAGCGCATGGCGCTGCAGGAGGCTGTGCACGCGATCGAGTGCGAGCGCACCGATTTCCATCGCCCCATAGTCGATCCCGCTGCCTTCCGGTCCCTCGTCTTTGAGGTGGAGGTTCACGTACCCCATCTGCGCAGGAAGGACCCAACCCGCCGCACGCAACCAGTCGGCGTGCGCATTCATCAGGGAGATCACGCAGTCCGGTTTCTCCCGTCGCACCCATCGACAAAAGGTGCGTTCCGACTCGTCGGGGGGGAACCACAAACAGCCGCCACTCCACTCCGGTGTGCGCTGGGTCTCGGCCAGGAAGGCGTTGGCCACCCGCCGTTCCGTGAGGCGATCCACCCGCGGCGGCAACACCAACGCGCAACGCCGATACCCGCGAGCCGCAAGTTCGGTCAGCACGAGCCGGATCGAGTCCTCATAATTGTGCATGACCCGATCCACCGCCGGCCCGATGATGCTTGGTCCCACCGCCACGCTCGCAAAACGCGTCCAGTCCAGGCGCAACGTCCCCGGCTGCTCCAGTGGTCCCAGCAAGAGTCCGCGGATCCCCCGCGCGACTAACACCGCAGTCGCCCGCGGTGGCAAATGATACTCGCCGAGGTCGAACGGCTCCAGCTTGTAGCCCATCCGCGTCGCCGCTTCCAACGCCCCATCAAAAAAGCGCCGGACGTATTGGTTTTTCCACCCTTCCGGGTTCCTCCACTTGGTGACGAACGCGAGGGTTTCCCGGTAGCTGCCCGCTTTCCCCGCGTGGCGGTAACGACTCAGCGCCGCCAGGGCCGGATCGGGCCGGTAACCCAACCGCTCCGCCTCCGCCTGAACCCGCGCCCGCGTCGCCAGCGATACCCTCGGCGAATCGCGCAGCGCCAACGACACCGCCATGCGGCTCAAACCCAGCCCCGCCGCGATATTTTTCTGCGTAATGGCACCCACGTTTACTGGTAAACCTTAGGGAGTTTTGCGTATGCCGCCAGCCCGAAATAGGTTGCCCTCCATGAACCCCGAACTCGCCGGCCTTCGTCTGATTGACTCCGATGTCCATAACGCGATTGCCAGAAACGAGGACCTGTTGCCGTTTCTTCCCGCGTATTGGGCCGAGTTGGTTCGCACCCGTGGTTTGACGATCCCGGCGAACCCATGGCCTTCTCCGCTT
>Ga0247837_1007865_pt1 | contig 13803 bp, 5 predicted proteins | sample LaCtaG_2_FD_187115 | JGI IMG/M metagenome (GOLD analysis project Ga0247837, IMG submission 187115) | Freshwater microbial communities from meromictic Lake La Cruz, Castile-La Mancha, Spain - LaCruzMarch2015_14.5m | ecosystem: Environmental > Aquatic > Freshwater > Lake | place: Spain: Castile-La...
AGATGCAGAGGCTAAAAGGAGCCAGAGAAAGGCTAAAGCAGGCCTTTGTCGAGGCTTTTGCCACTACCAAAGATACCTCTTTACCAGCAGCTCCCCTCCCTTCTCTACCTCCCCAACTTCCTGCCTCCCAGTCCTCAGTCCACTTTCCTCCTCTAATCCAAGATTTCACTCAATCTCAGTGTGAGTTCTGCAAAGTGCGACTCAGCCCCAACCCTGCAGGCCGCTGCTACAGCTGCGGCAAAGTAAATTTACGGACTGTTCATTTCAACCGGGAGCAGTTTCTCAGCTCCAAGTGGGAATGTCCGAAGTGCAAGTTGAGAAATGTGCATTCCAATCAGAAGTGTATTGATTGTGGAAGTATGAAGGGAGGAATAGGTAGACGGTGGTAATAAGGGGATAGACTAGTGGGGAGATAAAGGCGGAATGGGTGGGAAAGGGGATGGGATTTAGGTGTATTTCCTATATAAAAAGCATTAATTTCGAAAAAATCCGGGAAATGACTGATTTGCTTTATCTGTCTTCCTATCTTTTCCCTTCTCACTTTCTTCCAATTCCCTCTTTTTATGGTTCTTCCCCTGTTTCATTTTTATAAAAGAATGAAGGACTTGCCAGGACGCTATTAATATGCTGTCCATTAATCCAACCACTCTGACTTCAACCACCTCCTTGCTGAGCATATACCCCAGTGGTCCTCTGCGCAAGGCAGAAATCTCTCCTAAAGAAGGAAATCCGAGTCAGGACAGCGAAGCCTTGATTAGAAAGCGGAGCAAAGGACACCGGAAAGCAGCGGAAATGCCGAAGCCAAAAGCCACTAAAACGCTGTATTTCCCATAGGTAACTCTCAGCGGATCATATAAACTCCATAGGGTGTTAGGTCGAAATCCGCCTTAGTCGTTGGCCTGCTCGCAGGTCTAAATCCATAGAACTGCAGGAAATAAAAATCACCAAGTCAGAAGAACACCTTCAAATCGGAAATAACGTGCCAAGGCTGAGATTTTTCAAACATGCGGAAAAGTTGAGAGAAATCGCATTTCGGCTCAATCCGAAGGGAGGGCACTGCAGAATCAGTTGGGAGTAGAGGGGTTTGGAATGGGTGGAGGAAAGAAGGGGGAAGGAGGGAATTGAAGGGAGAAGGGAGGGGGTAGGGAAGGGGCAGTGGAAGTGGGGAAGGAGGCTTGATTTCAGGACTGGAAATTGGGTGGGACGGAGAAGGGTCGAGGAATGCCCACAGACAAGTCCCAACCCCTCCATCTCCCCTTTCCCTCAAATCCCCTACCCGCTCCATCCCTCCCCATCGCATTTCCCCTTCCAATCTCCACATTACAATCCCATCATGGCAGTCCTCAATTGCCCCGCCACTCCCTGTCCTCTGTGTCTGTAGCCTGCTGCACTACTACACTTCACTAGGAAGTGCTGTCTTCCGCGCTCATTTTACCCTGCCTCACTTACGAACATAGAAAGAGAGAAAGAGACAGTAAGTCCATAAAGGACTGTAGAAAGGATGCAGGAGATAGAATTTGCACTGTGGAAATGAGTATTTGTGCATAGGGAGGTAATATGGAACGGCCGATTTCCTATCGTCCACTGCCTGTATCTCCGCACAAACCTGCAGAAGACGACTCGCAGCCTGGCAAACTGTGTCTCTTTTGCCCCGAACCAGCCTCCCCAGCCGCCCTCCTCTGCTCCACCTGCAAAATCCCGCTCTGTGCCAGCTGCTTTTCCCAGCATATCTCCCTGTCTCGCTACGAAGCACACCGAAGTGTGCCCTACGAGGACTGCAGTTGGTGTCCTGTACACGTGAAAAGGCAAGTACTCAGATGCACGGACTGCGAGGAACAGTGCTGCATCATCTGTGCGAACTTCGGCAGACATAAGGGACATCGAGTGATGGATAAAGAGACGGAAAGCAGGGTGGCTGTGGAGGCAGTTTGCAGGGAAGTGGAGGGAATTCGAGGGAAAGTTGTGGGCAAATTGAGGAAATCGTTGGAAGAAGTTGAGAAAAAGAAGAGGGAAATTGCGGAGTGGGAGGAAAAGGGCTGTCAGATAATCACTGAAAAGGCGCTAAATCTGCGAAAAGAGGCGATTCCGATCAAAAACGTCCTATTAGCTCAGTTGGAACTGCTACAAAGTCTGCAATTCAGTCGAACAGCAGACTCTATGGAGACTTTCAAGCGACAAATCGAAGATTTCGACCGAAATTTCCTCGAAACACTAATAAAACCAGAGGACTTTCAGCTAAATATCACTCCAGACCAGCCTCAAATTCGCCCAATTCCAGCATCTTCGCCTATTTTCGGCGCTTCTAAGCCTGCGGAGCCGAATTTCGACCTATCTCTTGTGCCAGCTCGAGAGGAACAAATGGCAATTGAGTCTGAGGAGCAGTCCTATGAATTGCCGGCATTTGAGGACATTATGGAGTCGGTCCCTGAAGCGCCCAGCAGTTTCCTCTACATGCTCTGCAACGACTCTAACAAGTTGGTCCAATTGAATATGAGCACAGACCAGTGGGAAATACACACAGGGGACAGGACCTGGCCTCGCTTCTGCAACTACACCCTACTCGACAACCACACCTTATTTGCCACTGGAGGCGGCCTAATACCCTCAAAAACCGCCTTTTCGCTGGATTTGCAGACCTTTCAGTCCTGTGAAGAGCCGGGAATGCTGACTCCCAGGAACCACCACGGACTCGTCCTAATACCCTCCATCGGCGTGCTAGCTATAGGCGGCATTTGCAAGAGCATCCAAGTGAAATGCGAACTCTTCGACCTGGAAATCCGCCAATGGCAGGAAGTTTCCCCTTTAAATCACGCCAGAGCGGCTATGGGCGCCTGCGAACACAGGGCAGAGGTATATGTCTTCGGGGGATGGAATGGGAGGTGTGAGATTGACTCGATTGAGCGGTTTACGCAGTGTTCGGAGTGGGGGTTGCTGCCCTTCGGGCTGCCGCAGGCGTCGCAGTGCAATGCGGTGGTGTATGAGTCGCGCATACTAGTATTCGCCTTCAAACCAGGGAAAATCTACGAAATCGAAGGCGAGCGCCTGCGCGAATTCGGGAAAATCACCAACGAAGCCTGGTGCCGGCCCGAGCTCCGCCTATACAACAGCTCCGTCTACTCCTTCCGCTCCGGCGAATCAAAGTACGTGAAGTACTATATCAAGGAAGAGCAGTTCCAAGTAGTTAGTATCAGCCTAGACAGTGGGCTGTAGCGTATTTAGGTAGGGGATAATGCTGGAAACGGAGAGTGATGAAAAGGGGGGGTTGGATTGGGTGCCGAAAAAGGCGACAGGGGACGGAGTTCCGGAAGTTTGGACTGAGGAAGTAGGGATGAAGCCGGGGAAAAGGGGGAAATCCATAGTGATTTCCCTAGAAAGCGAAAACATCCGTCTCTCCACTTCGATCTTCCACAGGGTCAAAACTGCTGAATCCCTCTGTGCGCTTTTAGCCCTGTTCGGCTTCGGCTGCTTCGCAGTCTCCACCGACCTGCAGTACTCCTCGTCTATCTTCAACTCCCGCAGACTGCCCTGCAGCATTTCCCTGCTTTTGGGCACTTTGGCGACGATTCTACTGACTTTGGCAGTGGTGTGGAGGAGTTGGCTGGAGTTCCGCTGGGAGCGGGCGAGATGTCTCTACTCCGTGCACGACAATTTCCTTGCGACTGGGAAGTGGACACAGATAGGTCTGGAAATGGGGGTGATTTGGCCCCACCCAATGCTGTGGCTGGAGGGTTTCGGGGCAGACCATGAGGTCAATGTTAATACTTCCGTCCTTCACTTCCCCACAATATCAGTGACTTACTCGGTCAATGCGATTCTATCGGTTTGGGCACTGCTACGGCTATATTACATACTTCGCCTGCTATTTATCCATACGCTTTACTCGTCTTCCAGAGCTCAACGCGTGTGTCGCATGAATGGCGGTAGTGCTGGACAGACCTTCATCCTTCGCTGTCTGCTCAAGAAGTCTCCTTACACCCTGGTTTTCAGCTTTCTAGCCTTCGGAGTCCTAATGGGTGCCTACGCAATTCGCATCTTCGAAAGACCTATGAGTCCGCACACCGCTATGGACTTTTCCAGCTACGCGAACTGCATCTGGTACTGCTTAATCACAATGCTGACAATAGGGTACGGGGACTATTACGCTGTTACGACCCCAGGCAGAGTAGTTGCACTGGGAGTGTGCATATGGGGAGTTGTGCTTGTGTCTGTGATGGTCTGCTTTGTGGCGGAAGTGTTGGGTTTCGATGCAGGGGAGAGGAACGCGTTGGATATACTGGAAAGACTGGATTTCAGGCGGGAAATCGAAGGGAAGGCGGCTGCTGTGGTAGTGACAGGTCTAAAATACTGCCTTGTGGCACGGAAAAGACCAGCAGAGTTGCATTTGTATGCCTATTTGCTGGGTAGGTTTCGCAGATATGTGAATGAGTTCGAGTCTATGCGAGTGATGCAGAGGAAAATTTACAAGTTGGATACTTGGGAGGATAAAGTGCAGAGGAGGGTGAGGACACTCACAGAGGAAAACACGCACCTACGAACCGAGCTAGACACCATCCGAGGCCTAGTCCTAACTCTCCGCACCAAGCTGCAAGCCCGCAAGGCCGCAAGGCCCTAGCTTAGAAAGGACCGCAATAAAGAATGGAGCAGGTGAACCAATACATCGAAAGTCTGTCAGTCCACTTTGACGAGATCCCCTGGATCAAGACGACGGCAGACAGATTTAATCTCAAGAGTGCGCATATTGCTTTGGCGGTCATTGGAGTGGCCTTTGCGCTGGTCTTTTCGGGCGTGCTGGATGACTTCACGTGCAATATGATTGGCATTCTTTACCCCGCCTACCTCAGCTTCAAGGCCATTGAGACGCAGGAGAGTGATGATGACAAGCAGTGGCTCACCTACTGGGTAGTCTTCGCCATCTACAACATCCTAGACGACTTCTCCTCCATCCTCTTCTTCTGGCTGCCTTTCTACTACCCCATCAAGCTGCTCGTCCTGCTGTGGATGGTTTGGCCCAAAACCCGCGGCGCCCAGGTCCTATATGAACTAGTGATCAAGAAGATTTTGAAGACTTATGAGTCGCAGATAGATGAGAAATTGAGCGCGGTGGATGCCACTATGGACAAAGCCGCAGTTGCAGCCAACGAGCTCAAAGCCAAAGCCACCGACCTAGCGGGCAAAGCCGCCTCTTCCGCCGTTCTCCAAGGCCTCAAGCGCGAATAGTAGCTAATGACTAGTTAGGCGAGACAGGCTCCTCCCCCTGCAGCCGCCCCTCCGGAAAGGTCACTTCGGCCTCCATTGCCTGTGGCGTGTTGGCCGGAGGCGTGTTATCCATAGGAGAAGCGTGCGATTGGCTTTCGGACTGGTCGAAGTCTCTTTCCCAGCGAGTGGCTTTGCTGGTGCCGGAGAGGTTGCCGGAGTCTAGGAAGCCGGCTTTGGAGATGGGCTGCACGTTGTAGTGCCGCTTGGCGCAGAAAAAGCGTCTGCGGAGGGTTTCCAGGAGGAGCGGGAGTATGGCTCGGAACCAGTTGAGGAGGAAATAGGCGTTTGAGGCGAGAATTGCAGCGAATAACAGGACTTTTACTTCAATTGCTGGATGAAAAGTACTCAAACTTTCGGTTTCGTAGAAAAGTCCGCAGTAAATTGTGACCGAAGAGACCAAAATCGACTTCAGCTCCAGACGATTTAGCTGATTGCTGAGAAACGGCTGAACTTGCAGCTGAGTGAAAAGCGCAACCAGCAAAACAGCCAATACAGACAGGGCCTGGACCATAATAGACACAGTGGAGAGGAACACAGAGGCACACACAACTGCCACTTTCCTATACAAAATCACAAACTCCCAGAAGTACCAGTCCGCGTGATACCCCTTATATAGGAAACTGAACTTGAGCTGCACCAGTGGGTCCGCCAGTCGCTTTCTGTACCTGTACAGCAGCACAAGACACAGAAACGGCAGTCCGAATATCCATACTGTAATAGACGGGATGGAGACCATTAGGATGTTTTTGATGTGCTCTTGGGTCCAGCACTGTAAGGATAGGTCGGAGACTAGCCAGAGTTCGCTGGGTTTTAACTGGAAGCAGGAGAAAAGGGAGAACATGGCTTTGGTGAGACTGGGGTGCAGGACAAAAAGGATCATTACCAGGCTGGCCACTAGCTTGTGAATAAGACGTTCAATCCTGCTGCATATCGATATCAACCCCCACACTCCCAAGCAGAACAGCAACAAAGCCGCCGGCATCATCGCACTTCCCGCCAACTTCGTATAATACACCCCCTTCACATCCATATCCTGCATTATGCAGTCAAACGAGAATAACTGCTCAGTCATCGACCCTGCAGTGTCCTGTCCATTGAGGAAAATCGCTACGAAATCAGGCCAATTCAGGTTGAGAGAGGCCGCTACAACCACCATTTGAAGATAATTCATGAAGATTTTCACAAGGACTGCGAGTTCGGAACGAGGTTTGCCGGCTCCGCGGACTGCAACGACGATGATAATGCCGCCAAGAGTGAGTGCTAATAGGACGATTAGGACTGAAACGACGACATTTGAGGCTAATTTTGGACATTTTCCGCATTCATATTTGCCTTTTCGGCTAAATCCGGACATACATGTAGAGCACAAGTTGCCATAGTAGCCTTCTTCACATATACCCGTTAGCGACACTTGGGGCAGGTCAGTGGGCGACCCTAAGCAAGCCTCAGGCAATAAACACACAAAGAACAGGTTTAAACGTGCATCCGGCCGCCAATATCCACTCTTCGGCGCCATCGTGAAATTCCCATAGCAAATCGCGTGAGCGGGACAAGAGTTGCACGGCTGAGTCGGGTCGAGGTTGAAAGTCCCTGGCGCACAGGGATAACACCTTTTCTCTTGTATGCTTTCACCCATTACACATTGGCGGAAAGAGATTTCAATGGATACAGATGGGTAGTAGGTGTTAGGGTCGTTCGTATAGTCCTTTAAGCCTAGGTCTACTCCTGGACTTGAGACTAGGACGAGCTGAGTACTGCCTGGTTCTCCAGTGAAGACGAGTTCTGAGAAGGTGAATACTCCGGATATAGAGGACACCTGGGAGTTGCCAGCGACTGTTATTAGACTTCTATTGGGGGATAGGACCTGACCGGGAGTATCACTATCGTCGAAAACCACTTTTCCGTATTGGTCAATGAGGGCGAAAGTCAGGATTGAGCTGAAAGTCTGTCCACTTGCGACCTCTACCAGAGTCGTAGTCAGTGGTATTGACTCGTTATTGACATAAGGCAAAGGCTGGTTGTTAGCAGACAGCATTGCTAATCTTACAGGGAAAGCAGCGATATTGTCTCCATACGGCGCAGAATTATTATCATAAACATTATTGCGGATTTCCGGATAATCGTCAAACCAATATATCGCCCCGCCCTGTCTTTCAGCGGTATTACTCTCGAAAGTGTTGTTTTCCGCTGCTACATCAATTGTCAATGTAAACTGATTCCGCAGGAACAACGCTCCTCCAATGCCCAGATTCAGCAAGCCCTCAGACGGGTAATTTTGAGAATTCGCATCATTGTGCAGGAATGAGTTCCCTCTGAGGTCCACATAGAATCCGTCAGTGTACACAGCGGCGCCGTTTACACCTTTGTTGTCGAGGAAAAGGTTGTTGGTCAGGTTCAGGTAAAGGCTTGTGGACATGAACCCTGCAGTAAAGCAATAAATCGCCCCTCCATACCTCGCCACCGACGCACTAAAGTTGCTCCCTTCCACCTGCACATGCGGACAATCCAAGCAATTCAGTCCCGCCCCATTAATAGCCGCCAACTGCCCAAACTCCGAAGTTCCAATCCTCACTCTGCAGGTCTGCGCCTGCAAAGCACTTCCCCTCAGCCTGACAAAAGTGCTATGGGTGACTGTGATGTTGGACTGACTAGCGAAGAAAGCAGCACTGGATTTGAGCGTTTCGCAGTCAGATATAATAACAGCGTTCAATTGTGTATTGGAGTCCTTGACTATGGCAACGCTGCCGTCATTAACACCCTTACAATGCGATATGTGGGAATCGGTAATTGCCAGGGAGGAGAAAACTGCCAGGTAAAAAACGCCCCCAGAGTTAGCGGAAATGTCGAAAAAACGGGATTTTTCGATATTAACAGAACTTGAAACTACAGCGAAAACCGCTCCTCCAGTGTCACTTGTCTGATTTGAGACTGTACTTCGGGAAATAGTCAAATTGGAAAGAGACAGTACGAACCCGGAGGAGCGGAATTGGGCCGTATTTGAGGATATGAGGCAATCTGAAAGGATGAGGGAGGACTCTGTGAGAGCTGCGAGGCCGAAATCGCCTGCGGAATTGCTGTTTAGGGAGGAATTCCTTACAATTGCGTCACTTAAAGACGCGTATAGGAAGGACCCAGGGCCAGTCGCCTGATTCCCCCGGACATCACAACTCCCACACACCAGCAAGGAGTGCTGGTCCACAGCGAAGACTCCCCCTGGCCCTTTGCTCCTGTTGTTCCTCATAGAGCAGTTCGTGCACTGCAGTTCTGAGTCTGTGGATATACTTCCCACGCCTCCAGTCTCTGTAGCGGTGTTGTTTTCAGCTGTTAAGTGCTGGAGGTAGGCGGAACTGCCCTGCAAGGCTTCGAATACAGTCCCCCTTAAGCCGGTGTTGTGGGAGTAGGTAGAAATGGAGTCGTGCCAGGTAGCGGCTAATAGGCTGATGCAAGTGCAGTGATTGGAGGTGAAATTGCTGCGTAAAGTGTATACAGTTGGGACATTTATGCCCTTCAGACTGACCACTGAATTGCCTGTATTCCGCAGAAATACGCAATTTGTGAAGGAAAGATAGGTGTTTTCCGCGCCTATATGAGTGCTAAGGACAGCTGCTCCGTCTGTTCCTGAGTTTGCCTCGAATTCACTCCCTGAAAAGGTCAAAATCCCCTGCACGAATCCACCGTATAAAGCAGCCCCTCCCTCTCCGCAGCTGTTTCCCTTGTATATGCAGTCCTTTACTGTACTATCCGCAGTTAGAGCTAAAAGTCCTGCTAAAGTCAAGGAGCAGCCGCCATAAGTCGACCAATTGTCCTCAAAACTGCAATTTTCGATACTAATTCGCAGATATTTCCCCGCAATTTGCATATTTCCGCTCACTTCAGACACAGTTAGCATACCACTCCGATAGGAAACATTATCAGTGAAAACGCAATATCTGACCGTAAAGTGGGAATTCGCAGTAATCAGTGGTGTATATATGATTCCCGCACTAGCCGATTTGGCAGTATTACTGGCTATTCGGACTGAAGCCATTTCTAGTCCTAAGGCCTGCACAGTCCCTACTGTAGCGAAAACGCCTGCATTGTCCCTAAACTCCGAGTCCCACAACTTCACTCCCACTCTGCAGTATATAGACAAACAGACTGGGCGGTCAGTACTGGTACTGGTGTTGTTGATGAAATGCAGAGAGGAAAGCTGCAAACCCACATTGGAGCTGAGGGAGAGGAGACTGTCTCCGGAACTGTGCTGGAAAGTCAGGTTAAACACGTCTATTCCCCAATTATCCCCTGCAATAGTGACTCCAGGGGAGCCGTTTGGACAGAGCATATAGCGGAAATCGAGGTTTTCCAGGCTAAGTGTGAACCCGTCCTCTATGTACAGGACCGCCAGGCAGTCTGTAGGCAGGGCGTCACTAGGCACTAGGTTGGGGTAGGTCCTGGGAGACTCGATATAGGCCGCCAGCACGTGGCTGTAGCTGAGGGACTGGGCGGAGTTGCCGACATCCTCGAAACTGCAGTTGGCAATAGATAGGTTGGCGATGTAGCGGGAAAAGGACAGATAAGGCGCGTAATTGCCTTTAAATTGGCAGTTTTCCACTCGAATCCACCTCGGGGATATACTAACGTCCCTCACTACATTCCCTTCCAGTACTTCTATTGTCTCCCCTATAGTGTATTTGTCCTGTAGAAATCCGTTTACTATGTCCAGAACGCCCATTTCCGTCGCGAAGTTGCTGAGGAAGGAGCAGTTCTGAATCAGGACGTTCTGCTGGTCACGGAGGAATTGGAGAAACAGGACGGAGCCTTTGCGCCCTGCGTTGCTGAGAAAGATGCAGTCTGAAATGGTGATATGAGTCAGCAACTGCTCCTGCGCCCTGCCGTCTTTTCCTATGACCAAAGGCAAATCCAGGCTGGAGTACACATACAGCGCAGCCCCAGAGTCAGCCAAATTGTAAGCGAAAGTGCAGTTCTCCACCACCAGTGTCCGAAACCTAGTGAAATAGAGCAGTGCACTGCCCAGCACTTGCTGCTGCTTCCCCACTATCATGTAGTTATACTGGAACCGAACAGCTCTTATTACTATGGCTTTGGAGGCGGAAAGCCAGGCAAAGCCACTGAAATAGGATGTCGGGGAGTACTCATAGCCGTTATTCAGCAGCTCCACTAGGCCGGATGTGTAGTGAAAAGAGCCACAGCTGTAGGGCTCATTGGCAGAGGTGGAGATCTGCTGAATTACGCCTCCTTCCAGGCCCAACCTTCTAGCCATTATGTCGCTGAAAGTCACCTTTTCGAAGACTATATCAGCGCAATTGCTGATTATCAGTGCTTGCAATTGATGCCGGATGTAGTAAAAAAGGACATTGGACAGGGTCAGTTCTGCAGTCGGTAGTAGCTGGAATAAGTAGTCCTTTTGATATACGTCGCAAAGGCTTTGAGGGGCGAAATGGCCCTCTTCGATCCTATCCCCCTGGTCTGTGTACAGCAATCCGTCAGCCAAATTCCTGCGAATGTCTGGACAGTAGGTGCAATATTCCTCGTCACAGCCTGGGAGGAGGGAAAACCCGCCCCTTATTTCGAGGTCTTTTAGCACGAATTGGTGGGAAATGTCGAAGCCGATGTGGGCGGGACTGAGCTGAATTGAGGCTGGGGACTCCGCGCATTCCATATGGTCCCCAGGCCTTCCAGTGCACATAAGAGTCTGAATAAGCACTGATTTCCCTGTAAAAGACACATAAGTGAAGGCTTCAATTGGCTCCAAAGGGTGGGTTCCGTTGAGCAAATAGACGCGAGTATAGGGCGCCCATAGCTCTGTTAAGGCCTGGTACAGGCTCCGATACGGCAGGGCCCAGGACCCTCGCGAGTCCCCGCCCAGCCCAGCACTCACATACACAGTGAGTGGGTTCTCCGCTGTGAGACAGTCTCCCCCGTCATAGTTGCATGTCTGAGAACTGCACTGGGGACTGCAGACTCCATTCCCTAGTTCAGTCCATAGGCCTGGATAGAGCATACAGTCTGCCTGGCAGTACCCGCAGTCTCGGAAGTCCCAGCCGCACTCTGCTCTTAAGCACTCTGGGTGGACATTACCAGGCTGGCAACTACCGTCTTCTAGCATAGAAGCCGTGCATAGCGGCTCACACTGTCCCAGGCAGTCCGAGACTTCGTCCACTCCTGCATCAAACCCACACATTGGACTCATGCAGGACAAGTCACAGTGGCCGTCTCCTCGCTGTGTGGGAAGTACTGAGGAAAACGGACACACGGACTCCAGACAGGGCAGAGCCGCGGCTAAACTTGCTAGTCCTAGTAGGAACCTCGCCATTATCACCGTTCTTCCTTGGGCATGAGGCGATTCGCTAGTAGGGAAAAAGTCGTATGAGCTTATTTGATGGATTTGAGGTGTGGTGCAGGGGCTTAGAAGGCCTAGTTTTCAGAAATGCAAGAGTGACAATTCAGCACTAAAAGGAGGAAATCTAAACTATTTCGACGCTTAAATCTTTCTTTATTCTTCTCTAAAGGGCGTAATTCTGCCTTCGTGCTGTTCATCAATAGATACTTGAGCACCTGCTAGGTAGGGAGAGTTGTCCGGTACCACATCACTCATGCGACTGATTCTTCCCTGTCTAGCACTTACCTCTGAGACAGACAGATTGGACAGGGCGCGCTTGTCTGACAGGAAGAGGTCGAGGCTGTTGCCTTTGCTGTTTTTGCTGGGGATGGAGGGACGGGTTTGGTAGCTGCGACGACTCAGGCGTCGGCGGAGAGTGTCGATGATCATAGGGACGATGTTGCGGGTCCAGCTGACGAGGAAGTAGGTGTTGGAGCCGATAATGGCGGCGAATAGCAGTACTTTGACTTCTATGGCTGCTTAGTGCTTACAAATACTCTCAGTCTGGTAGAAAAGACCGGAGTATATAGTGACGGCAGAGACGAGGATGGACTTGAGTTCAAGGCGGTTGAATTGGCTGCTGAAGAACGGACACACTTGTAGTTGCAGGAAGAGGGAAATGAGGAGTACAGCCAATACAGACAGGGCCTGAACCGTAATAGACACAGTGGAGAGGAACACAGAAGCACACACCACTGTCACTTTCCTATACAAAATAACGAATTCCCAGAAGTACCACTCCGGGTGATACCCCTTATATAGGAAACTGAACTTGAGCTGAGTATTGTGCTCCGTCATCAGCACAGCCCTTTTCCTATACAGCAGAAATAAGCAAACAGTGGGTAGACCGAATATCCAGAGAGCAATGCTAAGGACGGAGACTATAAGTATGTAGCGGATGTGATCAGAACTCCAGCAGGGCAGCGATAAATCAGAAGCCAGCCAGTACTCCCCAGGCTTGATTTCCTGGCAGGAAAACATGGAAAACATCATTTTGGATAGACTAGGGTGCAGCACAAATATGATCAGCACCAATGTAGCAATGGACTTTTGCACCAGTTCGCCAAGTTTGAAGCAAATGTTGATTAGTAGCCACATAAGTATAGCGAAGGCCATGAGAGCTGCAGGCATTAGTGCATAGCCAGCGATTTTCGTATAGAAAAACTTCGTCATTGACATTTCTTGCATCAGACAGTCATATGAGAAGAGCTGTTCGGTCACTGAACCTGCAGTTTCTTGTCCATTGAGGAAGACAGAGACGAAGCTGGGCCAGTTGAGGTTGAGGGAGGCCGCCACTACTATCATTTGTAGGTAATTCATGAAGATCTTTGCATACAGAGCCATGGCAGACCGAGGCCGAGTAGCCCCTCGGATAGCCACAAACACAATCAAAGCGCCCAGTAGCAAAGCCAGGCCGACGATTAAGGCGGAAATCGCCACATTAGAGGTGAGACCCGGGCACTTCCCGCATTGATACTTTCCTTGCCTGGAAAACCCCGCTGCACAGGCAGTGCATAGATTCCCTTCATACCCCTCCGCACACAGGCCAGTGAGGGACACAAAGGTAGCATTGGAAGGGGAGCCAATACAGGCCTCCTCCAGAGGACACTGCAGAATTATGTCAGTAGTGGGATCAGATCGCCAGTAGCCGTAGTCAGGAGACATAGTGAAGTTACCGTAGCAAGTGACATGACTTGGACAGGAGTTGCAGGGCTCCTTGGGGTCGAGACTATATGTGCCGCTGGGACATACGTAGCAATCAGTGCCCTGCAGACTTTCCCCCATTACACAGTCTCGGAATTTGACCTCAACTGAAACGGTAGGGTAGTAAGCAGTCACGTCTCCGCTTAGGACTTTCAGGTTAATGTCCACTCCCGTAGTGGTTATTTTGAAGTTTTGGGTGGATGTCGGTCGACCATTTAGAATCAACTGCGTAAAAGTGAATACGCCAGCAGTGGCTAACACCTGTGTAGTTCCGCCTATATTTATGACTGTATCATCTGTAAATAGCTGCGCTCCGCTCAGGTTGTCGATACTCACAATGTGTCCATAGTGATCCACAAGCGCAAACTTTAGCGTTTGGTCAAGCACATGTCCACTTCCTACATTGTCTAAGGAAGCAGCCAGCGGTACTTCTTCCTTATTCAGGTAGTCCACAAAGGTGTTGT
>Ga0247837_1007867_pt1 | contig 13798 bp, 10 predicted proteins | sample LaCtaG_2_FD_187115 | JGI IMG/M metagenome (GOLD analysis project Ga0247837, IMG submission 187115) | Freshwater microbial communities from meromictic Lake La Cruz, Castile-La Mancha, Spain - LaCruzMarch2015_14.5m | ecosystem: Environmental > Aquatic > Freshwater > Lake | place: Spain: Castile-La...
GCCTGGCGATGAAGACGGTTGCACAATACGGCCCGGTGCCGTCAGCCTCAAGCGCACGTGACCGCGCGTGCGCTCCGGCGGCATTGCGGACTACACCACGCCGATCCAGTCGGCGCCGTTCGGGCTTTACAGTTGGTAATCAGGGCGCGGGTCCTCAACCGCCCATCGAATCGAACCCGCGGTGGTCGGGCCGATCCCAGGCACCGCCGCCAGCGCGTCGGCCGGAGCGGCCATGATCGCCTCGACCGAGCCAAATTGTTCCAGCAGCCGCCGCGCCCGCTCCGGCCCGATGCCCGGCAACCCCTGCAGGACACGGCTCTGCACCCGCATCTTGCCGCGCGGGCGTCGACCCGGCCGGGGCAGCGCGCCGACCGCGCGGACGCGCGCCTGCCGCGCAGCGAACAGTATCAGGCGCGCGGTCTCCTCCGCGTCCATGGACCGTAGCAGCGGGATGCCGAGAAACAGGGTCAAATTGACCAGCGCGCCCTGGATCGCCTCGCGCCGCATGTGGCTCTGCGCCAGGTCCCGCGCGCGACCCTCCAGGATCAGCGCGGCACGCAGGGGCGCGTTGGCGAGCCGCAGCCCCTGGGAGAACAGGCGCCCGTCCTTGATCGAGGCTACCAGGTCCGGCAGCGTCTTGCGCTCGAACAGCAGGCTGTCGTCCACCTGATAATCGCCGACCGGCAGCCGCTCCACCCGCGTCAGCACGTCGGCCCGCTGTTGCAGCGCCGCGAGCACGGAGCCGGCCGACTCGCGGTCATCGACCACAATGCAGAAGCGTTGGCTGGTCGTCATCATCTGCTCGTGGAATGGTGCGATAGACCTTCAGGCGCACGCCTTTTCAAAGCGCGCAACGCAGTCTTCAAGCCGGCTGGCCGGTGTGCGTTGGATCTTCGCGAGCAATTGGCAGGACACCGTCCCGAGGCCGAATCGCCGCATCAGCTCCCGTTCCAGATACAGGGTCAGATGCGCGGTCATCTCGGCGTCGGCCTGAGCGCGGTGATAGCGCCCGGTCACCGGCAGTTTGGCATAATCGACCAGGGTGCCGAGCTTATGGTTGGGCGCCTGCGGCAGCACGCGCCGGGCAATCAGCATCGAGCAGATGAAGGCCTGGCACCGGGCGCGCCCAATACGTGCCAGTTCGGCGTCCCAGAACTTGCTGTCGAACGAAGCGTTGTGGGCTACCAGCGGATAGTCGCCGACAAAGTCCGCCACCTCGGCCATCACCTGCCGCGCCGGCGGCGCCGCGCGCACCATCGCGTTGGTGATCCCCGTAAAACCCGTGATGAACCCGGGGATCGCCACCCCGGCGTTCATGAGGCTCTGATACTGATCGACGATCTGCCCGTCGCGCACCAACACGGCGGCAATCTCGGTGGCGCGATCACCGCAATCCGGCGACAGGCCGGTGGTCTCAAAATCGATGACGGCGATGGTTTCCACCGTGATACTCCTGTTGATACTTCAATAAGTAACGAGTTAACGATAAGTTAAGCAGTAAGTACGACCGAGACGCTGACGGCGTTCCCTTTAGGGACTTGTTTCGCTTCAGTGAACGGTTCCTGAGCCGCCGGGGCGCGTGTCAGGGCGTCTTCGCTGCCGCGGGCATGTTAACCCTGAAAGTCTCCGGGCGCTCCCGCGGGAGCGGCCTCCGTCCGCGATGGGATCTCGCGGGACCTTGGCCATCGGCGTTCACCCCGGCACCGCATCGCATCGCGGTTGCAGGCCGCTCCCACGGGCGACGCGCGCCGTGCGGGGGTGGGTCATGTTCTCGAAGATCAGGGCGGCAAGGATCGTTCGTCCGAAGGCAGTCGTGCGCGACTCAGCCCGACGATCACCGACAGGACCGGATCGGCAGCAGGTTGTGTCCGGTGACGGCGCCAGCCGGCCCTTGCCGATAGAGAGCGGGTTCCTGGTCGCCACTAGGCGGCCAAGCGGGATCACCAATCGCAACCGAGCGCTGCGAACGGATTTCTTGAATCCTTCATTAGAAAGAAATATTCGTCACTTAGCATTCGCGTCCAGGCAAGGGCGTCCGCGCGCACCCGATCCGCGCGGCGCTCTCCGCGTTTTTCTCATCTTCCTGGATTTAACCGATGAAAATCAAGCTGATCACTCTGGCCGTTGCGGCAACCCTCGGCGGCATGGTGCAAGCCCATGCGGGCACCATCGCATTCACTGAGGTTACAGTACCTACGACCGACGCTGAGAAACGGCAAGTCCGGGCCTCGCCGTCCGTCACGGTTGATGACACGACGGTCAATATCGGATTTCACCCCATCCTGCGCTCTGGAGACCGGGCAGGCAGGGGAATCTACGGACAGATTTTCGACAAGGACGGAATGAAGGTGAAGGCGGAGGACGGCTCCCCATTCATTTCCAACGACAACGACTTCGCTTCTCTGCTGCACGGGAAGGACAAGAGCGACCTGTTCATGGTCTCGCATTTCGAGTCCCGGCCCGGCGCCATGTACCTGACGCAGCTCAAGCAGGAAGGCAACGGCGAGCTGACGGCTCTGCGCACCCGTGCCTTGGACTTCTCCCATGTCAATGGCGGCTGGGTGCACTGCGCCGGCAGCGTGACCCCTTGGGGTACTCACTTGGGTTCCGAGGAATACGAGCCGGATGCGAAGCAGTGGCGCGACGCCACCATCAGCGAATACAACGCTGCGATGGCCGCCTACTTCGGCGCGGCTCCAGCCGACGCGGGAGCGGTCGTCAATCCCTATGACTATGGCTATCCGGTCGAGGTGAAGGTTGACACCTTCCGTGATGCGGACGTGGTCAAGCATTACGCCATGGGCCGTATCGCCCTGGAATTGGCCTACGTCATGCCGGACAACAAGACCGCCTACATGTCCGACGATGGCACCAGTATCGGACTGTTCCGCTTCGTCGCTGATCAGAAAGGCGATCTGGGCGCGGGCAACCTGTGGGCCGCCCAGTGGAGCCAGAAGAGTGGGGAGGGCATGGGTGAGGCCACGCTGAACTGGATCAGCCTGGGCCACGCCACCGATGCGCAGGTCAAGGAGTGGATCGGCAAGTACAAGTTCGCCGACATCTTTGAGGAAAGCACCCCCGTCGCCGGTACCTGCGCGGCGGGCTTCACCTCGATCAACGCCGGCCACGAGGGCGCCATTCATCAGTGCCTGAAGCTCCGGGACGTGAACGGCGACGGCGGGATCGACGCTACCGACGAGGCCATCGCCTCCCGCCTGGAAACCCGCCGCTGGGCCGCCATGGAAGGTGCCACCACCGAGTGGCGCAAGATGGAAGGCATCACCTTCAAGCCCCACACCCGGCAGCTCTTCATCGCCATGTCCGAGATCAATAAGGGCATGGAGGACAACACCGGTTCGGATGTGGGTGGCCCGAACAGCATCCGCGTCGCCAAGAATAACTGCGGTGGCGTGTACGTGTTGGACGTAGATAGCACCTACACCGCGACCAATATGGTCGGCTTGGTGGCAGGCACGCCAACAACCTATCCCGCGGGTGATGTCTACGCCGGTAACACCTGCGATGTGGCTGGTATCGCCAACCCGGACAACCTGACCTACCTGCGCCGCTACAACACCTTGATCATCGGCGAAGACTCCGGTAGCGGCCACCAGAACGACATGATCTGGTCCTATGATCTGGGCAGCCGCAAGCTGACCCGCATTCTGACCACGCCCTACGGGTCCGAAACAACCTCGCCCTATTTCTATCCCGACATCGACGGTCATGCTTATATTATGGCGGTCGTGCAGCACCCTTACGGCGAGTCCGACACGGACAAACTGGAGGATCCCAGCCAAGCTCGCGCCTATACCGGTTTCATCGGCCCACTTCCGAAGATGGATGGCGAACCCTCGCCTGGCGATAACTATGGCGATCACGATGGCGATTGAGTCGAGCAATCCCCTCATGGCCCCGGCGAGTGACTGACCGGCATTCATGGTGCAATGCTATGCAACGCGGGGACCTTCGGGTCCCCGCTTTTTCGTTCCGTGAGGAAAGCGCATGAAGATCATCTCCTCGTTCACCGCTCTGCTGGCACTGGTGCTTGGCACTGGGAACCTAAGCCACGCCTTGGAGGAGCGGGGCGATCCTGCGTCGTTGAACGCGCGTATCCTGCACAGTCCGGCCGCCTACATCCCGTCCCAGTGCTACACCAAGACCCGCGATGAGCAGGGTGGGGTGCACAACCCCTGCTTCAGCTGCCATACCAGACCGCGGCGGCCGAATTTTATTAACGACTCCGATTTGCAACTCGGTTACGACTTTTCCGAGGTCCCGCGAACCAATCCCTGGAAAAATTTATTCAAAGACCGTCGCGACGCCGCGGCAACGATCAGCGAAGAGGAGGTTCTGACTTACATCCGCGGCAGCAATTATTTGGACGCCCGAGGCCGCATCGTCCCTGCCGACAGGTTGGGCAAGGTACCCGCCCACTGGGACTACGACGGCAACGGCACCTGGGAGGGTTTTGTGCCTGACGCTCATTTCGTGTTCGATGCTGAAGGTTTCGATCGCGATGCTGAAGGCCGCCCGACCGGCTGGCGTGCTTTCGGCTATTACCCCTTTCCAGGTACCTTCTGGCCAACCAACGGTTCGACCGACGACGTTTTGATCCGCCTGCCGGAAGCCTTTCGCACCGGCATTGATGGCAAGGAGGATCTGAGCGTCTACAAGACCAATCTGGCCATCATTGAGGCCATGCTCCAGGAAAAGGATGTCCCCATCGACGCGGTGGATGAACTCGCTTTGGGAGGCGTTGACCTGGACAAGGACGGCAAGATCGCCACGGCAACGAAGATCGCCTACCACTGGGCGCCCCTCACGGAGCAGTACATGTGGTACGTCGGTAAGGCCTTGGATGAGCAAAAGGCGGGCCGGGTCCATCTGGCCGCCGGACTCTATCCGGAAGGCACCGAGTTTCTTCACACGGTACGCTATATCGATGTGGACGAGGCCGGCGACAATCTACTGGCGCCGCGCATGAAGGAAGTGCGTTATGCGAGGAAGCGTTATTGGGCGAGCTACGCCGACCTGCAAAACTTGGCATTAAAGGAGATCAAGGAAAAGCACGACTTTCCCGATCGTTTGCGCACCGTGCGCGGCAACATCGAGGCCGGTGTCAGCAACGGGCAGGGCTGGACTTATGCCGCTATGATCGAGGATTCCCAGGGCGAACTGCGTCCCCAGACCTACGAGGAACTGGTCTTTTGCGTTGGGTGCCACGGCGGCATCGGCGCCAACCGGGATGGTATCTTCTCGTTCCACCGTAAGCTCGACTCTGCCGGCGCCTACCAGAAAGGTTGGTATCACTGGTCACAGAAGAGTCTCCGTGGTGTGCCGGAACCTATCCGCTCCGACGGCGAGCCGGAATATGCCTTCTACCTGAAAACCAATGGCGCGGGTGACGAATTCCGCAACAACCTGGAGGTGATGGACAAGTTCTATCACCCGGACGGCAAGCTGAAACCGGAGATGCTGGATCGGTTGCGTGAGGATATCTCGACGCTGCTGTTTGCTTCAAAGCCGCGTGCTCTCGAGATGAACAAAGCCTATTGGATGATTGTCCGCGATCAAAGCTTTATCGAAGGCCGCGATGCCACGATGGTGCCCATGAGGAATGTCCACGAGAACGTGAAAGAAGACGAGCGGACCGGCGTGGAAGCTTCTGTCGCGGGATTCTGACGAGCTAAGGCGATTGACAGAAATCGCCTAATCATGTTTTCCAAGATCAGGGCGGCGAGGCTCCTTCGTCCGAAGGCGGCCCTGATCGACCCAGTCCGCCAGTCACCGGCACGAAGCGGACCGGCAGCAGGTTGTGCCCGGTGACTGCGCCGGCCGGCCCTTTCCGATACACAGCAAGTTCCTGGTTGCCCCCGGGCGCACCGAGCGGGATCACCAGCCGACCGCCTGGTTTGAGCTGGTCGAGCAGGGCCTCGGGCAGGCGCGGGGCCGCGGCGGTGACGATGATGCCGTCGAATGGAGCGGCCTGCGGCCAGCCGAGCCAGCCGTCTCCCGTGCGGACCTGGACCTGATCATAACCCAATGCCTGCAAGGTTATGCGTGCCCGCTCGGCCAATTCCGGGAGGATCTCCATCGAGTAGACCGCCACCCCCAGGGCGGCCAGCACCGCCGCTTGATATCCGGACCCGGTGCCGAGCTCGAAGACCCGATCGCCAGCGCCGACCCCGAGCAGTTGGCTCATGATGGCGACGATATAGGGCTGTGAGATAGTCTGGCCGCTGCCGATGGGCAGGGGATAGTTGGCGTAGGCCAAGTCGCGCTGAGCGGGCGCGACGAACACGTGGCGGGGCACCCGGCGCAGGGCGTCGCTGACCGCCGGGGCGAGGTGGTCGAAGCCAATGGCGGCGGCGGTCATGCGGACGTCCGATTCCACCTCGGTGAGCAGGGTATCGCAGGGTGTCGTCATGGGTTGCTCCGCGGAGTGGATGCGCGGGCCGTTACGTTGGCCGACGGTGCTCGGGAAGCGTCCGGACGGTCGGACGCGGCAGCGATCGTGGTCATAGCGGATCAGCAGCCGGCGGCGGCTTGGGTTCGTCTGCAGTCACAGGGCGTCCATTCTATACCCATCGTTGTTGGTTTTTCGTTTCTCGTTTTTCGTAACCCGATGCTTGATAAACCCTAACGAAAAACAGAAAACCGAAAACCGTTCCGTATAACACGCGAGACCGGCGCTCCCGAGCGACTGGGGGCAACCTTTCGGGGGTAAAATGCCGATCTTCCCGAGCCAGGCGCCCGGCTCCGTGGCCTGGGTTGTCCTGGTTTCATCGCGCCGCTGTTCGGGTAGGGTCATGCTGCACTTTCGTCTTACTGGTCGTGTCCTGTTGTTTCTGTCGCTTGCACTCGGGGTCTTGCTCGGGTCCGCGTTGAGGGCGAACGCCGAGACCGCGTCGTCCGACGCGATCGAGTGGCTGGCGACCGATGCCGCGGGTCAGCCGCGCGTTCCCATCTATGTCTTCTGGTCCAGGCAATGTCCCCATTGTCGCGAGGCGCTGCCGTTTCTGGCGCAGTTGCGTGATCAGGAACCCTGGATCGAGGTTCGCGATTTCGAGATCAACAAGAGCCGCGAGAACACCCAGCGCTATGTCGAGATGGCCCAGGCGCTCGGCGAGGATGCGCGCTCGGTGCCGGCCTTCTTCGTGTGCGGTCAGATGCTCACCGGCTATGACAACGCGCAGGGCATGGGGGCACGGATCCTCGGGCTGGCCCGCTTCTGCCGCCAGGCGACCGGCGCGGAGGCCGCCGCGGGTGAGGGTGCGGCGGCGGTCGCCGGTGACGCTCCGGCACCGACGATCGAGGTGCCCTTCATCGGCACCCTGGACGCCGGGTCGCTGTCGCTGCCGCTGTTCACCCTGGTCATCGCCGCGCTGGATGCCTTCAACCCCTGTGCCTTTTTCGTGCTGCTGTTCCTGTTGAGTCTCCTGGTCCACGCCCGCAGCCGGGCCCGCATGTTGCTGATCGGCGGTACCTTCGTGCTGTTCTCCGGGCTGGTCTATTTCCTGTTCATGGCCGCCTGGCTCAATCTCTTCCTGGTGGTGGGCGGGGCGCCGGTGGTGACCACCATTGCGGGCGCCGTCGCGCTCGTCATCGGCGGATTGAACGTCAAGGATTACTTCTGGTTCAAACAGGGTCCCAGCCTGTCCATCCCGGAGGGCGCCAAACCGGGGCTCTTCAAACGGATGCGGACCCTGGTGACGGCGGATCGGCTGGGGACCATGCTGATCGGTACAGTCGTACTGGCGCTTGCCGCCAACAGCTACGAACTCCTGTGCACCGCCGGTTTCCCGATGGTCTTCACCCGCGTGCTGACCCTGCACGACCTGACCCCGGCCGCCCACTACGGCTACCTGGTCTTCTATAACCTGATCTATATCCTGCCGTTGCTCACCATTGTCCTGGTCTTCACCTACACCCTGGGGACCAGGAAGCTCACCGAGCAGCAGGGGCGGATACTCAAGCTGCTATCCGGTTTCATGATGCTGGGATTGGGGTTGGTGATGCTGATCGCCCCGGAACTGTTGTCGCGGCCCTGGGTCGGTGCCTTGCTGTTGGGGACGGCGCTGATACTGGCCGCGACCATTGCGTTGCTGGAGCGGCGGATGCGCTCGGCGGCGTCTTAGGCGATTGCCGCAAGCGCGTCGGTCCGCACCGCGGACCCAAGGGTTAAGGCCGCGATCCGGCCTCGATCAAGATTCTGGCCACTTGGGCTCGCCGGGTGCGTAGTCAGGCCATCCTGGCCTGACACCGTCAGGGCTGGAAGCCCTGACTACACACGCCGCTGGCCGGGATTACGATCAACGCCCGCGATCCGTAGGGTCCGCTATGCGGACCGGCGGCCCGCGCCTGCGCTAAATCCAGGTCGGGTGCCCGGACACGGCTTGGTCGCTTGACTCGGCTTGGATCATGTATTCGCCGCAATGAGGACATTTGATATCGTAGGGGTTCAATGCCCGTGTGTCATGAAAGGTCCAGTAGGCGCCGAGCTTGAACAAGCTGGTATTGCAACTCCAGCAGTAATTTTGGACAACGAGTTGTCCGCACAGCTCATTGCAACACCGTTCTGCCTGGGACCGACCGCGCGAGTGTTCGTGCTCGGTTTCGGACTTGCTGAAAGCCACTTCCCGGCAGGCCGGACAGAAGGGTACGATTGAGTTTGCCCCGGCGTCGGTGTCGGCGAACAGAAACAGGTGCATCATGATGAGCCGGATCAGCGGGTCGGTCGCGCCTGGACGCAAAAGTACCGCCCCAAAGCGATGATTCGGATGCCCCTGATCCCATTCGGGCCGCGTCGCGGGATCCGGCGTGAAATGCCCGCCGCCATAGCGGCAATAGCGCTGCCACTCTTGGACCGAGTTCTGATCCCGACCGGGGTGCAATACGAACACGCGATTGCGGCCCTGTTCGTCATAACCCTTTTCCAGCAGGTCAGCCAGCTTTTCATCGAGAGTCGGTCCGGGTTCCGCTGAGCCAATCGGCACGAACTGGTTGAATTTGGCATCCATGATCAGTTTCGGGCGACCAGCGGGTCCGAAGGTTGCCATGTGCGTTGCTTCGGTTAATCGGGGGTCGATCAGAGTGATGACGAAATCCGGCGTGCGCGGCTCGCCGTTCATCAGCAGTCGCGGCTCATACTCCAAGAGAAGGGTGCGGTTCGCCGTCACATCATGGAAGCGTATGCTTAGTGTCTTGTCCTGAGTCCATTGACCAACGAGGGCGGTCAGCAGATCGCTTTGATAGCGCCGCTCCGGAACCAACTGAAACTCTTCCGTCAGCACGCGCACGATCTTGAGCAGACACCAGCGCTCGTAGACTCTCGGAAGATCCAGTATCCCCACCCTGTCCTCGCGGAAGAGCCGATCCAACAGTGAAAGATCAAGGTTGGCGGCTTCGAGTGCGCGCCGAAACGCTGCCAGCGCGCCGCGATAATCGGGATCCTGCACATAGGCCATCGCGCCGGTGGGAATCAGACTCAGAGTGCTCGCTATGCCAAGGTCGCGGGCACGTCTCAGCACCGGTGCCAGTTGTTCACCGAGATCCTTCAGCGCGGTGGACGTCTTTGTCCAGTGATCGGACTGAGTTTGGTCATGCTGGGCTCGGCGGAGTTCGGATTGCTGGTCGCGTTCCTGATTCTGTCGTTGTTTCTGGGTGAGCCTGCGGCGATAGCCGGGCTGTTCGATGGCCGTTTGTTCGCGAGCCAATCGCTGCAATTCTTCTTGGACCTTGCGCTCCCATCCCGACTCAAGTGCTGTAAGTTGCAGGACCTCATAGGTGACACAGGGGTACTGGTCATTGGCGTAAGACCAGTCAGGGTTAAACCTGCCGGACGCGGTATAGCTTTCGCCCTTCCTGAAAACCACTGTGACTGCGTCGCAATCCGCCCGAAAGACCAACCGCTGATTCTTGTCGGAGGGGAGCGGATGATCAGCCTCGTCAACCCAGTCGAAAAAGCAGCCGACTTCGTTGTGGTGTCCTGTCTTGGGCACGCTTGTGACTCTGATTCGCAGGGTCATTACATCTCCATGCGCGACCTTGCCTTTCAGCAACCGTGTTCGACACTGTTGCATCGCGGAAAACTGCTCCTTCAATTCCGCGATCTCTTGGCGAAGACGCTCGGGTGAGACTTGAGCACCGCCATCCGACTCCGTCGCCCGCCGCCACGTCTCGTCCGCTCGTTGATGAAATTCCAGGGCACGGGACTCGGCCGCACGCCGCAATGCCTGAATCGACAGATCCAGTCGGCTCGCCATACCGAGCAACTGGCGGTTTTCCGGGGTATCGAACGACGGCGCATGACCGCGGCCGGTCACCCGCCGCGGTGAACCGCGCAGGGCCAACTCCTGAAAGGTCCGGTTGGTCGGACGCACGCGCTCCAACGGTTGAGCTTCCAAGTGCTCACGCAATTCGCTGTGCGGCCGGTTCAGGGCACGACGCACGTAGCGGATATGGTCGCGAACCGCGGCAAGGTAATCCTGATTGACTCCGCCGGCGGGACGTTGCGCCGTCACGGTGGTCGGGCTCTTCGTATCGAGGATGAGTTGCCACAGGCCGGTTCGAAACTCGTCCACCAAGGTCTCAAACTCATCGGGATTGAAGCCCGGTATGGAAATTCGCAGATCCACCTCATAGCCACCAATCCGTAAGCGCGCTGCACCGGCATGATTTCGGGTCAGGGGTGCGTGGCTTTGGTGTTGCTTGTTCCAATCGCCTTTCTCGATCCACCAGATGCGCGACTCGTCGGCGCGTACCGGGCTCAGCGGCCAGGATGTACCGTCGGCGAGTATCAGCAGTGGCGTATCATCCGTGTTCACCGTCACGCCAAGTTGACCCACCTGGCTGGGGCTGACCTCGGGATAAGCGAAAGTCTCGCCGGTATACCGGCCGGAGCCATCGTCGAACAACTGGATGGGCGAGCGGGCGAGTTCAATGCGCGACGGGGTATTTTTTGTTTCCCAGGTCACCCGGACGATGCGAAGTTCAAACGGGGGTGGCGCCATGGTCAGGCCCAGTAATTGTAGATTCCGTCATTGGCTTCGGCGCGCTTGATCAGCTTTCGTAGTGCATCCTTGGCATCAGCCTCCGGTGCCGCCTTTAACCGATCGGCGACATCCTCTTGAAACTGTGAAACCAGTGCTGCAACGGTTAAGGTGCCCAGTCGTGATGGCTGTTTTCCATCAAATGAAAAGCGCGGCAGCAGTTTTTGCTTGATGAGTTGGTTCAGTACCAAGGCGTCACATGCTTCACTCGACATCCCTGCTTCCAGGAGCAGACTGAGGTGTTGTCGGAAGGCCGCGGCTTGCCGAATCAATCGCAATCCGATCTCGATCCCCATAGGTTCCAGATAGCGATCGGCCCACTGCATCAGCGCCTGCGAAACCGCATCGGTCGTGTGGGGAGCGAACGGGGGATAGGGCTCGCGCGGGAACTCAGTCGCGGGAATGCACACGCCGGTCTCAGGCAGGGGGCTGTCGCCGATCTCTTTGATCACTTGTTGCCAATAGCTCAGCGGGCTTTGAAATTGAAGCACATGGGCACGGTCCAGCACCTTTGGCGAAAGGTAGTGGGTGGTCGCATCCATGTTCACCGTTCCAACAAAGCGGACATTCGTCGGAATACGCAGTCGGGACGGCACCTTGAGTACGCCGGCAACCATGCGCCGCAAACGGGCGTGGGTGTGCAGAACGGATTCGCCGTCGTCCATGCCGAGCCGGTCCTTGAGTTTGGCAAGGATCTCGCGATCTTCCAGGACGGCATCGAGATCCTGCAGGTCCTTGCCCGCGCCCGCGTCCATCAGACTGTCGACCAACAGCTTGAATTCGGTATGGACATGCCCGGCTTCCTCGTCCGCGTAGAGTGCGATGGTCGGCGGTTCGTCGCGTTCTTCCAAAGCGGAAAGAAAATCGGCAAAATAATACTCAATACGCGCCAGATTCATCTCGTCGAGACAGATGATGTGCAACCGCTGCGGATCGCGCTGCGCGGTGAGGAGCGCATCGAGGAAGGGCGGGGTGAGATAGCTGCGCTGCAACGGATTGTAGTAACCGATCAAGTCCTCGGCACTGGTCCAGTTGGGCTTGACCGGAATGATGTGCGCCACGTTCCCGGTTGCTTTGGCATAGGACTTGACGAGCATGGTCTTGCCTGAACCGGACAGGCCCGAAAGGATGATAAAGTCGCCGGTCAGCATCAAGGCATGGAAGGTAGCAAGCAGTGCGCGCGGATAGATGATCTGCTTGCGGTACAGATAGCGCTGGAGGTGAGAGGCGAGTTGGGGATAACCTCCCTGCAGATCGGTGAGGGTGGGCCAGTCGCTTGTCGGCGTCGCGGCATCCGACTGGGGCAGACCCAGGAGTGTGGCGCGTTGCTCTTTGGTAATGAGTTTGAGTTCAAAGAGACGGTCGGCCTGATTCTGGACCGAGTCGGTTAGTTGTTGGCTCTGATTCGCCAGACGCCTGAGCGTCTCGTCATAACTGTTACGTATCTCCACAAGCTCACGCCGAAGCTGCTCGGTCTCCTGCTCACGGATAGAGCTGGCCTCAGCCTTGATCTCGGCAAGGATCTGATCGTGTTTTTCCGTAACTTTGACTATCCGTGCTCGAAGGTCTTGGAGTTCCTTACGTTTATCCGCGATGGCGGTTGTGATTTCAGCAACGCTGGCACTCAATTTCTGTTCCTGATTTTCCGGGTCGGCGTCGCGCTTCTGGACGTCGTGACGCCGCTGCTCCGGCAGTAGGGTGCTGGTCGCGGCGCCGGTCTTGTGCCCGGGCTTCCGTTCGTTCATGTCGTGAGGTCGGGGTCCATCGCAAGGTTTAAATGGTTCAGAGACTCAAGGCGTCGTTGTCCTTATGACACGTAAGATACCTGTACCTTAGGTCCGGGAATCGAGATCTGGATCATGTTTGCGCGCCTGGCTCGTCCTCCCAAGCAAAGGCGATCAGATTGCGTGCGGATTTGCGGTAGGGCAGGGCAACTTCGTGGATGCTGCCGAGGAGGCCAGCGAGGATAGTGTACACGCGTGCTGCCTTCGTCTCGATGGCTTCGGCAAGCCCCTTGGGCGGTTGCCGGAGATTCTGTGCCAGGTCGCTGATGTCTTGGCAAAGGCCTTTGGTCGCGTGTTACCCCCAGCAATTCCAAATTTGGGCGGCATCGCGCGACCCCTGGTGGATGCGGCGCGCGCCACCGCCGTGCCGGGTCCCTGACATCGAAAAGCGCGCCTTATCCACCCTACAGCGGCGCCGGTTTTGTAGGGTGGATAAGCGCAGCGCATCCACCATCAGCCTCGCCGCCCAAACGCTGCTGACGGTGGCCACCAAAATTTGGAACTGCTGACGTTACCCTCCGGTGACTGGCGGAAAGATCCCGATCTCGTCACCATCCCGAATCGTGACCTCGGGGCGAACGATCTCCTGATTCACGGCAATCATCAGCCGCTCGCCTTCGCGCAGCGTATTGGCCCAGACTCCGCCGCGGTCGCGCAGGTGGGCGAGCAGGTCGGCGGCGGTCGCGATCCCGGACGGACAGGCGACGGTTTCCTCGGCCAGTCCGAGCTGTTCGCGCAAACGGGCGAAATACAGGATGTGGATCATGGTGGCGGTTTCAGTGGAAGAGGTTGGCGAAGGGGATGAAGTCGACCCGGTCCCCGCGCCGGATCACCTGGCCGGGCGCGATCTCGATCAGACCTTCCGCCCAGGCGACCGATGACAGGACCGCGGAGGAGCGGGTGGGATAGACCGCCAGTTCCAGTTCGCCGTCCTCGCCGGTCTCCAGTCGGGCACGATGG
>Ga0247837_1007871_pt1 | contig 13783 bp, 9 predicted proteins | sample LaCtaG_2_FD_187115 | JGI IMG/M metagenome (GOLD analysis project Ga0247837, IMG submission 187115) | Freshwater microbial communities from meromictic Lake La Cruz, Castile-La Mancha, Spain - LaCruzMarch2015_14.5m | ecosystem: Environmental > Aquatic > Freshwater > Lake | place: Spain: Castile-La...
TGAACCGGCGGGCAGGCTGAGGCGGGCCGAGATCAGCGGCAGTCCCGGTTTGCGGGCGACGAAGACCTCCAGGCCGTTGGCCAGGGTGAAGGTCTGGATGGCCGGGGTGGCCGGCTCGACGGCGGTGCCGGGCTGCGGCAGGGGTTCGCGCTGGTCCTCGGGCAGCAGTTCGAAGATCCGGCCCACGGGTGCCAGGTCGGCGACCGTGACCGGGGCCGTCACATTGACGGCCTGCACGGTCGCGGGGTTGGCGTCATCGGCGTTCAGATAGCGGATGGCGATGCTCCGCTGGTCCGTCAGATAGCGTCTGGCCACCCGCTGGATGTCGGCGGCGGTCACGGCCTGGAGGTCGGCGATCTCGCGGTCGGCCGCGCCGGCGTTGCCGGTGTTGATCAGTGACCAGCCCAGTACATTGGCGCGGTCCTCGACCGTCTCGCGCTGGCGCAGGGCCGAGGCGACCAGTTCGTTCCTGGCCTCGGCCAGTTCGGCTTCGGTGACCGGCGTGTCACGCAGGCGGGCCGCTTCGGCGCGCAGGGCTGACAGGCCTTCCTCGGGCGTCCGGCCTTCAGCCATGATGGCAAAGGCGGTCAGGGCCCCGGCCTGCTGGCTGGCGTCCAGGCTTGAGCTGGTCTGGGCCGTCAGCTGCTGGTCATAAACCAGCGACCGGTACAGGCGGCTGGACTCTCCGGTCGACAATATGCCGTCCAGCACGGTCAGGGCCGCCCGGTCGGGATGGTCATAGCGCACGGTCGGCCAGGCCAGCACCACGGCGGGCAGGGGCACGTTCGGGGCGTGGAAGGTGGCCTCGCGCGGGCCGGTCGGCTCCGGCTCGCGCACATCATTGGCGGGCAGGCTGCGGTCCGGATTGGTCAGGGGTCCGAAATAGCGGTCGATCCAGCCGTCCAGCTGGGCCTGGTCGAAATTGCCCGAGACGATCAGATAGGCATTGTCCGGGCGATAGTAGGTGGCGTGAAACCGGCGCACGTCCTCGATGGTCGCGGCGTCGAGGTTCTCGATCGAGCCGATGGTCGAGCGGCGGTAGGGATGGTCCTGATAGATGGTGGCCGGCACGAACAGGCTGAACAGCCGGCCATAGGGGCTGGCCAGAACGCCCTGGCGGTACTCCTCCTTGACCACGTCGCGCTCGCTCTCGAACACGGATTCATTGACCACCAGCGAGCCCAGCCGGTCGGCCTCGGCGAAGATCAGCCGCTCAAGGTGATTGGCCGGCACGGTCTCGTGATAGGCGGTGACGTCGTCCGAGGTGAAGGCATTGTTGTTGCCGCCCACATCCTCGGTCAGCCGGTCGAAGGTCTCGTCCGGGAAATTCTCGGTCGCCTTGAACATCAGATGTTCGAACAGGTGGGCGAAGCCCGAGCGGTCCTGCGGATCGTCCTTGGATCCGACCCTGTACCAGACCTGGACGGTGACGTTCGAGGTCGAGGTGTCGCGCGCGGTGAAGACCCTCAACCCGTTCGCCAGGATCCGCTCCCGGAAGCCGAGCGGCGGGACGACGACGGCGTCGGCCGTTTCGGCAGCCGGCCCCATCTCACCGACGGCCGCCGCAGCCCGGGCCGCATTCGAGCCGTCCCCGACGGAGGCGCAGGCCGGGACGGCCATCATCAGGGCTGCGATCGAGGCGGCGGCGAACAGGCGGGACTTCATGGGGCACAGCTCCGGGCACCCGGCTTGCGCGGGCGTGCGAACCCTATCAGGGCCGAAACCCGGCGCACCTTAAGGAGTCGTAATGAAGTGGACGCTCAGTCCAGCCTGAGGGCATCCGCCAGCAGCCTCGCCTCGGCTGACCGGCTCGAGCCGGCACGCCAGGCCACCACGATCTCGCGGCGGGGCGCGCGGGCCGTGATCGGTCGGACCACGACCCCCGGCAGGTCCGCCAGACCGGCCCGGACTGCCATCTCGGGCAGAAAGCTGACGCCCAGCCCGGCCGAGACCATCTGCACCAGCGTGTGGAGGCTGGTTGCCGCGAAGACGTCCTCACCCCGCGGCGGCTCGATTCCGAACGCGGCCAGGGCATGGTCGCGCAGGCAGTGACCGTCCTCCAGCAGGATCAGGTCCTCGGCCTTGAGCGATCCCGCCGGAATCGGCCCTGTCCCCGCCAGGGGGTGGCCGGCGGGTGCCGCGGCCATGATCTCGTCATCGCCGATCCGGGCGTGGTCGATGCCCGGGGCCGCATAGGGCAGGGCGATCACCGCCGCGTCCAGCTGGCCCGACTTCAGCCCGGCGATCAGCCGCGGTGTCAGGTCCTCGCGGATGAACAGCCGCAGGGCCGGCCAGGCCGCCTTCACGCCCGGCAGCTTCGCGGGCAGAAGAAAGGGGGCGACCGTCGGTATCACGCCCAGCCGGAACCGGCCCGACAGCGGCTTGCCCGCATTGCGCGCCGCCTCGACCAGGTCCTCGGTTCGGGCCAGCACGTCCTCGCCGCGCCGGACGGCCTCGGCCCCGACCGCGGTCAGCTGGATGTTGCCGCGGGTCCGCTCGACCACCGGCGCGCCGAGAATTTTCTCCAGCTCCTGAACCCCGGCCGACAGGGCCGGCTGGCTGACATGGGCCGCCTCCGCCGCGCGGCTGAACGAGGCATGTTCGGCCAGAAGCTTGAGATACTGGAGCTGTCGCAGGGTCGGGAGCATGGTCGACATATAGGCACCCACTATCGTTTGGCCAAAGGCAATCAGGCGAACTTATGCGATGGTGGCGGGGAGTTCATCACAACGGGCACGGCGGGGTCACAACGGGCACAACGGGTTCCGGGGCTGCTCAATCAATGCGGCGAAGCCGCGATCTCATGACCCCGAAGGAATCCGCGAACGGGAAACCGTCACCGCTCCCGTCGTGTCCGTTGTGCCGTCCGTTGTGTCCGCTGTGATGAACCTTCCAGCCAGATCAGGCCGCCGCCGCCCCGGATGCTCTCTTTCAGGCCAGGTCGAAGCGGTCGGCGTTCATGACCTTGGTCCAGGCGGCCACGAAATCCTTGACGAATTTCGCGCCGGCATCGGCCGAGGCATAGACTTCCGACAGGGCCCGCAGCTGCGAGTTGGAGCCGAACACCAGATCGGCGCGGGTCGCTGTCCACCGGGCTGCGCCGGTGAGGCGGTCCGAACCGACGAAGGCCTCGTCGCTGCTGTCGTCGGCCGGGTTCCAGGCCGTCCGCATGTCCAGCAGATGGACGAAGAAGTCGTTGGTCAGCTGTCCCGGACGGTCCGTCAGCACGCCATGCTTCGATCCGCCGTGGTTGGCACCCAGAACGCGCAGGCCGCCGACCAGCACCGTCATCTCGGGCGCGTTCAGGCCCAGCAGTTGGGCCCGGTCAACCAGCAACTCCTCGGTCGGGACATTGAACCGGACCTGCAGATAGTTGCGGAAGCCGTCGGCGCGCGGCTCCAGGACAGCGAAGCCCTCGACGTCCGTCTGTTCGGCCGAGGCGTCGGTGCGGCCCGGCGTGAACGGGACCTCGATCGCATGACCGGCTGCTTTCGCCGCCTGTTCCACCCCGACCGAGCCGCCGAGGACGATCAGGTCGGCGACCGAGACGTTGAGGCCCGAGTCTGCCTTGATCCGCTCATAGGTCTGCAGGACCTTCGCCAGCGCGCCCGGTTCGTTGACGTCCCAGCTGCGCTGCGGCTCCAGACGCAGGCGGCCGCCGTTGGCCCCGCCGCGATGGTCCGAGCCGCGATAGGTCGCCGCCGAGGCCCAGGCCGTCTTCACCAGTTCGGAGACCGACAGGCCGGAGGCTGCGATATGGTCTTTCAGCGCCTTGATGTCGGCCGCGCCGATCACGGGTCCCTGATGGGCCGGGATCGGGTCCTGCCAGATCAGGTCCTCCGCCGGCACGTCCGGTCCGAGGTAGCGGGCCTTGGGCCCCATGTCGCGGTGGCACAGCTTGAACCAGGCGCGGGCGAAGGCATCGCCGAAATAGGCGGGATCAGCCCGGAAACGATCCATCACCTTGCGGTACTCAGGGTCGAACTTGAACGCCATGTCGGCGGTGGTCATCATCGTCGGAACCCGCTTGCCCGGCGTATGGGCGGCCGGGGCGAGGGTCTCCGGCGGATTGCCGACCGGCTGCCACTGTTTGGCACCCGCCGGGCTCCGGACCAGCTCGTATTCATGGTCCAGCAGCATGTCGAAATAGGACATATCCCACTGGATCGGCGTCGGCGTCCAGGCGCCCTCGATGCCCGAGGTGATGGTGTCGTCACCCATCCCGCTCTCATGGGTCGAGATCCAGCCCATGCCCTGCCGGGCGATGTCCGCACCCTCGGGCTCGACCCCGACCTTGGAGGCATCGCCCGCGCCGTGGGCCTTGCCGAAGGTGTGGCCGCCGACCGTCAGGGCGACGGTCTCTTCGTCATTCATGCCCATGCGGGCAAAGGTCTCGCGGATGTCGCGGGCCGACAGCAGGGCCTCCGGCACGCCGCCGGGGCCTTCTGGGTTCACATAGATCAGACCCATCTGGATGGCGGCCAGCGGGCTTTCCAGCTCCAGTCCCTTGTCGGGCTGGATGCGGGTTTCCTCTGCGGCGACCCAGTTCGCCTCCGTGCCCCAGTAGACGTCCTTCTCGGGTTCCCAGACATCGGCCCGCCCGCCGCCGAAGCCGAACACCGGTCCGCCCATCGATTCGATGGCGACATTGCTGGCCAGGATCATCAGATCGGCCCAGGACAGGCTGGCCCCGTATTTCTGCTTGATCGGCCACAGCAGGCGCCGCGCCTTGTCGAGGTTGCCGTTGTCCGGCCAGGAGTTCAGCGGGGCGAACCGCTGCTGGCCGGCGCCGGCGCCGCCGCGGCCGTCGCCGGTGCGATAGGTGCCGGCCGAGTGCCAGGCCATGCGGATGAAGAAGGGGCCGTAGTGGCCGTAGTCCGCCGGCCACCAGGACTGGCTGTCGGTCATCAGGGCGGTCAGGTCGCGTTTCACCGCGGCATAATCCAGCGCCTTGAACGCCTCGGCATAGCTGAAGCCCTCGCCCATCGGATCGCCGGTCCGGCCCTGCTGGTGCAGGATGTCCACGGCGATCTGGTTCGGCCACCAGTCGCGGTTGGTCCGTCCGATCAGCGAGCGCTGTGCCGCCGAGGTCTTTTTCGGATCATTGAGGGGGGCGGGTCCGCCGGCGTTTCCGTCCATGATGGTCTCCTGAAGCTGGGCGCGCTGCGACTGCGCGTGATCGCGGTGACCATAGACCTTTCGCTTCTGGAGGGAAAATCGATAAACCCTGTTTGCAGAAACAGAAAAATCTATCGACACGCCGGATCAGGCTGCCGCGCCCTGCGTCACCAGGAAGGCATTCACCCCGTTGCCGACACTGGCCGCCCGACCGTCGAACGGCCGGGTCAACTTTTCCCCAACCACCGCATCCGGCAGGCCATGATCGCCGTCTCGCCCAGCCGGTCGACCAGTCGCCAGTTGACCACCGCCCCGATCGGCGCCCCGACCACAGGGATCAGCTGGGCCAGCTTGGCCAGGTCGATGTAGTCCCGGTACTCGATCTGGAAACGCCGCCAGTCGTATTCGGTGATGGCGTCGGGCTGGTCGAGGTCCGCGATCCAGCGCTCCAGCTCGGCCAGCGCTCCCGGCCGCCGCTGCGCGCTGGCGAAGGCCAGGTGGAAGATGTGCAGCAGGAACAGCCGCTCGCGCACCGTATCGCCGCCCCAGCCATAGGCACCGACGATGTCGCCCAGCATCCGCACCTTGATCGCCATCAGGGCCGGGAAGTCCGCCGCCGCCAGCAGGAAACCGCCCGCCCCTGCGACCCCGCCCTCGAGGCTGGCCGTGTTGCGGTACGCCTTGATCCTCGCCCGCGCGCGCAACTCCCGCGCCGCCAGCGAGCCGTCCGCCATGGCCCGGGCCGGGATCAGGTCCGAGCCGAACAGGATTCCCTTCGTCATCGCCTCGACGCCCGAGGTGATGATGGCGTGGACCTGTTCGGGGATGATCCGGTTGATCCGGTCCTGGGTCCCGCGCGTGGCCCGGTCCCAAAGACCGGGCGGCTTCAGCACCTTCGCCCGCCAGGCCGCGACCTCGGCGCGCACCGCTGCCTCATCGACGACCGTGATCAGGCCGTCGGGGACGGCCTCGGCGGCAATGATCTCGGGCAGGCTGGCCATGACGGCTCCGGCGGACGCAGGGTGACGGTTGCAGGTGAAAGCGAGCGGGTCTAGACCGCCGCCAACGCTTTCCCTCCCCACCCATACACGGCCTCAAACCGCGCCCGGCGCGACAGGCCAACGGAGACACCTTATGGCTCGCGCGAAGATCGCCCTTATTGGTGCCGGCATGATCGGCGGCACCCTGGCTCACGTGGCCGCCCGCGAAGCCCTGGGCGACATCATCCTGTTCGACATTGCCGAGGGCACGCCCCAGGGCAAGGCGCTGGACATCGCCGAGGCCACCGCCGTCATCGGCACGGACGTCGCCCTCAAGGGTGCCAATGACTATGCCGACATCGCGGGCGCCGACATCTGCATCGTCACGGCCGGTGTTCCCCGGAAGCCGGGCATGAGCCGCGACGACCTGATCGGCATCAATCTGAAGGTCATGAAGGCCGTCGGTGAGGGCATCAAGGCCCACGCCCCCAACGCCTTCGTCATCTGCATCACCAACCCTCTCGACGCCATGGTCTGGGCCCTGCAGAAATTCTCGGGCCTTCCGAAGGAGAAGGTCGTCGGCATGGCCGGCGTGCTCGACTCGGCCCGGTTTGCGTATTTCCTCGCCGAGAAGACCGGCGTCTCCATCCAGGACATCCACGCCTGGACCCTGGGTGGTCACGGGGACGACATGGTGCCCATGGTGCGTCACTCGACCGTCGGCGGCCTGCCCCTGCCCGACGCCGTCAAGGCCGGCATGCTGACCCAGGCCGAGCTGGACGCCATCGTTGACCGCACCCGCAAGGGTGGCGGCGAGATCGTCGCCCTGCTCAAGACCGGCTCGGCCTTCTACGCCCCGGCCGAGAGCGCCATCGCCATGGCCCGTTCCTATCTGCTGGACCAGAAGCGCGTCCTGCCCTGCGCCGTCTGGCTGTCGGGTGAGTACGGCCTGTCCGACCTCTATGTCGGCGTCCCCGCCCTGATCGGCGCCGGCGGCGTCGAAAAGGTCATCGAGTTCACCACCAATGACGACGAGAAGGCGATGTTCGCCAAGTCGGTGGAGTCGGTCCAGGGCCTGATCCAGGCCTGCAAGGACATCGACGGCAGCCTCGTCTAGGCCGCTATCGCGCGCGACGCGGTCGCTCGCTGCTTGAGCGCCTTGGAAGAAAACGAAGGGGCCGCGGAGCGATCCGCGGCCCTTTTTCCGGCTATTGGACGGGCGCCGCCGCCAGTCCCTGCGCAAACGCTCGCAGCATCTGAAGCCAGATCACCGTCGGCTCCCGCAGCTGTTCCGTTCCGTTGCCGGTCAGCACCGCATCATACTGCACCACCGCGCCTGCCACGCCACCCGGCTCTGCCGGCATGAAGAAGGCCTTGAGGAAGCGGTTGTCGCGGTTCCAGGCGTTGATCTGGTCCGGGGTGATCGGGCCGGAGAAGATGGCGCTGTACTGGATGTCGTCGCACAGGCTCGGGCCGCAGGCGTAGAAGGTCAGGTTCCAGGGCAGGGGCTCGTCGGCAATGTGCAGGCTGGTCACCCCGTCGCGCAGAACCGGCTCCCTGACGTTGCCGCCCAGACCCGCCAGCCAGGCCTTGGCATCGGCGACCGAAACGCCCGGGGTCTGGACCACCGCCGCCGGCGGGGTCTGTGCCAGGGCCGCACCGGGCAGGGCGACAGTGAGCGCCAGGGCGGAAAACAGGACGGGCAGGCGCATGGGCGATCTCCAGGGACGGCCGAGGTTAGAGCGATCCGCCCGAGCGGAATTGTGGCACCCGTCTAAGCAATTCTCTCACGCGCCAGCCAGTCGGCGCTCGCCATTTCATTGAGCCGCGACACCGTCCGTTCGAATTCGAAGGCCCCGACCCCCTCGCGATACAGACCCTCCGGCGCCGCCCCGGCCAGAACCACCAGCCGCGTCCCGGCCTCGTAGAGGGCATCGATCAGGGTCACAAACCGCCGCGCCGCCTGCTGATTTTCGGGTCCCATCACCGGGACATTCTCCAGAAACAGGGTGTGGAACCGCTCTGCGATGGCCAGATAGTCCTGCGGTCCCAGCGCTGTGCCGCACAGCTGGTCGAAGGTCGCCCGCGCCAGCCCGCCGTCGGTGCGCGCGATCACCAGCTCGCGGCCCAGCACCGTCAGCCGGGTCGGCGTCTCCTGCTGCTCGCCCTTGAGCTGCTCCCACAGCGCCTCGAACCCCGTGCGCTGCCCGGAGTCAGTATCCGTGTACCAGACCCGCGTCCCCATGAGCCGGTCCAGCCGCCAGTCGCGCGGCCCGGCGACGCTGACCACCACGCATCGGCGCTCCAGCATGGCGATAAAGGGCAGGAAGAGCTGGCGGTTGATCCCGTTCAGATACAGCTGGTCCGGTGCCCGGTTCGAGGTCACCATCAGAACGACCCCCCGCTCGAACAGGGCCTCGAACAGTCGGCCCAGAATCATGGCGTCGGCGATGTCGGTGACCTGCAGCTCGTCGAAACACAGCAGCCGCGCCTCGGACGCAATCAGTTCGGCGACCGGCCGGATCGGGTCGTCGCCTTTTGACTGGCTGAAGACGGCCCTTCGTGCCTTGGCATCACCCTCGCGCCACTGGCGGACCAGATCGTGGACCCGGGCCATGAAGGCATGGAAATGGGCGCGGGACTTCCGCGGCTCGGGGACCGTGGCGAAGAACATGTCCATCAGCAGGGATTTTCCGCGCCCCGGCGGCCCGCACAGATAGACGCCGCGCATCTCGGGACGGCCGCCAAACAGACCGCGCCGACCCAGATCCTTCTCCAGCCGGGTCAGGGCCTCGACCACCGCGATCTGCGACGGATCGGGGGTCAGCCGGCCCTCGGCGAGGCGACGGTCATATGCGGTGCGTATGCGTGACGGCATGGTTCCCGGGCTTAGCGGTGCCCGCGACCGCTGAAAAGCGATTGCTTCGCGCCCGCGAAGGCCTACATGCCAGTTTCATCCCCGCATTGCGCCCTCAAGCAGCAAGCGACCGCGTCGCGAGCACAGGGCGTCCGAAGGACCAACACCTATGGGTTACAAAGTCGCCGTCGTGGGCGCCACCGGCAATGTCGGCCGGGAAATGCTGAACATCCTCGAGGAACTCGAATTCCCCGTCGACGCCATGCACGCCGTCGCCTCGCGCAAGTCCAAGGGCGTGGAAGTGTCCTGGGGCGACAGGACGATCAAATGCGAGGACATCGAACTGTTCGACTTCTCGTCCGTCGACCTGGTGCTGATGAGCGCCGGCGGTGAGGCCTCGCGCCTGTGGTCCGAGAAGATCGGCAAGGCCGGCCCCATCGTCATCGACAACTCCTCGGCCTTCCGCATGGACCCGGACGTGCCGCTGATCGTGCCGGAGGTGAACCCGGACGCCATCAAGCTGGCGACGAAGAAGAACATCATCGCCAACCCCAACTGCTCGACCGCCCAGCTGGTCGTGGCCCTCAAGCCCCTGCATGACGCGGCGAAGATCACGCGGGCCGTGGTCTCGACCTATCAATCGGTCTCGGGTGCCGGCAAGGCGGGCATGGACGAGCTGTGGAACCAGACCAAGGCCATCTACGGCCTCGGCGATGCCCGGCCGAAACTCTTCCCCAAACAGATCGCCTTCAACGTCATCCCCTTCATCGGCGCCTTCCGCGACGACGGCTATACCGACGAGGAAGCCAAGATGTGGAATGAGGTCCACAAGATCATGGACCCCTCGATCAAGCTGACCGTCACCTGCGTGCGCGTGCCGGTCTTTGTCGGCCATTCCGAATCCGTGAACCTTGAGTTCGATCGCCCGATCAGCCCCGACGAGGCCCGCGCCATCCTGCGCGAAGCCCCCGGCGTCATGGTCATCGATAAGCAGGAGCACGACGGCTACATCACCCCCGTCGACGCCGCCGGTGAACACGCCGTCTACGTCAGCCGCATCCGCAAGGACCCGACGGTCGAGAACGGCCTGTCGCTTTGGATCGTCTCGGACAACCTGCGCAAGGGGGCGGCCCTCAATGCCGTCCAGATCGCCCAGCTGCTGGACGAGACCGGGACCATCAAGCCGTCGTCGGGATATCGCAGCATCACGGTCTGACGGCCGTGCCGACCACCCCGTCCGCCACGCCCCGCGCCGCCCTGCTCTCGGCCTTCGGCTGCTATGTCATGTGGGGGTTCATGCCCCTGCTGTTCATGGGGCAGGGGGCGCTCGGTTTCGACTCGCTCGAAATCCTCGCTCACCGTGCCCTCTGGTCGGTGGCGGTCGCCGGCCTGCTGGTGCTGCTGGCGAAACAGGGCGGCCAGGTTCGCGCCGCCTTTGCCTCTCCGAAGATGCTCGGCTGGCTGACTCTCTCGACCCTGCTGATCGCGGTCAACTGGGGCCTCTACGTCTGGGCCACCACTCACGAGGCGACGCTGGAAGCCAGCCTCGGCTACTATATCAACCCGCTGCTCAACATGGTCGTGGGCCTGTGGCTGTTCCGCGAGAAGATCGACAAATGGGGCTGGGTCGCCATCGGCCTGGCCGCCATCGGCGTGGCCTTCCAGACCGCCGCCCTCGGTCGCCCGCCCTGGATCTCCATCGTCCTGGCGATCAGCTTCGCCAGCTATGGGGTGATCCGCAAACGCGTGCCGATCGACGCCCAGGCCGGCCTGCTGGTCGAATGCCTGCTGCTGGTCCCGTTCGGCCTCGCCTGGGTGCTGTGGCTGCAGCACACCGGCGCAGGCGTGGCCTTCGACAGTCCGGTGAATACCGCCTGGGCCCTGCTCAACGGCCCGGCCACCGTCCTGCCGCTGGCCCTGTTCGCCTGGTCCGCCCGACGCCTGCCGCTCTCGACCCTCGGCTTCATCCAGTTCCTCGCCCCGACGCTGCAGTTCGCCGTCGGCGTCTGGGCCGGCGAGGCCCTGACACCCCTGCGGGTCATCAGCTTCGCCTTCATCTGGGGCGGGGCGGGGGTGTTCGCGGCCGCGGCCTTCTTCCGGCACAAGGCCGCCCGGGAGGCGCTGAAGCGAACGGCGGAGCCGGTGTGAAGGGGGTGATTAGTGGTTAGTGGCTGGGAACCAGTCGAATGGTGGCTCGGACTGCGCCGCCCTTCCGCCGCCACTGAAACTGAAATCACTAACCACCAGCCACCAGCCACCAACCACTCCGGCTCAAAGCCCCGCGTAGAGCGCCTCGACCAAACGCACCGCCCGCGGGTCCCCGATCAGATGGGGTGACTGGCGCGTCATCACATAGGCCCCCGACACCCGCGCGTCCGGATCGGCGAAGGCGCACGATCCGCCCCAGCCGCAATGGCCGACGGCGGTCGGGTTGGGTCCGAAGATGTGCAGGCCGTGGTTGCGCATCAGCCCCGCCGCCCAGCTGACGTCGAAGGGCACTACCCTGTCGCGTCCGTGAATCCGCTCGCGCAGCATCCCGGCCCGCACGCCCTGCGACAGCACGGTCCGTCCGTCCAGCATGCCGCCATTGGCGAGCACCGCCATGATCCGCGCCAGGTCCTTCGCCGTGCCGTGCAGATTGGCCGAGGGCAGCTCCATCGTCCGCCATTCCGCCGAGCCGCGCCCGCCGGGGGCCGACCCTGTGTCGAGGAAAGCGGCGCGCTTGACCGCATCGATCGTTCCCAGATCGGGGGCCGCGGCGGGCTTCCTCATCTGCGCCACCCGGGCGTGCTCAGCCTCGGGCAGGCCGATCCAGAGGTCCAGACCGGGAAAGTCCTCGCGCAGGGCGGTCCCCATGCTGCGACCGTCCACACGGCGGAACAGCTCGCCGGCAAGCAGGCCTATGGTGATCGGGTGATAGCCTGACGCCGTCCCCGGCTCCCACATCGGGGCTTGTTCGCACAGCCGCGCCAGCGCCGCCTCGCGGTCAAACCAGATCGTCGGGTCCACGCTCTCTGAAAACCCCGGCAGACCCGCCTGATGGCTCATCAACTGCCCGACGGTGATCGCTGCCTTCCCCGCCTGACCGAAGGCCGGCCAGTACGCTGCGACCGGCCCCTCATAGTCCAGAAGCCCCCGCTCGACACAGGTCGCGACCAGCAGGGCCATCACCGCCTTGCCGGTCGAGAACACTGGCGTCAGCGTCGTCTCGCCGAACGGTACTGTCTGCGCCGTATCGGCCCAACCCGCCCAAAGATCGACCACGACCTCGCCGCCGATACAGACGCTGACTCGCGCCCCCCGCTCGTTCAGCCCTTCTGGCGCGTCGGTGAAATTGGCGGCGAAAGCGTCCTTGAGGGCGGCGAAGCGCGGCCGGCAGAAGCCGTGGATGTCGGGGAGGCTGTTCATGAGACGGGTTTAGACTCCTTCTCCCACCGGGAGAAGGCGAGCCGTGGCGTGCGGGTTACCGCCGCCGGTCCGCCGACGCCGCCCTTGCCGCCTCGAACTCCGCCCCGGCATTCCATTCCGGCCAGGCCCGGCTGTCCGCCAGATCGCGGCCGACGAGGTACAGCAGGTCCACGTCCACGGCCGCCCCGTCCATCACCCAGTCGCCCGTCCATTCGTCCGAAGGCTTGTGATAGCGGTTCGCCACATAGTCGCGGCTGGCGGCGTTGTGGCCGGTGAAGCCCGCCGCGCCGAACAGGGCCGGCACGCCCATCTTCGCCAGCGGGAAATGGTCCGAGCGATAAAAGCCGCCGGCCTGCGGGGCCGGATCGGGGATCAGGGTCCGGCCCTGTTCGGTCGCCCGCCGCTCCAGCCAGGCGTCCGTCTCGCTCTTGCCCGCGCCCATGACCACGATCTGCGGCGAGACCTCGGCCCCGGGCAGGAAGCTGTCCATATTGATGTTGGCGACCGTCGTCTCCAGCGGCCAGACCGGATTGGCGGCATAGTATTCGGCCCCCAACAGCCCCGCCTCTTCCGCCGTCCAGGCTGCGAACACCACCGACCGGTCGGGGGCTGCGCCCGCCTTGAACAGCCGCGCCAGCTCGATCAGCCCGGCCACGCCCGTCGCATTGTCGACGGCACCGTTATAGATGTCGTCGTCCCCCACCGGCGTGGCGCGGCCATAGGCGTCCCAGTGGGCGCCATACAGAACCGTCTCATCGGGATGCGTCGCGCCGGGAATACGGGCCAGCACATTGCGGCTCTCGATCCGGTCGGCGGTCTGGCCGAAATCGATCGACATCCTCACCCCGGTCAGGGTCACCGGCGCAAAGTCCGGGGTCCGGGCCGCCGCGCGCAGGGCGACGTAGTCGAGGCCGGCGTCGGCAAACAGCCGCGCTGCTACCGGCCCCTGGATCCAACCCTGCGCCGGCACCCGCTCGGCGTCCGGATTGGCCCGCACGATGTCGAATTTCGGCGCCGTCGAGGACCCCTCCAGCACGCTCCAGCCATAGCCGGCGCCCGCCGTGTCATGGATCACCAGCACCCCCGCCGCGCCCTGCCGCGCCGCCTCCTGGAATTTGTAGGTCCAGCGGCCGTAGAAGGTCATGGCATTGCCGTCGAACCGCCCCGCCACCGGATGCCCCTCGGGCGCGCCGAAGTCCGGGTCGTTGACGATGACCAGCAGGATCTTGCCCCTCAGGTCCATGCCCTTGAAATCGTCCCAGCCGCGCTCGGGCGCGCTGACGCCATAGCCCGCGAAGACCACCTCGGCGTCCGTCACGGTGATGTGGTTCACCGGCCGGTCGCTCGACACCAGAACGTCCGGCCCCCGCGCCAGCGCCCGGCTGGCACCGCCCGCACTGACCGTGATGGTCGCCGGCCC